>Ga0316229_1002475_pt1 | contig 15887 bp, 9 predicted proteins | sample TBH18023metaG_FD_206011 | JGI IMG/M metagenome (GOLD analysis project Ga0316229, IMG submission 206011) | Freshwater microbial communities from Trout Bog Lake, Wisconsin, USA - TBH18023 | ecosystem: Environmental > Aquatic > Freshwater > Lake > Hypolimnion/Profundal zone | place: USA: Wisconsin... | reverse complement strand
TGTCACATTCGTTAACTCATTAGAACTGTCACATTCCCATGCTGGGCTGGCGACCTCTGAGGCGTAGCCGAAGAGGCCGCCAGCCCAGCAGGCGGCGCCACGTAGACTGTGACAGTTCTAATGAGTTACAACAGAGGCGCACGGCGTGGATCGTAAGTGACGGATCGTGGAAGACAGCTGACGGGTCGCTTCTTCCCTCGCCTCTGGCCCCTGGTCACGGTATCATCTGTCTATCGACCGCCCTGTTCGAGGGCATTTCTGCGGAGCCGCTACCATGAACCTTCGATTTCGTTTCGTTCTTCCGTTCGTATCGTGCCTCATGTCGACTGGCCTTCTGGCGGGCCGTAATCTCGCCGCGGCGGTCGCCGAACCATGGGTTGTCACCGACCAGACCATCGACTGCTCCAATTACGACACCATCCTCAAAGGGGTAATCAAGGACGGCATGACCAACGAGCAGAAGGCTCTGGCCATGTTTTATTTCTTCCGCCAGCGCGTCTACCACTACCAGAACATGCCGGAAAGCCGCGACCCCATGGTCTGCCTCAATGTCCTGGGCAATACCCTCTGCGGCTCCCAGGCCACCTGCATGAAGGGCCTCCTTGAAGCCGCCGGCATCAAGGTGCGCATCGCCAACTATCCCGGCCACACGTTCTATGAGGCCTCCTACGATGGCAAGTGGCATGGCTTCGACACTTTCGACAATTTCTACATTTACACCCGCGGTGACAATCGCAACATCGCCTCATTCGACGAACTGAAGGCCGACCCCACTTTGATTTCCGACGCCGTCAAGGAAGGTCGGGCCTGCCACAATATGTGTCCATGCGGCGACGACCCCATGGATTTCGCCACGGTCAACAAATACAACGACAACGCGGTGATGAGGCTTGACTGGTCGGTCAAGAAGAATTCCCTCCGCAAGGGCGAGGAATTTATCCGAAGCTGGTGGCCGGATGGCAAGCCCCTGGCCGGCACGTGGAACCCCAAACACGGTTCGGGCCCGCTGCACTCCTGCGGAACTCACGACCGCAAGGCGGAACCGGAACTTTTCAGGTTCTGGGAACCCTACGGCATTCCCAAGATGGGTCCGTCCACCAGCGTCAGTTATCGCCACTATTTTAATGGGCTGATCAACTATTCTCCCAACCTTACCAACGACAATTACAAGGATGATCTTCTCTCTGAATCCGGCGTCAAGGGTTCCGCCGACGGCCTGGTCGGTCCAGGCGAGTTGGTCGTTCCCGTCACCTGCTCATTCAATATCTCCGCCGGCCAGTGCTTCCTTCAAGCCACCTGTCCCGGCGACGGCGATTCGGTCAGCGTCTGCGCCTCCCAGGATGGCAAACAATGGACGGATATCACTGTGGCCAAGGATGCCGGCAAGAACGAATGTGCCGGCGATCTGAATAAGGTCGTGGTTAAGCCGACAGTCGGCTTACACGCCTACCAGGTCAAATTCGTCATCAAGGGCAAAGCCGTTCTAAATCAGTTCCTGCTCCAGACCGCCTTCACCCACAACGCCATGGCTGCTCCGCACCTGCTTCCCGGCAAGAATATCGTGACCTTCACCTGCGGCAATGCCGAGGCCCTCAAGACCGCCAGCCTGAAGCTGATATACCATTACAAGAACGCTCCGGCCAAGGAGGCCAAGGTCAATGATTGTCATGACTGGACCGGTCCAACCAAAGCCATCGAGAAGGACGTCAACGCTTCGCCTTTCACTTTTGAGGTACAACTTCCCGAGTCCGACAAGTTGCCGCAGATGTTGGATCTGACTTTCCGTAGCGGGACCATGGCCTGGACCAGCGACAAGGCGTGGCAAGCCCCGGCGCCGCCGGCGGGGGCGAAGTGAGGAACAATCCGAGGCCGAAAAGCGGAGGCTGGGATATGGCGGTCGTCGCTCCGCTTATGCGGTAGCGCCGTTCAGGTTGATGGCCTAGCCGCCAACTCGACGGATATGCGGCACAAAACCGGGGAGATAGGTGCCGTCTTGCGAACTCCGCAGGGCCTGGCAGCGTCAGTGGGCGTTTGCCGCTTGTCCCGCGTCCTTGGCCCCTTTCTTCTGCCTGCCCCAACTCGCCAGGAGAATTCCCAATTCATACAGCCCGATCAGCGGCACCATCAAAGCCACCATGCCGCTGACCACATCGGGGATGATGAATGCGGCCACCACCGACATCGCGAAATAGACGTAACGGCGCCATTTCTTGAGCGTGGGAATATCCACGATGCCGATGCGTTCCAAGGCCATCACCACCAGGGGAAGCTGGAAAGCTATGCCAAAACTTAGGAGCAGGTTGAGCACCATGTTGATGTAATCATCAAGCATGATCTGCGGCGTGGTGAGCGTGTTGGATCCCAGCGGGATCACCTGGGCCTGATCGTTAACGAAAAACTTCAGGCGGCGCTCCGCCTGATTGTACCACATCTGCATCGGCTGGGGCTGGGCCGGGTCGCCGGCCAAAGAGGCGATGACCATGCCGGCCTGGGTGGTCGGCGCGGGTGTCACCGGTCCACCAGCGAATTTGAGCGGCATACCGATCGTGAACGTGAGGAAGAAATTCAGCGTTATCGGCAGGACGAATGTGTATAGGAAGACCATTCCGCAAAGCAACAGGGCGATGCTCAGGGGGATGTACTTGGTGATGTATTTGCGCTCGCGGGGATACAGGCCGTCGGCGACAAACTTCCAGAGTTGGTAGACGATCCACGGGCCCGAGATCGCCGCCGCCGTGATCAGGCTGACCTTCATGTAGATCACAAAGGTTTCTTCCACCCCGTGGAAGTAGACCTGCGGGTTCAAATTGTTGGCCGCCAAGGCCCGGATGAGCGGCCGCAGGAAGAAGACCAGCACATATTTCCCCAGGGCCATGCACGCGAACGCCACCACGACAAACCCCTTGATACCCAGGAGGAGGCGGTGGCGCAAATCCTCCAGGTGTTCTCCGATGGTCATGCGATGGCCTTCGGGTTCATCCGGCGGCATGGTCTGGTTTTGCGTCGGTGCGCTGGTCATGCGAAGTCCATTGTAAGGAGTAAGGCCTCAGGAGTCAGGAGGCGGGAGGAGGAAAAAGGTGAAAGGTGAAAAGGGAAAGGCGATAGGCTAAAGGCGAGACATGAAGGGAAATGCAGAATGCTGAAGTACAGCCACGTATCCTTAATTCCGCCCCTCGCCACTGGCCACTGGCCCGTATATCATCATTGCCATGGTCACCAACGCTAAGGGCATCGTCTATCTTGTGGGCGCCGGACCCGGCGACCCGGGGCTTCTCACCGTCCGCGGCGCTCAGTTGCTGGCCCAGGCCGATGTTGTCGTTTACGACTATCTGTCCAATCCCCAACTTCTAGTCCACTGTCCCCAGGCTCAGTGCATTTATGTCGGCAAGAAGGCCGCCGCTCATACCCTGACCCAGGAACAGATCAATTCCCTGCTGGTCGAGCAGGCCAAGGCCGGCAAGCGGGTTGTCCGTCTCAAAGGTGGTGACCCCTTCGTTTTTGGCCGTGGCGGCGAGGAATGCGAGGCACTGGCCGCAGCGGGGGTGCTTTTTGAGGTCGTTCCCGGCATCACGGCGGCGATCGCTGCCCCGGCCTATGCCGGAATCCCCGTCACCCACCGCGATTTCAATTCCAGCTTCACTTTCATCACCGGCCACGAAAAAGAGGAGCAATACCAGGATCCGCAGGCGTCTATCCGCGAGGCCGGAACCGCCAGCGATCTGGACTGGGCTTCCCTGGCCAAATTGCCCTGCATGGCGTTCTACATGGGAGTCAAGGCCCTGCCGCGCATCTGCCAGAAGCTGATGCAGCACGGCATGTCCCCCCAGACTCCCGCGGCCACGATCCGATGGGGTTCGACGTCACGTCAACGGACCGTCGTCGGTACTCTTGCCGACCTGCCCCAACTCGTCGCCGAGGCCCAACTTGGCCCGCCCGCCCTGACCATTATCGGCCGGGTCGTGTCTTTGCGCTCCACCCTGAACTGGTTCGAGACTCGTCCGCTCTTCGGCAAGACCGTGGTGGTAACCCGCACTCGCCAGCAGGCCAGCGATCTTTCCGCCAGTCTGTCGGCCCTGGGGGCCCGCGTGATCGAAGCTCCGACCATCGAATTATTTCCTCCGGCCAGCCTCGAACATGTGGATAAGGCCCTGGCCGAGGCATCCACGTTCGACTGGGTTGTTTTCACGAGCGCCAATGGGGTACGTTTCACGCGGCAGCGTCTTCTGGCTTTGGGGCGTGACGCCCGCATCTTCGGCAATGCCCGCCTGGCCGCTATCGGGGATGCCACCGAAGTCGCCATCCGCGATCAGCTTTGTCTGCGCGTCGACCGATGTCCCGGGAGTTTCGTCGCCGAAGCCCTGGCCGATGCGTTTGTGCAGCATGGCGAGGTCGTCGGCAAGCGGTTTCTGTTGCTTCGCGCCGATATAGCCCGTTCCGTGCTGTGTCAGCGCCTCGAGGCTGCCGGGGCCGCCGAGGTGCGGGATATCAGCGTATTCGAAACTAAACCAGCCGTCGCATTGCCGCGGGAGCTTCTGGAAGCCCTTGAGGCCCGCGAAGTTGACTGGATCACCTTCACCAGCAGCAGCACGGCCAGAAACTTCGTAACGCTTCTGGACGGCGGCGCCGCCAGGCTTTCACAGATCAAACTGGCCAGCATCGGCCCCGTAACTACCTCCACCCTGACGGATCTTGGTCTGAAGCCCGCGGTACAGGCAGAGCCGTTTAACGTGGCGGGATTGGTGCGAGCCATAGTGGCCAGTGGCGGGGAAGAAAAGGTGCAAAGCGCAAAATGACCGCCATCTCGCCTGAGCATTGTCGGTTGCTCCGTTGGCAGTTTTTTCAGCATGATTTTATGGTTCAGCGGTTCCAGCAATTGCGGCTTTCGCCGCATCATATTGTTTCTTGGCCGCTTGCCAGCGCAGGTCGAACTTCAGGGTGTCGTTGAACTGCTCCTGCAACTGCGTGAGGTGCGCCCGAGCCGTATCCAGTCTCTGAAGGGCTTGGGTAACCCGCGGATTGTCATTTTCCAGCGCGCTCCGCAGATGTTCCAGGGCAGTATTGGCCTGCAGTTTCTCCGTCGCTGCATCCTCCGCTTCGGCCATGGGAACCGTCAGGCGTTGGGCGTCTATATCATCCACTTTGTTCTGGGCGGCGGTCCGCCTGGCCAGAGCCGCCTTGTATTGCGGGTCAAAAATCAGTTCGGCGCGGGCTGCGCCACGGGCCATATCGTACGCGAATTGGGCGTTGATCAGTTCATGGTGCGCGTCGATGCAGGCCGGCGACGCTTCAAACTGCGCCTGCAATTGTTGTTCGATTCTTTTCATCTGCGCCGAAGCCATGTCCATTACATCCGCCGGGGACGGCTTGCCGAGGGTGGCAGTCTGGTAGAGGTTGTTATTGATACCCGTAGGTGTGCCGTAGCCGTACCCCAGCGGATAGCCATAGCCGCCCCACATCAGGTTGTTGTTATACCACCAGGGATACACCAGCGTGGCCGGCGTTACGTTATTAAAGCTGGTTATTTGTGACTGGTTGGAGCCGCCACGGTTAGGAGAGAAATGGGCGTCATCGCTACGCATGAACTGAGGGTTGATGCCAATGCCTCCGGGCGATACGCCGATGCCGTTGGGCGCTACGCCAATTCCACTGGGGGACACACCGATGCCGCTGGGTGCTACGCCGATTCCACTGGGAGATACACCGCTACCACTGGGCGCTACGCCGGCAGATGGATTAATGTTGTTGCCGGAATTTCCCGTGAATGTTGGGTTTGTAGGTGACGGGGGAATGGGCGGCAACTTCTGGGTCCCATTGCGGCTATCAGCCATGGCGGTAGTGACCGCCAGAACCAGTACCCCGACGCACCATAGGTTCATTTTATAATAATGTCTCATAGTCAAGCTCGTTTCTCTTTCGCCAACAACTCATAGTCACTAGAGCAGACATGTTCGGCGGTCAGCGGTTAGGCTGTTTCCTGGAACTGCACAGAAAAGTGTCCATGCACAATTGTGCGCAAAGTCTTGGGAATCAATATCATATATACTGTCGTCGTGTATGCGCCAGGCTTATCAGGAGTATAATCACTGCCATGCAGCGTTGGCTTTCGAGGCTCTCCGGGTCTTTTTTCATTGTGGCCTTTCTCCTCATGTACGAAGGTTGGCGCGCCATGCGCGGCGAGAGACCGTCTATCGGCAGCGGACACATCACTCTATATTTCATCGGCGCCTTGTTCAGCATGGTCCTGGGCATGATGGGCGTGCGCCAACGCCATCGGCATGAAGATTAGACGGCAGGAGTGGAGGCTGATTTCGGAGAGCGAAGGCGAATCGTAGATTGCCGGGATTCCTGAGGTTTGCTCCGGCCCTCATCAGAGATTACATCAGCCCCGGCCGGCGTCCCTATTTGGTTTTTTCACTGCTACCGACCTCAATGCCGTCCAGCGTGAAAACTCCGTTGGCGCGCAGGCGCACGCCATGCAGGCCGCGCACCAGGCGCACGGGAATGCCGGCGTCACCATTGCCGACGGATTGGCCGTCGATTTCCAGGTCCCAGTTTCTGTCGCCATGGCCATGCACCGCAAAGGTCCATATAGCGCTTTCGGGGACACGCACAATCCAGCTCTTCCACTGGCCACGCTTGGAGAAAGCCCCGTTCCACGCCCGATCGGCCCAGGTCCAGGGCACGATATCCCTGGGATCAAGCTTGGCAGGTGCGGCCACGCCATTGGTTGGTTCGGCAGGCAGGCGCGTGCCCATGCCGGCTATGGATCGCCATAGGGGATAGGTGGTGGCGCCGGCGACATCGTGTTGCGGCCAGTACTCGTAAACGCCCCAGACGTTCATGAAGCCGCCGGAGCGGCGGAAGATGTCCTCGGCCCGGTCATTGATGCCGATGACGCGTTCCTCCTTGAACTTGGCCCAGGCGTGGATCGGCCTGGCGTGGAAGTCGCCGCCCAAAGACCAACCTGCCTCATAGGCGATTACCGGCATGCCAAAAGAACAGGCATATCCGGCCTGGGCATTGAGCTGCTGGGTGTAATCGTGTTCCGCCACCTGCCCATAGGCCTGGCCGGCGCCGAAACCAGAATTCATCAGGGCGTCGACCGAGACCACCTGCACATCGTCAATCACCGTCCATCCCTGGCCCGTCGCGGCGGCGCTGATGACCAGGTCGGTCTCGCCGGCCTTGGCGATCGCGAAGACCCCCGAGCCCCAGATTTCATCCAGGTTTTCGACACGACGATGGAAGCCGCCGATGCCGAAGTTGTCAGCGACGATGCGTTCATCGCGCTGGCTTTGCGGGTTTACGGTCTGGCCGCCGACGCGGATGCCAAACGGCAGGTATCCGGGCCAACCTTTACTGGTTCCGGCGGCATGCAGTTCCAGGGCATAGCGCCCGGCCCTGGGGAAGTTAACCCTGGTGGATAACGCGCCGCCGGCGCGCAGCACGGCCGCCTGGCCGCCCCGCGACGGTTCGGGCAACTCGGTGGGTTTGGCCTCGGTGCTGGCCGCGCAGCGCAGTGCCGTCGGCCCAAAGGCGCTGGATCCGGGAGCAACAGTCTGGATCTTCCACGCTTTGGGATCATTTCCGGAGTTGGCGGCGACGCTGACGGCACCGGTAATGGCAAAGCCGGGCCCGGCGATTACGGGAACCGGTTCGGAGAACAACTGGGGCTCGCCGCGTTCGGCCTGGGCCAACAGGTGGTAGGTGATTCCGGGTTCCAGTCGCACCGGCGCGCCGTCGGGAACGCCCCAGACCCAGCTATCGACCTGGGCGATGGCAATCTGCTGCGGCTGTACTTTGGCCTGGGCCAGCAGTCCTTGTGGGCCCAGCAACACCAGGGTGTGGAGGCCGGTATTGGCGCGCAGGAAACAGCCCAGGGCCCGTACCTGGGTGTTACGCTCGACAGTGATCGAACATCCGGCGGCGATGGCCTGGGCCACCTTGCCCGGCTTGCCGGGAGTGAAACCAGCGTTGGAGACCTGCCAGTTACGGTAGATGGCGGCGTTTCCGCTACATTTCCAGCCGCTGCCGGCCGGCACCGACGATTCGGCGCCTGCGGCTACCGTGCCGGCCTCGAAGCTGGGGTCGGCGAGTTTTACTTCGTCCTGGCGGCCATCGCCATTGCCGACGCCGTAGTAAGTGGCGCCGCCGGCGCCCCATATCCAGTGTCGGGCGGGGTGCGGCTGGGCGACGTGGTTGCCGTCGCCGTTGTTGAACCAGGCATCCAGGAAATCGAAGGATTCTTTGGCCGTTTCCTGGGCGTTGTTGTACTGATACTCCATGAGCATGCGGATACGCCCGCCGATGGCTGTATCGCCACAGACGCGCCGAAAGATTTCCGAGGCCCGCACTGTGCGCAGGGCGTGCCAGCGTCGATAGTTGCCGTGTCCGTCGTAGTTGATGAGCTTGCCGTCATCGGTCTGGCTCTTGATTTCCTGCTCGGCACGTTCCCGGCAGGCCTGGGTGCTGCCGAAGCCCCAGTTCCAGATTTCGTTGCCAATTTCGGCATATAGGCGCAGGTTGGGATTCAGCGGCGGCCAGAGCGGGTCGGCGACCTCGTGGTCATAAGGCGTGGCGCCATCGGAGCCGTAGCGCAGCAGGCGGGCGAACTGCTCGATGTAGGCGTCATCGGCCTGCATGGGCAGGCATACGTAGAGGTCTTTGCCGCACTCGTTGGCCAGGACAATGAGATACTCCCAGCATTCGCCGCCGCTGTTGTCGCTCCAGAAGCCTCCGCGGGTGAAGGCTCGCTGGCCCGGGAGCGTTCGCGAACCCCAAAGGCCATCGCATTTCTGGTTGGCGATTTGCAGCCAGCGCAGGCAGGTATAGGGCGCCGCCGCGTCCTTGAAGGGGCGATATACAATCTCGTCCGGGCGATGCGGCGCATCGGCTCCGGCCTGCAGCGGGCGCAGAAGATGCAGGTTGTCTATTCCGTCGCCACTGGCCTGGCGGCCATCGCGGGCGGTCTGTTTGAAATCGATGGTCCACCCGCCTTCGACCTGAAGATTAGCTACGCGCAGGCGGGTGGTGTTGCCGGCGGCATCCCAACCGGCGCCGCGCGGCGCCGTGTCTTTCCAGGTCTGCCCGCCGGCGCTGAAAACCGAGCCGCGCCGCGACACTTCAGCCTGGCCCTGGAACGACAGTTCGTAGACGCCGGCGGTGCCCATGCGGCCTTCGCCGGCGAAGAGGCCGGTATCGCTCCGGGGATATCCGTGCTCGTCCTGTTCGCCCTTGGTGAAGCGCGAGGACTTAACCTCGTCGGCCCAGCAGTAGCCTTCCCAGGAGCTGGCATTCAGGCCCTGCGCCGCCACCGGATCAATTATCTGCTCCGGCGCCGAAGGGCACGACCAGGCCAGGGAAACCCTCCCTGCGCCGGCGTCCCTGCGGTACTCCAGCACCACTTCGCAGGGTTTGCCGGTTTCCAAAGCCACGGGGCCACAGCGGGAGGGGCCGGCCTTGTCCAATTGGTCAATGGCGGTCAGCCAGGCGGCGGCGCCGGAAGGCTTGAGTTTAAGCCGCAGCCCGCCGCTGCCGCTAAAAATGTAGTTTTCGGAAAAACGCGGCACCACCCGGCCCGTCCAGCGCACCGTGAAATGGTCACGGGGGAAAGTTCGGTAGGGAGTCGCGGGTGAACCGCCGATAGGCAGATGCCCGCCCCAGTCGAAATCCACGCGCACCTCGCGACGAGTGAAGGCCGGCGGGTCGCTCATGTCGCCATTGGCGAAATAGGCGCCCAGCGGACCGCCGTCAGTCCAACCGCCACCAGCGGCATCGGGCGGCGGTGGAGTCACCGGCTCCGCGGCGGCGATGCTGGAAATGGCGCACATCGCGAAATCGGCACACCACATGACGACGATAAGAGTGAAGGCGGAAATGATCTTGGTGTTCATGCCGAATACTCCATGTCATTTGTCCAGCCGCTGCCGGGAGGATGACGTCTTTCTCCGTTAGGTAGCATAATGGTTCCTGGGTGTTGAATCTAATTCTTGTTGGGTTCGTCGGCCTCTCCCTTTTTATCCCCAAAGAAGGTAAAACATCGGGCGCTTAGACAACAAAGGAGCACATGCCCAGCGACAAAGAGATTCTCAAACCCCTGGTTGAGCGCATCGTCCAACTGGCCGGTGAACCGGCCCAGGAGGAGAAGAAGCGCATGTGGGCCGATCACCAGGCCCTCCGGCGTGCGGGAGTGGGCAAAGCCAGGATTCCCGTCAGCGTCTATTTCGAGGGTGTCCCCGATGGTACCTGGGAGCAGATACTGGGGCCAGGCTATCTCCAATGCGTAGATGCGGTGGCCCGCAGGATCGAGAGCGACTTGCGCAAGCGGATATATATTGCCGCCAACGTACCCGATGACCATATTGTTTTTCCTGCGACCTTTGTCTTCGCCCGTGTCCAGTCCCCGGAGAGTTGGGGAGTGCCGCTGGAACGCGAGCATTCCCGTGACGCTCTGGGTGCCTATAAGCCTATTGCTCCGCTGGCCGATGAAATTGATCTGAAACGCGTCCATTTTACCGACGAGATCATAGACGAAGCCGCCACGGCAACCGACCGCGCCCACGCTCAGGACCTGGTTGAGGGCAAGCTGGACGTCCACACCTATTACATCAATATGGGCTACAGTCCATTCGATATCCTGGTCGCCATGCGCGGCATGGAGCAGGTGATGATGGATTCCGTGGAACGGCCGGAGGAGTTGGCCGCCCTGATGGATGTCATCACCAGCGGCACCCAGATCCATCATGAGAACCGCGCTCGGCTCGGGCATATCAATCGATTTCTTACCTCCGATGGCAAGTACCAGATGTGGCGCGGCGAGCGCGTGCATTGTTGCCATGTACTGGGCGCCGCTTCCGCCAAACCCGATCTCACCCATGAATGGGCCTACATTTCCGCCCAGACCTCTGCGGGGTTTGGCCCTCCCCAGTTCCAGGAATTCGTCCATCCTTTCAATTGCCGACTGGCCTCGTACTTCACTAAAAACACCGTCTACTACCACGGCTGCGAAACCCTGGATCAGAAGATGGGCATTCTGGCGAAACTGCCTAACCTGCGGCGATTCCACGTTTCCCCCTGGTCCACAGTATCCGCCGCCGTAGCCCAGTTCGGCGATCGCGCGGTTCTGGAGGTTCATGCCCATCCCGGCAAGGTATTTTTCGGCGGCACCGAAGAATCGATTCGCGCCGAATTACGTCAACTCGTCTCCGCTGCCAAAGGCGCGATCATTGACCTGAACCTTTCGGATATCCACACTGTAAATAAGCGCCCGGATCTACTGGGACTCTGGGCCCGGGTGGCTCAGGAGTTGGCGGCGCCATGAGATTTTCCCGGCAAGAGACCATAAGGTGCGTTCAGCGGTCTTTGGCGCGTATAGGTCTGTCGTGTGGACGGCGTCAGGCCGCTGCCGCTTAGATGACCCAAGCCAAGGACAAGTTCACTCACGACATCGTCGTCATCGGCGGTGGTCACGCCGGCGCCGAGGCCGCATGGGCTGCCTGTCGACTGGGGGCCAAGGTTGCACTGGTCACGCTGGATCCGGCGCTTATCGGCCAGATGTCGTGCAATCCGGCAATCGGCGGCCTGGCCAAGGGCCAGATGGTTCGCGAGATCGACGCCCTGGGTGGCTTGATGGGAATTGCCACCGACAACACCGGCATCCAGTTCCGCATGCTCAACCGCAGCAAGGGCCCGGCCGTCTGGGGCCCCCGCGCCCAGGCCGACAAGTATAAATATGCCGCCGAAGTCCAGCGCTTGCTGGGGACCTGCCCCAATCTGAGCATCCTCTCCGGCGAAGTCATCGATATTTCCGCCGATGGTTCTTCCGGCGTCCACGCGGTGGTCCTTGCCGATGGCCGGACTTTTTCCTGCCGCGCCGCGATCGTCACCACCGGTACCTTCCTGCGCGGCCTGATGCACACTGGCCCGCGCCAAACTCCCGGCGGCCGCGTCGGCGAGGCCGCCGCCATGAGCCTCTCGGCCAATCTCCGGCGTCTGGGTCTGGAGGTCGGCCGCCTCAAGACCGGCACGCCCCCGCGCCTCGATCGCCGTTCCATCGACTTTGACGCTTTGGAAGCGCAACCTGGCGACCCTCAGCCGATGCCTTTCTCCTTTGTCAACGAATATACCGCTGACTGGCGTCCGCCTTTGGCTCAGGTCGGTTGTTACCTCACCACCACCAACGCCTCCGTCCATGATCTTATCCGCGCCAATCTGCATCGCGCACCGATGTACAGCGGCCAGATCGCCTCGACCGGCCCGCGTTACTGCCCCAGCATCGAAGACAAGGTCGTGCGTTTTGCCGACAAGACCGAGCATCACATCTTTCTGGAACCCGAGGGCCTGGACACCGACGAGATCTATTGTAATGGCATCAGCACTTCTCTTCCCGACGATGTGCAGGAACAGCTTATCCGCCTGATTCCCGGCCTTGAGAACGCGCAAATCATGCGCTATGGCTATGCGGTGGAATATGACATGGTCCCCCCCAGCGAGATCTTCTCCACACTCCAGACCAAGAAGGTTCCAGGCCTGTTTCTGGCCGGCCAGATCAACGGCACCAGCGGCTACGAAGAGGCGGCGGCCCAGGGACTGGTTGCCGGCGTTAACGCCGCTCGCTATATAGCCGGACGTCTGGTCGATTTCGTCCTGCGCCGTGACCAGGCTTATATCGGCGTGCTTATCGACGATCTGGTGACCAAGCCGCCCGTCGAGCCTTATCGCATGTTTACCAGCCGTGCCGAGCATCGCCTGCACCTGCGTGCCGATAACGCCGATCAGCGCCTGACGCCCATCGGCCGGGAACTGGGCCTGGTGGAAGACCAGCGCTGGTGCCTGTTCCAGGTGCGCCAAGCTGCTATTGTGGCGGCCGAGGCCATAGCGGCGCAGACGAGTTTTGACGGCCTCCCTCTGTGCGAATGGCTTCGTCGTCCCGAGTGTACTTGGCAAGTCCTGGCCGCCGGGCACGAATCACTAGCCGCGATCTCCCCGGCCATCGGCCGGTTGCTGGAGATACGTGCCAAGTACGAAGGCTACATCGCCCGCCAGGATCGGCAGATCGAGCGTTTAGCCCAGCTTGAAAACAAGCTCATTCCCGCCTGGGTCAACTACGCTCAGGTCGCCGGCCTGCGCAACGAGGCCCGCCAGAAGTTCGGCAAGTTCACCCCGCGCAGCCTCGGCCAGGCCCTGCGCATCAGCGGTATCACTCCGGCGGATGTCACGGTCTTGGCGATCCACCTTGGCCGCGGCGTTTTTTCCCCCTCGCCCCGCACGCGAGGAAACGCTTCGTGACCGACGTCAGCATACTCCACAGACGCCCCTGGCCCCAATCATCTGGCCCGAGCACGGGGCGATGGAGAAAAGGGCCTCAGGTTGCGCGTGCTGCAAGAACCTACACGTGTAAGGGAACGGCGTTTGGGCCCGAACCTCTTCTGTTAACGGCGTATACCTAATATGCTCTTCGCAGCATCGTATACGGGCCTTCAGGAATGACCGCCAATCGCGCCGTCGGCTGCGCCGCCACGTACTCATCAATGAACCGCTGGGCCCGCTCGGTTTCGTTACCAGTGCCGCCCACCGGGTTCACGCACAGTTGCGCCTGTTGCGGCAAACTCAGGCCGGCATTGACCAGACGCAGTTTTTCAATTCCCACGCGTTCCAGAACCCGGGCCTGCATCTGTAATTGCCACTGGTCCTTGGTTACCTGGGACCTGGCCGCAATATCCGCCAAAAACTTCCGCCAATCGTTGCGGTAGTCGAGCATGATCCGCGTATATTCCGCAGACCCGATTTCGTGGCACGCCGACAGCAACAACAGCGTCGACCGTTTTCCCAGCGCCGGCAGGGCCGCAACCATTCCTTTTACGCTCTGGTAGAAGTTCTGGTCCAGCGGAAAACCGCCGGCGCTGGTAACCACAAGGTCGAAAGGCTCGCCGACGACCGCGCTGGTCCATTTCCCAACCTGTTCGCATCCCGCGGCGTGGGCGGCGATCATGTCGCCCGCCCATACGCCCGCCACACGCCGGTCATGCGTGATGGCGACGTTGACCAGGAAATCCATCCCCACCAAGGAGGCGATGCGCAGTGCCTCCTCGTTACAGGGATTGCCTGTCAGGACGCCTTCGGTACTACTCAGATCGGCCATGATCCGGTAGCCGTGGAAGCGCTGCACCGTGTGCAGGTCCACCAGGGCCGGACAAATGCCCTTGCGGCCGCCGGAATAACCGGCCATGAAGTGCGGTTCGATCAGGCCGGTGACGATTCTCAGATCGGCCTTCATGAACAGGGCGTTGACGCTCACCGGCGGATCATTGCTGACGGGCACCAGTCCCGCAATGTCATCGGCGACATGGTCGACGACGCGGACGCGCCGCAGCAGGGCCTGCCCGAGCATTATCTGTTTTTCAGCAGGTGTACTGGGCCGATGCATTCCGGTGGCCACCAGGATCGTCACCTGGCTGTCGGTAACTCCATTGGCATTAAGCACCCGCAGCAGGGCGGTCACGATCGGTTCGTTGGGAACCGGTCGCGTGATGTCGCTGATGGTGATGACTACGCGGCTCGGCTTCTTGCGGCGGACAATCTGTTCCAGCGCCGGCGCTGCGATCGGCGCCGCCAGGGCGGCGTCAAGCAGCGCCGTCGGGTTGGCACAGGCGGGAATCTCCGGCGTTTGAAGAATCGTGGTATTGGCGGGAACGCGCAGTTGCATTGCGCCTTGGCCGTAGCGAAGCGCGACGGTTGAGGATGCGTTGTTTTCAGTCATGATGGCACCGGATACATGATATTGGCGGGGAGTTTGGTTTGCACGCTCGAGCCTTATAATCTATCTCAAAAACCAATGGCTCTGCGGGGCCATTGAGTTCTGAGATAGATACTTATTGATCAGCGGGCCACGGCCTGACTGATCTGGTATAGGTCCCACGTCTGCGGCGCCCAGTGGAAGATCCAGTTTGGCAACTGAGCCGTGGGGGGGGCCAGGCCGGCGGTTTGCCCCGAGGGCCGCGCTGCCGGCGCCACCGACTCCGCGGTCATGGGTTCGGGCTCTGTCCAATGATCGATCTTCCGGTACTGGAACGAGGCGGCGACATATTTGTTGAGGAAATTGTCGGCCTGGAAGGGCGTCAATACCACGTACACGTTGCGGCCCGCCGCCAGGGCATTGCTCATCACGCGGTTCTGGTCCTGCACCAGGTCCTTCCAGGTCTTGCCACGGTAATGATCTTCAAGATATTTCTGGCGATCCAGTTGCAGCGGCGACGGGGCGCTGGTTTTCTCGTCCTTGTTGATGAAACTGGCCCATAGAGCCTTGAGTTGGAATGAATCGGCGGCATACCAATCGGCATCCCCCATGAACTGGAGGTCCATCAGCAACTGCGGAAAAATGTTCACATCGGCAAATACGACCGGCGTGGCCTCCTTGCCGTCTGTCCCCGGCGTTCCTTTGATGTCCTGAAGAACCCGGCGAACCGAATACGCCAGGTTGAGATTCGCCGCGTGCTGGCGAATCAGGTTGGGCAGCGCTACATATAGGCCACTGATGCTGGCGATGGCCGTCAGAATTCCCGCCGCCAAGGGCGCGGCGAACGACCCGCCTCCGGTTTTTTCCCCTTGTCCCGTACCCAGCCAGAGGGTTGGGGTCGATGGGTAAGCAGGCCGGCCAGGCGATTTTTCATCATCCCCCGGTACGCCGGGGCCGGGTTGGGGCAGGGGCGTGCTGATCGGCTGCCCCGTAGCCTCATGCAGCAGGGCAAATCCCGCCGCAATCAACGGCGGAAACAGCGTTAGAAAGAAACGCAGATATCCTACTCCAGGCACCTGCTGTCCCCAATAGTACGATGTATACAGCAGAGCTCCGGGAACGAACCACAGGTTCAGCAGCAGCCCCGCCCGCC
>Ga0316229_1002473_pt1 | contig 15897 bp, 13 predicted proteins | sample TBH18023metaG_FD_206011 | JGI IMG/M metagenome (GOLD analysis project Ga0316229, IMG submission 206011) | Freshwater microbial communities from Trout Bog Lake, Wisconsin, USA - TBH18023 | ecosystem: Environmental > Aquatic > Freshwater > Lake > Hypolimnion/Profundal zone | place: USA: Wisconsin... | reverse complement strand
GGTGCCTCCGAGGGTGCCGTTGGCCACGCCCCAGAGCGTGGTATCGTTCCAGGCGCTGTTGAGGGTGGTGCCGGTGAATTGGTCGTTGAAGTGCAGCGACCAGGTGCCGGCGATGGGCGGAGCCGTGGACGTCGGGGTTGGCGTCGGCGTCGGAGTCGGCGTCGGAGTTGGCGTCGGAGTTGGCGTCGGAGTTGGAGTCGGAGTGGGGGTCGGCGTTGGCGTTGGATTGCTGCCGGACTTCTTATGTCTTGCCGCGGGAGTCAGGGAGATGCCAGCGGCGGGATCGCTGATGACCGTAAACGTCAGCGTGGTGGGATTTCCGGAGGCGTGGTGCGTTGTCCGTGAGGCATAGGCGCTGGCCGTAGCGCTATGAGCACCGAGCTGGGATATCCATGAGCCGTTGCCAACGACGGCATTGGCCTCCAGGGCGAAGGGGGCGGCCTTATCGACGTTGATGGCGGCGCCCCGGCGGTAGGTCCACTTGACGGCGCTGGTGTCCTTCGTGACATCAGCGACGATATTGAGTGGCGTGGCTGGCAGGGAAGCCAGGTTGAGGACCGCGCCGGAGATGAGCGGTTCGATAATCTGGCCGGTGGTGGCATTGACCAATTCAAAGCCGGTTACCCCCGCCAGCATGAAACGCGATTCCAGATTCTCCAGCAGCGCCCGATGCCGGAGATGGCTTGCTGCAACCGCGGTCGTGCCGGCAGGGGTTTTGTTCTTGCGCGTTCGGCGTGAGGAAAACTTAACGAATGGCTTGATCATAACTGCTCCATTGGGTTTTCTGAGGCCCTGCCGGCGACGCCCGGCTGCGTTGGCGGTTCTACGAATGCGTTCCAGGTTTTGTGCGGACAAATTACTCTTTAGCAATTGTTCGCATAATATTGGCGACGCATCCCTGTTTGCCGTGTGGGCTGTGCCCGTCCGCCAACCAACAGGCAGGTGCCGGATAAACTCCGGAGCTTCCGCGCCAATATTTAGTCGGTTGGAGAAATAAGGTGTGGCCCGTTGCCCTGCTGATCTACTGTACTCTCGTCCAGTCAACGGCCAATTCTGCCGGCAAGCTTCTACATAACCTTAAGAGCCCGCAACCAACCCGGCAGCGATCCTCGCTCCATCATCGAGCGTCCGAATAGGAAAAACCTGTCGCTCAGTACTACGACGCTCCGGAGAAAAAGACCGGCGGTTCTGAAAATAATTTTTCTTGCGCGCAAGACATCACACAAGGCTTCCGTAGCGGCAATCCCCAAGCGGATCACGGCCAAAACGTAACTAAAGCAGAGATATGACCATCCGTGTGGCTGAATACTATCCCGGAGATGGTCGATTTCACCTAGCCCCCAGTGTTTTCCGTCCGTACCAATGGCGTGGCGCCTGGCGCGGTCATTTTCGCGGTGCTGGGGTCGTTGGCGTCTGGTTGAGAGTCTGTTGGGCCTGACGGAGTTCGTCGAGGAGCTTTTGCGGATCGACAGCCGCGGCGGAGGAAACGGCGGGCATGGTGGCTGCCTGGGAGCCTAGAAGACGACTCAGTAGTTCCACTTTGGCCTTGGCGGCGACAGCCTCAAGTTGTGGTTGTATCCTGGCCTGTTCGTCGGCGCGAAACTTGTCTATTCCCGCGGCCTGCCGCGGAAAATGAACACCCACATAAATTCCCATGGCAAAGCCGCAAAGCAGATAGAAGAGATGAATGATCGTCCGCATAAGCGTCTCCTCAGAAAAAGGGCTACTGGTGAGTGAAGGGTTGTAAGCAATGGCTCCGGGGGCGATTCACGAATAACGATCCACGAATCACGTTATGGGCCTACTTGTCCACGACCAGAATAGTGAACGAATCAGCAAGCATTGGCGCTTTGCGGGGCTGGTCCGCCGGAGCGGGGCCGAACTCGGCGGTGGCCAGATATATGCGATGGGTGACCGGGTCCAGAGCCATGGTGCGGGCGCCCTTGCGGGTTTGGACATTCTGGATGACGGTGAACTTCTCCGTGGTTTCCTCCTTGATGACCGCCAGCGTGCCATCGCCACAGGAGGCGAAGACCAGGCCCAGTTTGGGATCAAAGCCGCAGGCGTCAACGCCCTGGCCTATGGGCAGGCTGGCAACGACCTTGCCAGTGTCGGCGTTCATGACCACCAGGAGCTTGTTGTGGCAGCCGGAGAACAGCAGACGGTGCTCGCAGTCCATGGCCAGGCCGGTTGGTTCTTGCCCAGGGTCCATTGGCCAGTGGGCGGTGACTTTCAAGGTCTTGGAATCGATCTGGACGATCTCGTTCTTGTCCTCAATATTTACATACACGTGGCCCTGGCCGTCGGCGACCGCGAACTCGGGGGCGCCGCCCAGGAGGATGGTCGTCACTTCAGAGATCTGCTGGTCGCCGACGGCGGCGTCGAAGGCGCTGGCGTCGTTGCTCTTGCCGTTGAGGCTGAAGACCTTCTTGCTGGCCGGGTCGTAGATGATGGCATCGGGCTTCTCGCCGACTTTTACCTTGCAGATGACGGACAAGCTCTTGGTGTCGAAGACGCTTACGGTGTTCTCCGCGCCGTTGCTGGAAAAGGCCCGTCCCAGTTCCCCGGCCAGAGCGACGCCGTGAACCCCGGAGGTCTGGGGAATCGTGGCCAGGGTCTTGCCTTCCTCGGCATCGATGACCATGACCCTGTCGCTGCGCGGGACATAGAGGCGTTTGGTCTGGACATCGATGGTCAGGTAGTCCCAGCGGCCTTCGCCGCCGATTTTGAGTTCCTTGACGACTTTAAGGTCGCCGGCGGCATTGTGCGGGGCCTGCTGGGCGATGACCGCAACCGCGACGGCAGCTAAAAAAATGATCGTCACGCACATGGGAAGCGTACGCATGGTGGAATCTCCGAGAAAACTATGGATATCAGACAGAGCCAGAGCAGCAAGTCTAAGTCCAAAGCTAAGGCTGAACAATGCGGCGTTAAGTTGAGCTGCAAGTGGCGCCAAGGGAGATGGCAATCTGGCAACGGCCTTCGTGGCCAGGCGGGAGGGGCTACCAACAAAAAAGGCCACATCTGTTCTATGTGCCGAAGAGGCGATATGACAAATGCCGGCGCTTACACTATGCTACAGCGTTCGACTTTCACGGCTGGATGTGACCGTGGAGCGAATGATCGGTCGCTGACGGCGTGGTTATGGCCCTGGTGTTGCACGCAACATGGAACGCGGAGGCGCTTTATCTGTGGGGACAGTGCGCGCCGATAGCGCCATACACGGGAGAAGATGCGGGGGACGCGGACAGTGGCGAAACCGCCCGTGGGGTGGCGGGCGGAAGGCGGAGGCGCAGTGGCAAAAGGGAAGCTGTTGCGTCGGAGGTACGGCCGGGCTCAGGCCCGACGTCGGTGCTGCCTTGCCAAGCCCAGGTGCTCAGGTCAATTATTGGAGAATTGTTGGAGGATTCGCTGCTGGGGTCAGTGGCGGTAGAGATGTCCATCGGGCTGTGGTTGCCGGCGGATGAGGCGGGGAGGGCCCTCGCCGCGGGAGATTCCAGCGGCGCCGCCGCGTTGCGCCGATTCGAGGTGCCGGCGCTGCGGTTTACGCCGGAACAGGCGATTGATTTGCTGACCAGTGTGCCGCAAGACCTGGGCGATCAGACGGCTCGGTTGGAAACCTCCAGCGAGCCGTGCGTTTGCGCGCCATCGCTGCGCTATTGGGCCGTCCTGGCCAGGTTCTGCATGGATCTGATCGCACGGCGACAATTCGTGCCCCAGGTGATGGAGGGAACAGGAACCGAGAAACAGGCGGAGGTCGCCGGGCCGCGGAGTAAACCGAGGTGGGAAGATGATGAGATCGAGGAACCGGAGCAGGCTGGTGGCTATGTAGCGTCATGGCGCCCGGTGGTGCATGACCGGGTGGAACTGGAATGGCTGGAACGATTTGCCGGGGCGATGCCGCTGGCATGTCTGGCGCAAATCAGCCCACCGCCGGCCGGCGAGCAGACCATGGCCGAGGCGGGGCGCCTTGTGGAGCAATTCCTCAACCGGACTGCCGATGCGGTCATAAGGCGCTCGGTGGCCGATGACCCGTTTTTCCGGACCGCGGCCCAGCAAAGCGTGCAGCCAGCGGCGCCGCCGGAAACGAAGCTTATGGCGGCCCTGCTGGAGAAGGACCCGGTTATTAATGCCGGCCGTTCGGAAAGCGCCGTGTTATTGCAGCAGGTTCAGGGATGGGCCGGACGCCTGGAACCATCGAACACGACGTCGAATCTTCAGTTGACCTTCTGCCTGGAGGAACCGCTGGAGCCGGAAACGCCAGAGGCGGATCTGGCGGGTGAGCCGCCGGACGATGCGCCGTTGACGGATGAAATGAGCGTGCCGGAAGTTCAGACGGCCGAGCCGGCGATCGTAACGGCGCCCCCGGGGCCGTGGACGGTGCGTCTGAAACTGCATCCGCACGATGAGCCCGGCCAGGCTATCGAGCTGAGTGATTTGTGGATAGAAAGCGATGCGGCGATTCTGGGGCGGCACCTTAAGAGCCGGCGGGCGCATTTTATGTCGGAGTTGGCGCGGGCGGCGGAGGTATTTCCGCCGGCGACCGGCCTGCTGGTCCAGCCGCGGCCCACGGCGTTGGAGCTGAACACTTCCGAGGCTTATTCGTTCATCCGACAGTGGGGGCCGCAGTTGCGGGATCGCGGCTTTGGCGTGTCGCTGCCAGCCTGGACAACACGGGGGACGCAATCGCTGGGACTGCGGCTGCTGGTGGCCCCGATGACAGTGGAGGGGCTCGATGATGCCGTGGAAGGCCTAGGCGCGCGGCGTAAAGGGGGCGGAGGGTTCGAGTTGACCTCGGGGAACTTTGGTCTCGAAGCCTTGCTGGAATTTGACTGGCAGATCGCGGTGGGGGATATGAATCTGTCCATGGACAAACTGCGGGACTTGGCGGGGGTCAATTCGCCATTAGTGCGACTGGGTGGACAATGGGTGCAGATCGATACCGGGGCTACCCGGCAGGCGCTGGATTTTGTGGTACAGCAGCACGGACGGAAGATGACCCTGGCCCAGGCGCTGCGGCATGTCTACGGAGCGACAACGGCGGAAACCGGACTGCCGGTGCTGGGTATGGGTGGCACGGACTGGATTGCCCAGTTGCTGGATCAGTCGCCTGCGGCGCGGCTCGGCAACTTCGAGCAGCCTCGGGATTTTGTGGGCACACTGCGTGCCTATCAGTTGCGCGGGTTGCATTGGCTGGTATTCCTCGATCGCCTGGGCATCGGCGCCTGCCTGGCGGATGACATGGGGCTGGGCAAGACCATTCAGTTGATCGCGCTGTTGCTGCATGAGCGGCAAACCGCGACCACCGACTCCAGTCCCCCGTCTCCTGGTCCCACGCTCCTCTTCGCTCCAACCTCCGTCGTGGGCAACTGGGTGCGGGAGATTGAACGTTTCAGCCCGTCGCTGCGGGTCATGGTGCATCATGGGCCCTTGCGGCTTACCGGCGCGGAATTCGTCAAGGCCGCCAGCGCCGCCGATGTGGTCATCACCAGCTATCCCCTGGCTCACCGCGACCGCGATGAATTGGCGCGCATCCCCTGGCATCGCCTTACTTTGGACGAGGCGCAAAAGATCAAGAACCCTTCGGCGGCGGCAACAATCGCCATTCGGTCGCTGAATGCCGGCCGCCGGGTGGCGCTCACCGGAACGCCTATCGAAAACCACTTGTCGGAACTCTGGTCAATTATGGAAGTACTCAATCCCGGCCTGCTGGGACCGGCGACTGAATTCCGAGAACGCTTCGCCGTACCTATTGAGAAACTCGGCGAGAAGGATCGTTCCGAGCAACTGCGGAAGATGATCCGGCCATTCGTCCTGCGGCGGCTCAAGAGCGATCCGGAAATTGCCGGAGATCTTCCGGAAAAAATGGAGGCGAAGGTTTTCTGCAATCTAACTTCTGAACAAGCAAGCCTTTATGAACATTTTGTCGGCCAGTCATTGAACCAGATCGACGCTTCCAGTGGCATCCGCCGTCGCGGGCTGATCTTGGCGGTGTTGACCCGGCTCAAGCAGATCTGCGACCATCCGGCCCTGATACTTAAGGAATCCAGTTCGTATGACCGCCGTAGCGGCAAGAGTGAGCGGCTGATCGAAATGCTTGAGGAAGTGATCGACGGCGGGGATGCAGCCCTGATTTTCACGCAGTTCCGACAGATGGGCCACGTGCTGGAACAGATGATCGCCCAACGCCTGCGGGTTCCCGTGCAGTTCCTGCACGGCGGCACGCCGACGAAGGAACGCGACGCCATGATCGAGCGTTTCCAGCAAGGCGAAAACGGGCTGCGGATCTTCATTCTGTCGCTGCGTGCCGGCGGGCTGGGGCTGAACCTGACGGCGGCGAATCATGTGTTTCACTTTGACCGCTGGTGGAACCCGGCGGTGGAAAGCCAGGCTACGGATCGCGCCCACCGCGTCGGACAGACGCGCAAGGTGCAGGTCCATAAGTTCGTTTGCATCGGCACCATGGAAGAACGGATAGATCGCATGCTCAGCGAAAAGATGGCCCTGGCCGATCGGATCATAGGGTCGGGCGATCAATGGCTGACCGATCTTTCAACGGAACAGTTGCGGTCGTATCTGACGCTTTCGCAAGAAGCGGTAGCCGAATTCTAAAAAAACATTAAATCACGACTGGTGGCCACCGGCCACGAACACCGAATGAGGACGAATGAATTGTCAAACAAACAGTAACATAGGGGGCGTGGTGGATGTGAACGCATTCTGGAATACGCGGGAGGATTTGGCGTTGCTGGCGCCGCCGCTGGTTCAAACGCAACCGCCGGCTCTGGAGAGGCTGGGGCCCTCGCCGTTTCCTCGCAGCCGCTTCCCATTCCTGGGGTTTCTGGCGACGGTGTACGATCATGTCGCCTCACATGCTGGCATGTTGGCCGCACGAACAAAGGCGGGCGCGCTCCAGACTCCGTCTTGAGGCAATTGTGACAAACTAGCGGGGAAGGCAACGTCGGCCGACGGGCTAGGTATAATGATACCTAACTTGTAACGGACATTCTGCTGGCAAAAGTAAGATTAGTTCTCCGATTGTCATTGATCGGCGGGAAAGCCGCTGGTACAATCCCAACACGTGCGGGCTATGGAAGCCGGTGCTGAGTGAAATCAAATCTGTCCTTCTGGCGAGCGACTCGTCATTTGACGATGAGGTCTATATGATGTCGCAGATCAAAGAATCTGATTGGAAAGTGTTTAACGAGGTGCATCGCATTGCCGAGGAACGCGCCTGTCAGCGGGCAATCGACGATATAGAGGCTCTGCTGGGCACGCACGCCAATGCCGCCGAGCGATTTCTGGCGGTTCATGAACTGGTCATCAGACGGGTTAAAGAACTGCGATGTTTGTTCGATGATATGCGTGGCTCCTCGGCGGTGAACCAACTCGGATGGATGCACGCCCACGACTTGGTCAGCGATGACGAACTGTCGCGATTCAGTCCCGAGGTACGGCGGGCAGCAAGGGATTTCCAATCCACAAAAGAGCTACAAAAAGCCTCCTGAGCGCATAGATATAGATAGATAGATAGATAGTCAGTGGGGTTCTGCAGGGCACGCTATGCGTGCCTCTATTCCTAACTGTAAACTTCACGCGTATTTCTCCGCCGCCGCGATTGCCAGACGCGTCCACAGATGCAGGCGGTCGGGATGGCCGGCGAGGGTTTGCAACTCGCGAAGCACGATCTGGTAGGGCCGGCCCTTCAGGCGGCAGGCTCCGTCCATAAGATCGGCGCGGAGGCGGTCGTGGTCGTCGCCCATCACCACGTCGGTCGCTTTCTGTCGCCACATGATGCAGTATTTGGCAGGCACGAATTCGAGGGCAACTCTCAAAGTGGTCCAGGCGCTGCATACGAAAATGCGCAGGTTGGGGATGCTCAACACGCCGTCGATCTTGCGGGCCAGGTTCTCGCAGCATCCGTAACAGGCCAGCCCGAATCTGGCGAATAGCGGTCTTTGGTAGTCGAGGCAGAATTCCTGCCACATGGCTGGCGATACGGCATCGAATTCCTGGCTGTTGCCAGCGCACCAGCAGTTGGCCATGGTCGCTGGCCTGCCGCACAAGGGTTTGCCGATGGGGTCCGAGCAGAGCATTGGTTCAGTGATATTGGGCATCAGCAGGCCGGTTGCCTCCAGAGCATCCAGCCATTTCAGACGGGCGTCGCGGAGGTAGGCCATGAGGCGGTGCAGCAAATCTGGCTCATCCACCATATCGAGCATTATTTGTTGTAGGCCGCGGAGATCCGCGGCGGCGGTGCCGATAGTGGCATTATCGAACCCCGGACGGCAAGCCAGAACGACGGGCAGAATATCGCCAAGCAGATCATGAACCTGATTCAACTGGCGATCAGTGGCGGTTTGATTTAGTTGCCAGGCGGGCATGACCAGACGATCAAGATCGGCTGCGGTTTGCAGCGGCGGATCGAAAGCCCAAGCCCCACCGTCCTGCCCCGTTGAGTGGTGGTGGATGGCAACGCCCCAGGTATTTTTGGGGTTAACGTCAAAGACCGGGGCCACGTCGAATGTGCCATAGATGGGTGTGTCGTCCCCCAGCTCGACCTTGTGAAGCGTCTGGCGAAAATGCCGCTCTATGCCCCGGAGGTATTCATCCGAACAGACCAGGGCGGATGGCGGCAGAATCTCCTGCCATGCCAGGACGGGCTTGCACCACACGGGGGCGCGGTCCGGGCGGCGCAGAGCATTGACATCGCGCCAGCGTTGGACAATGGCGGCCATTTCCGGGCGTGCAGCCGCGCCGGCCACCCGGCGGGCCAGATCGCGCACGACCTGTACTTCATGTAACGGCCAGGGGTTGGGGTTAGTAGGTAACATCATCTATACATAAAGTCACAATTGTTCCTCGTCAAGTTTTCAGCCCTGCCCTGCGCCAGGTCCTGATAGGATCAGTCAGTATTGCAGTTTGTCGGGACATTTGTGAATGACGGCATTATAGTTGGCCGGCATGAGTATGATGCGTTTGGCGTTGTTTTTCCCCGAGTTGGCCCTACGGGAGACGCGAACGGTCATTGTGCGTACGCCAATGATGAAGGGGGATCGTTTGGCCTTGCCTGCTGATGAATATGGCTTGGATGAGATGTATTGCGTTGAATCGGGGTGCGATTGCCGCCGGGTGATTATCAATGTGGTGGCTCGCGGGGCGATGGCGCAGGTGGCGACTATAAATCATGCGTTCGAGCCGCCGACCCATGTTTACGACCCACCGGCACAGACCTTTCTCGATCCACTGAATGTGCAATCCCCATGGTCACCAGCCTTGCTGGAAATGTTCGTTGACGTGGTGCTGGGCGACGAAGCCTATCGCCAACGGCTGCTGCGGCATTACCGCATGTTTAAGGATGTGGTGGATAACCCCAACCATCCGTGTCATGGCCTGATAGCTGCCCCGGCGGCGCCGTCCCGGTCATTTCCGCCGCCGCGGCGCGGCAGGCGTCGGCGTGGCTGATCGCGGCCCTGAGAACGACAGGATTTCGTTGTTATGCCAGCACAGCAGGAAAGACGGCACGTATGGCTTGACCTACGGAGTCTTGCCTTCGACAGTGATAGCCACGGGCGGGGAGGTGGGGCGGGAGGCAGGCTCGATGGCCAGACGCAGGGGATGGCGGTCTTTGGCGGGCAGGCCCTCGGAATCAATGATGCCTTGGATGGCCATGATGCCCTCGATGAGGGTCTCGGGACGCGGGGGACATCCCGGGACGTAGACATCCACCGGCAGGAACTGGTCGATGCCCTGAATGGTGGCGTAGCAATCGAAAACGCCGCCGGTGCTGGCGCAGGCCCCCATGGAAATCACCCACTTGGGCTCGGTCATTTGCTGATAGATGTGCTGGAGCACGGGCATCATCTTGATGGTCACGCGGCCGGCGACAATCAGAAGGTCGCTCTGGCGGGGACTAAAGCGCATGGCCTCAGCGCCAAAGCGCGCCAGGTCATAACGGCTGGAGGCTGTGGCCATCAGTTCGATACCGCAGCAGGCCGTGGCGAAGGGCAAAGGCCAGAGCGAACTCCGCCGGGACCAGTTGACTACCTTCTTGAGCTGGGTCGTGAGGAGATTGTCGGGCAGAAGAAGAGGGTCCATGCTGTAGGAATCATATAGGGGATAGGGGCCAGGGGCTAGAGGCAGGAATAGCGGATAGACAGATGATAGCGCCGTTGGATGTCCGAAGAATATCTCACGATCCCTGGCCTACGGCCGCTGGACTCGGGACGCAAAACGGCGAAACTACGCAACAGAGGTTCTGGATGGAGCGAGCAATTGTGCAACTTGATCAACGGCCCAGCTGGGCAGCGCGTTTACGTATCGCTGGAGAGGCTCTGGGGGGGATGGGGGTGTTGCTGGGGTTCTACTTTTTGGGAATGATGCTCCAATATTGGGGTGTGCCGCTGCCGGGGAATGTGATCGGGCTGATACTCTTTACGGCGTGCCTCTTCTTGGGCGTCGTGCGGATGGAATGGGTGGAACGAACGGCCCAGATCATGTTGCGGCACATGTTGTTGTTTTTCGCGCCGGTCATCGTGGGAGCGCTGGCGGTGCGGGAACAGTTGGGAGTTGAATGGTTCAGCATCGCCGTCGGCCTCGTCGGAAGCTTTCTGGTGGTGTTGTTGGTGACGGGCTGGACTGCGGCGACGCTGATCGGGCATACCACGCCAGAGGAAACCAGCAGCGACGCCGCGCCACTTTCCCATCGCCCCTCATCCCAACTCTTTCCCCGGGGACGGGACGATAGGGAAAAAAGAAATAGGGGGGCATCTTGAAGGGACTGGAATTGATCGGCTATGCCAACCCTGTTTTCGGGGTGGGGGTTACGATGGCGGCGTACGTCGCGGCGCTGGCGGTGCAGCGCCGGGTGCGGTGGCTGCATCCGCTGGTGGTCACTTGCGCCTCGTTGATCGTGCTGCTTCTGGCCGCGAAGATTCCCTGCGAGTCTTACCGTCAGGGCGGGGACATGCTGAAATTAATGCTTGGTCCGGCGACCATCGCCCTGGGGGTTCCACTCTACAGGCAGGCACGCAAAATAAAGACCCATATCCCGGCCATCGTCCTGGCTATTATGGTCGGCTCGATCTGCGGGCTGGCATCCAGCGCCCTGTTCGTATGGCTTACGCACGGATCGCGCATCGTGCTGTTGTCCATGGTTCCCAAGTCGGTCACCACGCCCATTTCCATAGAAATCTCGAAACAGCTTGGCGGAGACCAAAAATTCACCGCCGTGTTTACGGTACTGTCCGGTCTGGTTGGGGCGGTGTTCGGGCCGGCGTTGTTGAGGCTGGCCCGCGTCCGCAACGACATCGCCATAGGACTGGCGATAGGAACCTCGGCCCATGGGATAGGAACGGCGCGGGTCATCCGCGACAACGAACTCCAGGGATCGGCCAGCGGGTTGGCCATGGCCCTGGCTGGGATCATCACCTCGATCCTGGCCATACCGATATATTGGTGGCTGCGCTAACGCCAATGGTGCTGAATTTCCCAACAGGGTATATTGGAGCATCGCCCATAAAATGCCCTTGCGGTCTTCGAGGAATGTCAGCATGAACGAATTTGTCTGTCCCAACTGTAAGTGCACCCTCAAGCTCCCTCCCTCTGCCGCCGGAAGACGCGCCCGCTGCCTGAACTGTAAGACGCTTATCGATATCCCCAACGCAGCCCTGGCTGCAGAAGAAATTCCCGCGGATTCACTGCATGCCCTTAGCGAGGCGTCTTTGCTCACCCTCCCCACACCCTTGCCGCCCAAGGACCCGTGGGCGCAATTTCTCAAGGTGGCGCGGTTCTTCTGGCGTAGTTACTGGCGGGTGGCGTGCATCGGACTGGCGGTGGTCGCCATTGCGGGTCTGGGAGGGTATTACGCCTTGCGTGACACATGGGAGCGTGATAATGCCGTGATCTTGAAAGAGGCCCGCAACCACGCCGATGAACTCCGTGACTCCGGTCACCTGCTCGACGCGGCGTCGGCATACCGCAAGGTCGTGGCCATAGTGGGCGACCACAAGCTGTCGCGGCCTGAGCTGAGGGATATCCTCGAACAGGCCAGCCACGGCAGTCGCGATGCCCTGGATCTGAAGATTCGGCGCACTCAGGATTCGGCCAACTCCATTCCGACCGGGCCGTGGGACGTTCAGGCCAGGAGCTGCGGTGATGTTATTGCCGACATCATGGCCACCAGGGCGTTGGTGGACAGCGGGCAGGCGGCGCTCCTAGACCGGGTGCGTCAGAGCGTCGTGCGGACGGATTTCCAGGCCCTTTTGGTGGGCCAGAAATCCGCCGATGTCGCCAGCGACAGCAACCCTGCCCTGGCCATCCGCAGTTACGACAAGATCCTCGCCGAGGCCGGTCGCCTGGCTCCGGCGTCCACGGAACTCCAGCTTCTGATTGACCAGGTCACCAGGAATCGCGATCGCCTGTCCAAGCAGCAAAACGCGGGGACGGAATACCTGAATTCCATCGATCCGTTCCTGCAGCAGCTCATCCCCTTTGTGCGACGGCTGCGCTGGGGCATGCCCGAGCGCATGTTTATGGACCGGGCCACCAAGCTCATCGCCGCCTGGCGGGCCATAAAGGATCCGCCGGATCGTACAACCATCGGCGAATTGCTTTCGCGAACCAATGAACTGGCCGGCGATATGGCCCGCATGGAAACTATCATTAAAGAGCGGCAGGAAGCGCTGAGCCGCAAGTCTCTGAACGATTTATTCAAGAACCTGCGCCCGCCGGAAGTAAAGGAAGACGAGTGGGGGGGGCTGGTCAACAAGTACGTGCTGGCCCTGCAGCAACTGCTGTACATAGGCAAGACCATCAAGGAGACTCCGGACATCGAACGCGTGAGGATGTTCGAGTTGACCTATCGCGGAATTTATCTGGCCAAGATGGGGTCGGCGTACAAAGGGGAAGCGACCATTATCATCGATAAGCTGAATGCGGCGAAGCGGGCCGCTTTTCTGGATTCCCTACAGGACTTCCTGGATCAGACGCTGCCGACGCTGCGACATCTGGAACGGGGTATGGAAAGGCAATTGCTCCTGAAGCGGCTGGCCGAGATTGATGCGCAATTCGGCAAGACCACCGACCCGCCTGATGATTCGGCGTTGGGGGAGCACGTAGTGACGCTCAACCAAATCTCGGAAAGCGTCTATCTCTATGCCATCACAAAAGTTGGCGCCAACACCCTGGACATGATCGGCCAGGACGACAAGGCCGCCAAAGAAATCACCGATGCCGGGGACGAACTGTTGCGCCGTCTCCGCGCCGCACGCCGTGATTTGACACCCGAGGCTGAGGCCCAGGCGTATGCGGCGGCAAAGAAGGAATGGCTGGAGACGCACAAAATCGCGACGACTCAGCCGTGAATCAGGAGGCATGAGTAATGACAAGTCTAATTCACTGATGGGTCGTCGGGGATGATATCGGGGTCGATCCCCGGATAGGCTTTGGCCCTGGCAATGACCTTGTAGAGGCCGTTCCACTGTTCCTCATCTTCGCTGAAGATAAGTTCTTTGGTTCCTACCGCGACCAGCCAGCCGCCTTGGGAGATTTCCTCCTCCAACTGGCCCGCCGTCCAGCCGGAGTAGCCGACGAAAAACCGCATCATTATGGCATCGTCGGTCACAAGTTGTTCCAGGGACCCTTTTTCAGTGGTAAAGTGGACGCCGGCGAGGACTTCGACCTCGGAGAGGCTCTTGCGGTCATGGAGAGCCATGAGCGGTCCATCGCAGGGCCCTCCTTGGTAGATGAGCCCGTCGGCCAGGCATGGCTGCTCGCTGACCTGCTCCCAGGCGCTGCGGATGGTGATCTCCAGAGGGCGGTTGAGGACCAGGCCCAGCGCCCCGTCGTCATTGTGCTGCACCAGGAGCACGACGGAGCGGAGGAAGTTGGGGTCCGTCAAACGCGAGGCGGCGATCAGAAGATGTCCTTGCAGGGATTTCTTCATGGACTTACGGCGTCAAGATTACCCCGTGGAGGGTTGGGGCACAATCAGGCAAAATGATGGGCCAGAGGATAGGGATTAGAAATCAGGGATACGGACATGACGCGGTGACGCGGAGATGAAGGACGCAGACTCGGCCGGGACGGTGCGCTAAAAGGCGATTACTTGTCCGCTGTTGAAACCTTACGCGGCACCCTTCGTGTTGCCTCTGGGCGGGTGTTTCTTGGTCACAAACGAGGCCAGCGACGGTTCTTCAGTTCCTGATTGTCGCAGATCGTGCCAGTGGCGGACCATGGTTGGGACCAGATCCAATAGACGATCCAGGGTACTGCGGACGCGCCCAGACAGTTCCTCGCCCAGATCGAAGGATTCGCCGCCGACAGCCAGGAGCATCGCCTGGGGAACGCGGCCATAGAGGTGCAGGGCCAAAGCCAGCAACCCGGCGCAACTGGCGTGATGGCCTAACGTCTGGACCTGGGCGCAGACAGAGGCGGCGATGAACTGACAATCCAGTTGGCCGGCTGGCAATTCGACGCTGGCGTCGATGAACAACACCAGCCGGCAACGGCTGATAGGTTCAGACATCTCCGGGGTGAGCTGGTGGGCCACAAATACCTGCGCCAGCGATGCAGGCAAGAGACGTTGCAGCGCCTCGGCGGCCACCCAGCCGAGGCCGTCATCACCGCGCAACGGGTTGCCGTAGCCGATGATCAACACCTCTGGGGGGCCTTCGTCGCCAGGCTCAGGGCGGGAATTATCCGTCGCGACGGAGTTCATCGACCACTTCTCCGGCCGGGCTCAGCAGTTGAATGCGTAAAGGCATCTTGCCGGCGGCATGGGTGGCGCAGCTCAGGCACGGATCGTAGCAGCGGATCACCGCTTCGACACGATTGAGGGCGCCTTCCTCGATCTTGTTGCCATCGACGAACCGCTGGGCGGCCTGGAGAATGCCGCGGTTCATGGCCAGATTGTTGTGGCCGGTGGCGATGATCAGGTTGGCCCAGGTGATCAGGCCGTTGTCGTCGATGCGGTAATGATGGATGAGCGTGCCGCGCGGGGCCTCGGCGATGCCCACGCCATTGGTGCAACTTGGCCTGGCCCTGGCCCGCACGCGCGTGCTGAGTATCGAGGGATCCTCGAAGAGTTGCTTAAGTTTCTCGATTCCGTAGATGATCTCCACGAGGCGGGCGTGGTGATAATGGAAACTGCTGAGCACAGCGCCGCGCTGCAATTCGCGGAATTCGGCCCATTCCTGGTCGGCCAGCGGTGTGCCGCATCGGTCGATGATATTCAGCCGGGCCAGCGGACCCACGCGGTATATCCCGTTGGGATAGCCCATTCTCTTGAAGTAGGGGAACTTCATGAAGCTGAATGGTTCGACGGCCTCGGCGATGTATTGGTCGTATTTTTCGGAAGGGATGCCGTCCTCGATGATTTCGCCCTTGGCATCCGCGAAGCGCAAAGTTCCATCGTAATGCTCCAGGCAGCCGTTCTCGCCCACCAGGCCCATGAACAGGGTCGGGAAATTAGCGAAGGATTTTGCCTCCTCGCCAAATTGGGTTGCGGCCCGCTTGTACCACTTGATGGTCCGCTGACCGATATCCAGGGCCTCGGGGAGCATGGCCAGGATGCGTTCACGCTCTTCGGGGGCCAGGGCTTTGTTCACGCCGCCGGGGACGGCCCAGGCCGGGTGTATCTTCTTGCCGCCGAGGATCTCGATGACAGTCTGACCGATCTGGCGCAGGCGCACGCCGTCGCGGGCGATCTGGGGATGTTGCCCCAGCACGCCAAAAATGTGGCGCTGGGTCGGATCGGAATCGAAGCCCATCAACAGATCGGGCGAGGAAAGGTGAAAGAAGCTCAGAGCGTGGGACTGGACCATCTGGGCGATGTTCATGGCCCGCCTCAGAGCCACCGCGGCGGGGGGAATGCGCACGGCCAGCAGGGCGTCGCAC
>Ga0316229_1002468_pt1 | contig 15906 bp, 12 predicted proteins | sample TBH18023metaG_FD_206011 | JGI IMG/M metagenome (GOLD analysis project Ga0316229, IMG submission 206011) | Freshwater microbial communities from Trout Bog Lake, Wisconsin, USA - TBH18023 | ecosystem: Environmental > Aquatic > Freshwater > Lake > Hypolimnion/Profundal zone | place: USA: Wisconsin... | reverse complement strand
GGCCCCGCTGAATATTCGTGATAGTGCTCTCATCCACCCCCAGTGAGTGGAGTTGCGTGAGGGCCGCATCCCTATCCGCCTCCGCGTTGATCGCATCGGTCTGGGCCTGCTCCATATCCCGGCGGGCGATGGCGTCCCCCTTGAACAACTGTTCATCCAGGTCGGCGACCCGGCGGGCGTTCTTCGCGGTGGCCACGCCCTTGCGATAACCGCTGATGGCCGCCGCAAAATCCGGCGAGTCAATCACCGCCAAGGTGTCGCCCGCCTTGACGTCCGCGCCCAGCGAGACGGAGAGCCGGACCGCTGGACCGGAGATGGGCGCCAACACGGTCGTCGCCTGGTCATTGTCGAAACCAACCGTGCCGGTGGTTTCAATCGTCCCGCGGAAGGAGGAAACCTTGACGGTTTCCATATGGACGCGTTGCCGCTGACTCGCTGTCAGGGTCACGTTGCTCGCCACCGCGGATGACTCGGGGGCCGGGGCCACGGGGGCGGCATCCCCAGGCCGCGAGCAACCGGGCGACAGGGCCGCGCCGGCCAGGGCCGCCGACAGCACCGATAAGGTCAGAATTCTATTTTTCATGAGAAACAGGAGAAGTTGCGACCGGCAAGGGTGCGCCCACGGCGCGTTCGAGGTCCGCCGCGGCGTCGTTGGCGGCGCCCAAGGCATCGGTGTACTGGCTCTCAGCGCTCAGCAAGGTCGCCTTGGCATCGAGTAGTTCGAGCGACGAGGACCCACCCAGGCTGTAGCTGGTGAACGTCGTCTGAAAAACTTCATGGGCTTCCGGCAATAATTCGTCGCGCAAGAACACGGCCTGCCGCCAGGCAATCGTGGCCGCCGTGTGGGAATTATGGACATCCAGCAAGACTTGGGAGAGCAAGTCCTGATCCGTGGCCCGTAACTCTGCCTCGTGATGTTTGGCCTGGGCCACCTGCCCCTTTTCGTGCTGCCAGAAGAAGAGTGGAAAAGTGATCCCGCCATCGAATTTATAAGAGCCGGAAGCGCCATCGATAGAGCTGTGCCAGAGCGTCATGCTCAGGTCGGGGAGCCAATATTGTTTGGCAAGAGTGGTGGAGTCATGGGCCGCCTGTCGCTGCACGATCATGCTCAGGAGTTCCGGGCGCGAGGTCATCGCCAGATGTTCCAACACCCCCAACTCGGGAACCACCCCGCTCACTTCCAGTTTGTCCGTCGCTTCCAGCTCGGCGCGCAAGGCGCGCCCCAGGAGCCGATTCAGCGCGGCCAGGGAGGTGGAAATCACCTTTTCGTTCGCCATCAAATCGTTCTCGGCTTTCGCCAAGTCCACTTTGGCCTTAATGGTATCAAGCCTGGGCGCCGTGCCGGCCCGGTAGCGCGCCTCAGTCTTTTCCAAAACCTGGGTCGCTATCTCTTTGCTTCCGGTCAGGTCATCCCGATGCCGCCGCGCCACCAGGAAAGCGTCGTAAGCTTGGGCCGTTTGGACCGTGATCTGCTGCTGGAGTTGGGTCAGCGCATACTGCGCCGCTTGCCACCCAGCCCGCGCGATCTTGGCATTCAGGCGGGTTTTGGACGGAAACGGCACCGCGAACTGCACCCCCACATCCCGTTCGCTCCCGCTGGAGGGGTTGACCAGGTTCCTTTCCTGATCGACTTCCGCCACCAGCGAAGGATCCGGCAGCGCCGTCGCGATGGCGATCTGGGCCTTGGCCTCCGCCACTTGCTCCCGCGCCGCAGTGATCGCCGGATTTTGGGCCAGCGCTTCTTGCACCGCTTGCTGCCGGGAAAGGCGCGCCGGCCGGGGAGGACTCGACCCCGCCCGGAGCGCCAGCGGCGCCAAAGAACATATCCCGAAAATCAACCCCCAGGTGGCGACCGGCCAATAGCGATTCACCACCGGCCGGTGGGCTTCCGGACGGCGTGCGGCCCAAAGCCCGAGGGGCTCGACCTTAGTTCGCGTGGCCGCTCGCGCCCGCACCCGGTGCGCGATACCCCAGGCCAACCTCAGCATTAACTTTTTCACATTTGAACACGAAAACTCACTGAACTCGAAGTTGTCGCAGCCCACGAACGGCAGCGACTTCCACTTTGAAGAACAACCGACGAAGCGACTACCGGAGGGGCGGAGCCCGGCTGGGGGAAAGGCGGTAATCAAACCGCGAGAGAACCGCCACCTGCGGGGGCGGAAGCACAAAAATGGGGCACAGGAGAATTACTGCCAAAACGCAAGCGGACTCCGCGGCGCTCAGGTGCCCCTGGGCCAGGGAGCAGAGCAGGCACACATGACCGGGAAGGGAACCATCGCTATGCAGCGACTGATGCAACGCATGAGTGGCCGAGAGCGCAGCCGCACCCAGAAACAACACCGCCAGCCACCCGGCAAGAGTTGCTCTCGCCTTGGAACTGAAACCGGAGCGTTGTCGTTCCCAATGCATGTATTGTCAACCTTCAGTCAACCATACCCATGCTCCGCCTGCAAGTAGTAATTGCAGTTTTCAAAAACCAGCCGGATCGCCTTTTGCGCATGACATTCAGGTGCCACCTCGGTTACTCTTCTCTCATCCAATATGAAATTGATAGTAGGAATCTTGGCATCGTTGACCGTCGGATTGCTCTCCATCCAACTCCGGGCGCAAGCGCCCCTACCGCCCGAAATCGAAGATCCCGAGTGTCTCGGGATCAACAAAGAACCCGCCCACTCCACCTTGATGGCCTATGGCAGCCTCGCCGAAGCCCTCAAGGCCAATCGCCATGCCTCCTCCTTCTGCCGAACATTGAACGGGAATTGGAAGTTCAACTGGGTACCCCATCCGGCGCAGCGGCCGGTGGATTTCTATAAGCCCGACTTTGACGTGAGCGGTTGGAAGGAGATCCCCGTACCCTCGTGCTGGCAGTTGTTGGGTTACGGGACGCCTTATTACCGGAACAACGGTTACACGTTCCAGCGCGATTGGCCTCATGTGCTGAGCGAACCGCCCCGGAACTTCACCTCGTACACCGAACGCGACCCGGTGGGCAGCTACCGGCGGGAGTTCGACCTGCCGGCAGGCTGGCAGGGCCGCCGGGTGTTCATCACCTTCGACGGCGTGGATTCATCCTTCTTTCTCTGGGTCAACGGCGCGAAAGTCGGGTATAGCGTCAACAGCCGCAACGCGGCGGAATTCGACCTCACTCACTTCCTCAAGCCGGGCCGCAACCTAGTGGCCGCGGAGGTTTATCGCTATAGCGCGGGCACCTATGTCGAGGACCAGGACATGTGGCGGTTGAGCGGCATTTTTCGCAATGTGACCCTCTGGAGCACGCCCCAGCTTCATGTTCGGGATTTCTTTGTGAGAACGGATTTGGATGCGGCCTATAAAGACGCGATCCTCCAGGTGACCGCCAAGGTTCGCAACTACGGCGACCAGCCGGTGGCGGGCCGCAAGCTGGCGTTGACGCTGCACGGGGCCGATGGCAAACCGGTTGCCGATGCCGCGATCGAGGTGAACGTCCCCGCCCTGGCGCCGGGTGAAGAAAAAGTGGTGGACGCCGCCTTCCCGGTCAGCAAGCCGGCCAAGTGGACGGCGGAGACCCCCAATCTCTATACGGCCGTACTCGCCCTGGGCGCAGGCAAGAGCGGCGAAATCCTCTCCGCCAAGGTTGGTTTTCGCAAAATCGAGATCCAGGGCCGCCTCTTCACCATCAATGGCGCGCCGGTCAAACTCAAGGGGGCCAACCGCCACGAAAACTGGCCCGATTCCGGCCATTACGTGACCGAGGAGAAGATGATCCGGGACCTGGAGGTGCTCAAGCAGGGCAACTGCAACCACGTCCGCACCTGCCATTACTCGGACGACCCTCGCTGGTACGAGCTCTGCGACGAATGGGGCATCTATCTGACCGCCGAGGCCAACGTCGAATGCCACGGCTACTACAACGTCCTGGATCGGGAACCCAAATACGAGCAGGCCATCGTGGATCGCAACATCGCGAACGTGGAGAATTTCAAGAACCATCCCGCGATCGTGATGTGGTCGCTCGGTAACGAGTGCGGCGGCGGCAAGAATTTCCTCTCGGCACTCAAGGCGATCAAGGCCCGCGACACCAGCCGCCCCACCCATTACGAACCGTTTGGCACGGGCGCGCGCAACCCGGCGGACGTAGACAGCCAGATGTACACCCACCCCAACCAACTCGAGAAGATCGCCACCGACCCCAACCTGACCAAGCCCTTCTACATGTGCGAATACGCTCATGCCATGTTCAACTCCATGGGCGCCATCGGTGAATACAACGACGTCTTCGATAAATATCCGAGCCTCATGGGTGGCGCGATCTGGGAGTGGGAAGATCAAGGCATCTGGAATGGCCGCGATCCCAACCACCAATACATGGCCTTTGGCGGCGGTTTTGGCGAAGTGCCCAACGACCATTACTTCATCCACAAGGGCGTCGTTTTTTCGGACCGCTCCCCCAAACCCCATTACCCGGAGATGAAACGGGTTTACCAGTGGATCGGCCTCGAACCGGTCGACCTGGCGTCGGGCCTGGTAAAAATCCGAAACAAGTACGCCTTCCTCAACCTGGATCGCTTCCAGGCCCAATATTCGCTGTCAGCCGACGGGAGGGTCGTCGCGGAAGGCTCTTTGGGGAGTTTCGACCTCGCCCCTGGCGCCGAGCAGACCGTGGCGGTTCCATTCCAGGGCCTCGCGCTGCGTCCCGGCGCGGAGTATTTCCTACGCCTCTCGTTCACGCTCAAGCAGGGCGAGATCTGGGCCAAGGCAGGCTATGAAATCGCCGCGGCACAGTTCAAACTGCCCCTCCAGGCCGTCGTCGCCTCCACCCCAGCCAAGCTCAAGCCGCTCAAACTGGACGAGTCCGGGGGACAAATCAAGGTCAGCGGCGACGGTTTCTCGGTCGTGTTCGACCAGTCCGAGGGGACGATCACCCAACTCTCGCGCGGTGGCGTCAATCTCCTCGGCTCGCGAGGCGGCCCGAAACTCCACCTATGGCGCGCGCCGCACCGCGACGATGACCTGTGGGCCTACAAGGACTGGCACGCCAGCGGCCTGGACGAACTCCAATGGACCACCCTGCGGATGCGCGCCACCCAGGCCGACCCGGAACTGGTCCGAGTCGAGGCGGCCGTAAAAGTTGAGGGCAAGCGGGGCTTCAGCGCCACGCACTCCGCGATCTACAACCTCTACTCCGACGGCTCGATCGTGGTGGACAACGCCTTCGTGCCGCAGGGCCGCAAGCTCCCGTTGGCCCGCCTCGGGGTGCGGATGCTCCTCGACCCGAAGCTGGATCAGTTTGCCTTCCTAGGCCGCGGGCCATTGGAAAACTATGCCGACCGCAAACGGGGGTTTGACGTGGGCCTCTACTCCAGCAGCGTTCGCGAGCAGATGACCGGTTATGCCAAACCCATGGAATGCGGGAACCATGAAGACGTTCGCTGGGCCGCCCTCTCGGGCCGGGGCATCCCCAGCCTCTTAGCCCAAGCCGACGGTGGCCTGCTCCAAGTCTCCGCCCTGCCCTACACGGATGAAGCGATGACCCCCGTCGAATACTCGGTCGACCTGCCGAAGAGCACGAACACGGTGCTGATGTTGGCGGCCCGCACGCTCGGCGCCGGCTCCGCGGGCTGCGGCCCGCGCCCCCTGGATCAGTACATCACCTGGTCGGAGCCCGCCACGTTCTCATACGTCCTCCGACTCCTCCCCGGAGCCAAAGGTCTGGAAGCCGCTGGCCGATCGTTCGTGCCCCAGAACCGGGTAAAACCGATCATCGGAGCGCGCAACAGCAGCGGGCGAGTGGCCCTGAGTTGCGCGACGCCGGAAGCCCGAATGGATTATTCCCTCGACGGCAGCGCCTGGACCGCCTACTCCGAACCCGTCGAGTTGGGGGCCGGCACCGTATGGGTTCGGGCCCAGGCGAACGGCCAATTGCCCTACCAGGGTGCCATCGTGTTCACCGAGGCCGCCGGTCATGGCAAGTGGAACATCGTGTCCGCCAGCAGCTTCGAGCCCGGCGAGGGTGACCCCATCCATGCCGTGGACGGCGACCCCGACACCTTCTGGCACACCCGCTACAGCGGCACTGTCGCACCCCCGCCACACTTCCTGGTGATCGATTTTACCAAGACGCTCAACGTCGCGGCCGTCACCTACACCGCACGGAAGGACATGGCCAACGGGCATGTGAAGGACTACGAAATCTACCTGTGTAACGACGCGGAAACCTGGGGCGCACCCGCGGCCAAAGGCAGCTTCCGCCGGAATGCCGCGGAGCAGACCATCCGCCTGCCACAACCCGTGAAGGCGCGCTACCTGAAATTCGTCGCCCTCAACGACCAAAGCGGCCAACCATTCGCCACCGTGGCCGAACTAGAGGTGACCGAGGCGAAGTGACCTACTGTCGAACCGCTCCCAGGGGATCGTGGAAGCCGGCCTGAGCCGGCTCCAAGCCCGTCCGCACCCCGCCGGTAAGCATCGGGGGAGCAAAATGAGTGAACTCAGGTTCGCTCCGACGCCCCTATTTCGCTCGGCTCACGCGCAGCACCTTCAGCGGTTCCGGCGTCTTGTAGTGCCGTTTGAGCCCCACCTCGGTGAGGGCAGCGGAGGGCACACGGGCGATGAACTCAGGGAAGATCCGTTCGACCCGGTCGCGTATGGCCTTTTGGCCCGGCTTGGAGGCCCAGTAATCCTCCTCTACCTTGGCAAGCGCGATACCGGCCTCCTCGTGAGTGAGCGTTTCGTGTTTGGCCAGCAACCACACCAACTCCTGGTCGCTCGGCAGGCTGACGGGGAAAGGAATGAATTTGAGCTTCAGTTCCTGCTCATCACTCGGCTGCGCGCCGGCGTCAGGATTGACCTGAATCTGGCCGCTGAATTGTGTGCCGTCCGCCATGGCCACCTCCACCGCAAGCGTCTTTTCCTTCCGATCCGGCTTCAACGTGACGTCCCCGCCCCCGAAGGCGTCCGCCAATTGGGTCTTGACCGTTTGGATGCTCTTAGGCTCCAGATCGGGCAATTCCACCCGAGAACAGAACTTCTCAAACGCGCTGCCCCGCGCCTTGGCCCTGAGTTCCTGCTCAATGGCCTCGTAAATCTTGACCGCCAATTGCGCATCATGGGTCGCCTTCGGCAGGACCTTCTTCAGCAAGTCCAGCAATTGCGCCTCGGTGGTCTTCGTCGCTTTCGTCGTTTCTTTTTTCATTTCAAATTTGGCCCCAGTATGTGCCAAATCGCGGCCGGAAAAGCAATGCTGTTCCACCCGGTCTCGGAAAGCCTTGGGTTCAAGCTTGCAACCGGACGCACCCGTTCGCCTATACTGAAAACCGATGCGACAGCAGCCAGTCAGCCGGGAATTCGGGGTGGGGACGTTCTTTCGGTCCTGGCCGGCTTTCCCGGTCGGCGCCGTCGCTCTGTTGGTCGGTTCTTTTTTCTATGTTTGGCTGCGCGTCGAGCCGCTCCTGGAGTATCACCGTTACGGTCCGTTTTTCTTCAGGCAGCGGGAGTTTCTGGAGCCGTTCCTCAATCGTCCGGGAGGTCTGGCCAGTTATGCCGGGGTGTTTTTGGCGCAGTTGAACGGCCTGAACGCTGTGGGGGCCCTGATGTTCGTGCTGGCCGAGTGCTTGGTGTGGCTGGCAGCCCGGGCAGGTCTGGCTCGCATCAGCGGCCGGGCGCCGAGCTGGGCGACCCTGCTCCCCCTGTTTGTGCTCCTGCTGTTGCGCAACCACTATGGTTGCCCGGTGCCGGCCATGAGCGTCGGGCTCCTGCTGGCGCTCGCCGCCTCGGCCGCCCAGGTTTGGCTGCCCTGGCGGCTTCCATGGATGGCAACGGCGGCCAGTGGATTGATTTCCGGTCTCCTTTTCTGGTTGGCGGGATTGTGGCCCTCGGTGGTTTTTGCGGTCTTGTGCGCCGAGTTCGTAGGCTTCCAAATGCGGAACTGGCGCGCGGGTTTAGGCTGCTTGGTTCTAGCCTGGGTGGGACCCTTGCTGGCGATCGGAATGGGACAACTCGAAATGGCCGGACTAGTCAACCCCTGGCCGAAAGGCGTCGACTGGGTCCTGGCGGCCACCCTGTACGCCTCGGTGCCCATGGCAGGGGCAGTCCTGGCTTTGCTCTCGGCGCCTGCCTCAGGCCCACCCGACCCCAAGCCCAGCACCAGGTCCCGGACCCCGCAGCCCGGCCAAGGCCTGTCGGTCCTGGTCTTCCTGCTCGGGTGGTCCGCCGTTTGGCTGACGTTCGATCAGCGCCAGAAACTCCTGTCCGAAATCGATTACGCGGCCAATGGCGGGCGCTATGAAACCGTGCTGGCGGCGGCCGGGCGGGTCAAAGCGCTGAATCCTCCCGCCAAAACCCGTTTGCAGTTGGCCCTCTATCACACCGGGCGGCTGGCGGAAGAGCTGTTTTCCTTTCACAGCCTGATTGAGAACGCGCCGTCCGAAGGAGTCGGTGAGGACTCCCGAGCTCAAAGCCAGTCCCTCTTCGAACTCGGTTTGGTCAACGACGCCGAGCACATGGCATGCGAGGCGCTGGTAATGGAGGGCGACCGTCCTGATCTATTGCGCCTGTTGGCGCGCATCAATCTGCTGAAGGACCGGCCCCAGGCGGCGCAGGTCTTCCTGAACGTGCTGAGCCTGATACCTTTCCAAGGCGAACCGGCAAACGCGGGCTGGCCTAAGACGGACCCGCAGATCCCTGCGGCCGAGCGCGCCTTGCTGGCCGGAATGCGGGCCCGAATGCTGACCAACGACGTGGTGCATGATGGGCTACCGGCCGGGCGCCTGCTCGACGTCCTCCTGGCGGCGAACCCTACCAATCAAATGGCCTTCGAATACGTCATGGCCGACTGCTTGCTGGGCCTGGACTTGAAGCAAGCGGTCGAGCACCTCCGGTTGCTCGATAACTTCCATTACGCCCGCATCCCCCGCCCTTACGAAGAGGCCGTGCTCCTTTTTCAGCAAACCGCGCGAGTGCAGGTCGCTCTGCCAGGCCGCTCGATCCGCCCCGAAACCGTCGAGCGCTTCCGTCAGTTCAAAGCGGCCGTCCAACAGTTCAAGGGAAGCGCCGAGGACCTGGCGGCCATGGCCGCCAGGTTCGGTGACACCTATTGGTACTTCTATTATGCCGCCCGAAGCCGCGAGCGAGCGGCCGAGAGCCAGGCCTCAGCCCCATGATAACCCCCGTTTGGATCCTGGCCGTCGCTGGTCTCGCCGTCAGCCCGCTCGCACCGCGGGCGGCCGAGTTGCCACGGATTTTCCCCGACTACACCGGCATCACGCTCCCGCCCAACCTGGCGCCGTTGAACTTCTCGATCCGGGAACCGGCGACCGCCTACCGAGTGGAATTACGCTCCACCCAGGGACCGCCCCTGGTCATCTCCAGCCCAAACCCCGCGATTCGGATCCCACCCAAGGCTTGGGCCCGACTCCTGCGCGCCAATCCCGGCCAACCGTTCTACTGGGAGATCTCCGCGCAAACCTCCCCAGCCGCCTGGACCCGGTTTGCCACCGTGACCAACCAGATCGCGCGGGAGGAAATCGACGGCTGGCTGGCTTACCGTCTGCTCAAGCCGATCTTCAACTTCTACACGCATCTGGGCATCTACCAGCGTAACCTCGAGTCCTTCGACCAGAGACTGATCCTGGAACAGGACGCGTATAATGATAGCTGCCTCAACTGCCACACCCCGTTAAATCGAAGCCCGAATACGTTCGCCTTCAACATCCGCAGCGACGGCGGCAAGAACCCCATGATCCTGGTCGTCTCCAACCAACCCGCGCGCGTGGAGAAGACCATGGGCTACCTCGCGTGGCACCCGAGCGGCCGGTTGCTCGCCTTCTCCGCCAACCGGCTTTCCCTCCTCTTCCACACCCGCGGTGAAACCCGCGAGGTCTATGATGCCAACTCGGACCTGGGCATTTACCGCCTCGATTCCAACACCGTCGCCTTCCCCCCCGCCATCGCCGCACCCGACCGGAACGAAACCTGGCCTGCCTGGTCGCCCGATGGACGGTACCTGTATTTCAGCAGCGCCGTCCCTCAGCCGATCGCCAAAGCCCAGCAGATCCGCTACGACCTGATGCGGGCCAGCTTCGACCTTCAGACCGGCCAATGGGGGCAGCCCGAGTTGATGATTTCCGCCGCGGAAACCGGGCGCAGCGTTTGCCAGCCCAAACTCTCCCCGGATGGCCGCTTCCTGCTCGTTACCCTGTGCAAAAACGGCAGTTTCCCCATCTTTAGGTCCGACAGCGATCTCTATGTGATGGACCTCGCCACCCGCAAACTCCGCCGCCCTGAAATCAATAGTGACCAGGCTGATACCTGGCATTCCTGGTCCAGCAACAGCCGCTGGGTGGTGTTCAGCAGCAAACGCCTCGATGGCCTCTTCGCACGACCCTATTTCAGTTACGTGGACGAACAAGGCGAGTTTCACAAGCCCTTCATTCTGCCCCAGGAAGACCCCGCTTTCTATGGCTTCTGCCTCAACACCTTCAATGTCCCCGAACTCATGCAGGGCCCCGTGACCGTTACCCAGCGCGACCTGGCCCGGACCGTGATCCAACCGCGCAACGTGGTGATCCCCCAGGGTCCTGCTGGACCTGCCTCACCCGGCTCCCGGCCAGGCCAGGACCAACCCGGGTATCTCCATATCCGGGAATAGGCAAAGTACTGAATGAAGACTCTCTGGAGGCTTTTAGGATGGTGGTGCTTCCTGAAGGACAGTCGAACTTTCTTCACGGACAACCCTGGGTTTGAGGGGTGATTTTGAACCCGTCGAGGGTATCCCCACACCCTTCCCCACGGCGGGGAGGGGTGACGATGTCAAAATCCCTCGGTATTACCGAGCTACTATCGTTGTTTTGCGCTCGGCTGGCACCCCCGACTTCGGTCGGTTTTAGGCTCGCGCGGCAGTCCATGTTTTGGTGTGGATGCCGCGCTCGCCCAAACCTCCCTCAGACCTGTCGCTCACGCGACCAACGGGTTTCGACGAGTTCCACCCACGACAAGTTTATTAGTTGTGTTAAGAAGTTCGCGCCGATAGGCGCCACCCCCGTTTGCTCATTTCGCCTCGATCTGCGTCATCAAATTGCCGCCAATGTTGTTCACCGGAAGTCGATCATCTTGTTCATGGCCTATAAAGAACTCAAGTTGAAGGCGATAGACGCCAACGTCGGGCGCTTTACCGGCGCCGGTACGAAATTTCAAAGTGGCATTTATGGCCTCATGCGGCTTTATCTCCGTCGCAGGACCAAAGGTTTTTGGCGTGGCCCCAACTCGCATGTATCCATTGACGCGAAAGCCCCCGACCGGAATCCCCGTTGCGCTTTCGTTGATGGCTTTGAACTCCGTCCCCTCGCTGTCCGTGATTTTGCCCTTTACCTGCGGAAAGTACGGGTCGGGGTCGGCTCTCAGTGCCGTCCACGCGCTTCGCTGCTGATTCTGGTTGGTGATGAGCATGGTCAGGAGAAATTCCTTTCCATTGACGATCCGGAGCGTCTGCAACTCGACACGCACGTCGCCAAAGGTTTTCGCGACTTTCGGTTTCTCATCCTGTATACCTCCGCCGAGCGCGGCGTTGCCCCCCGTGGTGGGGTGTGCGAGCAGGTCCTCAACCGTCTTGTCGCGCTTGAATGTTGCCTTGGCGGCGCCAATGATTTCAGCCGTCTCGGTGGTGATGATTTTGGCGGTCAGGCTCACGTCTAGGTCCCTCGCGGTGATGGTGCCAATGATGATCGCGTCCACGCCAGCGAACATGCCGAGCTTCTTAGCGTTGTCCGGGTCGACCAGTCCCGTGCTCGTGAGTTTGTGTTCAGCCAGAAGTTTATTGAGGTTGGCCCTGTCCAGCACGGAGAACCCTTGCTTTGCGATGACCAGGTCAACGTTGATTTGTTCGGCGACATACCGGCCAAGCTCACTCGATGCCCCCTGGAGGTCGGTGAAATCGATCACCGCCACCTTCTTGCTATTGTGCTCCTTCACCAGGTCCGCGAGTTTATCGGCTAGGTCAGGAAGTTGCTTGTCCATGTCCTGGGCTTGGACGTGGACGTGAACGCAAGACAAGACGCACAAGGTTGCAGTGAGGCGCAGGATGGATTTCATGTCACAGTGTGGGTTTGGTCGTCATTTATTTTCTGGGGGATCGCCGCAGGTCAAAGTTTGTGCGGGAGATCTGCTTCAACAGGCGTTCCTGAGCCATTGAAAGCGCTTCCGTCTGGCGGAAGCCCACTCCATTGGCAGACAGCTTCCAACCTGCGTCCTGCCCTGCCGCAGTAACCCGGAAGGACGTCAACTCCAAGCACAAATTGGCTGTTATCGTGTTCGCCAAGTCGGGATTTGTCGAATACTGCACCGTCTCGCGCCCGAAAAGCAGGGCGTCGACGAAATTCGTCAATTCCAACGAACGGGAAACCTCGGTCGAGCCTGAAACTACCTGTGCGAACAAACCGTCGGAAACGAATTCTTGGGTGAAAAGGCCGGAGAGGAGCTTGACGCCATCGGGCTTGCACCTGTCCGCAACCGCAGTGCCCAGAGCTTCGTTGAGTTGGCCGCTGTCGGAAACTAGTAAGAGAGCGATCACGTTTGCCCGTGCATCTCGAAGTGGCCGGAAATTTAAGAATTTCGCCAGAAACGCCTCGTGTTCAGCAGCCAATTCGTCCGGCGTTTTTATGCGTGGAGGCGGCACTTGCTCTGGACGTTTGTGGCTGGCATCCGCTTCCTGCGCGACTGGTTGTTCTGGGTGCGTAAACCATTGGTCCGATTCAGGTTCCTTAACTGTCGGCCCCGTCGAAGTACGTTGCTGCGTCGGGGGACTGACCGGAGCGCTTGGCGGGGGGAATGTTTCAACCCCGTGATTTTGCTCTGGGAAGTGGTAGAGGTGATAGGTGCGGAGTGTGTTCACCGCCACAAAGATCACGCAGAGGGCGGTGACGAAGACAACCGTTTTCCATGGCTCTATCTTTCTCACGATTTTCGGGTTTCGAGATGATGAGACCTATTTGGTCGCAGGAATGTCTTCATCTGGCAAGAGGAAAAAGCGGCGGGGGCGGGGGGGGCTGTGGAAAAACACGTGGAGCGGATATAGTATAATGGGGGCACGGGTTGTTTCCGGATACGCCTCTATTACCATGGCGGCTCGCAATCAACGTATGCCGGCATTCCGCTCGCGCGCGATTTGAAGAAGACGCACTCGGGCGGCGGGTAATCCTTGCGGAGTAGAGGCCTGTCCGGATGAAACTTGACGATGACATAACGCTCGTTGGCCAACGTCACGAATGGGGTGGCGATCAGCCTTTCGGATTGGATTTAGTGGCTCGCCGGCAACATGTGTATCTTCTGGGTCAGACTGGCACCGGCAAATCGACCCTCTTGCGAAACATGATCCTCCAGGACATCGAGAACGGTCGAGGTGTTGGGGTGATTGATCCTCACGGCGACTTGGCCGATGAGATTTTGGACCACATCCCGTCCTGGCGGACGGAGGATGTCGTCTATTTTGATCCTCTCGACGGGCATCCGGTGGCGCTGAATGTTCTTCGTGCATCCTCGGATGATTGGCACCTGGTGAGCTCCGGCATCGTGTCGGCGTTCAAGAAAATATGGGGGGACTCCTGGGGGCCTCGGATGGAGTACATTTTGTACGCTACGGTTGCTGCACTCATGGCCTGCAACAACTCCAGCTTGCTCGGGGTAACGAGAATGCTGCACGACGCCCGGTATCGGGTGTGGGTGGTCCGCCAAATCAAGGATCCGATGGTGAGGTCGTTCTGGGTGAACGAATTCGAGCGCTACGACCGAAAATTCATGCAGGAGGCGGTTGCTCCGATTCAGAACAAGGTGGGTCAGGTTCTCCTGGCACCGTCATTACGAAACGTTCTTGGCCAGGTCGCCACTAAAGTCAATTTCCGTTTCATGATGGACGGTAGGCGCGTGTTCATTGCGAACCTCAGTAAGGGGCTTTTGGGCGAGACGCACAGCAGCCTCCTTGCGTCGCTGTTGATCTCCGGTTTTGAACTCGCTGCGCTTTCACGGGCGGATGAGCCCGCTGAGTCCCGGAACGACTTCTTCCTTTATGCCGATGAATTTCACTATTGTGCTACAGATTCATTCGCGACTATCCTGTCTGAGGCTCGAAAATACCGGCTGTCGCTGACACTGGCGCACCAGTACCTCGGACAGCTTACCGAAACCATCAGCAAGGCCGTGTTTGGCAACGTCGGGTCGTTCATCTCATTTCGGGTTGGTGAGGAAGATGCTTCTGTGCTTGAACGGCATTTCGGGAGTGGATACACTCGTGCCCACTTTACTGGACTTGAGAATTTTGAATTATGCGCGAGGTTCTTGAATCGCGAGCCTTTCCTGGGACGCTCGCTACCGCCTCTGTTCACTGGGCGGAAGCGACGCGAGATCATCAAACGGCGTTCGCGCGAAAAATATGGCACGCGCCGGGAGATTGTGGAAAGGAGAATTGAAAAATGGATCTATCGTCGCCATTGAGTGGTCCAGCCCATCCTCGATCTGCCCGAACGAGATTTCGGTTGCGCACGTTTGAAAACGCCTGTTGGGTAGCAATAATATTCATCTTATCGGCTGTTTTCTTGTCTTACGTGCCAGAGGGACCACTCGCCCTGATACCGATCGGCGCGGCGTTGTATTGGCTTTTCTTTTACGTTTGGTCCAAGCGCGTCATTGGCCTGAACTGTCCTCATTGTGGAAAGTACATTGCCGGTAACACACCCTGGGTGTGTGGATTTTGCGGCAGTAAAAATCAAAACACGGATGAATTTCCATTTCTCCACCGCTGCGAAGGCTGCGGCGCTGAGCCCAAAGGTTATCGTTGCCATCACACCGGGTGCGGGAAGCCCATCTTCTTAGGCGACGACTTACTTGAAGACAACTTGGCTGTCTGTGCCACGCGAGGATTGGAAGTCAAAGTGAAACTTGCGAGCGCCCAACGATTGGAGCAACGACAAGAAAAGGAACATGAACTTACCATTGCTGAACTAGATGAAAAGCTCGACGCCTTTAAGAGCCGACGGGAGTTCATGAAGGAGAAGGACCCGGTTGAATTGGTAAAACAGGAATGGACGAAGAAATATGCGCACATGATGGCCGCGGAGGTCATCGCTGAGCAGGAGCGTGCCGCCATAGAAGAGAGATTTGCTGATAATCCGAAGCTGAGGGCGAGAGCCATTGCTCTTCTGGAGCATTGGCTTCGGAGCCGTACATAAAGACCCCGCTCACAGATGAGCGGGGCGTGAAGGAGGGCGGCGCTTACGGGGCGCGAGTCGCGATTGACCGGAGGTCGTAATGCTTCGGTTGCACTTCTCGCTTGGCGAGTCGTTGATACATGGCTAAGCGAGCCTGGAGGTCGCGGTAAAAGATGAATCGGAGTGCCTGCCCATACGCTTCGGGCATGGCCTCGGTCGTTCGCTCCAACTCGTCGAGCGCCTCGTGTGTGCGCTGTCCCTCGCGGAGAAGTGTCTTCTGGAAATCTAGTTTGGACATGAACGCGTAGCCGCAGCCTTGCTCTTGGTTGATGTGGGGAAAGATCCGCTTGAAGATTTCAGTATTTAATCGGCGCTCGAACAAGAGCTGTCGTAACCTAGCGAAGAACAGTTTGATGTTTTGTATCATAAGCTCGATGGATTATTGTGATTGGCAGTCAGAGACGGTTTGCACCCTGCAAACCGGCTCAATGCTGCCATCCACGATTCGAGCTGTGCTTCCTGGGCTTCTCTGGTCTTGATCGTACCATAATGCGATCTTAGTGTCAACAGTACATCTTATCATTAACAGTGGTTACTGTTGACTCCTATACTTCATCTTGCTTTAATTATTGGTGGAGTTGTTTCTTTCACTTTCAACCAAAGGATTACTGAATGACCGAATGGGTAAATTTCAAAGAGCTTCGCGCCAACCTCGATTTCGAGCAGGTGCTCC
>Ga0316229_1002467_pt1 | contig 15918 bp, 20 predicted proteins | sample TBH18023metaG_FD_206011 | JGI IMG/M metagenome (GOLD analysis project Ga0316229, IMG submission 206011) | Freshwater microbial communities from Trout Bog Lake, Wisconsin, USA - TBH18023 | ecosystem: Environmental > Aquatic > Freshwater > Lake > Hypolimnion/Profundal zone | place: USA: Wisconsin... | reverse complement strand
TCCAGCCAATCTGTGTCAATCGTCTTGGCGTCAATCGCGGCCATGAGGATCGCCAGCAGGCGGGGAATGTCATGCTTCCCCGATCGGTAGTGGTCAATCATTCTGTTGCTTTTGCCGATTACGTCGGCGAGGGCCTGAACCGTAATACCGTGCCTGGTCATCAATGCCCTAAGTTCCGGCCCGGTCAATGGAGCGGACCCAACAGGTGCGACATGATCAGGGCGTCGACCACTTCCAGAAGCTTTTTAACTTCCTCGTCGAACCAGGCGTTCACGTAATGAACCGTCCAGAGGTCGGACGGGCCGCTATCGGGGCGATCCGTCGCCCAACAAAAGGTGTCCCAAAGCTCGGGGTCGGCCTCCCAGCAGGGGCGGAGGTCCATTTCAATCTTGCTCATGGCTGCGTCTCCCTCAGCGCCTGCTCAATCTGAATGATTGCCGCGTCATGTCGCAGCTTAAGCTCGATCTGGTCTGTTTTGGGCGTCGATAGCTTGAGCGCGACGAGGGCGCGCTCCAAGGCGTCGCGCATGTCGTAGGCGCGGCGCTCAAGGGCGCTGTAGTCGCGGCTCAGGCGCAAGTGGGCGTCGTACCAGTAGAGCGTGTTGTCGGATTTAAGGCTAATCATAATCGTCTCCCAAAATGTTTGGGGGGCGCTAGGCCCCCCGTTGATTGTCATTAGGCGGCGATCAGGCGGGGCTTGATGCGGATCGTCTCGACCAGCGAGACCTTCGTGCAGGCCGCGACCTGCTCGGGCGTCAGGAGCTTTTTGGCGGCGCAGGCGTCGAGGCTCGAGCGCTCCGACAGGGATACGGTCACGATGGCCTGCTCGCCCTCAATGACTTCCTGCCCGGTCGCCTTGATGGCGGCCTTGACCGCTTCGAGTTGCTTGGCGATGGCGTCGGCCTCGGCCTTGAGAACCGCGTACTGGTCGGCGAGGGTGAGGGAAGCGAAGTTGTTGGTCATGTCTATCTCCATCTGGTTGGTTGCGGTCATCAGCGACCGTGATTTGTTTATACCGAAGCTATTTCGCATTGTCAACAAGGTATGCGAAGAAATTTCGCGATTATTTTAGAGCGCCCATCACCACCTCGGTCCCCATGCTTCGTCCACCGCCGCCTGATAGATGTCATCCATCCTCTCCTTCATGAAGGCGTGATAGATGGGGTCCTTCCAGTCGACCGTGATTTCCATCACGTCGTCGCCGTTCTCGTCGGTCAGGATTACCGTCAGCTCCTGATCCGGCTCGACTTCGACGTACCGGGGGCCTTCGCCAACGGAGGCGTCGCCACGACCGCAAGTGTAATAAATCTCGATCTCGCCCCGAGCCGTGAACTCGTGGTCCGTGCCGAGGGTCAAGGGGACTTCGTCGAAGATGTAGTCGAAAGCGGGCATGTCTATCTCCATCAAGCTGTTGTGGCGACGCCAAGAATGGCGTTCTTGAGTTCCTCGGCGGTTGAGTATTCCTTTTGATCCGACGACCACAAGAGAGCCGCCAAATCCTGATTGGGGCCGCTGATCACCAGAGCGCGCTGGTTGTAATTCAGCAAGTACTCGCGGCCGCGCGGCTCGTATCGCACACATTCGACAATGCCCTGGCGATTGCAGCGGGTCGCCTTCGCGAGATTATAGGTGACATAGCGCTCGGTCTTGCCGTGCATTTTCGTGCTGGAGCGTTGCGTTTGAATAGCGACGATTTCGTTCTTTTTAGCCTTGAATGTCATGTCTATCTCCATTGGTAAGGGTGAAAGTGGGGGCCGAAGCCCCCTTAATTTAGCGAATTAGGCCGCCTCCCGCATATCACGCAAAGCGTTCCAAATTTGCAAATCCGTTACATCCGTAAAACGCCAATAAGTTCGATCGCGTAAATAACGCCCGCCTTGTCAATCGCATCCCAGCAGCCGGGATAGTCAACGTCGGCCTCAATGAAAAAGACCTTGCGGACGTTCTTGACGTAGTCAACCGCCTCGTCCTCGGTGTCGAAGCGGGCGAGGACTTCGCGGAACTGGCCTGAAACGTAAACTTCGAACATGTCTATCTCCATCAGTTGATGATCCAAAGATACCGAAACCATTTCGCATAGTCAACCAGAAAAATGCGCCTCATTGAACATTGTCTGTCGATAACTAGTTGGATTTGATTTTCCGGCGATCGTGGTTATAATAGCCCCATGAATCAGGACATCGTCGATCGGGTGGCCCTCGCGCTCTGCGCCTATACCCCGCCCGACTTCGTGGCCGGCGATCCATGTCGGGAGCCCTGCTCATTCTGTCTCGGGCAGGCCGAGGTCGCTATCGCAGTCGTAATTGGAGAAATATCGAATGACAAACAACCAGCTGCAATCAATCGTGTCGCGCATTGAGCGACAGGAAGCCGAAAGGGCGGACATCGCCGAATCAATTAAGGAAATCTACCTCGAAGCCAAATCAAATGGCTTTGATCCCAAAATCATCAAGAAAATCATCGCCATGAGGAAGCAGGATGCCGATAAGCGGATGCGCGAGCAGGCCCTGATCGACACTTACATGGCCGCCCTAGGGATGCTCGCCGATCTGCCCCTCGGGCAGTCGGCTGTTGAAAGGGAGTTCGCATAGTGGCGACGCCCCGCAAGAAACCAGAGGAACGATTGCCCCTTGGCCGTCCATCCCTCTACAAGCCAGAGTACTGCGAGCGCGTTGTCGAGCTTGGAAAGCTAGGCTATTCGCCTATGCAAATAGCGGCAGACCTAGATATTGATCGCTCGACCCTTTATGATTGGTCTGATAAATATCCAGAATTTTCCACATCTTTAAAGCGCGCGAAGGTTTATGAACAGGCTTGGTGGGAGAAAACAGGCATGGAAGGGCTTGTTTCCGGCAAGTTCAACGCCATGGTTTGGTCCAAGTCCGTTGCCGCCCGTTTCCGAGAGGACTATACAGAACGCAAGGAAGTCTCGGGCATTGATGGCGGCCCGATCAAGACCGAGAACACGAACAAGTTGGACGTGTCTGGTCTGTCGCTTGAGGAGCTGGAAGCCTTGGAAAAGGCGCTACTCAAGACGGGCGCGGCGAAGGGGTAGCTTGACCAAATACAACCCGCGTGAAGTTATCGTTAGAAAATGAAAGGATCATTAGAATGAGCGACGCTAACCAGAACTATACCGACGCGGATTATATCCGTTTGCATGAAGCCCATATCCACACTGAAAAGCGTCGTCAAAATCTTGAAGCCGCTTTGAAGGCGGTTTTGTTAGCATGGTATTCTTTACCAACTGGCCATCATTCAAATGATACTTTCGAACAATGGCTAAACGGGCCAATGATGCGTTCTGTTGCGGGCGCTCAATTGGCTTTGATTTCTGACGCGCGGGCAGGAGTTTGATTTTGCCTATTCCCCGCATTGGCCGAACAATCCGAACGCCGGAGAATGAGGCAATCTTGCGCCGCCTCGCCGCTGATAAGACGCCTACGGTTGAGATAGCCTGGCATTTTGCAGCTACGCCACGCACTATTCGACTATGGGCGCGCGTTCTAGGTGTCGCGCTCAACTCAATCGGTGACACGCATCGCCAGCCCGAATATCGAAAGATCAAGCGGGAACTTTCTCGAAAAGCGTACGCCAATCCGGAGTTTCGGCAGCAATTCCGGGAAATAATGCGGGAAGTTGCCGCCGATCCGGCATTTCAAGCCAAAGTGGCCGATTTCCATGCCGATCCTGAAAAGCGCGCTATTCGCGTCGCTGCGTTGCGGGATAAGCGCGCTCAAGCACGTCGTCTTATTTCCAGATACAAGATAAACCTTGAATTGCCCCGATGGGTTCCCGATCATATGGTTATCAAGTTCGTCAACGTTGCTCGCGATTGTGGCGAAGAAGAAGCCGCATCATGGGCGCGTCGGGAAAAGCAGCTAATCCATGCCCGCGATCACGCTTGATAAGTCGATTGATCGCGAGGCGACGCTGCGCGAAATACGCGCGCGCAAACTTGAAATTGAATCCGAAGTATTCGAGGCTTCTCTTTACGACTTCACTGTCGCCGCTTGGCCGCACATTGATAGCGCGCCATTCGCGCATGGTGGATACGCGCTTCAAGCCATATGCGAACACCTAGAATCGGCGGCTGACGGATACATTCAAAACCTGCTGATAAACGTCCCGCCTCGCTTCTCGAAGAGCACCGTGGTTGGCACGATGTTCCCGGCGTGGGTTTGGGCTCAACAGGCCAATACGATGTTGCTTGGCCCTGGCGCTCAATTCCTTTGCGCCGGTTATGCGCTTACTCTTTCGTTGCAGGATAGCGTTAAATGTCGCGCGCTTATCCAATCCGATTGGTATCAAGCGCATTGGGGGCATAGGTTTAAGCTATTAGGCGACGTTAACACCAAGACGCGGTTCCAGACCGATAAGAATGGCGCGCGTATCGCGGTTTCGGTCGGCGGTTCGACAACCGGCCTTGGCGGATCATATTTGATCGGCGACGATCTTAATAACGCCGCCGAAGCCAACAGCGAAGCCATGCTGGAAGGCGCGATCAACTGGTGGAACACTGCTTGGTATAATCGACTGAACAACTCAAAGCCCGGTCAAGGTTGCCGCATTGTTGTCGCCCAGCGGCTTAATGAACGAGATATTTCCGGTCATGTTCTTGAACAACAGGTGGGAGATTGGACGCATCTTTGCTTGCCCATGAGATACGAACCTGATCGTTCTTTTCACACGGTTCTCGTGCCCGCTGAAGAGTCGGAGGATGGAGAGCCTATTCTTTGGAAAGACCCTCGAACGGTTCCGGGCGAACTTTTATGGCCCGAGCGTTTCGATGATGAACAAGTCAAGCAGTTGGAAAAGACGCTTGGTCCATATGCCGCCGCTGGGCAATTGCAACAGCGCCCTGAACCTGCTGGCGGTGGAGTTATTAAGCGCGAGCACTGGCTGCTGTGGAATGATCCCGTTTTCCCGCCGCTTTCCTATGTCATCGCGTCGCTGGATACAGCTTACACCACTAAGCAGGAAAACGATTATTCAGCCCTCACCATTTGGGGTGTGTTTGCTGGCGACGCAAACGCGCGATCAACGTTAAACGTGGACAGGTATGGGAAGCGCATGGAAATGCCAACGGCGCAATACTCCAGCGAGCTCGACGCGGTGCCTAAAATCATTTTGATGTATGCTTTCCAAGAGCGCCTTGAGATAAATGATCTTGTGCTTCGCGTGGCAAAAGTGTGCAAAGATTACAAAATTGATAAATTGCTGATCGAAGGTAAGGCATCGGGAATAAGCGTTTCTCAGGAATTAAGGCGCTTGTTCGGTCATGAGGATTTTGCCGTTCAACTTATCAACCCCGGTAATCTTGACAAATTGGCTAGATTACATTCTATTTCTCATTTGTTCGCCGAGGGAATGGTTTACGCGCCCGACAAGGAATGGGCGGAAATGGTCATCAACCAAGTTGCTATATTCCCAAAGGGTAAAAATGACGATTTGGTTGATTCAACCAGCCAGAGTGTGCGCCACCTCCGCGATCTGGGCTTGCTGACCCGGTCGCCGGAGCGCTTGGCGGAGATAGATCAATCGAAGGACTACACGGCGACCAAACAGCCGCCGCCATTGTATGGGATATGAAATGCCTCGCGTTCTGGCTAATGCCACCGTTGACGTTGTTCGCGAGCCGCCGCCCGGTCACAAGGGCCTGACGGTCTATTCTGTCGAGGTCTGGGGTCGGTCGCCCCATGACTTCGTCAGGCGCTATGAAATTCACGCGAAATCTGATAACTATGCCGCCCAGGAGGGCATCCAGCGGTTCGTGACCGAAATGGAGGCCCTGGAGGATACCTGATGGCCGGCCTGAACCCCAACATCCGCCTGCCCGGCCCGCCGGAGCCAGATGCTCCCGTTGACGGGACCGAGGTCGTCGTCGAGGCCGTTGACGATGGGGAGGATCAGCCGCAGTTCGACGATAGCAACGCCATCGTCAAGATCGAGCACGGCGACGGGTCGGTCACGATTAGCCTTGATGGCAAGCCGCTGTCGGAGGCCGACGAGCGGAAAGACCGGGGATGGTTCGAGAACCTTGTCGATGACATTGATGATATGGAACTCTACCGTATCAGAGATGAGTTGATGCGGGGTATTGAGCACGACCTAGACAGCCGAAAGGAGTGGGTCGAGGATCGGGCGCTGGGCATCAAGCTGCTGGGCCTGAAGATCGAAATACCGGGCCTTCAGGGGGCCTCGGACGGCGCGCCTGTCGAGGGCATGAGCAAAGTCCGCCACCCCCTGCTTCAGGAGGCGGTTCTAAGGTTTCAGGCTAACGCCCGGTCGGAATTGTTGCCAACCGATGGCCCGGTTAAAATCCGAAATGACAATAACAATGCCGATCTTGGCGAGGATCAGATAGCGAACGCCCTTGAGCGCGACCTGAACCATTATCTAACCAGCGTCGCTACAGAGTATTATCCCGATACCGATAGAATGCTGTTGATGCTTGGCTTTGGCGGCACGGCGTTCAAAAAGGTCTATTATTGCCCTCTCCGCAATCGCCCTGTCAGTGAGACGGTGGACGCGGACGATTTGATTGTAAACAACGCCGCGACCGATTTGCGGAACGCCAAGAGGATCACGCATCGGGTTATGATGCGCCCTTCCACGGTCAAGAGATTGCAAATCCTAGGCGTGTATCGGGACACTGATTTATCGCAGGCGATGGCCCCGGAACTTGACGCGGTGCAGCGCGAGAAGCGCGACCAGCAGGGTATTTCGCTTGATAGCACAAGCCCGGATGATCGCGACCGCGAAATTTATGAGTGTTATTGCGAACTCAACATTAAAGGTTTTGAACATAAGTATAAGGGAGAGGCAAGTGGATTGGAAATCCCCTATCGAGTCACCACTGATGTATCGAGTAAGAAAATACTTTCTGTCGTTCGCAATTACGACGAAGATGATGCGGAGTTGCCGGAAGCTAGAGTTAGCTTTGTCAAATATACCTTCGTTCCCGGCCTTGGCTTCTACGACATTGGTTTGCTTAATATACTTGGTAATACAACTAATGCTCTTACTGCCGCGTGGCGTGAGATGCTTGACGCTGGCATGTACGCGAATTTTCCCGGCTTCCTCATGGCCGACACTGGCGCGCGCCAGAACACGAATATCTTTCGCGTGCCTCCGGGCGGAGGCGCGCTTGTTAAAACTGGCGGTCTGCCTATCAACCAAGCCATTATGCCGCTCCCGTATAAGGATGTGGGTTCGGGACTGATGTCGCTTGCCGGGGCTATTGAGCAGACGGGCCAGAGGATCGGCGGCACGAGCGAGGCGCAAGTCGGCGAGGGTCGGGCGGATGCGCCCGTGGGCACGACGCTCGCGATGATCGAGCAGGCAACGAAAGTCATGAACGCGGTTCACAAGCGGATGCACGCCGCTCAGGCGGAGGAGTTCCGGCTGCTGGTCGAGTGCTTTAAGGAGCACCCCGAAAGCTTCTGGCAGCGCAATAAGAAGGCGTCGTATCCTTGGGACGAGCAGACGTTTTTGAAGGCCCTTGAGGATTGCGATCTGACGCCGCAGGCCGATCCGAACACGGCGAGCCACGGTCAGCGCGTGATGAAGATCATGGCGCTCAAGCAGCTTCAAGCAGCCAATCCGTCGATGTACGACCCGATTGCGATTGATATGGCGGCGTTGCAGGCCATCGGGTGGAGCAACCCGCAGCAGTTCATGGCCCCGCCGAACGCACAGGCCGCCCCGCCGCCTGAAATGATGAAGATGCAGGCCGATGTGGCGAACAAAACAAAGGACGCCAATGCCCGCATGATGATGGCTCAAGCCAAGTCCGCCGAGTCGCAAGCGAAGATACAACAGGGCGCGTTCGCGCCGACACAGGGCGCGCAGTCTCATCAACAGCAGCCGCAGGTTGACCCGATCCAGTTGATGACGGCGCGGGCGCGGTTGATGGACGCGCAGACCAAGGCCAAAGAAATCGAGATCAAGCTGCAATCGCAGCAAATGGAAGATGACCAGCGCACGGCGGATCGGCAGGCGAAGATCCAGCTTGAGCAGATGGAAATGGCCAAGGACCATATCAGCGACCGCATGGATCTTGAGAAAGAGCGGCTGGCCGCTCAGGTGAAGGCCCCGGTGAAGGGTGTTTATCCATGAGGCATCACGACCCGCAGAAAGCCATCCGCCTCGCGCATATGATCGCGAAGCACTTGATGCGCGGCGGGTATGCCGACGGTGGTGATCCGACGCCAGACGATGATGCTGATTACGCGGCGGCTGTCGCGGCTGGGCAAAATGCAGATGCGTCTGACGCAAGGCCGTTGACGATTTATGCCAACAAGCCTGATACGAGCAGGGCGACGGTTGAGGGCGCTGATATGCCGCCACAGCCGGTGGGCGGCAATGATGTTGTGGATAGAGCGCTGAAGGCGTCGTACGCGGTGGCTGCGGCGCCTACTGAAGATGCTTCTGTCCCAATTCAATCGGACGAAGATCGCATCAATGCCTACAAGGAAATGGCTGCGCGCGTTGCTCAACAGAATCCAGACATTCAGTCAATGACGCATCTTGGTGACAAGCCGACATTGCCCATCAATCTTAAAAGCGGTTACGCCAAAGGCGCCGAATTGGGCCGCGCGCCTTATGACGTTGCTCCCGCTCTTTCTACATTGGCAAATTTTGCATACGACATGAAGACAGCGCCGTTGTACGCCACTCCATTGGCGCCAGTTGCAGTTGCTTCAGACTTCGCTGAAAGTGCGATGGACAAAAGTCTGCCCGGCATGGCGATGTCATTGGCTGGCGCGCCCGGCAAACTTGCTAAGTACGGTGCTGGCGCGCTCATGGCTGCGGCAGCAATGGAGCCCAGCGAGGCGCAAGCTAATGAGCTTCCACGTTTTGGTGGCGTTTTCGCTGATGTTGCTCGCGCCGCTTCTAAACCCACAGATATGTCTTTGGAACATGCTTTGGAGATCGCCAGAAAATATGCGGGTTATGAAGATCCAGCGGGAAACAAAATTGCTGACTGGAAATGGCGCCCGCTTTCTGATGTCGCCACGGATTTGAACATAACCCAAATTCCGCCGCACGTTCAGGCTTTCGGCGATTACATGAAGGACATGGCTGATAAGGCTGGAAACCAAGGCCTTAGCGCCCGTGATTTGCTCAAAGGTTACACCACGACCCGCGCCAGCATTCAGCGCCGCGCCACGGATGCTGACAATTTGCGCCGCCTTGGCCTCAATTTGCCAAGCGATGTTGAAACCATTCGCCCCGAGGGCGCGTGGATGGAATGGCTTGGAACCCCAATGGGGCAAAAATATCTTGATGAAGCGGCAAAAGGCAATATTTCAGCGGATACCGTTGCTAGCGCCGTAAAAACCATGTCGCCGTTTGGAAGACATGAAACGGATATTCCTGACGCAATGCGTTGGGCTGCGCAAAATATTCCGGGCCGCGAGACAGCGGCATCAGATCTTGTCCATCGAGCTGCTCAGGGTGCATCAACACCCGAGGAATGGCGTCAATTTACATCCGATATTCGCGGCGTTGGACCATCTAAAAGTGGCTTTCTTGCCTCACTCTACGGTCGCGGTGATCAGCCCACGCTGGATGCTCGCCAAATTATTTTGAACACCGGCGAACCGACAAAACTCGCTGCGCCATTTATTGCGCGCAGTGGCGGCCAGGGCGGGGTTGAGGCCGTTAACCGGCTCGCAGCTCGTCAAGCCGCGCTCGGTCTTCAGGCGCCATCAAAGTATGATCCTTTTTATCAGCATCTTGCGCACCACGCGATTTGGGACAAAGCATCCAACGAGATGACAACCCACGGTGACATTATCAATGGCATGCAAAGCTATGCCGATGGTGGTGAAGTTGATGATGCTGACCAACAGTCAGCCTCGGCTCCCACTGAAAATCCAAGAATTGATGATGCTGACCAACAGTCAGCCTCGGCTCGCATTGAAGATCCGGGAATTGTTGACCGCGCCCTAAATTTAACACGCGGGCATCAACGATGATCCGCGCTTCTCATTCAGCCCGTCGCCCTGCGGCGCTGTGCAATTCATCAAGGGCAACCGGGACGCCGGTTTAAGGAGTGACTCCAAATGAGCGAAGCAGCAAAGGCCGCTAGGGCGGCGATGAAGGCCAAGGCTCACCGCCTTGTTGGATCAAGCAAGGGCGCGGTTGACGCCTCTGGCTGGACCGAACCCACCGACATGAACGCGGATGTTAAGACGGGCGCTCGCCCGGTCAGCCCGCGCCTGTACAAGCGCGGTGGCAAGGTTGAGGGCGTGATGGCGAAGCACCACGCCGGTCGCAAGCCCCGCAAGTCCGGTGGTCGCGCCATTACGGCTGACAGCTTGATTAACCGCGACGTGCGCGAAGCCAACGATGAGCGCGCTGGCAAAAAGCATGATGGCGCGTTTAAGCGCGGCGGAAAAGTTAAGCGGCAGCACCATGCCGATGGCAATCCTGTAATTCAGCAAGGGCGTGAAGCGCCGCCGGTGACAACCTGGCAGCGTATGAAAGATTACAATCCGTCGCCGGATTATACCCCCCAGACTGATCCGAATTACGTCCCGCCAATAACTTCCGACGCGGATCGCCGGGCGATGGATGCTCTCGCCGCCAAGGCCGCAAAGGGCCGCAAGCACGGTGGAAAGGTTCACAAGCTGGCGGGCGGTCCCGCCATGAACCCGCAGCAGATGGCCGCCATGATGCAGGCTGGTCAGCGCCCCGGACTTGCTCAGACGCTTATGCGCCGCAAGCACGGTGGCAAGGCCGAGCACCCGGATGTCGCCGAGGACAAGGCGCTCATTCGCAAGATGGTCAAGCCCGAAGCCCGGACTGGCAAGAAGGACGGTGGCGGCAATTGGATTGCGGGCGCGATCAAGCATCCGGGTGCGCTGCACAAGTCGCTGCACGTTCCGGCTGGCGAGAAAATCCCCGCCAAGAAGCTCGCCAAGGCCGCGCATAGCGACAATCCCAAGCTCGCCAAGCGCGCCCGCCTCGCCGAAACCCTGAAGCACATGCACCACGCCAAGGGCGGTTCGGCTGTCGCCGACGGTGAGTACGAGGGCACGCGCCCGACTGGCGGTCGTATGGCTCGCAAGGATGGCGGGCGCGCTGGCAAGGGCAAGATGAACGTCAATATCATCATTGCCGGCAAGCACCCCGACAGCGCCATGGGCAATCCCATGATGCCCCCTGGCGGTGGTATGCCCCCGCGTCTGCCGGCGCAGCCCGTGCCGGTTCCGCCGCCGCAGGGTATGCCGCCCGCTGGCGCTGGCGCGCCGATGGCGATGCCTGTCCCCATGCCCATGCAGGCGGGGCCGCAGGGTATGCCCCCCATGGGCCGCAAGTCAGGTGGTCGCGCCTACCCGATCCATGACGGCGCGGGTGGCGGCGAAGGTCGGTTGGAGAAGATCAGGGCCTATGGCCTGACGCCGCCTCGCGGCTAAAGTTCGGAGCGCCGTTCGGTCGGCGTTCTGGATCACCGGCGGCTAGTCAACCCTCCCGGACTAGCCGCCGGTTTGAACATTCGGGGGGAACGGCTCGGGAGGCTGTGTTGTTAACCTATGCAAGCGTATTTGAGCGTGAACTATCAAAACTCATTTACGCGCGAATTGAAGAGTTGAAGGAAGAACTGTCCACCGGAAGAACGGTCGACAGCATCGAAAGTTTTCGCCAAAAAGTTGGTAGAATCGCGGGACTTCGAGAGGCTTTAGAGCTTTTTGAGGAAGCGAACGATATTGTCAGCAAGCGGGAACGTGGAATTTAACCGGGAGAACCAGTAATGCCTTTCATGCTTATGACGCACGAAGTCGACCCCAAGGAAGCCTTGAAAAAGGAACTCGGGGACATCAGCAAGGTCGAAATCTTCAACAATCAGGTGCTTGTTGCCGTCTATATTCGGCCTCAGAGGACCAAATCCGGCATTTACTTGTCGGACAAGACGACCGACGAAGACCGTTACCAGTCCAAGGTTGGTCTATTGGTCAAAAAAGGCAACACTGCTTTTGTTTCAGATGGGGCTTGGTTTGAAAACACAGAATTTAACCTTGGCGATTGGCTTGTTTTTAAGCCTTCCGATGGTTGGAATATCACTGTCAACGGTGTTCTGTGTCGTATTTTGGATGATGTCAGCGTGCGCGGACGCATTGATGCGCCTGACCGCGTTTGGTAAGGAGAAATAAATGTCGGATAAAAATGAAGAAGTCGAAATTGAGCTTGAGCCGGCTGAAACCGCCGTAAAAGAGCCCGAAATCGAAGTCGTTAAGGCCGAGGAGGCCAAGGACGACGTCATTGCCCCTGAAACGGGCATTGAAGAACTGCGTAAGCAAATCGAAATGGAGCGTTCGGCTCGCGCAAACGCTGAAAAACGCGCTCAGGAAGCCACTCAGCAGGCTTACAAAGCGCAAAATGAGGTGAGTGAGACTAATCTTCACCTTATTACCAACGCCATCGACACGGTTAAGCGGAATAATGACATTCTGCGGATGCAGTATCGAGACGCGATGGCCGCCGGCGACTATGACAGGGCCGCCGACGTTCAGCAGGAAATGTCCTCGAACGCCGCCAAGCTTCTCCAGCTTGAAAGCGGCAGGCAGGCCATGGAGGCGCAGCCTAAGCAGGCTCCGCCCAAGTATGAGCCCGCCGACCCCGTCGAGGCTCTGGCGTCTCAGTTGACGCCACAGAGCGCCGCATGGGTTAGGGCGCATCCTGAATATGCGCGTGATCAGCGTTTGACGAAAAAGATGATCGCGGCGCATCAATTGGCCGTGGCGGACGGTTATGTTCCCGACAGTGACGAGTATTTCGCCGCCGTCGAGGACGTTTTGCGTATCAACCGCCAGTCCGCACCGCCTGTAAGGGATGAAGCCATGGCGGATGCCGCCAAGGTGACGCAGCGCCGATCGGCCCCGCCGTCCGCTCCTGTGTCGAGGGCGGGAACGGGCACGGGCTCTAGGCCGGATGTAGTGCGTTTGACCGCCGCCGAGCGCGAAATGGCGCAGCTTTGGGGCATGACTGAACAAGAGTACGCCAAGAACAAGCGCGCTCTCCAGAAAGAAGGGAAACTCCAGTGAACGACATGACATCAAGGCGCGGTCGTCCGCGCAAAAGCTTCTTGACCCGCAAGGACGCCGTTGAAAGCTTCGAGGCCGATGAAGTTCTTGATTCTCTTGCCTCGAACGACGCCGCCCCGTCTCCTTCCAGGCCACCAATGCGCCCGGAAATGAAGGCGGAAGATCCGCGCGCTAGGGCGGCCCGACGCGCCGCTGAAATCCGTGGCAACATTGGCTCAATGGATGAAGGTGTCGATGAGTTTTACATTGACCCCACGGACATCCCGCCTGGTTGGTCCTATGAGTGGAAGCGCCACACGGTCGCCGGGGCGGAAGACCCGTCCTATGCCGTCTCCTTGGCTCGCAAGGGCTGGGAGCCGGTCCCGGTTGATCGCCTGCCGCACTTGATGCCCGCCAGCAGCAAGGACCAGTACGTGACCCGCAAGGGCATGATCCTCATGGAGCGCCCGGCTGAACTGACGGACGAAGCTAGGAACATCGAAGAGCGTCGCGCCCGCCTTCAGGTCCGCAACAAGGAAGCGCAGCTTGGCGAAGCGCGTCCGGGCGAGTTTAGCCGCAACAATAAGGACGCGCCGCTGGCGAAAGTAAAAAAAGGTTGGGAAGCCGTTCCCATTCCTGAATGACGATATGAGGGGGGCTTCGGCCCCCCTTTACTTTGTTTTATAATCGTGTATTTTTGACAGGCTTCCCCCGGCGTGGAAGTTTAACAAATTCCCGGTTCTTAGTCGCCCCGGTGTGCGATGATGGACTTTCCTGTAAAAAGGAGAATCCGTCATGGCGAATACCAACGCGCCCAACGGTTTCAATCAGTACAGCGGTACGGGCTCGGCTCCGACCTATGAACAGGTCCAGCTTGCCATTTCCGCCACGAACTCCACTAATCCTCAGATTTTCTACGGCGATCCCGTTGCCCAGCTCTCCACTGGCTTCATTTGCCAGATGGGCACCAACAGCACTGGCGATGGCTCGACTGTCGGCGCGGGCAATCTTGTCGGCGTTTTCGTCGGTTGTAAGTACCTTTCGGTGTCGCAGAAGCGCACTGTCTGGTCGAACTACTTTCCCGGCGTCGGCGACGTGAACTCCAGCGCCCCGTCCGTGACGGCTTATGTCATCACCGACCCGAACGCGCAGTTCATTGTTCAGACCGCTAACTCGAACACCACGGCCACCGCCGTTGGCGTTTCGGCCATTGGTCAGAACATTGGTATTGCGTATGGCACTGGCACCGGCACGAACACCAACACGCTTGGCACCACGCCCGGCAACGTGTCGAACGGCCTGTCCACCGCGTATGCTGATCAGTATACGCTTGGCACGTCGAACGCGTTGCCTTTCCGCGTCATCGCCCTTGCCAATTATACCCCGGACGGGTCGAACCCGATCGCCGGTATCAACGGTAATGATTCCACCTCGGCTTATAACCGGATCGTCGTCGGGTTCAACAACTCGGCCATGAAGTCCGGCGTCACCGGCATTTAAGGAGTAGCTTGAAATGGCTACCTTCGTTTCGGTTTCTGACAAAATGCTTCTTCAGTATACGCTGATGAATCGCGTTTATCAGTCCGAAACGGGTTGCTGGGTGTGGAAGGGCTCAAAGCGCAATGGATATGGACTGCTTTGTCAAAACAACAAAACTGTGTCCGCTCATCGCGTTTCCTATGAAGCCTTTTGCGAAGCTATTCCTGACGGAATGGTTGTTCGTCATTCCTGCGACAATCCGTCTTGCATTAACCCAGATCATCTTAGTTTGGGAACGCAAGCCGATAATGCAGCAGATAGAGAATCCCGTCACCGCAGAAATGTTCGTGGCGAGATGATCGGAACGGCGAAGCTCTCTGCATCCGATGTGGTAGCGATTAAAGCATCGAAAGAATCTGGCGTTACGCTTGCTAAAAAGTATGGCGTCAGCCCTTCAACCATATCGCTTATCAAGATTGGAAAATCTTGGTCGCATATCACTAAGGAGATTTAACCATGGCGGTTAATCTTAGCGCAATTAAAGACCTTCTATTGCCCGGTCTGAGGGGCATCGAAGGCCGGTACGAGATGATTCCCAGCCAGTACGACAAGATTTTCACGAAGCACGACTCGAAGCTGGCCTTCGAGCGCACCGCTGAAATGCGGTATCTTGGGTTTGCCCAGCTCAAGACCGAAGGCGGCCAGACCGCTTTCGATAATGGCGCGGGCGAACGCTATGTGTACAACCAGGAGCACACCGAAATTGGTCTTGGTTACGCGATCACCCGCAAGGCGATTGACGATAACCTGTACAAGACCCAGTTTCATCCGTCGAACCTTGGCCTGATCGAGTCCTTCCAGCAGACCAAGGAAATCTACGGCGCGACGATCCTGAACACCGCGACAACGTACAATGCCTCTGTTGGCGGCGACGGCGTTTCTCTGTGTTCGACGGCGCACCCGATTGACGGCAGCACGGTCGCCAACACCCCCTCGACGCAGGTTGATCTTAACGAAGCCACGCTGCTGAACGCGATGATCGCGGTCCGCACCAACTTCAAGGATCAGGCCGGTCTGAAGGTGTTCGCCCGCGCTCGCAAGCTGATTATTCCTCCGCAGCTTGAGCCCGTCGCGATCCGCCTTCTCAAGACGGAACTCCGCCCCGGCACCGCCGACAACGATGTCAATGCCATTATGACGACCGCCGGTGGCCTGCCGGAATCGTACATGGTCAACGACTTCCTCACGTCGCAGTACGCTTGGTTCCTGCTCACGAACATTGATGGCCTCTCCTACATGGAGCGCATCAAGTTCGAGACGGATATGCAGGTGGATTTCGTCACTGATAACCTTCTTGTGAAGGGCTACGAGAGGTATAGCTTCGGATATTATAACTGGCGCTCCAT
>Ga0316229_1002465_pt1 | contig 15925 bp, 16 predicted proteins | sample TBH18023metaG_FD_206011 | JGI IMG/M metagenome (GOLD analysis project Ga0316229, IMG submission 206011) | Freshwater microbial communities from Trout Bog Lake, Wisconsin, USA - TBH18023 | ecosystem: Environmental > Aquatic > Freshwater > Lake > Hypolimnion/Profundal zone | place: USA: Wisconsin... | reverse complement strand
TGAGCGCCGGACCCTTTGATGTTGCTCGGGAGAAAACACACGCTCACCCCGGCGGATCGACCAGCCGGTAGGTCCGGCTCTTGATGTTGGGAATCCGGTAGAGGTTGCTGGAACCAGGCGCACGGAAGAGCATGGTGCGATGGCTGCGCGGGTTGGCAATGACCTCCAGCCGCTCGAAGCTTCGGCCATCGGCGAAGCAGAGCGGTTCGTCGAAGACGATCACCTGTCCCGCGCCTGGGCTCGGTTTGGCGGCCTTCGCGCGACGGGCGGCGATGTTCTCACGGCAGCGGGCCCGCCATTGCAGCGCGTATTGACGGTCGGTCGGCGTCAACAGATCAATGATCGGTTCGGGGCAATCGCACTCACATGGCCCCATCGACTCTTCCATATCCTTGTAGCCGAAGATGTAGCCCTCGGGGTCGCGCGGATTGTATCGAACGAGGCAGATGGCGGCCCAGACCTCGTGCAGACCGGTGGTGATACGGAGCTGCTCCACGGCAGCATAGTAGACGCGCATGCCGACAAGCGCGGAGCGCTGCACTTTCGAAATCACGTCGGGACGCTCGTACGTGAACTGAGCGTCGAGATATTGGCGTGGGCCGGAATGACCCTTCAGGGATTTCATGTAGAGCCAGCCCATGGCCGTCTCCTTTCGATGGGGGATGATGACGGCGCGCGTTGGTAAGAGGCGCGCCGTGATAGATGAAAAATCCGGATGATCAGCCGGCCGGAGCCAGCCGTTGCTCGGCTTCGCGGATCGCCGCGAGCGCTGCACGGAACTCGGCGGCGCCTTGCTCCTCCGACAGGTCGCTGCGCTCGACGACGGTGAGACAAGCGGCGTGGATATCGGCCTCACTGACCGCGCCAGCTGCCAGTCGGCTGAGCGAGGGGTCGGCCTCGATTACTTGGCCGATCTGTTCCCTGACGGCGTCTTCGCGGATGCGGAGCAGAACATGCACCCTGTCATCGGCGACATCTCCCTTCCGCTCCGCGAGGAAGTCCTCAAGGATGTCGTTGGTGGATTTGCCGAGAATCGCGTCTTCGCTGATCAGCACCGCCATGCCGCCAAAGCCGTCGGGCCGCATCTTCGAACACGTGAAAGACGTGAGGACCGTGACGTAGCGGAGCGTTGAGGAACGGCGCACGATGTCTTGAAAGATGAACTCCCATGACGTGCCGCTGAAATCGATCTCGATCTCGGTGTCGTCGGTGGATGCGACCGCCACGCGCTCGGCGATGTACGCGGTCGCCGTGCTGTCGATTTCCGCGGATGCATCGAACGCCGCACGAAGTTCGTCGATCGAAAGCCCGATGGCGTCGCTCGGACCGAGAGAGGCGTGGAAGTACACCGCCTCGCCATCCGGCTCGGCGTCGAAGATGAGGCTGAGCACGAGACGTTCGAGCGGCGTCATGTCGGCGATCGGGATCGGTTGCTGAATAACAGTGGGTGAGAAGTAGTCGGCCATGTCGGGTCTCCAGAAATGCGAAAGCCCGGCGCGATGGCCGGGATCTTCGTTGCGTTGACGTGGAAGAGTGATCAGCCGGCGGCGGCGAAGGGATCGACGTCGCGATGGATCGGCTGGGCCCGGCCCATCCAGGGCTCGGGGCGGATGCAGCGCACCCAGTCGGCGAAGCTCGGGATGAAGCCGAGGTCTTCGCGCACATGCTGCTCGCCGATCAGCCGGACCGGCACCACGCGGCCGGTCGGGATCGTGATCGTCGGGCCGAAGAAGCGCTCCAGCATGAAGATGCCTTCGGCATGATGGCGCAGCGCGCGGTGCCGAAAATCAGCGGTGATGGCTTTCGACTCGTCGAACCATTGATGCAGCGGCAGATAGTCCTCGGCCGCTCCGCCCCATTTCTTCACCGACGAAAGCGCGTGGTGATAACAATGTCCCATCGTCGCCTCCTCAAAACACGTGCTGGGAATAGTCGGACTCCATGCGTCGCTCGTTGTAGTCGAGCGTGATGGTCCGTTCGGCGACGTCGAAGGTGAAGTCGCCGTAGGCCCCGTCGCTGTTCTCCCAGCCGCCATGGGTCTGGCCGAGAAAGGCATAGGCCATCGTTTCGATGGCTTCGCGGACCGGCTGGGTCTGTCGTTCGATCTCGGAATTGCCCCAGACCGGGCTCGCGATTTCGATCTCATGAGGCGGCAGCGCCATGGTCGCATCGCCGGCCCTGGCCTCGATGCTCTCGATCTGACCGCTGTCGCCATAGCCATCGAAGATGACGGTGACGATTTCGATCCCCGCCGCCGCGAGGGCATCGAACAGGGCGGTCTTGTTCGCAGGGAGCAATTCATCCGCCAGGCGAATGTGCTCGCGCTCCTTCTGGTCCCAGGCCGTGAAGTCGAGGGCTGGGATAGGTGCTGTTTGGGTGTCGGTCATGACAGGTCTCCGAAAGTGAGAAAGCCCGGCGCGACGGCCGGGCTTTCGGATGAAACTGGATAGAGAAGCGGATGCGGGACGGCCGAGACCGTCCCGCAAGTCGAGGGGTCACTCGGCCGCGATGGCGTGCGGCTGCGGTTCGTCAGGATCTGCGGCGGTCGCCTCCTCCTCCTCCTCGCCGGCGAGGAAGTCCGGCAGAGCATCGGCCTCGCCGGTCGGCGCATCCGCCGCCATCTCGATCTCGGCGAGACGCAGCGGCTCCGGCAGCCAGCCGGTGCCGTCGAGCAGCCGCTCGGCCTCCTTGGCCATTTCGGCCTTCTTCAGGTGGTCGATGAGCTGCGCCGACTGTTCCCCCTTCGCCTCGCGCACGGCTTCGAGGATGCGGGCCTTCGGCACCCGGCCGAGATAGTTGTCAACGGTCGGTTTCCAGCCCGCAGCGGCCATGTCGAGGTTGACGGTCCGGGCGAGCTTGTCGCCATGCGCGAAAGCGTCCGGACGCTGGTTCCACGGCTCCTTCACGACATTTACGGCGAGCGAGGCACAATGGGCGAACAGTGCCGCGTGGCTGTCACCGTCGAACGCCATTAGCGCATCCCAAAGGTCGGCCGGCGCCTCCGGTAGCTGCTTGGTCCATTGCTCGTGCCGTGCATCGATCGACTTGGCCGAAGCCGTCTCCGCCAGCCCCGGCGCCTGAGCGCTGAAGCCGGAGTTCTTCGCCGTGATCTCCAGGCAGGTGCTGGAGGCATAGCGGTAGAAAGCGTTGAGGCAGAGGGCGTGCAGCACGGCCTGGAAGGCAACGTGCGGATCGTTCGCCAGCGCATCCCGCAGGGCCAGGGTGCGATGGGCGGTCAGCTCGGTCACCAGTCGATCCGAAAGCGGACGGATGGTTTCGTCCTCCTCCGGCGTGTCCGTTTCGGAACCGTTCGGCGCGCCGCCGATGATGATGACGGCCCGCTGGATGGCGCCGCTGGCAATGGCGGTGGCCTCCGGCGCATCACCATCGCCGCCCTGGACCGGCTCGACCGGTGCTTCGTCCTCGGGGCGGACGAAGCCGCGTTCGATGTGCAGCGCCCCCTCGCTGTCGATGCTGACGAAGATGCCGGCGCGAGCGATCTCGGCCGGATCGTAACGGACGGGCCGGTTCTCGAACGCCGCGATGGCGGTCTCGATCTCGCCAAGGCGCTGATCGATCTCGTCGGGCAACTCGTCGGCTTGAGAGTATTGCTCCTCAAGCGCATCGTGTTCGGCCTTCAGCGCGGCGAAGCTGGCGGTCTCCTCTTCGGTCAAGTCGACCGTCTCGCCGGTGAGGCGGCGTAGGCTGGCGGTGTGGCCATAGGGGAAGTCGATCGCGATCGCGAGCCACTTCCAGCCCTCGGCGCGCAGCGTCTCCGCCTCGGCCTGGAGCTTCTCGGTCACGAGGCGATCGAGCAGCGCTGGATCCTGCAGCCAGCCGCCGTCGTCATGCTGGAAGAGGTCGCGCATGACGATGCCGCCGGTGGCTTCGTAGACGTCGATGCTGACGAACTGCGCGCGCTGGTCGGAGGCCCGGACCGCGCCCTCGGTGAGCTGGCGGCGGATGGAGTACGGCTCCTTGTTATAGGAGCGGGACAGCCCCTCCCAGACCTGCTCCTGACGGGCATGGTCGTTGGTGACGGTGAACGCCATCAACTGCTCCAGCGTCATGCCGTCCTCGGCATAGATGTCGAGGAGCTTGTCGGAGACGGCCGCGAGGCGCAGGCGCTGCTTCACCACGTTCGGCGTCACGAAGAAGCGGGCGGCAATCTCCTCCTCGCCCAGGCCCTTGTCGCGCAGGGCTTGGAAGGCGCGGAACTGGTCGAGCGGATGGAGTGCTACGCGCTGGACGTTCTCGGCCAGCGAATCCTCCTCGGCGATGCCGCCCTCGCGCACCACGCAGGGGACCAGCGCGGTCTTGGCCAGGCGCTTCTGCTTGACCAGCAGTTCGAGCGCCCGGAATCGGCGCCCACCGGCAGGCACCTCGAATATGCCGGTCTCCTGGCCGTCCGCGTCGAGCACGGGTCGGACGCTGAGGCCCTGCAGCAGGGTGCGGTGAGCGATGTCCTCCGCCAACTCCTCGATCGAGACACCGGCCTTTACGCGCCGGACGTTTGCCTGGCTGAGCACCAGTTTGTTGAAGGGGATGTCACGCGAGGCGCTGAGGATGATCTTCTGAACAGCGGTAGCCATGTCGGTAATCTCCGCGACGGGCGCCGAGAGACTCTCTCTCGACTTCCAACCCGTCACGAAAACCGGCGCAGCCCTCTCACTCTGGACGGCCGCAGACCCGGAAGGCCGGAAAAGCGGAAGCACGGATGTCCGGCTCCACGTTTCGGCTGAAACCCGACAGGGAGTGGTGCTCCGCTGTCAGGCCGCCTCCCGCGCGTCTTCGGCAGAAATTTCCACGGCCGGAAGGGGAGCGTCGGGCTGGAATGCCAGGATATAATCGGCCGCCTTCGACGCCGCGCTGGCGGCGCGGAACGTGTCAACGACTTTGATACAGCCGGGTTCGGAATTTAAGCTCGGTATGAGGCGTCGATTGAGCAGGGTCGTTGTGGGGAGTCAGGCAGCGCTTCGTGTTGGCCGCGGCCATTCGGGGATCGGACGGTCGTCGTGCGTGGGTCCGCGTGGCGTTACGTAACGGAACGCAGTGGAGGCGGCCCTTTGAGTGCTGGGCGGCGGACACTGTCGATGCTAGTTGCGATGCCAGGACGGAGGAAGGCACGGGAGGGTTCGATGATCTCGAATGAACCGGGGCCGGCATTCAGGCGGTGCTTTTCGGGGTGGGCGGATTGATCCATGCGGCGGTTGGTTTGTCAGGCGGCTTTGGTACCTTGTTGACGAAGCGTTCCGGGGTTTTCCGGAACGCGAGGGCGAGGGTGGCCTGGCGTGCGGCGTGAACGGCATCGGTCTGGCCGTAATGCACCTGGTCCGGCGTCATCAAGCCGATCCCGGCGTGGTGATGGTCCCGATTGTACCAGTCGAAGAACGGACGGCAGAAGCTGCGGGCGTCCTCGATGCAGCCAAAGCGTTTGGGGAAGCGTGGCTGGTACTTCAGGGTTTTGAAGTGGCTCTCGGAGAACGGGTTGTCGTTGGATGTGTGCGGGCGGTTATGCGAGCGGGTGACGCCGAGATCGGCGAGCAGCAGCGCCGTGGCTTTCGCCTTCATCGGGCCGCCGCGGTCGGCGTGCAGGGTGAGTTGTCCAGGAGGCACGTTGTGTTTGAGAATGGCGTCGTCGAACAGCGGGCGGAACAGCGTGGCAGTTTCAGCGTCGGCGACACACCAGCCGACCACGCGGCGGCTGAAGATGTCGAGAATGACGTAGAGATAGAAGTAGCTCCACTTGGTGGGTCCCATCAGTTTGGTGATGTCCCAGGACCAGACCGTATTGGGACGTTCGGCGAGCAGCTCGGGCTTCTGGTAGGCGGGATGGCGGAGTTGCTTGCGGCGTTCGCGAACCTCGCCGTTCTGGCCAAGCATCCGATACATGGTGCGGATCGAGCAGTGATAGACGCCCTCATCGAGCAGGCTGGCGTAGACTTCGGCCGGCGCCTGGTCGGCGAAGCGTGGCGCATGCAGCAGCTCCAGCACGACCTGCTGTTGCGGATCGGTCAACGCCCGCATTGGCCGCGGCCGCGGGCGGGTGATTGCCAGCGGCGCGGTCAGCCGGACGCGCCGGCGTTGCACCGTGGCCCGCGAAACTCCGAGTGCCACACAGGCTGCGGCGGTGATGCCGCTGGCTGGCGCAAGTGCCACGACGGCGTCAGTCAAGGCTCGTTGCCGCTCGGCGCCAACGGGATGCCCAGCAACTCCGCAACTTTTTTTTGCAGTTCGATGATCGCTTCGGCGCGTGTCAGCCGCAGCGACAGACGGGCATTGTCTCTCCGCAGAAGCGCCAGTTCTGGCTCGAGCGGGTTGGGTTCAGCGGTCTTCGGTCCGCGCTTGGCCGGCGCCAGCGCACCGAAGGCACCGGCGTCGCGCTGCCGGCGCCAGTCGGTCAGGGCCGAGGAGTAGATGCCCTCGCGGCGCAGGATGGCGCCGATGCCGCCGGGCTCAGCGGCACGATCGGTATCGGCGAGGATGCGCAGCTTGTCCTGCGCGGTGAAGCTCCGCCGGCGCGGCCGAGCCGACAATTCGGGCGACGCCGCGGCTGGTGCCGCCACCACCGTCGGCCTACGGCCTCCGTTCGTGGCGGCACCAGCCGCGGCATCGATAGCTGTCTGGAGCATGGGCATGAGCGAGATGATCCTTCCGCGTCCTCAGGTCTAAACTCCCGGGGGGTAGATGTCTCACTGTTGTTGGCACGGAGGGGCGCGCACGATGGCGCGGTTATCCTCGCGGAGGACGTCGAGTAATCGCGAGTTGGCGATAATGCGAAGGAACGCGGTCGGACTGGCCGGTTTGCAGTATTTCTGCCCACATTCCTTCGCATTATTTCAGAGCGTGTCGAGCCAGGCGAGTATGCTTGCGTCCCGCTTCCACGACGGCTGTCCTTTGCCCGGCGTCGGGACGTCGACCTGTTCGAGCGCCTTCCGCTTCGTTTCCAGATTGGCCCGGGCGTAATGGTTGGTGGTGTCGAGGCTGACATGGCCAAGCCAACTGCGGATGACAGTGATATCGACGCCCGCCGAGACGAGATGCACGGCGGTGGCATGGCGGAAGCTGTGCGGCGTCACGTGTTTGGCTCGAAGGGTTGGAGCTGTTTCGGCCGCCGCATTCACATAGGTGGCGAGTTTGAACCGGACGCCTGAGGCACTGAGCGGCTCGCCATAGCGGTTGACGAACATTCTCTGGTCAGGTGCCTGCGGCTGCCGATCCAGCAGTTTCTTCAAAAGCAGCACGGTTTCCGGCCAGAGCGGGCAGATGCGCTCCTTGCGCCCCTTGCCAAGGAGGCGCACGCAACCCGGAGCATCGAACCGGATCGCCTCGGGGCACAGATCAAGCGCCTCCTGTATCCGTGCCCCGCTGTTGTAGAGGAACGACAGCAGCGCGTGATCGCGCATTCCTTCGAGCGTTGAGCGGTCAGGCTGGGCAAGGATCGCACCCACTTCCGCCGGGTCCAGATAGCAAGGTTCCGATACCGGTGCCCGTTTGACCGGGATGCTGAGGATCTCGACGCATTGTGCGATCGACGCCGGATCCCTGGTGGCCACGAAGTTGAAGAAGCTGCGGATCGCAGCAAGCCGGCAGTTGCGCGTGCCGATCGTGCCGTGGCGCTCGTGTTCGGCGTGACTGAGGAACGCGCTGACCTCGCTGGCGGCAAGGTCGGCCAGAGCGATCTGCGCAACCTTCTTGCCCTTGCGGCCCGCGATGAACCGCAGGAACAGCCGCCATGTGTCGCGATAGGATCGGACAGTATGGATGGATGCATTGCGCTGCTCGACCAGCCACTCGTAGAAGAACGCGCGCATCAGGTCCGGGAACGGATTGGTCTTGCTCATGGCTGCACCTCCCGCCCCATGTTGAGGCATGGTGCGCCCACGGCCCGGAACCGCTCGTTTGCAAGATGCAGCAGATCCTGCGTGACGGTAATGTAGACCAGAGTGGAGTTGATATCCCGATGGCCCAGATAGGTCGCTAGGAACGGCAGCCTATCCTGCGGATTGATGCCGGACCGGTACCATTCCAGGATACGGTTGACGACCATCGAGTGGCGCAGGTCATGAAGGCGCGGCCCGATTTTCCCTTGCTGCGGCTTCAGACCGGCACGGCGCAGGATATCGACGAGCAGCCACGCGATTGCTTCCTGCGTATAGCGGGAACTGCCCTGGTCATGCCAGAACAGCCCGGACTGAGGGTCCTGCGATGCGCCGGCACGTCGCCTGGCATCCAGATACACACGGAGATCGGCCATCACGCTATCGGGCAACGGCAGGATTCTGGTCTTGAAGAACTTCGTTTCGCGGATCGTGATCGTGCCGCCTTGAAGGTCAACGTCACCCAGGTCGAGGCGGGCAAGTTCGCCTCGTCGCAGACCCGCGCAATAGGCCAGCAACAGCATGGTATAGATGCTCAGCGGTCGAAGCGGCGCCCGTGGGGACGGATAGGAACGGGCGATATCGAGCATCCGCCGTACATCGGCAGGCGAGTAGATGTGGGGCTTTCGCCAATGTCGTACCACTTCCTTCTGGGGTCGCGGGTCCGGTCGGCGCGGAGGGATGGACGGGTCCCTGTGACGGAGGATCTTCGCAAGGACGCGCTTTAGCTTTTCGCATTCGGCAGGATGATTGCGCGTGGTCTTCGCCGCCGCCCAATGCTCAAGCATCACCCCGAGCGGTTCAGTTTCCATGGCCGGGTTTATCTGCAGGAACCGGTCGAACCGTAACAGCCACGCGGGCTGCGCGGCATATTTGTAGCCCCTGCTGCGCATCAGCGCGACATGCTCGGACATGATTTCGCCGAGGACGCTGCCGAACGGCTTGGGCTGATACAACGCGGCAACGGCACGGTCGGGCGAGCTGGACGCCAAGGCTCGCCAGACCGGCATGCACTGCTTGATGTTGCACGCGTCTCGCAGGGCAGTAACGGGATTATGGTCGATCATCCCGGTTTGCGTCAGGTGATCGAGGAAGCGGTCGACGATACGGGTGCGGTGCAGCAGGGTCGACGCAGACCACCGGGCAGCCGATTCTTTCAACCACGCAAGCAGGACCTCGCGATCCAGTGTTGCGTAGCGCTCGGCAATGTCCTGGAAGCCATGCAGGACTTGGCGATAATAGGTGCGGCTGTTCGTGCTGCGCAGGCGCAGGTCCGCAAGATAGCGGGCGATCACCGCTCGATCGGGGGCTGGCCACCGGGTCATGACAGCACCTCCGATCCCGGTACGTCGAGCGCGATGGCCCTCAGATCCTCGGTCGCCAGCTTGAGGTAGGGAGCGGTTGACTCGGTCGAGCGGTGCCCGAGCAGGTCGCCGATAACCTTTTGCGGAACCGACGCGCGCAGCATCTCGACCGCGCGCGCATGGCGGAAGATATGCGGCCCGCACTTCCCCGGCGGCTTGACCCCGGCATCCCGGAGCCGCCGCTGGACGGTGCTGTGCAGTCTCCAGAGCTGGCGGTACGGCGCGCGGGTGCGGATGAAGATTTCCCGGCTGTCGGTCCGGGGCCGCCCGGAGCGCAGATAGGCCAGCACGGCATCGCCCACCGGTTCCATCAAGGGCAGGAACGAGCAGACGCGCGTCTTGGTGTGGCGGATCCGGATAGATTCCGTCCGCCAGTTGATGTCCTCGATCCGCAAATTGCGGATTTCGCTCGACCGCAGGCCGTAGGTCGCGAGGAGTTGCAGGATTGCATAGTCCCGCAGCCCCACCGGCGTCGTATCCTTCCTCGCCGTCTCCAGGACGGCAGCGATCTGGCCGCGATCGAGAATCGAAGGGATCCCCTCATAGGCGTACAGCAACGGTGCGATGACATGCGGCGCCAGATCGATCGCGGTGCGGCGGGTCCGGTGGAGATACCGCAGCAGCGAGCGAAGGCGCTCCGCCACGTCCTTCAACGATTTGCGCCGCAGGCCTGGAGTTCGCATATCCATGTATCGGTCGATGTCGCTGACGCTCAGCTCCGTTAGACTGTCGACACCGCAGCGCCCGATCTGCCAAGCAAGAAAGTACTGCGCCTCCCACATCAGCGCCGCGATGCTGGCACGGGCCAGACCACGCTCTTCACGCAGCCATGTCTCGTATTCGTGGCAAATCTCATATCGGAGCGCGTCGGCGGCGCATGTGACTTTTGGGGCGGGTGGCCACTGGCCTTGCACGAGCCGCAGCAGCGCGTAGATTCCCGAGCGCGGGATGGAGTGCCAGTGCGGCCCCGTAGGTCGACCATGGCGTTTCCGGAAGAGCCCGGTCGCATGGCGCAGATATTGTGCGACCTGCGGCTCGGTCACCTCCAGGATCGGGATGTCGCGCTGTTCAAGATGGTCGAGGAACTCGCGCGAGTAGGCGCAGTAGTTCCCGACCACCACCGGGCTGTATTGTTGGCTGTTCAGTGCGGCTTTGAGTTCGGCGATCAGTTCGCAATCGGTATTCGACATCGTTGGCTCCTCATCTGGTCAAATCGACCACCGAGGTTCGCCGGAAAAATAATGCGGAGCAAAGTTTGCCGCTCATTGGCGGAATTGCGCGGGATTCACGCGCTGGAATGGCGTTCCTTCGCATTATCGCCAACTCGCGATTACTGGAATTATGCTCACCTCGCCATATTTCCAGCCACGAGCCGATATAGTCGGCATGGCGCACCGTTGGGGTGATGCTCAGCGAGGCGCAAAGATAGGCGGCGGAAATTTCCGCGATCATCTCTTCGAACGCATACTTCTTCGACCCGAAAGAGCCGGTCAGGTCGCGGTTGAGGCGCGTGGGGTGACCGCTGGCGTGACCGATTTCATGCAGGGCCGTCCGGTGCCAGTTGATCGGTTCGAAATAGGCCTGCGGCGGTGGAACTTGCACGAAGTCGTGCCGAGGATCGTAGAAGGCCCGCTCGCCGCCGATCCGGAAGTCCACGCCGGTTGCACGGATCAACGCCTCGGCCTGCGGCAGAACGAGATCGGTTTCGACCAGGGGCGCCATCGCCATCATCTCGTCCGGCAGCCCCTCGCATTGCGCCGTGTTGAAGACGGTGAAGCGCTTCAGGAACGGGATCGCCTGCGCCTCTTCGCCGGTCTCCGCCGCGCGGCGGCGTTCATCATCCGGCGTGAAGCGGTCGGCGTATACGACGGTCGTGCCGCGCTCCCCTTTCCGCACATGCCCATCGAGGCTCAGCGCCTGGCGAAAGGTCAGCCAACTCTGGCCCGAGAAGCCGTGCTCGATGACAGCGCCCCAAAGAATGAGCACATTGATTCCGGAGTAGCGCCGCCGGGTCGAGGCGTTCCTGGGCATGGCGAGCGGCGCCTTCGCCGCCGCCGTTCCCCAGGGCTGGACCCATGGCACACGGCCGGCTTCCAGTTCGGCGACAATCTTGTCGGTGATTTCCTGATAGAGGCCCGTCCGGTCCTGGCCGGTGCGAGCGCGAGCGCGAGCGGTGTGTCTGGACATCGCGGGTCTCCGCGACGGGCGCCGGAAGCCTCTCTCCCGACCCTCAACCCGTCACGGAAAACCCGTCCGCACTCTCACTCTCTATTTGGCGACGGCCCGGGTGGGCGGTCGCGGCGTTGCGACACCAGCACAGCATTAGGGAGCGTTGCGGGGTCTCCCCGCAGAAGGGGTCGGACGAGACGCCCCGGCTCGTCCGCAGGGGAAGGCTTTCCCCCTCCCGACATGCCTGTGACGAATCCTCTTCTTCCATTCGTAGCAGAGGAGGATTCATCACCGACGAAGCGGATTGCGGTGGACGCTTAGAGATCAGTGAGGTGCTTGGCGATCCTGTCCGAGAGCTGTGTGAGCTTTTGGTTCTTCAGGATATCGATGAAGTCGGAGGCCGAGATGCGCGTCTTGCTGAGATTGCGCCGCGCATTCGCGAGGGAGGCAACGGTCAGGTCTGGGGCCTTATCATAAAGATCGACGAGAAAGGCATCTGGGGTTTGCCTACGCAGGCCGTGCTTCTTCAGCTCCCTTACAGGGAAATCCCGCAGATTCCAGGTGAGGATGACGGAGGCGCCGCCGGCGATCCCGGCCGCGACGACATGACGATCATCGGGATCCGGCAGGGTGACCGCGCGAATGTGTCCTTGATAGGCGGAGACCATTGCGTGCGGCAGGGCGGCCTCCATCAGGCGCCGGATGATCTGCAAGCGCTCAATCGGAATGGCGGGCACGTTAGCCGCAAGATTCCGAATCCATTCGTCGTGAATCTCATCTGTCCAGCGCGCGTCGACCAAGCGGTCCACCGCGCTTTGCACGACGATGTTCCTCAGATGGAACGGGTATAGAATGCAGGCGTCAAAGATGACGACGGAAAGCTCAAGCGCCATAGCGTTGCTGGAGGTCTTCGGCATCGTCGGCGAGCGCCTCCATAGCCGCGCGCTGCGCGTCGATCCTTGTCTTGAGCCCGAGCACGTCCTTCAACGTCGCTCGGCGATGCTTGCCGACATAGCGGAACGGCAGGTCGCCTACGTCCATGCGATGCACCACGAGGGGACGCGAGACTCCGAGGATGCTCGCCGCATCATTGGGGCTCAGTTCCTGGTCTTCGGTCAGGACCGCGACCCGGTCGCCGTCCAGCAGATGGCCAAGAAGCGCTTCGATCAACGCCGCAGCGTCCGGCGGCAAGGACAAGGTCTGATCGGCGCCGATCCGGCGCTTGAACCGCACCTCGACTTGGTCGCCCTTTGCCAGCTTCCTAAGGCGGCCGGTCTCCTTCCGAGCCGCATCGGACAACTCAACGAACTGAAGCACCTGGGTGGTCATAGCAGGCCTCCTTCCGTACTCAATATAGCGACGACCCAGCCTAAGTGCAATAAGTGAAAATTCTTTGCAGCCCTTCCGGACCCCAAATGGGCAAAACCCTATCTCGCGCGCCTAGCACGCGAGCCGGTATCGTCCGCTTCAGTCGATGACAAACGACGGCTGGTAGGTCTTGTGCGCCCGGCGGTCAAAATCGAATTCGTATACGATGCAGGGGGCGATCCCCTGGTGTTGCTGGCCGAGGTAGAATAGGACGCTGTTCGGGCAAGCCGCGAAAATGTGGACACCGTAGGCCTTGGACAGCGATGTGCCGCCCTTGAACAGAAGGCGCGGTCCCCGCCGCGGGACGTTCGTGATAGAGCGCATTCAGCGTCCAGCAGACCCAGAAGTCCTTCTCGACATTGCCGATCGGCGTGCCGAGCCGGTTGGCGGTGGCGAGAAATAGATCGAGGCGGTCGCGCGGCGGCGCGGAAATGATTTGCTGGTAGGCGGCGGTCGTCATTGGCGCGCGCCTTCCGCGGTGGTCGGATTAAGGATCTCGCGGAGGAATTCCTGCATCCAGATCGGCAAGGTCGATAGGCCGGAGCGCAGGTCATCGCGGATCGCTTGTCCGTGGCTGGGATCGGCGAAGAGGCGGCGCAGCGCGTCGCTCACCCGCACGCGCTCATCGTCGTTGACCAGCATGTCCTGCATCCAGTGCAGAGCTTGAACAACCCGCATGGCGGGCCGACCAGCCCAGTAGAGGCGGCTGGGCGCGGCGTGCTTGAAGTGGATCTCCTGATTGCCGAGCTTGATGGGCTTCAGGCGAGCATCGACGAGGACCTCGATGCGGGCCGGCACGGCTGTGGTGAGGCCGAGGTCGTTGGCGGCGGTCATGCCGTCCACCACGGCGCGAGCTTGATCGCGTCGCGTTACGGCGCGGATGACAGCCCGATAATCTGGTACGGTTGTGCGGCCCGTCAGGCTGCTTCTGCGGGGCCGGTCATAGAGCCCCCGGTCAATGCGGCGAAGCTCTCCGGAGGGGACGAGACGCTGCAACGCCTTATCCACGGCGGCGCGGCTGCCGAGATCCACGAAGTCGCTCGGCGTCCAAACCTCATCAGGGTCTGACGCGATTCGATCGAGCAGCCGGGCGCGAAGGTCTGTATTGAGCGCGATATCCACCATGTCCGAAGGATACGACATTTTTCGGACGCGATGAAGGGTTGACCGAAACATACTGTTTTCTTCGGACGCCGGCGCTGGAGAGCGCGGGGACGGCATGGCAGCAAGAGTCGTCCGAAGATTGCTACAAATTTCGGACAAATCGTCACCTGGCGCTTACCAGTTCCATGCTCATGAGCCGGCAGTTTCCAGACGCCGCTCGGTGCGGGGGGGGCGCGCGTGTGCCGGTGTCGCCCGGCCGTCGAGAATATCGGCCATCTCTCCGGCGACGCGGTCGGCGGTCATTCTGAGCGCCTCATCAATGTGGATATAGCGCTGGGTGACGCCACGGGCCGAGTGGCCAAGCAGGGCAGCGATTGTCAATTCGGAAAAACCGAGATCACCAGCAAGGCTGGCAAAGGTATGGCGCAAGGTGTGTGGCGTGATGTCGGTCAGCCGCGCTTTTTCGCAGACGCGATCGAGCACGCGGACCACACCGACAAAATGGCCATCGCCCCAATCGGCCGGGAAGAAGTAGGGCGATTTCGTCTTTGGCTGATCGAACAGTAGTTCGATGGCCGCGCGCCCGATCACCCGCGTTTGCGCACCGCTCTTGGTGTCAGGGAACCGGATCGCCTCTTCTTCCTCATCAAGCCATGCGCGTTCTAGCCCCAGGCCTTCCATGCGCCGGAAGCCGGTGAGCAGCAGAAATCGGATGGCTGCAAGCCCGGTCGGGTGCTCCCCCTCATCGGCAACGATGCGAAGCGTCTTGCCCAGCCGCTCGATCTCGGCGCGACTGAGTCGCCGCTCACGGGGCTGCGCTGCCAACTTTCGGACGCCCTTGGCTGGGTTGGCTTCGATCCGTCCAAGGCGCACAGCATGCTCGAAGATGGCGTGCAGGGTCGAAATAGTCCGCGCCGCGACGCCTTCGCCGCCGGTGGTAGCACCACCACGGCTGCCGATGCGCGCTTTCGACGTCTTACCAGCGGCGATGTCGGCCTGCGCACCCTCGATGTCGCCGAGCTTGAGTGACCCGATCTGCCGACGTCCGAGCAGCGGCTTGATGTGGGCCTCGATCCGGCTCCGATCCATCGCCAGGGTGGACGCCTTGATGGCGCGTCGGCGCCGGCCAAGGATGCGTCCCGCCTCGGCCTCGGCAATGTACCAGTCACAGATCTCGGCGACGGTCAGGAGTCCCGCCGCCTTGGCTTCTTCGGCGACAGGGTCAATGCCCTTGGACACGGCCACGAGCTTCTCATGGGCGAGGGCACGGGCCTCCTCGACGGTCATCAGTCCATAGCGCCCGATGACCACCCGCCGGGGACGGCCCTCGGGGGTGCGATACTGGATGACGAAGCTCTTGAGGCCCGACGGCATGACCTGCACGCCGAAGCCTCGAAGCTCGCGATCCCACAGAAAACTCTCCCGAACCTTGACCCCAACCGTCGAAGGTTCGGGAGCTTTCAGGGCGTCGACAACCCGCTTGGTGAGCTTTTCTCCAGCCATATCAGCTACCTACTGGAAGTTTGCTTAGAATACGGCTATCATACCCCTCATCGACGCAAATTCCAAGCACTTGAAAGCAAGTCGCGGGGTAGGTCTGGGATACGGACGGCGGATTGGATGTCAGCCAAGTCAATGATTCATCGTATAGTTTCGTGCCATAGCGAACGGGTGGATACCCCGGCGTAGATCGTTCTGGCACCTTGCCAAGGTTGGGGTCGAGGGTTCGAATCCCTTCGCCCGCTCCAGTTTTTCAAAGAATTCCGGAAGTTGTCCACAGGCCGCACGCGGCCTGCACGGATGCTTTCGGCATCGGGCGCGCGATGCGCACCGGGCCGCAGCGCTGAAAATCACCCATATAGCGCGCCGTGTCGGCCTTCGCTCACATGACGCTGCCAAACAGTTTGTCGATGCCCGCGGTTATCCCCATCGCCAAGGCACCCCAAAACGTGACCCGGATGACACCCTCGGCCATCCTCAGGACCTGCACAAACAGCGTCTCGATCTGCTGAGAAAGCGCCGCCGGAACCCGGCAATCGA
>Ga0316229_1002444_pt1 | contig 16041 bp, 16 predicted proteins | sample TBH18023metaG_FD_206011 | JGI IMG/M metagenome (GOLD analysis project Ga0316229, IMG submission 206011) | Freshwater microbial communities from Trout Bog Lake, Wisconsin, USA - TBH18023 | ecosystem: Environmental > Aquatic > Freshwater > Lake > Hypolimnion/Profundal zone | place: USA: Wisconsin... | reverse complement strand
ATACCAGGCGCGCGCGCTTCAGGCCTTTCAGGTAGTTTTCTTCGCTATCGCCATAATATCCATTTTGCTTCATCCTGTGGGCAAAGTCTTCCAGGCTCTTAGCGCCTGCCGGGTTGGCCTTCTTCTTCAGTTCGTGAACAAATGAGGCTATCCAGTCGCTGAAGTCTGTAAAGCCTGCATATCCGTGAGGTAATTTGACCGCATTATGCTGCCCGGCATACTTAACACCGCTTCCGTTATTATGCTGCCAGTATAGTGCATAAGACTTCGGCCATCCTTTTGTTTCGTGCCAGCTTTGATAGGTAGCATAGCTGGCCGCAGGCTCGCTGATCCCGGAACTGATTAACGCCTGGTGTATCTTATTAGCCTGGCTGTACATTGTATTTGCCGCATCGGTAGTGCCGCTTTTGTCCAGCGTATTTTGCATATTTTCAATAAGTGCCTGGTTCGCCTTCAGCATAGGATCACTGGCTGGTGTATGTTCAGGGCTGGTGTCCGGGTGTACTATGTCGTTTATTACATGGTAAGTATCATATAGCGCCATTCCTGGTATAAGGTCGTGAGCGCCATAGCGATTGAGGCCGGTAGTTCCGTCCCCTATCGCTATGCCTGTGGCTCCTATGTGTGCTATGATCCTCATTTGACCGCTATCCAGTGAACTCTAAAAGATGTGGCCAACGCCGTTAATGTTACTACTATATTCGTCGCATCAGCTCTCGCATAATACCCGGTTATTGATGTTCCCGTACCGGCATCTGCAGGCGTAATGGCAAAGAACGACGGTACTACGCCCAGGGTATGAGGTATGTTGTATGTTGCAGATCCTCCAGCTTGCGTACTGAATCCGGTGGCCTGATTGGTGTTGAGGTAAATCGTGCCTGACGCGTCGGGCAAAAACCAGTTTCTGTTGCCCGTCCAAGGTTCATAGTTCGGCGATACCAGGGCGCACTCGTTATCGTCCACATCTACGAACTGTATGTACGATACGCCATTACCAGCCGGGCCGCTGGTTATGGCAGATACAATGACGCGGCTACCATTTGGCTCTGCTGTTATTATTTCGGCATCACCATCGCCGGCATTGATCTGCGCGTATTCACCGGTCGCTACCTGTACCGATATATTAGCGCCGCCGGCGCCTGCAAATATACCCACTTCATCCCCGGCGCCGTCCTCTACCAGTATTGCATTCGTACTGGTATTGCCGGCTGTTGTTACCTGCTGCAATGTGGGCGTAGTGCCGCCACCGCCGCTGCTGGTCAATGGGTATATCCCTATTCTGCTGCTGATCCCGCCCATTGGTTTGGTTTTATATCGCTGTAGCGCGTGAATATGATTGTGAGGTTGGCCGTAGTGCTGCCCCTGAAGTCAAAGGAATAGTTTGTATTATTCACCTCCCCTACGTTTAAAGGTATTACCAGCTGCTGCTGCTTCGGCACTTCTATGCTATTGATCCAAACGCTGTTATTTGGGTCAAGGTTCATAAATGAGGCCTGGTTAAATGGCTGGTTCCAGCTATTAGTATTCCTAACGAAAGTATTCGTTATCACTTCTACGCTGATCGCTGGCCGCTTACCTTGTTCCATTAGTCTAAATGATTGAGTAATTTATTAAGCCCTTTATCGTCCAGGGCTGCCACCTGTGTTACCATCTGCGTGAGCCGGCCAGGGCTGTTTGCCAGGCGTGTGCGTAGTATGGCCATCTGTGCTTCCTGCACGGCCCACTCCTCCAGCTGGTCTTCGCTTTTTGCGGCCAGCTGCTCCAGGAAGGTAGTTAGCACTTCTATCCCTAATTTCTCCTCCAGTATATCCAGCGCATCGCCTTGCCGGTCTTGCAGCGCTGTTACTTCGGCTTCGCTAAGATCTTCCTGTTCTTCTTCAGGCGCAGGGTTTTGCTGTTGTTGTTCCATCTTTGGTTCTGCCTTTGGTGTTGGTGCTACCTGGTCGGTGCCGGCCATCGGAGTAGCATGTAAATAATCTTTTTTCGGTTTGCTGAAAATGTCGAAGATCTTGCCTATAGTGTCGGGTATGATCTCCGGCTTATCGGATAAATTTTGCAGCAGCTTATCGCTCCAGTGTTCGGCTGCTGCTTTGTCATTCAGGCCGCTGATAGCTGTGTTTAACTTATCCTCCAGGCTCTTGATCTGATTACTATGAAGCTGGTTTAATAGTAGCGCATTCTGCTGCTCCATTTTTTCCAATCGCCCCATGATCATATCCATGTAAGCATTGTTACCGGCCTGCGGCCTGGCTGTACGGTCTACGATCATTACACCGGTGCGCGGGTCTGCCACCAGGTTTTCTTCCTGGTTAAGCATAAAGGTGAACGATCCACTGTAAGGCGTTTTATTGGTAATGTTGGTAGTAGTGGCCGGGTACACGCGCAATGTAAATACTTGCTTCGTTTTGCTGTTATCTTCCAGCAGTGCCAGGTACTGATCCAGCCGCGCCTTGCCTTCTTCCAGGTCGCCTTCACAAAATGGCATCACTATCTCATTACCGGCAAATATTGCCCAGTTCGGCATCTTGCCAAACTCGTAACATTGCACCACGTTTTCGCGCTCCCTATAGTCTATACCTCTCGCCATATTAATTGGTCATGTACGGTGTTGGATCTTCCCCCTCCAGTAAGAAATGTACCTGGAATGGCACACTATATGTTCCGGCTTGCGCCTGTGAGGTCGGGAATTTTATTTGTGTGTCCGGCCACTGAAAGAACATAGGCTTTACTCTGAATAAGTCCATCACTCCCGAAGGTGACGGATTTAGACCGGTATAGTTGCTTCGCACGCGGCGCATAGTGCTTAATGGTACGTTTTTATACCACAATCCGGCGCGCTGGCCTTCTTTGCCATGCCATTTATCACCGGAGCGCATAATGTCTATAAAGGCCGCATTAAACAACGCTACAGGGATCACCGGCACGCCTGCGGATAGTGGACTGTAGGCCATATCCTCCGCGCAAAATGTTTCTATAGCAACAATGGGACGGTTAAGCAGCTGCTGCTGCTCACCGAATGGAGTGGCGGCCACTGTAAACCCGCCACTTGCTGTGATGATCACTTCGATCATCAATGTATTAGGACTGGCAAATCTGTTCATACTGGAGAAAAAATATGGGGACGGTGTTTAGATCACCGCCCCCGGTGAAAGCAAATCAAAACGCGCCACTGGATTACTTCAGTGAGCTTGCATTTTGGCAATTAACTCCTCTGAAGTGCAGGCAGGCAAGCAGCACAAAACTGGTGCCGTAACCTATGCTGCCCAGGCTGAAGGGCTTAATGTTGGGAATGTTGGCCGGGTATTGCACTGTAACAACGCTTTGCTTCGATCCGCTGAAGACCGGCAACGGCTCCATAGGGAAAAAAGTATCTGCGCTGCCATCAAACTGGTCTTTGCTTTGCAGCTGCACCGCCGGCGTAAGTCCAGCAGCAGGGCTGGCCTGTGTACGCGGCACATACAGGTGTCGCATCAAATCCCAGGTCTTGTACAGTACTATACTATTTACCTCGATCTTTATGTACCCCATCCAAAACATAAAGCAGCCATTATCCAGGCTGTTAGAACTGGAATTATTAAACCAGTTGGAAGGGTAGGTGATCGGTACAAAACAGTTGCTTGTAGTAAAGTCAATGTTTTGCATGGCTCCCGCGCCACCTGTCCAGGAATAGTTTAACAGGTAGTAACCCATCGCGCCGGCCACAAACGCATCCACACTGGCTACCAGGTTAGTGATTGGTAGATTAGGGCTGCTGGCGTAATTGTCCAGGCTGCTGATATTCCACTGAAATTGTGATTGGGTAACTACCAGGTTAACGTAGGTGCGTATAAATCCCTGTGTTAACTGCGAACTTGCTACTTTGGAAATATCTACGCCGTTGGCCATTGCGATCATGCGCCTGGCCACGTTGAAATTTTCGCGTAAATCCTGATTACTTAATTGCATCTTGCCTATAGAGTCGGCCATAAATGTATGTGTTGTGGGCAATGCCCGGTTATTAAATATTGATAATGGGCATTGCCCGTATTGTGCCTACTAAAATTAATAATTATACCCTATTGGATCCAGCCAGTTTTCATCTTCCGGGCCTGCTACCATGTTGGTATTTCCCCGGCTCTCCCATTCCATTAAGTCCATGCTGCTTGATCCCATCTCACCGCCTCCGGCCACGTAGCTGGTGCGGGTAGGTGATAAACGATCTTCGATTATTGATCCGTTGATCAAGTGCTTCAGGTTTCCGCTGATCGGAACACGCACTTCACTGTAATCACCGGGGCCACTGATCGCGGGGCTATGCTCCCCGATATTAAACTGGTGCATTACAGTATGTACGCCCGCGCTCATAATGCCCCATCCGGCGCCGCGAAGTATCGCGTTTTTCGCTTTTTGCGCCACAAAAAAGCCTAACAATATTTCACCGGCGCCCATGAATTTCACGGCCATTGGTGAATGTTCGGCTATCTTCTTTTCCAGGGGACGGAGCGCCATATGTGTGACGATCGCGCCGGCTGCTATGCCTCCGGCCATCTCCAGCAGCGCCTTAAAGCTGCCGCCTGTACTGCCCATCCGGCGCGATCTGCGGTGGCTATGGTGCGTTGCTCCTACTGCCCCCACACTGCGGCGGCGGGTGCGCCTGCGGCCTACTGTTACGGTAGTGCGGCGGCGGCGTTTGCGTGGGGCTGCTGAAGCCCGGCGGCGTTTTTTAAATGCCATGAGATTGAAAATTTATGGTTAAAAAATCATTGTTTTTTTTGCCAGTACGTAATACCTCCGTAAGCAGCAGCGCCACCGATCAGTGCAAGTGCTATGCGTTGTTTCTGCTGCTTCTTAGGCGCTTGCATGGCGCTGAATAATCCAACGCCTGTAATGCCTAATGATACTATCAATTTTTTATCAGTAACAAAATCCTTTACCTTATCCAGGAATGCTTCGCCACCACCGCCACCGGTGCCGGGATCAACTATACCGGCTGCTGCCGGGTCTGCCGGCTCACCACCTCCCCCACCGGGTAGCGAAGGATCGGAAACACTATGCACCGCTAACACCGGGTTGCCGGCGGCATCCACTCCGGTGCTTACGCTCATACTACCCTGCTGCTGGCCGGGCTGTACTACCTGGTCGAGCGCCGCAGCTGCGCCCGGGTTATCCTGGTCGTCCTGCATTCCCTTATGCGCCTTATGCACCAGGGCGCCGGTTCCATCTCTTGCCCCGTCTGCCATTGCTTTATCATCTTCAGGGCTTGGAGCAAGGAATTTATGTACGGCTGCGATCAGCGCGCTTGCCAGTGCCAGCATGGCTGCCACCTGCACTACTCCAATACCGAAGATACCACTGATCCCGTGTATCTTCATATTGGTATTGTAGCCACCATGGTGCTTTTTATATTCCCTGTAGCCATTGTTAATGGCCGATATTAAATGTTTTGGATCACCGCCTACACCCTTCCACCAGTCTTCCAGCTTTCCCCTTTTGGGGCCACTGGCCGTATCATGTAACCGGTGTGCCAGGTTGAATGCGTTAACGTCTATAAGGCCCAGGAATGGAGCGCGTGCGGCGCTTAATGATACTTTCAGTACCAGGTTCTTTACCTTATCCGCATCCTTCTTAATTTCCTTACCGGCATTGCGCAAATTAACCTCTGCGCCATGCTTTATTTTCTTTATTTCTGTGCCTAATGCTTTGAGGAAATTATGGTGGCTCTTATGCTTCTTTGATTTTCCTATGGCGCCAACTAAGAAGGGGCTGTTATAGCCATTGATAAATGTTGAAGGGTGGCGGCGCTGGTGCGGGTGTTTCATATGGTGTGCCAAAAAGCGCATCATGTGTGCCGGGTCTTTGAACTGGTTCGGCCTGGCGCCATGCTGGTTCAAAAACCTTTCTATCTTTTGCCGGTCGGTAAATGCCTGCTCAATGGTGCCTACGGCTGTTCCGGATAGATAATATACCGCTCCAATTGATCCCATGTTAGCATCTTTAGTGTTGTAAAAATGTGGCCGCATATCGTAACCTGTTAGTACAGGATCCACCCAAATATTTTTTCCTTGCCCGCTCACCACTGCGAATACATGGTGTACTTCTTTTCCCGGTTCATCTGCAACAAAACGATACTTACTGCGAATAGGGTAGCCTTTACGTTGTAGGCTGTCGCATATTCCTGTAATGAAGCTGGCATAATGTTTACAATCTCCGTGGCCCTGGTTAATGATACTACCAGGGCTTTTTACTGTCTGAAAGTCTTCTTTCTCTATCCGGTAATCAACATTATCCTTCAGGAAATCAAACAGTCCCTTTGCTGTTTTATCTACACTGCCCAACCAAAAACGATCGCTAATATTATCGTACTCCTTTGTATGGCGCGGGTGGTATTTTTTCATGCAGTCAATAATATCCGTAGTATCATGCTCATCCACCTCCAGGACGGAACGATTATTATACTTCAGTTTGGATTTTATTCTTGCGACATCACTCATACGCTGTAAGATATTGAAAGGGGTACCGCGTGATTGTTTACATTGATCGTGCCGCTAAAGGTAATGCGGCTCTTACCTTTTACTATGCTGGCCAGCGCTGCCCGGTACACGCTGATATTAGGACGTACGGTAAGTGGTAACACTTCCTGGCTGTTTGCCTTTACGTTGTATTCCCCAAACATATTCACCTCCCCTACCTGCTTGCCATCCACATACATACTGCCTACAAAAGACCTAATATCGAAATTATTAGAGTTCGGGTTTTCGATATTAATGTCCATGCTCACATTACTTTCATCGCTGTGAATTCCCTCTATACGTACACGCAAATTGCGTGTTTCCGCAGTAGCTTGCAGCACGTTATGCTTCTTCAGGTATTCCCATCCAAAGTAAGCGCCACCAGCCAGGACTATAAGGGGCAATATGTTTGATCCCTTCGCCATTAGGTTGCAGAATAGTAACTTACCCAGGCATTCACCAGGTAGTTAATAGTAGTGCCATTGTAAACCGTTTTCATTGATAAACGATTGTAGCTGATAGGGCCACCATTGTATGTTATGATGTTATTGAGCGCCGTCTGTGTCTGCGACATAGCGTTTGCCGGTGTCGTGGCAAGGCCACCGGTAACTATCGTATTAACTGATCCATTAACTGCCATAATAAAGTAGATATTTTTGAGAAAAAAAATAAAATAGTGATCAGCTGGCTGAGTAGTACGCCACCCATGCCCAGTTATTGTACCCGATCGCAGGGCTGGCGCCGCCATATACGACATCCATAGATTGATCCAGTATTGTTACCAGGCCGCCCTGGTAGGTTGCTATTGACGCGATAAGCGCTTGCAGGGCTGTAACTGCCGCTGCTGTACTGGTTTGCAGGCCACTACCTAATACTGTTTGTGTGTATGTATTTGCTGCCATTGTGCGTATTTTTTTATAAATATAGAAAAAAAAATCGCACACCACAAAATTTTCTAAAAAAAAAGTTTGGAAAATAGTCTGTAATTTAGCGGAAAGCTAAATTTTACCGCCCTTGTTTAACCAATTATAGGCGCATAGGCCGGGTTATACATCGCTATCCAGTCGGGTTTCTTCCTTTCAAAGTATCTATTGAGGTCGTACAATTCAATTTCATTGTGTATTTGCCCCCATGCTGCGGCTATTGCAGCCGCTCCTTTGTACCTTTTGAGCAATATGTTACTAAAGGCATTGTGAATGGCCATGCGGGCCTTATATGCGCCTCTAACAACGGCCCTCGGTATCTTTTCCAGCAGCGCAACGCGCAATTTTTCAAATTGGAACAGGTCTATGATCCGCGCCCTGGACACATTGCTATCTCCCTCAAATACAACAAACTGGAAAAAGTTTTCGCAGTGTGTTTTAAATAGCTTCAGTAAATAATTAGGGTCTGAAAGCCGCGCCAGGCTTATACCTTCGGAGAAAAAAAATTTTTCAGTTCCATCCGGTTCCACAATCTGCGTTTCTTTTGCCTTTACACTATTGATCGCCTGGCTATCCAGTCGCAGCTCGCACCGCCAATTTTCTGCCTCCAGGTCAAGGCCGGCCCGCCTCCAGCAGTCGCGGATATATTCTTTATGGCTTTTTTCGTCTATTTCCCTCGTCTTGTTATAGATTGTAATGTACTTATGGCCGGCGCCGATCTGCCAGCCATCGAACATTTTTGTTTTTTTATCCATCATGCGCGGGGTAAGCCTGGCGCGGCCCTTCATGCCTATGCGCCCGCTGTGATCATGCGCAAAGGCATTCAGGAAGGGAGTTATGTGGTTCGCGCCATCCAGCGCTATATCCAGCCTGGTAATGTTCTTAATGTATGTAATACCCATTGCAGCAAGGCAATCGGTTATTACATTAGTCCATTCGCTGCTATAAAGTACCTGGTTCTTAATTTCAAATTTGGCACTGTTTTTATCTATCATTACCTCATTACGTGTATGGGTGTGGATCATACCCACCACTTCCCCATCCAGTATGATGTTGTTGCTATACAAAAAGTTCATTGATCCATGCCCGATATACTGTAAACCTACCCGGTCATTGAGCATTACATTGGGCTGCTCCGGATCCGGCGGCGCCATAAATGTTTCCACCATAAAAGACAGCCAGTCAATATGCACTGAAACAGCGCGTGGGAGCGCATCAGAGCCGAAAAACTGTGTAAACTTGCGGACGGTTCTACTCGCCGTCCGCAATGTGCCGCGCACCCTTGTATTGGTATGTAATATTTCGTTAATTGAGTTCATATAGTTTTTTTTACAATTTGCTTACTAAACCATAAGTAAAATAAAATTAATACGAGTATGTAAGAAAGGAATTATCCCTGGCCGCATCGTGCCGGGCATCAGCTGGCCATGAATGTCTTTTTTCATCAGAATAAAGTATTTACGTGTTGGTTAAGAATTTGTTCTTTCAGCTTCGGCCAGGTCTTTGCAGTGAGCCGGCATGTATTGTATAGCTTGCCCAGGATAGCAATATACTGGTAGTGTGTAACGCCATACACATCGTTATGTAGGGCAATCTTTGTAACGGCCCACCCTTCATATACCCCCTGCCATATTCCAGGGCTTTTTTCAGTCCAAAAGTCTTCTGTCATAGCTAAAAATTTAAACATTCACAAATCCACTTTCCGCAATCACTACAGGCCTGGTCTTGCTCTACAGGTACAAAATGTTCGGGGTTAGCAATCTTATACCACGTTGGGACTTGATAGTCCATGCCAATGGCCGCATACTGGCCACGTCTGTTGATACGCTGCTGTATGCTGTTAGCATGGCACCATATCTGCGCGCCGGTATCGAACGTAAGACATACATTATGCTTATCCTTCTTAATACCAACTATGGTGTAATCATACTTGCCATCTACAAGCATTCGTTCATTAACTGCCATCCTCGCGGCTCGAACGTTGTCTACGTGATCTTGTGTGTACGTCATATATTGGGGTGTTTAGTGACAAACAGAAAAGGGCCAGCGCTTGTAAGCACTGACCCTTTGAAGATAATTGCAAAATTAACCTTCACCCTGTGGGATACGTTCGCAGGTTGCTTCCCAGCATTGCCTGTTATCCTACCCACTATTTTATGGCATACGCCAATATTTTTGCTTCGCATGGATTTACTACGTTGTCGGGCGCCGGTTAGTTCACCCTGGTTAATTTTGCAGTGTAAAAATAGGAAATAATTGGTATTCCCAAATTATTTTTTAGTCTTTTAACAATTCATAAATCCGGTTGGTTAGCTTTTGGCCCTTCAGTTCGGTGTCTACGATCCCGCGGCGAACGGTTGTAAATACCGAGTTCCGAATGTGTTTGCGCATGTAGGGCGTAGCCTGGCCGGTGTCTTTTAACCATTTTTCCATATCGCTGCAAAGTTCTTCCAGCGTTGGCTTTACCTCCGCAGAAAGCGAAGGGCGCGGCATTGGCCTTTGTTCCGGTTTCTTATCAGGGTGTGCATCTTCACTACCTGGATCAGCGTATACTATCGGCCTGCGTGGCCGGGCTGTCTTCTTGTCGGCGGGTGCCTTATGCACCACCGGCGCTGCTTTTTTAGCTGTTGCCATTTTATCCCTGTTTTGTCCGATCGTGGATTGGGGTTAATAATTCCTTTTCGCTACTCATTGCGCCATCAAAACGCATATCCACCAGCTGCATTACCATATGATCTTCGCCCACCAGGTCGCCCATCACGGCCACTGTGCGGATCGTGTAGCCACTGGCCAGCGCTGTACGTACTTCATTCACCATTTTTGCCGGCACATAATTCCACCAGGCGCCGTTATCTATTTCGGTCTTCTCCTTTAAGGACTGGTAACCGTCACCATCCCACATTACCTGGATCATCAGCAGCTTGCTAACGTGATCAAAGATAATGTGCCGCCTGTACCACTTTTGGCCCAGGTTGCTATTCTTAGGCGCTTCAGGCGCATGTTGTCTAAATGGTGTCTGTTTGTTCATCGCGTAAGTAATAATAACAGGAAGGCCGCAGCTGCTACCCCCGTAATGACTTTATGATCTTTTATCCACTGCTCCCACTCCGGTGTTCCGGCTGCCGGATTTCCATACGCATTATCAGCAGCGGGCATAGTACTTAATACCAGGCGCGCGCGCTTCAGGCCTTTCAGGTAGTTTTCTTCGCTATCGCCATAATATCCATTTTGCTTCAGCCTGTGGGCAAAGTCTTCCAGGCTCTTAGCGCCTGCCGGGTTGGCCTTCTTCTTCAGTTCGTGAACAAATGAGGCTATCCAGTCGCTGAAGTCTGTAAAGCCTGCATATCCGTGAGGTAATTTGACCGCATTATGCTGCCCGGCATACTTAACACCGCTTCCGTTATTATGCTGCCAGTATAGTGCATAAGACTTCGGCCATCCTTTTGTTTCGTGCCAGCTTTGATAGGTAGCATAGCTGGCCGCAGGCTCGCTGATCCCGGAACTGATTAACGCCTGGTGTATCTTATTAGCCTGGCTGTACATTGTATTTGCCGCATCGGTAGTGCCGCTTTTGTCCAGCGTATTTTGCATATTTTCAATAAGTGCCTGGTTCGCCTTCAGCATAGGATCACTGGCTGGTGTATGTTCAGGGCTGGTGTCCGGGTGTACTATGTCGTTTATTACATGGTAAGTATCATATAGCGCCATTCCTGGTATAAGGTCGTGAGCGCCATAGCGATTGAGGCCGGTAGTTCCGTCCCCTATCGCTATGCCTGTGGCTCCTATGTGTGCTATGATCCTCATTTGACCGCTATCCAGTGAACTCTAAAAGATGTGGCCAACGCCGTTAATGTTACTACTATATTCGTCGCATCAGCTCTCGCATAATACCCGGTTATTGATGTTCCCGTACCGGCATCTGCAGGCGTAATGGCAAAGAACGACGGTACTACGCCCAGGGTATGAGGTATGTTGTATGTTGCAGATCCTCCAGCTTGCGTACTGAATCCGGTGGCCTGATTGGTGTTGAGGTAAATCGTGCCTGACGCGTCGGGCAAAAACCAGTTTCTGTTGCCCGTCCAAGGTTCATAGTTCGGCGATACCAGGGCGCACTCGTTATCGTCCACATCTACGAACTGTATGTACGATACGCCATTACCAGCCGGGCCGCTGGTTATGGCAGATACAATGACGCGGCTACCATTTGGCTCTGCTGTTATTATTTCGGCATCACCATCGCCGGCATTGATCTGCGCGTATTCACCGGTCGCTACCTGTACCGATATATTAGCGCCGCCGGCGCCTGCAAATATACCCACTTCATCCCCGGCGCCGTCCTCTACCAGTATTGCATTCGTACTGGTATTGCCGGCTGTTGTTACCTGCTGCAATGTGGGCGTAGTGCCGCCACCGCCGCTGCTGGTCAATGGGTATATCCCTATTCTGCTGCTGATCCCGCCCATTGGTTTGGTTTTATATCGCTGTAGCGCGTGAATATGATTGTGAGGTTGGCCGTAGTGCTGCCCCTGAAGTCAAAGGAATAGTTTGTATTATTCACCTCCCCTACGTTTAAAGGTATTACCAGCTGCTGCTGCTTCGGCACTTCTATGCTATTGATCCAAACGCTGTTATTTGGGTCAAGGTTCATAAATGAGGCCTGGTTAAATGGCTGGTTCCAGCTATTAGTATTCCTAACGAAAGTATTCGTTATCACTTCTACGCTGATCGCTGGCCGCTTACCTTGTTCCATTAGTCTAAATGATTGAGTAATTTATTAAGCCCTTTATCGTCCAGGGCTGCCACCTGTGTTACCATCTGCGTGAGCCGGCCAGGGCTGTTTGCCAGGCGTGTGCGTAGTATGGCCATCTGTGCTTCCTGCACGGCCCACTCCTCCAGCTGGTCTTCGCTTTTTGCGGCCAGCTGCTCCAGGAAGGTAGTTAGCACTTCTATCCCTAATTTCTCCTCCAGTATATCCAGCGCATCGCCTTGCCGGTCTTGCAGCGCTGTTACTTCGGCTTCGCTAAGATCTTCCTGTTCTTCTTCAGGCGCAGGGTTTTGCTGTTGTTGTTCCATCTTTGGTTCTGCCTTTGGTGTTGGTGCTACCTGGTCGGTGCCGGCCATCGGAGTAGCATGTAAATAATCTTTTTTCGGTTTGCTGAAAATGTCGAAGATCTTGCCTATAGTGTCGGGTATGATCTCCGGCTTATCGGATAAATTTTGCAGCAGCTTATCGCTCCAGTGTTCGGCTGCTGCTTTGTCATTCAGGCCGCTGATAGCTGTGTTTAACTTATCCTCCAGGCTCTTGATCTGATTACTATGAAGCTGGTTTAATAGTAGCGCATTCTGCTGCTCCATTTTTTCCAATCGCCCCATGATCATATCCATGTAAGCATTGTTACCGGCCTGCGGCCTGGCTGTACGGTCTACGATCATTACACCGGTGCGCGGGTCTGCCACCAGGTTTTCTTCCTGGTTAAGCATAAAGGTGAACGATCCACTGTAAGGCGTTTTATTGGTAATGTTGGTAGTAGTGGCCGGGTACACGCGCAATGTAAATACTTGCTTCGTTTTGCTGTTATCTTCCAGCAGTGCCAGGTACTGATCCAGCCGCGCCTTGCCTTCTTCCAGGTCGCCTTCACAAAATGGCATCACTATCTCATTACCGGCAAATATTGCCCAGTTCGGCATCTTGCCAAACTCGTAACATTGCACCACGTTTTCGCGCTCCCTATAGTCTATACCTCTCGCCATATTAATTGGTCATGTACGGTGTTGGATCTTCCCCCTCCAGTAAGAAATGTACCTGGAATGGCACACTATATGTTCCGGCTTGCGCCTGTGAGGTCGGGAATTTTATTTGTGTGTCCGGCCACTGAAAGAACATAGGCTTTACTCTGAATAAGTCCATCACTCCCGAAGGTGACGGATTTAGACCGGTATAGTTGCTTCGCACGCGGCGCATAGTGCTTAATGGTACGTTTTTATACCACAATCCGGCGCGCTGGCCTTCTTTGCCATGCCATTTATCACCGGAGCGCATAATGTCTATAAAGGCCGCATTAAACAACGCTACAGGGATCACCGGCACGCCTGCGGATAGTGGACTGTAGGCCATATCCTCCGCGCAAAATGTTTCTATAGCAACAATGGGACGGTTAAGCAGCTGCTGCTGCTCACCGAATGGAGTGGCGGCCACTGTAAACCCGCCACTTGCTGTGATGATCACTTCGATCATCAATGTATTAGGACTGGCAAATCTGTTCATACTGGAGAAAAAATATGGGGACGGTGTTTAGATCACCGCCCCCGGTGAAAGCAAATCAAAACGCGCCACTGGATTACTTCAGTGAGCTTGCATTTTGGCAATTAACTCCTCTGAAGTGCAGGCAGGCAAGCAGCACAAAACTGGTGCCGTAACCTATGCTGCCCAGGCTGAAGGGCTTAATGTTGGGAATGTTGGCCGGGTATTGCACTGTAACAACGCTTTGCTTCGATCCGCTGAAGACCGGCAACGGCTCCATAGGGAAAAAAGTATCTGCGCTGCCATCAAACTGGTCTTTGCTTTGCAGCTGCACCGCCGGCGTAAGTCCAGCAGCAGGGCTGGCCTGTGTACGCGGCACATACAGGTGTCGCATCAAATCCCAGGTCTTGTACAGTACTATACTATTTACCTCGATCTTTATGTACCCCATCCAAAACATAAAGCAGCCATTATCCAGGCTGTTAGAACTGGAATTATTAAACCAGTTGGAAGGGTAGGTGATCGGTACAAAACAGTTGCTTGTAGTAAAGTCAATGTTTTGCATGGCTCCCGCGCCACCTGTCCAGGAATAGTTTAACAGGTAGTAACCCATCGCGCCGGCCACAAACGCATCCACACTGGCTACCAGGTTAGTGATTGGTAGATTAGGGCTGCTGGCGTAATTGTCCAGGCTGCTGATATTCCACTGAAATTGTGATTGGGTAACTACCAGGTTAACGTAGGTGCGTATAAATCCCTGTGTTAACTGCGAACTTGCTACTTTGGAAATATCTACGCCGTTGGCCATTGCGATCATGCGCCTGGCCACGTTGAAATTTTCGCGTAAATCCTGATTACTTAATTGCATCTTGCCTATAGAGTCGGCCATAAATGTATGTGTTGTGGGCAATGCCCGGTTATTAAATATTGATAATGGGCATTGCCCGTATTGTGCCTACTAAAATTAATAATTATACCCTATTGGATCCAGCCAGTTTTCATCTTCCGGGCCTGCTACCATGTTGGTATTTCCCCGGCTCTCCCATTCCATTAAGTCCATGCTGCTTGATCCCATCTCACCGCCTCCGGCCACGTAGCTGGTGCGGGTAGGTGATAAACGATCTTCGATTATTGATCCGTTGATCAAGTGCTTCAGGTTTCCGCTGATCGGAACACGCACTTCACTGTAATCACCGGGGCCACTGATCGCGGGGCTATGCTCCCCGATATTAAACTGGTGCATTACAGTATGTACGCCCGCGCTCATAATGCCCCATCCGGCGCCGCGAAGTATCGCGTTTTTCGCTTTTTGCGCCACAAAAAAGCCTAACAATATTTCACCGGCGCCCATGAATTTCACGGCCATTGGTGAATGTTCGGCTATCTTCTTTTCCAGGGGACGGAGCGCCATATGTGTGACGATCGCGCCGGCTGCTATGCCTCCGGCCATCTCCAGCAGCGCCTTAAAGCTGCCGCCTGTACTGCCCATCCGGCGCGATCTGCGGTGGCTATGGTGCGTTGCTCCTACTGCCCCCACACTGCGGCGGCGGGTGCGCCTGCGGCCTACTGTTACGGTAGTGCGGCGGCGGCGTTTGCGTGGGGCTGCTGAAGCCCGGCGGCGTTTTTTAAATGCCATGAGATTGAAAATTTATGGTTAAAAAATCATTGTTTTTTTTGCCAGTACGTAATACCTCCGTAAGCAGCAGCGCCACCGATCAGTGCAAGTGCTATGCGTTGTTTCTGCTGCTTCTTAGGCGCTTGCATGGCGCTGAATAATCCAACGCCTGTAATGCCTAATGATACTATCAATTTTTTATCAGTAACAAAATCCTTTACCTTATCCAGGAATGCTTCGCCACCACCGCCACCGGTGCCGGGATCAACTATACCGGCTGCTGCCGGGTCTGCCGGCTCACCACCTCCCCCACCGGGTAGCGAAGGATCGGAAACACTATGCACCGCTAACACCGGGTTGCCGGCGGCATCCACTCCGGTGCTTACGCTCATACTACCCTGCTGCTGGCCGGGCTGTACTACCTGGTCGAGCGCCGCAGCTGCGCCCGGGTTATCCTGGTCGTCCTGCATTCCCTTATGCGCCTTATGCACCAGGGCGCCGGTTCCATCTCTTGCCCCGTCTGCCATTGCTTTATCATCTTCAGGGCTTGGAGCAAGGAATTTATGTACGGCTGCGATCAGCGCGCTTGCCAGTGCCAGCATGGCTGCCACCTGCACTACTCCAATACCGAAGATACCACTGATCCCGTGTATCTTCATATTGGTATTGTAGCCACCATGGTGCTTTTTATATTCCCTGTAGCCATTGTTAATGGCCGATATTAAATTTTTTGGATCACCGCCTACACCCTTCCACCAGTCTTCCAGCTTTCCC
>Ga0316229_1002438_pt1 | contig 16077 bp, 17 predicted proteins | sample TBH18023metaG_FD_206011 | JGI IMG/M metagenome (GOLD analysis project Ga0316229, IMG submission 206011) | Freshwater microbial communities from Trout Bog Lake, Wisconsin, USA - TBH18023 | ecosystem: Environmental > Aquatic > Freshwater > Lake > Hypolimnion/Profundal zone | place: USA: Wisconsin... | reverse complement strand
GGCTTTGTCCACGGATCGCGCCAGTCGCGTTGCTGGTGTGCCCCGGAGATCAGCGGACTCGTTCGTATCAATTGCAACCGTTCCCGGCCAGTAACCCGTTATGAGGAGGAAGTTGGCGGGGTTTACTTCTCGGATGGAGTCGTGCGAGCGGGCGCAGAGAACCGGCTTTTCCTTCATCCACGAGTGAGTGATCGCCTCCCCATTGACTGCTATCTTGTCGCACTCAATCACGACATCCATGGTTCGGTCAGGCAACGATCCCATGCCTTCTCAGGACAGGTACAGATCATTTCAGTTAGCGAGCGCAAAGGCGCTCAACAGGTGTTGGTTCTCATGTGGCCGGGCAGTACGGTCACGACTACCCTCGGGAGATTGGAGTTGTCATGGATATTGGAACGCCAGAAAACGACCAGTTGGTGATGCCGGCGCAGCCAAAACGAAAGAGAAGGTCCCCCAGCGTTAGCAAGATCACATTTGACGCGGACGGAGATGGACGTCTTCTCGCGCTGATTCGAAATGCCACGTTCATCTCGCATAAACAGTTGCTTGGGCTCGCATTGTGCCAGGGAATCAAATCCTCAAAGGATGCTGTCCGTAAACGCATTCGGCGCTACTTGGAAAACAATCTAATACGTCTGGTCCCGTCTATGCCACTCTACGTAAGCGCGGTTTACCAGATCACGCGGGAGGGATTGAGCGCGCTGGAATCTCTCGGTGCGGGGATCAGCTCTATCTCGTCTGAGACCGAAACTCTTCCATCGGCGTTGCAGGCTCCGCACTTTCTAGACATCAACGAAGTGCGGCTTGCCTTCGCCAGAGATCCAATTCTTAGTCGCGGTGATTGGCTCACGGACCCTGAGATTAAGGCACGGAACACTACCCCGGGGGGCGTGCCATTTGCCAAAAACTACGACGCAATTCTGAAGCTCACAGACACGTCTGGCCAGGAGTTCCTCGTCGGACTGGAGTACGAGCGAACGTATAAAGATGCCCGCAAGTATGACGAGATTGCTCAGAAGATAGAGACCGAAAATCAACTCAGCTGTGTCTTGTATATCGCGGGGTCGATTGATTTGGTCGCCCGGCTGATTGATTCCATTTACTGCCCAAGCTTCCCACTTTGTGTCACCACTGCCGGCGTGCTCAAGCAACAATGCCTGGATTCGAATATTGGTTTCATGGCAGAAGGAAGCCGCCGGAAAAGCACACTTCGGCAGTATTTTACTGCTCTGAAACACCCAATCTAACAGGCGCGCTTGTGGGTTCGGTTCCTGTTCACGGCGAGGCTTTGACTAGGCTTCGCCGTTGTATTTATGTGAACTGTGCAGTGCACAGAACGGAGCCAAGGGTAGCCCGTGATGTGCGAATTAAATGCAACGAGAATTTCATCGGACTTAGATCGTTCCTGAGTTATCAATGATGTGCGCATGATGTCCTCCTTATCGCTGCGAATCGTCGCTTTCACCGGGCCTCATCGGTCTTCGTGAGCTTTCATCGGGCTCGATCGGTCGTTTTTGAGCTCGCAACTCTCCGGCTCTCAGCAATTTGCCGCCAACTACCATCGCTTTTGCCCTTGATTTGGCTCTTTCTGGCGTGTTGGCGTTCTTGCTGCCTTTTGGGGGAGGCGGGGGTTGTGCCGCAGCGTGTTGTCGCTGTGAACCGCGCTTCCTCGTGTTTCTAGTGCGCGTCTTGGGGCTGGGTTGTGGCGTGAGGCGTTGTCTTCTTCCCGCTTTGTCTCTGGCACTCGTGTGCTTTTCGGTGGTCCGTGGCGTCTCTGTCTTTGAGTTTCAGTTGCGCAGAGTGTCTCCGTGTGGGGTGTCTTGGTGCGCGTTCGGTACTCGTCGGGGCGGTTCGCTGTGGCCTTGGCTGTGCGCCGCTTTGGTGTCTCCTGGCTCGCCGCTCTGCCTCTGGCCTGTCGGGATTTGAGTTTCCCTTGTCCCGCGTTCTTTGGATTCCGCCTGTGGCAGCTAGTAATGTTGCGGTGGCTTTTATGCCGTTGGCTGGTTACCGCTGCTGGCTCCTTTGTGGGCGCCGCGTGCAGCGAACTCCCGTTCGCGCGTTCTCTCTCCAGCCGATTCGCTGACAGAGGCTGGCAGTGAGGACGGGGTTTGCTTCCTCTGGCTCGCAGCTTCGCCGCTCTGTCCCCACCCTGTTTTGTCGCTTCTTCTCAGCCTTCTCATACCTATGCTAGTCGCCAATCGGGCATCTCGCACCTTGCGCGTGAGCCAGTTCAATCCAGGAACTCGCCTGCAGATTTCTCGCTAGCTATCAATCGACCGCCCTGCTTGCGGCGTTTCTCAATTTAATCAGGAAGGAGTTAAATCACGAATACCACAGCAGAAAACCTAACAGCCCAGAACACACACCTCCGGGGTGGCGCAGTTCGCTACTACCTTGATCGTCTCACCCTGGACGCTCACCTTACGTCACTGCTCGACGCCGCACATCTTGAAATGACTCGGGGTGTGCTTGCAGGTGCGCCAATTTATACGGTTCTAAACCGGCAGGCCGCGGAGCAAGTACGCGACTATTGCACACGCTGGCAGCTCGATCCACAACGGATCGAGGCTGAATTAACGTCACTCGTGGAACTTCGCCGGCTCACGGTGCGAGCGGTGCCAGCGGGCACAGTTCACGGTGGTGGTTGGCTGCTCACGATCGGATTGGCAGTCCTTGCAATCTCGGTTGCGCTGACTAGCGACTCAACATAAGCGCGCGAAGGGAAGTGGCCCACTAGACTTCATTGCCGGCTTTTGCCTTCCTTGCTTCAGCCGATTCAGCGCTGAACTTCACTCTCTTCGCCCACCAATACGAACATTCTGGCCCACGCACGTTGGCGGCAGTCCAAGAACTGTTCGGCCGCCAACGCGCAACATTTGGAAGGTCTTCATGATCACCCAATTCAAAGGGAAGTACGACTTCCTCGATCCCGCGTACTACTGCCTGGCGGAATACGACGGTGTAATTTACAACTCGGCGGAGGTGGCATTTCTGGCCGCGCAGTACGATGATCCCTATTCCCGGTCAATGTTTCGCAATCCGTCCCTTCCTATTTGGCGAGCTCGCGAACTTTCCAAGAGACTCCAGAAGCGCCGCGATTGGACACCAGAGCTGTCGCTTGCCCTCACCCGGCAGATCACTCTCGACAAATTCTGCCGCTCCCCGAATCTCCGTTCACTGCTCCTGGCTACCCGCCACGAACTGATAGTGGCGGAGAACAACTGGCACGAACAATTCTGGGGACGTTGCATCTGCAACATTCGACCGGGCAAATACGGACGGAAAGATGCCTGCCTTGTGCCGGGCAGCAACCACCTTGGAAAGATTCTAATGTCTGTAAGAGACCGGCTCACCGTGGAAGCGCAGGTCGCATAGAACAACACTGTTGTTGGAGAGACTGCCCCACTGAGCGCCACAAGCAAAGCCCTACCCGCACATTTCATGTAATTGCTTTGGCAATGGTGTTCTCCCCATCACTGCCTGCCAGCGGGAGTTTCGGTTGTTCCAGACTCCCGCTGGAACTCACCACATTGCAGCCACGGACCATGGGACAACAGTCCGCTTCCCGAAGACCGGTGACCAACCGTCTGTAATGTTGGCGATCTGATGGTGTCAACCGGCCATTGCCGCCATGCAAAGTAATCTGTGCCAGATGCGACGTGCGCTACAATTTGCCGAGCGTGTCCGAAGCTGAAGGATAGCGATGAAGTCAGGTAGACCAATCAGTGCGAACGCCTTGCGCGGTCAACCTGGCCTTTCACGCGCGGCCTGTGACAGACTCGTAGCAGTGCAGCCCATGACCGTGTTGAAAGCGTTGGGCATTCGGGGTGTTGGACGCAAGACGACGAAGAGACTCCTTGACCTCGGACTTCTCACAGACCCCGAGGGCGTCCAGACTCGGGTGCGAACGGCAGAGGAACTCAGGGGTGAATGATGGCAAAGCGAAGAGCGACGCAACTCGCCCAGCGGATGTCAACCCCAGTAATAAGTTCTGTACCGGCCACCGCGAGTTGTCCTGCAATCAACACCCCACATAGCGACGCTCGCAGGATTCAATTGCTTTCGCACACCGTGGCCTTCTGGGTAGATTCGCCGTTCACATAGTTGTGTGCCGACCTGTTGGTAGACGGTGCAGATAAGCTACAAGGCTCTGCTCTACAAGATGCGCCAGTTCGACGTTTCGCTCCCCAGAGCTTCCGCCCATCAGTCTAGCGCAACTCGGGAGAGCGCAACGGAACTGATGAACCATTACAGAAGGAATATGAAGCGGTCACGCATAACCATACTGCGTATAGCCGCTTTATTTTTTGGCAACGACATCCGTGTCGACGGCTGTTATCAGTAACGCCCGAATCCAGCCTCGGCAAATTTCTTCGCTACCTCAGGACTGGTGATGAAGTGAACAAAGCTGTTGGCAAGTTGCAGCTTCGCGGTCTGTCGAACAATAGCGGCTCTATAAACGGTCACGCTTTGCACCTCAGGCGGAAGCGGGCCGACCAAGATAATTCCCTTCACCGGGAGAAGCTCCGTTATTTGCTGAATACCAAGTTCAACGCGTCCCTGAGCAACCAGTTCTCCGACAGATCCGCCGGATACGAGTACGGATTTATCTCTTACCTGGCTGGCAATTCCTATTTCATTTAGCACTTTGGCAAACGCAACGCCGCTGGCCGCGCCCGTTCTCGGATCAGAATAAGCCAGCGACGCAGCGTTCAGCACCGTCCTGCGGAAGGCTTGTAGCGTAGAGATGTCGGGAGCGACAGCGCCTGCCTTCACCGCGACGCCCATGCCGGTGCGCCCAACTTCAATGGCGCTTCCGGCCACAATGGTTCCCTGTTGTTCGGCTTTCTCGATCGCCGGCGAAATCGCGACAAGTACGTCCGGCATATCCCCGGCGCGCATCTTCTCCTCAAGCGCACCGATGGTGCCGAAGGTAAATTGCACGTGGGTGCCAGTCGCAGCCTGAAAATCCGCGCCCAGCTTTATCAGAACGTCTTTGACACCATTAACGCTGAAGACTTTCATTTCCTGGGCCTGTACGGTTGCAAAAGAGAGCAGCAACATTGAAATAATGAGACAGAAAGAGCGATACGAAAGAATCTTTACGCGCATAATGGCCCCCGGTGTTACGTGTTAGACGGCTGCGGCCAGGGCCTTGGGCTTCTTGTGAGAAAAGAGTTGGTCCTCTTTGATCAGGCACATGGCCATAAGTCCCATGATCGGAAACATGGACTCCTGAATTAGACTGGCCGTATGCCAGCCCAACTTTGTGATCAGCCAGCCGAATAGGAATCCGGCGATGGTTCCGCCAAGATAGTGGCACACCTGGAAGAGTCCCGTCGCCCGGCCGATCATCTGCGGTCGAACGCTCTTCTGCAACAGGGCGCAGTTGTTCGGATACAAAGTGCTGCTGGCAACCAATCCCTGCAGGAAGCTCAATACGTTATGTTCCCAGGGCAGCGTGGCTACGTTGAAGAGCAAATAGGTAGTACCTATGACCGCGCAATATGACCCAAAGATGGTCCAGCGCGTCGAAAAGCGGTCTCCTATCCAGCCACCCAGGATGCCAAACATACAGCCGATGCCATAGATGCTGACCGCAGCGGCTGCTATCTTCGGCGCGAAATGCAGCTCCTTGATCAGGAACATCGGGTACAAGCCCATGTAGCCGAACATCATGCAACCGGTGAAAGGTATCGATATCGCGCAGAGAATCGAATTCCGGTTCCAGAATTTCTCCGGAATGTTCGACACCACCATTTCCGCGTTTTCATTTTTTTCGATTGGCCCCTTATTTTCAGTGAACGCTTTTGGAACCGCCCACCAGACGACAACGGCCATGAATAGTCCGACAAAGCAGAAACAAATGAACGGGATATGCCAGTTATTAGTTTTGACCACCATCAGAGTGGCAAGATAGGGAGCTACGGCGCCGCCAATCCCAAACCCAACCTGGATGGTTCCGGTTACCATGGCCTTATTTTTGTAGAAGAAACTGCTGGCGGCAGCAAACAGGACGGCTTGCTGCATGGCCTCACCGAAACCCAGCGTCGCTCTGTAGAACAACATATCCGCGAAGCCAATCGCAAAAATGGTTGCGAGCGTGGCGAGCGAGTAGATCACCATTCCGATCAGCAGCGTCGTTTTGCGATTCCAACGGTCGATCAGGTATCCCGTAGGGATGCCGGCTATACATAAGCCCAGCGTAAAAATGGTAGAGAGGGATCCAGCCGTTTTGAGATCGAAATGGTAGGTCTTAGCGATCCAGGGAAGCATCATCGGGAAGACTTGCCGGTCCATAGCGTTGGTTTCGTACGCTGCAATAAAAATAAGCAGGCATACTATCGCGGCTTTGGTGGACAAAGGCTGTTCCGAAGCGACTAAGGGGCCATCCTTAAGGACTGATGGAGACGTGTGCGTCGTCGACATACTTGCTACTCCTACGCAGAGTACTGCTTATGAAATGAGTGCTGTTTGTTACACCCGCAATTACTCTTTTCCTAAAGATGGCAGAACAAGAAATGCTGGGTGCCCCACCTTCTCGCCGTGCTTTTCGGCGATAAGGTGGGAAGCAATCCCCTCACCTCTGCAATGGTGTTGCTCCTGGAACTGGAGTGCTCTTGCATTTTGCTCCCGCATGTCCATCGGTAATAACTTTTGTGAGGCCGCACTGGCGTCCCACCCTGCTCTAATTCCTGACAACTCGCCTACGCACCAACACCGGAGGCCTTAGCCGTTGACAGCGACAGTTTCCCGGTTACAAACCATGCGTCATCCATGGCTCCCACCACGGACCCGGGCCGGACACAATCGCCTATCCAGAAAACCTCGATTCCCAACCCGTCTAATTGGCCTTCGAGCTGCCTGTTTGAATGACGTTCCAGGGCAACGATGATGTTGTCGTAACCTACGATCTTCAATCCCTGGGGAGTCTCGATGTGCGCCTCCTGGTTTTGCACTTTAATGAGACTAGCCTTCGTGAGCACTTCCAGGTTCTCTTCGGTAGACAGATAGTCCTTCAGGTAATCCTTCCTGAGTGGATCATGGATGTAAGCAGCCTCACCCAGACTATCGGAATCCTCACCGTGGATCAGGGTTACCTTTTTCCCTTCACGAGCCAGCGAAACCGAGACCTCGGCGCCATCACGGCCACCCAACACGAGTACTCGCTCTCCGAGAGGTTTATCGGATTTCAAGTACTCGTCAAGCGTGATTGCCGCGGCATCACCGCTCAAAGATTCCGGCTTGGCGTACTTGCTTCCGGTCGCGATGATCACCGCATCGGGATCAAGCGCCTTCAGGGTTGCAGCGGTGACTTCTGCGTTGAGCTTTATCTCAACCCCGTGTTTCAACAGTTGGGTATTCTGGAATTTGACGAGGTGTTGCAGGTCCTTCGTGTACAGCCGTCTGAGTGACCCAGCATGAAACAAAGTGCCGCCGAGCATCCCATCTTTCTCCAGCAGGGTTACCTGGTTGCCTTTCAGGGACAAAAGGCGGGCAGCTTCCATTCCGGCGGGCCCACCGCCTACAACCACTACCTTGCGCTTGATTTCAGATGGGCGAAGCACCTTGTCCATCGTCAACTCTCTCCCGCGCGTGGGATTAATCGAACAACGCAGCGATACGTTTTCAAAGCAAGTTCGCGTATAGCAATAACTGCACCCTATGCACAGCCTGATATCGTCCTCGCGGCCCTGAAGCATCTTGTTGGGGAAGTCGGGATCTACGATCAGCGCCCTTCCCAGAGCGACCATATCCGCCCAGCCCCGCTCGATCACGGAGTGCACCATGTGCGGCAGCATGACCTTCCCTACTGCGATCACCGGGAGTTTGGTCCTCTCTTTTACCGCGCGGGCCTGGGGCATGATGGTCCCCATGTAGTCATACAGCGGCGGCACCTCCATGGCGGTTGCTCTCAGGCTGCTGCGGCTGCCGGTGGAAACATGAATGGCGTCGATCCCTGCCTGCTCAAACGCCGGTAAACGATACCTCAGGGTATCTTCGAGGGTGAATCCTCCGGGTGCCCCTTCCTCTGCGCTGATACGCCAAAGGACCGGAAATTCCTTGCCCACCGCTTCCTTGATAGCCTTAATTGCTCTCGTCGGAAATAGCGTCAGATCGTTCCACTTATCCTTCCGTTTGTTGGCCCTCGGAGACATGAACTGCTGCATCAGGCAGCCGTGGCAGGCATGAACTTCGACGGCGTCAAAGCCTGCCTTCTTGGCCCGCAATGCGCCTTGGGCATAGGCCACAATCGTTTCTTCTATCTGGTCGTCGGATAAGTCCAGAAAAGCAATCTCCTGGCCGCCGCCCTTAACCACATTGTCCGATCCCTCGTGAGCTATGAGCCTGGCATGCTGAAGCTGCAGGCAGGCGCTGGCGCCCTCGCGCTTGATGGTGTAGGCCAACTCTTCCAGACCCGCCAGATTCAGGTCGCTCATATTTCCAAGCCGACGGGCAAAACTGCCGCGTCCCCTGGGATGAACACAGGCCGCTTCCGTAATAACCAGCCCTGCTCCGCCTTGCGCAATCTGCCGGTATCCCTCAAGAACGAGCGGATTCACATACGTCGATTCCGACGCCGTATTGGTAAAACATGGGGCAGTCGCTATCCTGTTCTTAACGACCATCGACGCTATCTTGATGGGATCTGAAACTTTTGCCATGCTGGCTCTCCTCTGAACTTATCTTTCCCAAAACAATCTGCCTGGGCGATTGATCGCATGGACTGACACCTTAGGTCGGGATTGCACAACCGATTCTTTCCCCGGCGGCAAAACATGCTTCGAGCCAAACTCCCTTGCCAGTCAACTTTTCAGGTTTTCAGGATTAGATAACTGGAGCGCCAGGTAAGTCAACGTTATTCAGCACCCGAAGCAGCTTGCGGATATCACTATCGCCACTGTCAGTACCTGGACTGTGATGAAGGTCACGACGAACGCTGCATTCGTGCCGTAACGCAACAGATTCACGCCCTGGAAGGCGAGTTGGACGTTCAATTGCTCGACCGTACAGGCGGGCGAGTGGTCCTCACTTCTGCTGGGCGGATACTCAATGGCGAACATGCGGGTCTGTTGCGCGCAGGGGCCTCCACCAGCATCGCGCAATATGGAACTTTTGCATGTGCCTAAAAGCTAGGCGTTGGTAGCGTGCCCCACGCGGTTTCCACGCGCAGATTCTTTGCCCCCACCACTTGCAGCGTGTGTACGTCCACGTCAATCATAAATTGGGGTGTTCGTACCGCATTGACAGCGAACGGATCGAATTTCTTGCCCGGCTGCGCACCGGATACGGTAACGAAGATCAATCTCCTCACGGTTGCCGACGCCGCGTTGTGTTCAGAATGGCTTGCATCTCCGTGCATGGAATGTTGCATCCCCGCCATGTGGCCGGAAGGGTGGAGGATGAAGTCGGTAATCATGCTCATCGTGTGGTGCTGTTTGTACAATTGCCAGTCGCCTCCCGTATCACCGATGAGACCTTGCATGACGTAATTTACGGGCATGAAATAAACGAGATAAGATTCGCCACTTTGCAATTTCGACTTAACCTGTTCGAGCTTGAGTATGTCACCCATCCGGTGTTCGAGCATCGGTTCATCCTGGGGCATGATTGGCAGCACAACCACATTCGACTCGGACCATAAAGGCAAATGACCAATGGTGTAACTCCGCAGGAGAAAGGCGCCGCCGAGGATCAATGAGGCGAGGATGGCAAAGACCGCAAGCCTGCCCGTCGTAGTGGAAAAGCCAAGCAATTGCTCCACCCTTTTCGGCACGAACATCCCCGAGCTCTCCATATATTTCCCGTACGACTCCGGAAACTGCTTGAGCATGCGCCGTTCTTCGTCCTTGGCCAGAAGGTAATAAACGAGCACCATTGCAATCCAGAGAATCACGACCAGGAACCTCGGCCACAGAATCGCAAGTCCGATGCCGGAAACGGCGAGGCTTAGATACTGCGGGTGCCGGATTACGGAATATAGCGCCTTCAAAGCGGGTCCTGTCTTAAGGAACTTGCTGGCGTAAACCTGAAGCGCGCAAACGAGAAACACGACAAGCCCAGCGACGAAGAGCACGGACCCCATAACCCGCAGGAATTGCAGCAATTCGTTAGGTGGAGCTACGAGGTGAACAAAAAAGAAAGAACTCAGCCAGCGCGTTGCCGGATATTTGGCCAGTCCGAGAAGGAAGGGGTTGAAGGCCGAATAGAAAAATCCGGCAAAGGGACTGATCATGATCAGAATTTCCAGACAGATCACAAAGTAAAGAACGATTGCTCCACTCAACGCTGCTTTGCTCTTAGCCATCGCAACACCTCTTAAGATCACCGTGCACGTTCGTCTTGCGGCCCCGCTCCAGCTCAGGTGCGCCCGCTAACGAGTCTTCCTGATCAATGCCACACCTTGATGCCGAGATTCTGGTCAGCCATTCGCTTCAGAGAGTCAAATAAGCTGCTCATTGAGCTTGCGCCGCAACGCAGGGGCCAACAGTGGCGACAACTGTCGTGCGGCGGAAGGCCGAGACGCCGCCAGACTTTCAAGCAATGCCGCCCGCCCTCCTGAAGGCGTCTTCGCTAGCCGTTTGTCCCAGTCGTCGATGGTATTGCGTAGCGCAGTACGTAAGTGCTGGAGTTCCCGGATCCGTGATTCGAGCGTCTCCAACTTGCTCACTGCCAGTTGGCGTACGTGTTGGCATGGGGCCAACCCTCGATCATGAGCGCCAAGAATCTTCGCCAGTTCATCCACACTGAACCCGACCGCCAACGCTGACCGAATCACGCGAATTCTCGCAAGCGCCCCAGCGGGATAGCGGCGATAGCCGTTGGCCGCTCGCGGCGGTGCTGGGAGCAACCGCTGTCGCTCGTAGTAGCGCAAGGTATCCGTGCTGACCCCAGCCAATTTGGCGCATTCGCCAGCACTGTAGGACCCTCCGGCAATTACGGTTCCAGTGGCGGTTCCGTTCGCAGACTTGGAACCTGTTCGAGAGTTCGGTGTCTTCCGAGGCATCGTTGTATCCATCTTCAACCCCTCTTCAGACCCTGCTGTGGGTCTGCCGTTCTATACAAGCTCTATTCTCATCCCTGGAACCTATTCCAGTGTCAAGTCTTTTTGGCTGCGACTACCACGATTTCAGTGTTTGGGAGAACCCGCGAAAGAAAGCGCTTGACTCCGGAACAGGTTCCGGGCTGGACAATTATGAAAGATATTACAAAGGTTCTTATCCGACTATGAAAACTGTTTTGCGCATGCTTACGATGGCGCTGCCGATCATTGCCATCTCCGGATTCTCCCAGACCCGCGACTCCTCCGCGCTTCGCCCGCCCAAAGCCTCCAGTGTCGCCATCGTGGTTTTCGAAGATCTCGAATGTCCAACATGCGCCCATGTCGAACCGATACTGCAGGACGCGATCAGGAATTACAAGATCCCCCTCGTACGCTACGATTTCCCAATTCCTTCGCATTCCTGGTCCTTTGAGGCCCACGTGCAGGCCCGCTACTTCGATACCAAATCAAAGCAGCTTGGGGAAGACTTCCGCCGTTGGATCTTCGCCAACCAGAACCTCATTACCAAGCGGAACTTGCACAGCATGATGGAGCGATTTGCCAACGAGCGCCACATGACGGCACCGACAATTGTCGATCCTAGCGGCGAACTGGCAGGCAAGGTGAAAGCAGATTTCGCTATCGGGCAGAAGGTCGGTATCAGCTATACGCCGACCGTTTATGTGGTCAGCAATTCGAGGCAAACTCCATATATCGAGGTAAAGGATCTTTCGCAGTTGTTTAGCGTGATCGACAAGATCAATGCGGAGCTTACTGCCCAGCCTCCTGCACCGTCTGCCAAGCCGGTCAAAGGCACATCCAGCAAAAGTACTCGCAAATCTGCCTTGCAATAGGAGCCAGCGAAGGCATGGACGACGACTGGCAGTATGGCGATAGAAATTCGAAAGTCGTAAAGGAAAATTCAAAGCACTGGAGCATGGTCATGTCTAAAATCGTCTCAAGTCGGTCCAATATGGTCCGTAGTTGTATCTTTTCATTAGCGCTCGTCATGGCTTCATTGTTGACGGGCACGGAATCTGCCCACGCATTGTCGGCCACTGTCGGGTACCAGCCGATGGTCAGCACCGGGTTGGCAGCCGGCCAGAGATTTGAGGCGTGGATTGTCCTCGACAAATCCATTGAGCCCACGAAACCGGGGTATGCGGTTCCATTAGGCGCGACGATACGCGTTAGGTTCCCAAAGTCATTTACGACGCTTCCAGAGGTAAAACCGGAGGCGGTGTTCCTTTACGGCTGGCCGCAGAAGGGTATTCCGGTCAAGTTTGACATCGCACTCGACCCCAAAGACCCACGAACAATAGTCATTACAGTTCTACAACCTATCGAAGCAGGGCCGGCCGACAAGCCCGGTCTGAAGGCAATACACCTGCGTACCGGCGAAGTGAACCCATCGCGAGAGGGTAAGTATCCAATTGAGATACAGTTCACGAATGCTGGAGAGCTTTCCGGTGCGACAACGGCAATCGCATCCATAACCAAGGCCCCCGTGCCCAACATTGCGGCATATAACCAGTTGCATGACGGCCGCAATGAAGACTGGCAGCACGTAAAGCGTGGCGAAACTGCTCCCATGCCTATCGATATGTTAGTTACGCTCCCGCAGCAGTCGCGCTCCTCAGTTTCGCTGCACTCTAATATAAATGGCGCGCTTGAGATACTGAGCGATGAGCAGCCTATCGGGACTATTACGACAAGCGGAGTGCAAGTATCCCTAAAGCCGGAGAGCTTTGGCCCGGGATTCACTCGTTTAGGAATAGTGCGTTTCCGAGCTACGGCGGGAACGACACCTGGAATGGCGGAAATCAGTGCTCAACTCACAGGCGGATCGACGTATACCCTACACCTGATCGTTGAACCGTAGAGTTGGCCTGCACTGGCGCTGGCTGTATCAAAGCGGCAGCCCAGTCCAGTGCTTCAGAGGCCGCGCCTTGTAACCAGACAGGCGCAGCTGTTTTTGCACGTGTCGATTCAAAGGCGGGAAAGGGGGAAAACAACTCATGAAACTCGGTATTATCATCGCGCGAGACGATCCAGAAACTGTCTTCAACGCACTGCGCCTGGCTCTCTATAGTCCGCAACAAGGGGACGGTGTGCGCATTTTTCTCTCGGGCAGGGGCGTGGAGATTGACCACATCGAAGACCGAAGTTCGACGTGAAAACAGAAGCGACGAACGTGCTGCATGCGGGCGGCCAGTTCTTCGCGCGTGGGTCGGGTCTTAAGTTGTGCGACTCCTCGAGATCCGCGTTCTGTCCTTTGGCGAGTCTCAAGGATGAGTCTGAGATCGTGCGCGACTCCGACAAAGTCGCGACCGTTTAAACGGATCGTGCCATCGATTCGTAACGACTGTATCCGTGGGGAAGCGACAGTGTCCAACGAAATCCAATGCGAAACGCAAGTGATCTCTCGCCGCGATCTCGTCCTGGCCTTTCTGAAACTCGGTAGTATCGGCTTCGGCGGCGGCATGGCAATGATCGCACTTATGGAGCAGGAGTTTGTGGGGAAACGCCGCGTTATGGATGCGGAAGAGTTTCTCCACGGGGTCGGACTGGGCCAAATTCTAGGCCCATTCGCGGTTAACACCGCGTTCTTCATCGGGTATCGGTTGCATGCCGCCGCTGGAGGATTGCTTTCGGCCACCGCGTTCATGTTTCCGTCGATGGTCCTGGTACTTGTGTTGTCCTGGCTTTACTTTGCGTATCATGCCGCTCCCGCCACGCAGGGCATCGTTGGTGGACTGGGCCCGGTGGTGATTGCACTGATATTGAGTGCGGCTTGGACAATGGGCAAAAAGGCGTTACGGTCCTGGCCTGCCGGGATCGTCTGTGTATTGGCGACGATTGCCGGTTTGTGGAAAGTCAGCCCGATAGTCGTTCTGGTAATGACTGGAGTGCTTGGTCTTTCATTGGGAAAGCGCCGTCTGGCAGGACGAGGGAAGCCATCCAAACCCGCGAGTCTCCCATCTCCGCACCAAAAGAGTGGGATCACTAGCCTGGGTCTTATCCCCTGGTTGTTCACTGCTCAGGGCGTGACCACTGCAGGCGGCGTTTCTCTTGGGAAGCTCGGGCTTACTTTTTTCAAAGTTGGACTGGTTTTCGTTGGGGGAGGTTTTGTGCTGATACCGGTTTTGCACCGGATGCTGGTGGAGAACCTTGGCTGGCTGAACTCTCGGGAATTCATCGATGGTATTGCCATCAGCAACCTGACGCCAGGACCTATCTCCGTGCTAGCGACGTTTGCTGGCTACCGGGTATTGGGAATCGCTGGAGCGCTAACCGCCACCTTGGCTCTGTACCTGCCGAGCGTCGTCTTGATGTTAATCCTGTGTCATCAATACGAAAAGATCAAGGACGGTAAGAGGGCACAGGATTTCCTCGCGGGTATTGTTCCGGCAGTGATCGGGCTTATTCTTAGCGCTGCCGTTTTGTTGTCCTTCGAGACGCTCAACTCCTGGCAAGATTGCGCCTTGGCTGCTGCCAGCGCACTGTTGCTAATTCGCTGGCGGTTGCAGCCTGTCTTTGTGCTTGCACTCGGTGCTCTGCTGGGCGCCACGTCCATCCCGCGCTAAATTATCGGACCACGATCCGCATCGCGATCGACAGTGTTGCGGAGCTCTCATTGCTCGACTTCCGCGAATAGCGGCTTTGCAAGGAGACTCCCAATCGCACATCCTTCCGTGACCCACGTCACGGAAATGGGATAGTGGCTTAAGCAAAACTATCTAGCTGCAGTTAGCACTTAGATGATAGCATCCAATCTGTGGCGAGCTCGGGGTCGCGAAGTTTCTGGCAATCAGCGCTTGGTGCAGCGTTTTTTTGACAAGCAATCATAGCGAGACTGTGAAAGTCCACGACGGTGTTTGTTGAGTCCTTGGACGGCCAGGAGCGGCTAGCAGCTATTTCCAATTCGGAGGTGTGCGCGTGAGGATCAAGAATCTGCGACTCGCTGTACTGTTTCTGCTGACGGTCTGCCAGGTAGTGCGAGCGGAAGAAATTCGCGGAACCGTTGCGGATCCCTCTGGGGCGCTTATTCCCGGCGCGGCCATTCGACTGGCCATGGGAGATCGGGTGATTGCCACAGCGACCACGGACGCTATGGGAGCCTACTCTCTCCATGTAAAACACGAAAAACTATCATCTACGGCCGCGCTTCGAGTGGAAGCTTCGGCACCGGGTTTCGCTCCCGCAACTTTCCGCGTGGAGTTTGTCAAAACGACCCACGTCACGCTCCCAATCCGCATGCAAATCGCGGCATCGCCGGAAAGCGTCACTGTCGAGGCCAAGAGTCCTCCCTTCCGAGATCAGCTTGACATGAGCGATGTGCGCGATAGTTCGGCCAAGGATATTGGAGAAGCGCTCAGTCAGTTGGACGGAATCTCCAAGCTGCGTAGAGGCGGAATCGCCAATGATCTGGTGGTGCGTGGACTTCAGCGCAATAACATTAACGTGCTGGTGGACGGCTCACGGACATACGGAGCGTGTCCAGGCGGCATGGATCCACCCGCGCAGCACGTAGATTTCTCCGAAGTGGAGCGCGTCGAGGTTCTGAAAGGACCGTACGACGTAGCGAATCAAGGCAGCCTGGGCGCGATCATCAACGTCGTCACGAAGAGCCCCGGGCCTGGTTTCCACCTGAAGCCGAGCCTCAGCGTCGGCTCTTCGGCTTTCTTCAATCCCAGCATCACCGCATCCTACGGGACGGATAGCGTTAAACTGCTGCTCGGATACTCTTTTCGGAACGCTGATCCCTACAAAGACGGTTTGGGAAAAACCTTCACCAGCTATGCCAACTACACCGCAAAGGTCCAGAACAGGAAATCCTTCGACATTCACTCTGGATGGTTTCAGAGCGAGTTCGCTCCGACCACGAACCAGAAGGTCTCCCTCTCCTATACGCGCCAAGTCAGCGGGTTGGTGCTGTATCCCTACCTGACCATGGATGCCGATTACGACCGGGCCGACCGTGTCATTGTGAAATATCAGATCAGGGATTTTTCTCGCGATCTGCACGCGGT
>Ga0316229_1002432_pt1 | contig 16123 bp, 29 predicted proteins | sample TBH18023metaG_FD_206011 | JGI IMG/M metagenome (GOLD analysis project Ga0316229, IMG submission 206011) | Freshwater microbial communities from Trout Bog Lake, Wisconsin, USA - TBH18023 | ecosystem: Environmental > Aquatic > Freshwater > Lake > Hypolimnion/Profundal zone | place: USA: Wisconsin... | reverse complement strand
GGTAACCCTTTTAAACCTTATTCGTTACATTCATTGTATGGTACATAAATTTGACAAAATCCGGAAAGATCCAGTAACCGGAGAAAAAGTTGTCGGATTCCCCGGAGTCTGGCGTTACAGCAAGGTAAAAGCAGCGCAGGGCGTTGCCCCCGCTCCGCTTCCAAGCGATTATATTCTTCCATGGGTTCAGTACCTTTTTCCGAAAGATCAGGGGGGTCAAGGCTCCTGCGTCGGAGAAAGTATGGCCTACGTTCTCGAAACGATCTACCTGAAACTCACAAACGATTTCCCGACGGATGCGGACAAGGCAAAGGCACAGTATAACATCCCGAAGCCAATTGGCCCGCACCAGACAACGGTAGACATTGCATACCCGCAGACGTTCTCCGATGCGTGTTGCTACTACAAATCCCGTGATTATGGGAATGTAACTGACCCCAGCGGTTCTTACATCGATTACGCGGTTGCCGCGGCGTTGAAGTGGGGAGCCTGCAGGCAGTGGCAGTGGTGGCTTTCCCAGAACGGAACCGATGAGTGGACAACACCATACCCGGACACTGACCCGGAGACAAGCGAGGCGGCACTTACAACGGCAGCAAACCACAAGATTGAGGGTTATGCACAGTGTACCACACAGGACAGTATAAAGCGCGCTATATTCGACCACCAGTGGGCCGTAGAGTCCGCATGGGAAGTCTACGAGAACTTCACTGAAGGTCAGGCAGATGGCCACTGGCCCCCGCCAAAAGGGGATGTAGTTGGCGGGCATGCTATGGCAATTGTCGGATGGACTTCTGCAGGAGAATTCATCGTTCTGCAGTCTTGGAGAGGGGGCAACTGGCCACTGCTTAATTATCTCCCGGCTTCCTATTGGCCCGCATTCGTGGGTGCAATTGTCCCGCTCGATTCAGCGGAAGCAAAGTTCGGAAGAGGCGTTGTTTACCAGAAGGTAGAGATAAAATGCAGCGATAATGCAAACGTCACGGTAAACGGTAAGTTCATTGCAGCAGGGACTGACTTCACGGTTGACCTTGAAATTGGGAGCACAGCCACGATAGTTGCAAGTGCAACTGGCTGGAACGAGACTATCACGCAAAGCGTCGCCATTACTAGCGACACCAAGGTCGTTGATATAACCTTTCGTTCAAAACCCGTCACCCCACCAACCCCGCCAACCCCGACACCGACGCCATCACTAGCGGATCAGATAAGGGCCCGGATTAAGGCCGTAGTAGATGCATTGAAGAAAAAATTCGGCGGGAAGTAATATGCCACCACACGGGCCGGAAAGTGTAAAAACCCACATAGATATGTTGGAGCAATTAACGCTCCAACTTACTAAACGGTCTAAAAATGCAGAAATTAAGGGATATGAAGAGATACTTGATGCACTCCCCATCGGGGTGAGTATCTTCAATTCCCGCATTTGCATGTGGATCAATCACTTCGGATACCGTCTTTTTGGATTCAAAAGCCGACAAGAAATAATAGGTAAAAACTCTCTGGAATTATACACCGACCGAACCGAATACGAACGTGTTGGAAAGTGCATTTATCCAGAAGGAATTACCGTTGCAAAGGTAAAGAAGAATAATAGTTCTGAAAAACATGTCGTTGTAAGAGTTATACACTCCCAACCCGAAACGGGGGAAGCAATGGTTATATTTTACTCAATGGAAGACATGATATATCTCTGCAAGAGCATTTGTATATGCGATTCTATAAGGGAACTGGTATTTGACCAACCAGAAAATGGGAAGTGTGTGTAACTAATGGCTCCACCGGATATTGAAAGTGCAGGCTGGGGGGTATGGTCTATGCACGTACTTGAGGAGTTAAAACGCCTCAATGTCGAACTAAAAGATACAAATGAAAAGTTCGATAAAAACGTGAGTGCCATCCGTCAGGATTTTGAAAACCTGCGTATCGCATTTATAGAATTCAAAACCGCAACGGTTACGGAAGCGAGAATTAAAAATGGTTTATGGGGTGGAATCTCCGGGGCCATCGTTGCTATAGTTATATACCTCGTGTCCCATTCGTTGATTAATTAATTTCCATTTCCTTTTCTACAAGCGGTCTTATTTCTTCCGTAAACTTTTCCATAGTTGCAGTAAGGAGTTCTATATGAACTTTAATTCTTTCAAGTTCAGTACATTGCATCTCGAGCTCTTTTATTTTTATTTCAAGTTCGGATACTTTTGTAATTAAATCAAAAACAAGGCGTTCTTTATTCGATAACAACTCGCTAACCATCGCATATCAGGACTGGTTTGTAATTTGTAGACACCTACGATAAACCTTCCTGTTATGCTGTAATCATAACCGTCAAAGACTAGACTTTTAGCAAGTTTTATATATCACTTTAAACAGTATTGCATATGAATGACAGGAACGGAATCAGGAAAAGGGACTGTAAAAAAGAGGACTAGGGTTAAGGTAGACCCCATGGATCTTTATGCACATACGCTACCTCCATATAATATGTCTGTTAAAGACATAGCCGCAAAATACGGTATTCATGAGGTAACATGCTCAAATAAAATCAGCGAAGTGAAAAAGAAGCTCGAACCGATGTTTGCTGCGCAGCGTCAGGAAATTGAGAAACTCAAATCAACCGGGACTGTTGCCGTGCGTAACCAGAATCCCGGGGATATGGCAGTTCATCTCCAACCCGGTTCTATACCTGCGCCCCCGGCGACAAATCCATTCCATGCTTTATCATCATTTGCAGAAGTTGCTGCCCCCAGCATACAGGCGGCAATGGTCGTGGGTTCTTCAATTTCACTTATTGGTGAGAGTATGAACCGGGAATTGCCCCGGGAGCAGCGATATGAAATGGCAGGAAAAGCCGGGATTTCTTTGTTTACATTTGGTCTTGGGCTTCTTGATGCTCTCGATTCAATGGCCCCGAAGGAAAAACAGCCCCCGAAAGAGGAAGGTGACCAATAATGGTAGATAGACAGTGTAAAGTCTGCGAAATGGAATCGCAGGTAACAAAAGAAGACATCGTAATTGGGAAGAACGGGAGTCATATTTCCGTCCAGTGTCCCGGATGCAACATGCCAGCAACGTTATCGTACGATTTCTTGGGGAAAGTGCTTGGAACCGACAAGGAGGGGGCCAAAGCATGGGTAAAGGAACAGTATGCCGCTGGAAGACCAAACCCTGTAAGCAAGGGTAAAAAGGGCGCGCCAGCTACGACATTCCCGGATCAGTCTTCCCCCTCACCGGACAGCGACCCTGTTTATCCGGACTACCCGGACGTATCTGAAACAATTACACATGGAGAACGAAGAATGAATGGAGATTCATGCACAGTGCCGAACGCGGCACCAACTAACGGCCCGGTAAATATCCCGAACAACAATTCAACAGTTAACGTGGGAGCACCCGGAAGCACATTTGAATCCATCGATGTAGACCGCATCCTCGAGCAGACACCCATGGATGTCCTTAAGAATTCATATCGTGGGTTCCGGCTACCAGCGGATGTTGTAAGAGACCTTGACAGGTTCTTCGACCTTCACTATCCTGAAGGAATGATTAGCCCAACGGAAGCACAGGCCGGATTTACGCAATTCCCAAAGATTCCGAAGTCCATTCAGCCACAACTTGCAGTTGAATACCAGCGGAACCTGAATACATGGGAAATAGAACGAAAGAAAGCCAGTGCGCTTTATGACGGAATTAATCTCCGTAATACCAAGCCAAATGTCAACCCGTTCTATGGCCCCGTCGGGTCATCTCCCGGATCACCCGGAGCATATACGACCCCGGTATTCAACGCGCCCCCGGTATACACCATGGAGCAGCAGAACGTTTTGATGCAGTCCCAGACCGACCCCAATTTCCAATACAGGGTTCAGTCAGACCCGCGTCTTGCGCAGATCTGGTGGCAGATCCAACAGATTCAGCAGCAGAACGCCATGATACAGCACCAGATGTATCAGCAGCCCCAGAATCAGGGTATGAGCGAGGAAAGCCTGATGCGCATTCTTCGTCAGGAACGGGAACGCTCCCGGCTTGAAATGCAGCAGATGATGCAGCAGATGGCACCCCCGAAGTCACAGGAGAAAGGAACTGCAGATGTCCTTCTCGTTCTTCTCACGGAAATGATGAAGAACAACGGCGCGCAGCAACAGACAGCCCAGCAGACCGCCCAGCAACTTCAGCACCAGCACGAACTTGAAATGCTGAAGAACGAGATAAACTCTCTCAAAAATTCTTCGGCAAAGGAACGGGATCCGGTGATGGAGAAGGTCATGACGAAAATGATTGACATGTCTCTTGGACAGGGCCCGAACCAGATGAATGCCATCCTGAACGAGCTCGACGAGTTAAAAAAAAAGGGAAATCTATCTTCCAATGGGATCCGATCATCTGATGACTTCCATAACTTTATAGAGCTCCAGAAAGTCATGGCGGAAATATCCGACAAGAAGAGCTCCTTCGAAGAGCGGAAGGAGAACAGAGAGATGATTAAGAACCTTGTCACAGAGGGGATAGGGCAGGTTGCAGGCGTAGTAGGCGCGATAATAACAGGAAAGTCAGGGATGCCCCCGGCACCGTCACCCGGACAGTCACCAGCCTTACAGCAGGAAGTTGGGGCCATGGTAACGGAACATACGGTAACATTGCCGTGCATGTATTGTCAGAAAACAATAACGTTCCCGCGCGGTGTTGAAACGGTAGAATGTCCATTCTGCCACAATGTGATGGGTGTTCCGCCAGAACTTTCAGAAGAAGACGATTTCCCGCCAGAAGAGCAGGAATCAGAGGGCTCCATAGCCACTGCGGAAGTCACCATTCTGGAACCTGAAAATCACGCGGAAGTAACCCCGGAATTAACCCCGGAAGTTATACCTGACCACGGGGAATCAGAAGGTAATTCAGAGTTAGTTTCTGTAAAAGAAACAGAAACACCTTCCGATGTTGATAAACCTGTAAAGAAAACAGGAAGGAAGAAGAAGGCAGAGATTAATACCAAGGCAGAGGCACCTGTATTATGAGCGCAATGGACAACGCAATGAGGAACATGGGAGACGGGATTTTCCGTCAACTCCTTAACAGTTATTTCGACAGGCCGGACTTTACCCTTGACAACCTGATAGTTGCCATCGATGAGGACGTATCTCTCTGGGATAATGGTAAGCAGGACATAGAAGCCAAGGCAAGCCCGTTCAGGATGTTCTTCGGTATGGCCGCATCTTATCTTGGAGTAGTCGAAAAGCAGTATGGAAGCGTAGGTAATCTTGCGCTTGAGTGGTTAAAAACAGACCATCCGTCGTATTATTCACTCATATCAACTACCCCGGGTGGCCCGGAGTGGTTTGACCAGCAGGTGAACGACATTTTAAAAGGTTTGAACATTACATAGTGTGTATATATGTCGGAACCATACCTAGCGCACCCGGTAAACGCAATGGAGGCAACAGCCTTGGGATTAACAGCGGCTGCTGTTCCTACAATTGGGGCCATTGTAATTTCAAGGATGGTCAATAGTATCGTGGACGTGTTCATACCATTAGACGAAAAGAAAGAAAGGGCGAAGTTTTACAATCATTCACATAAAATTATTAAATCTTCGGCCCTGTCCGATGCGTCTTCACTTAATTTTGATACATCGGATGACAGTCCCCCGGATAGAGACGACGAAGATAGTACTGTTACATCCGGTTCTGATTGGATGGATCATGTTGAGAGGGCAAAGGCAGAGCTCGCTACTGCACATAAAAAGGTCAGGTGCGCAAAGTGTAAGAAAGACATTGAAGAGGTTAAAGACAATCTCGAGTCGCGCACGGGCGAAATGGTCAGGAATGCGAAGAGACATAAGACCATGACAGGGCTTCAGAAGCAGGGTAAAATAAAGCCCGGGAAGACATGGAAAGATCTCACTCCTAACGAAAAAAAAATGATAAAATCCATGGAGACTTAACAATGGGAAAAAAGAAAGCAGAAATAATCGACGAAACACCAGCCAAAATAGTTATACTTGGCATGGAGTATTGCGGCACATGTGAAGAGCAGAAAGAACTACTCGAGGAAGAGTTAAAATCCGGAAAAATGAAATATATCGACCTTGATTCAGACGAAGGAAAGGCATGGGATAAGAAGTATCATCCGGAATCCACCCCGCACTTCCTTAAACTCAACGAAAAGACCGGGAAGTATAAAAAGGTCGAGAAGTTTGAGCGCCCGGATGGGACTTACTTCTTTAAATGAAGCCAATTGTAATTTCGAAAGTAGAAGACACCAAATCAAAAATTTTGGTCTCTCTTTTTAACAACCAGCGGCCATTGAGGTTATCAGAAATATCAAAGTCAACCAAGATGAGTCTCAAATTGGTAGATTACCATTTAAAGGGGCTTATGGAAAAAGAACTTGTGTTTTGCGACGACGATAATTCAACTAAAACATACCGCCTTGCCGATTCGTATTACGATGATACTTTCATGGAAACTCTGGAAGAGTATTTTACTCCAATTGCGGAGACATTTGCCAAATTAAACCCCGATATTAAAACACAGGATGGAGTAATAGAAAATTTAAAGGCTTCTATGGAATTATTTTGCGATTCGAATAAAACAAAAAATTCTAAAGAAATTATAGTAGACGATTTAATAGACGAAGATATTGAACAGAGAGGTCTATTATTAGTAAAAAATGCAAAATATCCTTGTTTAATTTGTGGAAAGGAAATAGAAGGAACTATAAGAATTTATAAGGAAGGACATTGGGTTTCGAAACAGTTTTGTAGTCCAGAATGTAAGATTGCTGGAATTAGTGGAGAAAATAGTTCTTCTTGGAAAGGGGGAGTTTCATTTGGAGACTATTGTAAAAAATTTAATAACGAATTTAAAACAAGATGCCGCGCATTCTTTGAAAATAAATGTGTGGTATGTGGAATAACAACGGAGCAACATAAAAGAAAAATGTGCGTGCATCATGTAAATTATAATAAAGATACATGCTGCGACGAAAATGTGAAGCAATTATTTGTAACTCTATGCGCTAAACATCATGGTCTTACTAATCACAGTCGTGAATATTGGAATGGGCTTTTTACAAAACTCATCGAAGAAAAGTATAATGGAAAGTGTTTTTACACGAAAGAAGAGTGGAAAAAGATTTCACATCCCACAATTCGGTAAAACTATATATGTAGTGTAGTTGAGTAGTTCTTATGGCACGAAGAAAAGGAAGCCACAGGCACGCGGGAGCCCGGAAGGCCGGGGTAAGTATCTCTCACGAAGCCCGGCATGCACTCCATGCAAAGGGTCTCAAGATCTGTAAGATCAAGAAACCATCCGCGTACAACAAGCGCGTTGGAGCCTGTCTCCGTAGGGAAGGCACCAGCAAGTCCGCATTCAAGCGGTGTGCAGCGGAAGCAGCAGGTGGGCGCAGGGCATCAGCCCCCCGCCGGAAGTCAAGTGGACGTAAGAAATCCTCGTCATCCAGTAGCACAAACTACACTCGTGACGCATTCTCAATGTGGTGATTCAAATGGCAAAACGTAAAGCAAACTCATTCGCAAAGCGTGTCGGGGCCTGTCTCCGTTCAAAGCGCGGCACTGGCGGAAGCCAGAAGGCAAAGTTCAAAGCCTGCGTCAAGCAGGCCAAGAGGTAAGACGAACACTTCTCCCGGGTCTCCCGGGAGAATTCCAATTTTAAGATAGCGTTAAATACCGTATCGGAGATGTTCTATTATGGCGAAAAGAACAACTACAAAGGCAAAAAGAGGTTTGGCAAAGAGAGTTAGCGCATGCATGAGAAAAATGAAACATACCATGCCCGGGGCGTCTATAAAACAACGGAAAGAGACTTGCACATATATTGCTAGACGCTCACGATTGAAAACAACAAAATCGAAATGGCGCAGATAACCTTTTATCATCTATTTTACCAGTTAATATTATGAGCAAGAAAGGCAGAAAAGGTAGCCGGACGTATGCAGGAATGTTGAAGAAATGTCTCCGCGCTAAAACAAGGATGAACGAGACCCCATCCCGGAGGATGAGCCGCTGCCACGAACAGATTCGTGAAGGTAAATCGGTAGGAATGTGGCTATAATCGTGGCGTCTAAAGATTGCGTCCGTTCTTATGGGAATAAGAAAAACGTCCCAGCGGATGCCCTTAATTTTTGCGAATCGAAGGGAAATTATATCGCCCCGCTTACCGGGCATACCCCGAAGGATAAAACTGCATATATAAAGGCCAACAAAAAACTGGAGTGTAATTGTAACAAGGAGAGGAATGCCGAAATCGCGGGGCAAAAAGAGATAAAGGTGACCACTACTGGGCGAACCGAACCTAGAATGCCAGTGCAGATTAAAAATGAGCCCTGTAGTATTCTTGATATGAGCGAAATATGCACCCGGGTTAGGAATAACGTATTTATTGGCCCAGAGCCAATTTTGGGTAGTGATCCTACCGACGTTTCGATTATAGAGAAATCTATGATGATTAATGGATTATTTTATACGAAGCACGCACAGAAATCTGCAAAAATTGGAAATAAAATGGACAAATTGCTCTCTCTTAATACAAACCCATTCGATAATCCATTCTGTATGTCAATGAACCGCAACGGTTGTAATCAGCGCGCCTGCAATTCGGCACACCCATTTATATGTGGAAGTTGCTACTCCATAACGGCCATGTCCCGGCAGGGAGCATCCCGGTGGCATTTTAATAATAATTTGTCGATACTGTCTCGCGGGATAATTTGCGAAAAACAGATGCCGGAGTTCTCACCGAATGAGACGGTAAGATTTAACGCAGAAGGGGAACTGGTAAACAACGTTCACCTAATTAACCTGATAAACATTGCAGCAAGCAATCCGCAAACAACTTGCACCCTGTTTACAAAACGCTGGGATATTCTTGACGATGTGGTTAACAATTGTGGATACTGGCCACCAGAGAATATGGTTACGATTTTTTCAAACAGTTATGTCGATTTACCAATGACATTTGCGGGACTTGGATATGACTTTGGGCACAAGTTACCATCCAACAACACATACCCGCTTATTCCAACGGGAGAGTGGCTGGAGAACGGAATAGTTACCGGGATATTCAATGTAGTATACAACATGCCTCGCTCCGAAGCAAATGAGTATATCAAAGAGCATACCAGCAGTCTCGGGGAAAGAATACAGAAATGCCATCTCGCGTGTTTCGAGTGTAAAGCTTGCTATCCCAAATCCGGAAACAATGCCCGGAAGTTCGTTGTGGTGGAAAATCTTAAGGGATTGAAAGGGGAAGAGTTTAACGATTAATCTAACCACGATACAATCAACGATTTATCTTTTTTTGTGTGTTTTTTAGTATTACAAGACCTACAAAGGGCCTGAACGTTTTCGAAAGTAATCCCTCCTCCCGCGGATAGAGGAATAATATGATCTCTAGTGGGTTGATTTTCTAGTGTAAATTGCTTATTACAAGATCCGTGTGGGAATCCAGCGCACGTATAATTTTGCCATTTGAGAATTGTATCCCATTGCTCCGATGTGAGTGTGCATTCCGTTTCTTTTGCCGCGTGAAAACATATCTCCACATCCCTAGAAATGAGAATGTTTTGTTCATTTTCCAATATCGCTCGTTTTTTAGTTAGCGTAGCGATTTCTACAGTTAGCAACCTAACAATTTCGTCGTCAATTTCAATAATCTCGTCGGTAAGGTTGCTTATCCTGTCTCTTACAGCTATAACTTCTCTTTCTTCATCTTTAGTTAATTTCATGATTTCCACTCCGTGTAATTCCAGACTTTGAACGGTTTTTTAGTTTCCCACATTCCACATGGAGTTACAACAATCATGTCATCTACATGACCGTTATAAGCCAGTTTAAGGTCTTGGTATGAGAATCCGTTGATACACCCCTCCGGGTGATTGTGCAGGAGCGTGGCCCCGTGCAGGATGTTTATATCGGGTATCCAGAACGAGTTGCTGTCTCCCTGCACCCATTCAACTTCCTGATCTCCCCAGAAGACATACGCCTGCTCTGTTGTCTGGTTTCGTATCAGGTTTTCTTTCTCCGTGATGCTGGAATAGGTCTTCGGGCATGTGCAGGCGGACGCCGGGGCAAATACTAAAAATAGTAACAATACTAAACAAATAATACTCAAATTGGTTCGTTTCATTTTAATAATCCTCCTTATATGAATCTTTATTCTCTCCTTATTTCAACAAGAGTTTTTATGTGAAAGCTCAGGTGTTTGTTGCGCATTATATCGAATCCCCGCTGGGTATCCGCGGATAGTTGCTCCCCGCATTTATAGCATTTCCAGCGGAATTCTCCCTGCATTGCAAGTTCCCTTACCATTTCCGGGTCATGGCCGATATGCCATCCATGGTGCTCTTCACAGTAATACGGGACAATTGCCTCCGGGAAGCGTTTATGTTTCCGTGGGATACTCTTAAGGAAACTCTGCATGATACTTTCGGCTTCTTCCCGGGTGGAATAAGTGCGCTTTATGCATGGTTCTTTCATGCTTCTTCCTCATAAAGTGCTTTGTTTTTGGAAAACCTGTAACGTTCAAGTGCTTCTTTTCCACATGTCTTGCATGGCGGGTAAATCTCCCCGCTTTTCGGCTTATTAATTATGTAACTCATTATTTCCAACTCCTGTCCCAAAAACTGCTCTTTTCCTTGGTGGGTTTGCCTTTTCGAAGTCTTCCAATTTCAGGGCCCCGAACATTACGCCAGTCTCGAGCACTACCTGACAATACTTGGCGTGAATCTGATGCGTTGCTGGATTTGCGCAAAGCTGCCCGCAGGCACACCTTACTGCACTTGGTTCGTCAAATTTGACTTCTCTTACTTTCATTCTCATGCGTATTCCCTCCGTGGGATTTTTGGTAGATAACAATGTCCACCGTATTTTTCATCAATCAGTTCCGTGAAGTGTTGTTCCCAATATTCTCTATCGTTTTGAGTTTTACCGTGGCATGAATTACACAAAGCAACATATAGAGGCTTTTTATCGTTACAACACGACATCTTGTCAAAATTTACATGGTGTACAGCAAGCCGTTCCCCATTTTCCTCTTCAGTTTTACCGCACTCTGCACATTTTCTCCCAAAGAAATTTCTGCAACGTTCTTTGAAGGGGTCATCAAACTTAACGCAATATGGTTCAAATGAAATTCCACCTTTCCACCGATGATTTTTATCCCCTCTTTGCGATTCAGATATCTTTGCGCAATGTTCCGGAGATAATTTTTTTCCCCGTTTTACTTCTGATAACTTTCTTCGGTGTTCCTCTGAAAGTGACCTACCTCTATGCCCAGCAGCGGAATTTTCAACGGATTCGAGTGATCTTTTCCTTCCGGTAAGAGTTTTGGATATTTTCAATCTGGTTTCTACTGGAATCTGCTTACCTCTATTTATCGCAGACAATTTTCTTCGAGTTTTCAGAGAGTGTTTACTACCTTTCTTCACTCATATCCCTTCATAGGAATACGCTGGCATACTAGATACCCGTATCCGCGTTCAACCTTCGGTTCATTGCAACATCGGCATCTATCCGTTGCAGGATATGCATCCGCTGCGCTCTTCTTGTTCTTTGACTTCTTCATGTGCAATCTCCTAACAGATGATCATACTTCGGTATGATTTCAGGATTTCCAATTGTCCTTTTAACCGTAGAGATTCCGGATTGTGCTCCAGACTCCGCTCTACCTCTTTGATGTTCTGCTCAATCTGTTCCAGTATCTCTGGAACAGTTGACAATCTGGTCTTTACCATTATTGATCCACCTTTCTCCAACTTCCTTCCAATGCGTCGTTGATTCCTTCAACGAGACCCTCAACGTCATCCATCAGATACCGTTCGGTATCCCCGTAAGCGTTGGGATAAATCTCCCAGTATGGCACACCCATTACGCCAAGTTGGTCATATGCATCGAAATATACGGATACCTTGCGTTCTCCCTTCTTTACCCTGAACCTTATGAGAGCTCCACCAAATGGAGGGATAATCTTTACTTTCCAGTCGCCCGGAAACGTGATGTCCGGTATAGCTTCCATCCACTTTTCATACTCAAATTTGGTTTCATATGCCGACTGGGAGAGTCTCTCTTCCAGAGTCATTTGCTTTTCAAACATGGGTATCACGCCCGATTCTTCCAGTGCTCTGCAGTCCGGTGCTTCCACTCGTTGACACATTCGTCGGTACACGGGCAATTGCCACAGAGTGATTCCCCGTGGCAGTTTACCTTAAACCCCCTTCCATAACAGTCTGGGGCATTTTCCGGACGATGTGCCCGGACTCCAACCTTTGACATTCAATCACTTGTTTCCTCGTCTTCCATCTCCACAAATTCGTCGCATTTACGGGGGGCGTCGAAGTGTTTTACATGTGTAACCACGCGATCGCATACCGTGCATTTCCATACGATGTGAATCAGAATGGCGTTATACTGGTCTTTACCCTGACCATCAGGGAATACTTCCGACGATTCATAGGTGTATTTGTGAGCCTTCGTCTTGGTGTGTTTCTCCGGGTCTCCCCGGACATCAACGATAAGCACACGTTCAGGGTCTAGCGGTTTACATTTCATGATGATAATCCCACCAGTGTCGCGGGGCGTCTCAAATAGCACACATATTTCGTGTGGCCGTCTTCGTGAAGGGCCCCGTCCTTCGGATGCGTTGCAGGATATACGAAGTCATTCCTTGCCCCGGCGTATATCGTCGCTATGATTTTCGGGACTATCCACACAGTTCCGTCCTCTTTCGGAGGAAGCTTGCTGGCATCGTGTGTGTATTCACTTTGCAATATGGGTATTCCATTGTCGATACGAAACAATTTACGGTCGAATCTGGCAAGGTTTATGTCTTGTCCAGATGTGGCATATTGAACACATTCGGTTTCGAAATTGTTTTTGAAGACCACGTTTACGGTGTGGTCAGTCCTATTCTTCGCTACTTTACTTGGCAAAATAATTCCTCCTTAAAATTGGGGACTCTAATAAGAGTCTGTTCCGTCGAAAACCTTTGAACCGTGCAACCAGCCTATAAACTGATTTGCAAGTTTTTTCACCACGGAAAATTCTTCTATTGCATGTGGATCTTCTTCGGTAAGATCTCGTATTCCTTCTCCTTCGGAGTAGGACATTGTGAATCCGTCCGGCTTTCCGTTTTCGTCTAATAGTGGAACTGCGGTTACAACATGGTTATCAAGAAATTTTACGCGGATCTTTCTACCGCATTTTTTTGTGCTGGGACATCGATAGACAAAATTCACGTATAAGATGTTGCCCGTTCCATCAGGGTCTGAATCCATTAAAGGGTATTTGTCCCTTCACATTATTTAGGCTTTCCGCCATTCACACTCCGGAGTGGAAGCCATATTTCGTGCATTCCCGACGGAATTCTACCCCGTGCATCTTTGGAAGTCCCCGTGGTAACTTGGCGTGTACCAGCTCGTGTGCAATGAGGTCGCTTGGTTCGCGGTTCATAAATCTCCCTCCTTGAAGTAAGGCTTTGGTTCCGGGGTATTTTCCCCGTCTATCAGAACAACGGCGTCGCCCACTTGAGCTACCATCCGGCCATTGCACTCGTTGGCAATAACGTTGAATTCTATCTGCTGGGTCTTCTTTTCCCTTACCCAGAGGTTTACGACGGGCCCTCCTACGTGGTGGAAGCCTATCGTCTTGTCAGAATCCCGGGAGATTTCTGCAATCCTCTTGGCAAGGGCCATCTGTTCTGCCGGGGAAAGGCTTTCAAACCTGTGGATCATGTCCATGGCTTCCTCGAAGTCAGGGACTACATTCTGGTTTACACATAGAGTGAGCACAAGGGCATTCGCCTCTCCGGGACGCAGGTAATATTTCTTCTCCGGGTCTACGGTCTTTGCTGACTCCTGAATAAGTTGGGTGAGTGAGGTCATTCGTCCCCACCCCTGATCATTCCAAACCTGCTGGACAACATGTTCATGTTCTGGTCAAGCTCCTGAACCAGCGGGGTCAGGACTTCGGACTCTACGATCTGCAGGAACTTGTTAAGCTCCTGCTCGATTTCAGGGTCATTCAGGATGTTGGCCTTTCGCATGTTCTCTATCTTGTCGATGAGACTCTGCTTGGTCTTCGGGAGCATCTTCTCCCGGCCCATATCGATAACCTCTTGGAGCCGGACAAACAGGTCACCGTAAATCTGATGCCGAACAGAGGCCATTATCTGCTCATAGAGCTCCCCTTCAGTTGTGCTTGCACTCTGAATCGGAATGATGCGAACATTGGCTGTAAGACCCGGCCTGATGGCCTCCATGCAGGTCTTTGCACCCACGTTAATTTTCTTCTGGATACCCCATTCTGATGGGTATACGGGGGACTGGCGTTTCCCATTGCTGTCAAGTTTTCCATACACCAGTTCTTCTTCGGTATACGGGGTGTCATCCCCGGGCCCGGCGAGCTGGCTCTCCTTGCAGATGAGCATACCGGAGTCCATGTAGTTGACACACTCATCCCTGACAAGGCCATAGCGGGCCCTTACACGGCTGATTGCCTTGCGCTCTTCCGGAGTTAACTTGTAGTCAACTTCGGCGGTCATCATGCTGGCGTCCGTCCATCGTGTCCGGAGCGTCTGGTTGGGGCTGCTCATGACAATCCATACCATGTAGAGTGGTTCAACTGGCTGTGCAATCGCGGCCTGCTGGCCGATTGATGTAACGTTTTTTGCTTCCATGATTTTTCCTCCTGATTTATCCACACAGATACCATTTCAGGTCTGATGAATCGATTTTTCCAACTCGCTTTTCCAATTCCTGCATAAATGTGTAGGAATTAAACCCCGGGCTTTCCGGGGAGTAGTCAAATTTGGCAACTCCCGTGGGGTCAAGGGTGACTACCACATCAGAATGTGCTTCCATATGCATCACCGTATGCGTTCACCATGTCGTATTCCGGTTTCTTCTCCTTGTGGGTTATTTCCACTCCAAGACCCCGCTCCTTGGCTGCTTCCATTACCTTCTGGATTGCCTCTTCACATGCAGGGCCAACGTAGCCAAAGGTCTCGACGTGCATTTTACCGTCGCGGCCAATGGTCACCACCATGTTTTCAGTCATGTTAGTACCTCTGTGCAGAGAGCCTTACTCCACCATCGGCAAGGGCTTCGGCGTAAACCATGGGGTAGACTGCTTCCAATGCTGCTGTCATTGCTGCCTGCTGGTAGGCCACACAGAGGGCCTGAACAGTGGCGTCGTATTGTTCACGGATTCGGTAAGCCTCCCCCATAACGACGTATTCTCCCTTCTGGTCATCCCCCCGCTCTCCCTGTGTCACCGTCGTTCTTTGCCATCGAACGACGCAGATACTAGCGTCGGATGCTCACCCAGATGCAGATACCGGGCTACGGAATAGCCAGCCCCAAAAACGCCGTGCCTCCGTTTTAACCTCTCAAAGAGTGTGCAGGTATCATCCAGCCGTCGCACCTCCGCTCCCCTGTCCCCCTCCGGGGGACATCAAAAAATTGAGAGGCTTACGGGTTCCTGCTTGCGCAGTCCTGCCACGGGCAGACGAGAGAACCACCACACATCACCGACGGGGGCCAAGCCCTTGCAGGCCCGGAGGCCCCCGCCGTAGAACTTCAGTCTCAAGGTGCCCATTGGGGGAACTTGTTTGAGACCACATCAAATTGCACATAGAGATTGACCGCTAACTATATAATAGTTTCGGAGTGTATGTTTTATCGGTTTATACGGGGGTAGATTGCCAAAAAGGGTTCCAAAAATGGGTGCCCGGGGATGCTCAAAAACCAGTAAAAGTATATAAAGGAGATGGGTGGATGCCGCACCCTGCCCCGGGGCCCCTATCCTATCGGGTATCCCGCCTGTGTCCAGAGCATGGTATAGTAGGCCCTGACAATGAGGTTATCTGCGTAGACATTCACCCCGGCGGAAGGATAGTTCAGCCAGCTTAAGATATGCTGGTTCGTCCGCCACAATGGGCTGGATAATACATAGGATTTGAACCGGGGGAAGTCACTTACGAGTCCGGCAGGCTGGTTTGGCCCCAGCAAGTCCGGGTCAAGACCTTGAGCATGGAGCATTTCATGCCATATCCTGTTACCTATGGTCTCGTGGCTATCCGTTGGCCATATCCCGACGACCGCCCGGCGT
>Ga0316229_1002423_pt1 | contig 16156 bp, 13 predicted proteins | sample TBH18023metaG_FD_206011 | JGI IMG/M metagenome (GOLD analysis project Ga0316229, IMG submission 206011) | Freshwater microbial communities from Trout Bog Lake, Wisconsin, USA - TBH18023 | ecosystem: Environmental > Aquatic > Freshwater > Lake > Hypolimnion/Profundal zone | place: USA: Wisconsin... | reverse complement strand
AGAGATAATCCCAGGCGACTGGGGAAAGGTTGGGTCAGGCTGGTTGACCCGGCTCCTCGGAACCGGAGCGCAAGTTTCGGCGAGGCAGAATTCACCAGTTCCTCTGGCACGTTCGCGCGTGTCAGTAACGCGAAGTGGGAACTAGGCGGCTAGGGACGATGAGAAACCGTTCCAGACCGAGTCAAGTAGTCCGGGCAGGTTTCGAGCCTGGATGAATCGCAGTTACCGAGAGGGTAAACGGTTGCTACTGTGCATCAGCACGGACGGACGACTCTGGCGGGTTCAAAAATAAAAAGTTGGAACCGCCAAAAGAAAGACGCTGAAAGGCGGGACAAAAAGAGCGTTCGCACCGGGAAGGTCACGCAGGCTGGGCAGGCCGCGTGAAAAACTTCCGAGCGCCGGCGATGTTAAAAACGACACCGCCGGGCTGTGATGGAAAAGCAACCTGAGAGTGAAGAGGCGAGACCCGTGGCATCGGGCGAACGCGCCGTCAAAAGCGGCGGCTGACCCGGTGCTAATGGTGGAGACGCGAAAGAGAATCATAGGCGTGTCTCAACCTGGTTCGCAGGCCGGTGGCGCAACCACCAGTTGAAGCGAGCTGAAAAGCCTCACTTGAAATTCAGCGGCCGCAAGGCGCTGGACGGCCCTGCTACGAGGCCGGAAACTCCGCTTGCCGTGGAGAATGGCGTCGGGAAGCTGACAGCCCCTGAAAAGGGCGCGCCGAATGTCAGCATGGGAAAGAGAGACTGGCGCACTCCCATCCCCCATTTGTCCCTGTTCGACCGCAAGGTCGGGCAGGGACTTATTGTTTTCAGAACTGGGTTAGAAAAAAGCCTTGCTCTCATTTTATTTTCAGCCAAATATTCAAAAGCAAAATCAATTAACCACCTTTCATAAAAATCTTATGGGACGCATCTACAACAACATCATCGAAACCGTCGGCCGCACGCCGCTGGTCAAACTGAACAAGGTCACCGCCGGTGTGCCGGCCACCATCCTGCTCAAGTGTGAATTTTTTAATCCGCTTGGCAGCGTCAAGGATCGTATCGGCGCGGCAATGATCGAAGATGCTGAAAAGCGCGGCATCCTCAAAAAGGACACCGTCATCATCGAGCCGACTTCCGGCAACACCGGCATCGCGCTCGCGTTCGTCGCGGCGGCGAAAGGTTATCAGCTCATTCTCACGATGCCCGAAACGATGTCGCTCGAACGCCGCACGCTGCTGGCGATGCTCGGCGCGAAGCTAGTGCTGACGCCCGGCGCGGAAGGCATGAAGGGCGCGATTGCCAAGGCCGAGGCGCTGGCCAAGGAAACGCCGAACTCCTGGATTCCGCAGCAGTTCAACAATCCGGCGAATCCGGCCATCCACTCGAAAACCACCGGCGTGGAGATTTGGGAAGACACCGACGGCAAGGTGGACATTTTGATTTCCGCCGTCGGCACGGGCGGCACCATCACCGGCTGCGTGGAAGTGATCAAGCCGAAGAAGCCGTCATTCCAGGCCATCGCGGTTGAGCCGAAGGATTCGCCGGTCATTTCGCAGACGCTCGCGGGGCAGCCGGTCAAGCCCGGTCCGCACAAGATTCAGGGCACCGGCGCAGGCTTTGTGCCGGGCAATCTGCATTTGAAGGACGGCGCGGGCAATCCGCAGATTGTCGAGTGCGTGCAGGTGACCAACGACGACGCATTTGCGATGGCGCGGCGGCTGGCGAAGGAGGAAGGCATTTTGGTCGGCATTTCCACCGGCGCGAATGTCGTCGCCGCAATTGAAGTGGCCAACCGACCGGAAAACAAAGGCAAGACGATTGTGACGATTGCCTGCTCGACGGGCGAACGTTACTTGAGCACGCCGCTCGCCGCCGAGGCGCGCGCAGCGGTGGGTGGATGAAATTGTGGACGAATCAAAAAAAGCACTTCGGAAAGCTTACCGCGCTCACATGCGTTCGGAATGCTGGAGCGTGTTGATGTTTGCCGTCGTGCTTTACGTCATGACCTTTTTGGGCGTGGCGTTTTTTATGTTGGTTGACGGCCTGATCGGCGGTTGGTTTTCCAACGTCCACCACACCACCGATGGAGCGCCGCTGGCAATCGCTTGTTTCTGGGCCAATCTCATCCTGACCATTTTCCTGATTGCCATTGCGGTTTTGTATGTTTCGGGCGGCCCGGCGGGGATTCCTTTTTTGTCAGCCAAGAAAAATGGAAACACCGAAACCTGATAAGTTGCAAAAGCGCGCGCGGCGGTTGGCGGATAAAGTATGAATGCCGGCTTCTTTGGCATATTTTCTGACACGGTTTTGCAATGGCGTGAACCGTCTGGAGGTTTTGATTTCGTATTCTTGAAAGAACACGGCATTAAACAGACTCGTGGAAGATTTCCCGCTTGGTCTTCATACAAGACGATTGAGAATTGTTCTGTTGATACAAATGCTCAGCATCCAGTCTTGAAGCTTACGCACAGGAAGAAACGATTTTACTTTATTGGCCCGGTCAATTCGATAACGGTGCCGCCTGAAATTCCTCTTGATGCTGTATTGGGAATTTTACGACTCAAAGGTATTCATGTTTCGACATAGCGACATTTTACCTTAAAAATACTTGTTGCATTCACCAACGTTTCCGCGTAGTAATCAGGCCGTCGAAGGTTTTGTTAGTCCTGTTTATCGGGACGACTTCCCAAGTTCAACAATTCAAAACAGCGGTTTAGGGATTATTCCAGCCTTCGCGCACACATTATGAGCAGTCCAGACAGCAACGGTGAAAAAACACCCAATCACGGTTCCGGCCACTTGGAAATTTCCGAGAAGGGCTTCGGTTTCCTGCGCACCGCCGCCAACCATTATCATCCCAAGCCGACCGACATCTTCGTCACGCCTGACACCATCCGCCGCAATTTTTTGCGCGAGGGCAGCCACGTCGTCGGCACCACGCAGCCGCCGCACCGCGGCACCAGCCCGCAGCTCAAGACCGTCGAGAAGGTCAACGACATGCCGTTCGAGGATTACACGAAGGTCGTCCGCTTCGAGAATCTGACGAGCATTGACCCGATTGAAAAATTTCAGCTCGAAACCACGTCGGACTTGATCGAGACGCGTGTGATTGACCTCGTCACGCCCATCGGCAAGGGCACGCGCGGCATCATCGTCGCGCCACCGCGCACGGGCAAGACGACCATCCTCAAGCAGATTTGCAACGCCATCACCACGAACCATCCCGATGTCCACGCGATGGTGCTGCTCATTGACGAGCGCCCGGAGGAAGTCACGGATTTCCAGCGCTCCGTAACGGCCGAAGTCGTCGCGTCGTCGAACGACATGGATCTGGACACGCACGTCCGCCTCTCGCGCTTCATGATCGAGCGTTGCCGGCGCATGGTGGAAGTCGGCAAGGATGTTTTCGTGCTGCTCGATTCGCTCACCCGCGTGGCCCGCGCCTACAACAGTGTTCACAGCGGCAGCGGCCGCACGATGTCCGGCGGCGTGGATGCCCGTGCGCTGGAAATCCCGCGCAAGATGTTCGCCTCCGCGCGCAAGATTGAGAACGGCGGCTCGCTCACCATTCTCGCCACGGCGCTGGTGGACACCGGTTCGCGCATGGACGAACTGATTTTTCAGGAGTTCAAGGGCACGGGCAACATGGAGTTGATTTTGGACCGCAAACTGTCCGACCGCCGCCTGTATCCGGCGATTGACATTCCGAAGTCCGGCACGCGCAAGGAGGAAAAATTGTTCGCGCCCAAAAACCTCGAAGCCATCCGCAAGCTGCGCCGCACGATGGTGGACCTGAATCCCATCGAGGCGATGGAGACGCTCACCGCTGCGCTCAAGAAGCACAAGACCAACGACGAGCTGCTGGCGAAGATGTCGGTTGGAACGTAATTGGTTAAATCGTGAATCGTTAAATCGGGTTCCCATGCAACGATTCAACGATTCAACAAAGCCCGCTTTGCTTTCCCGTCCGCCGCTGGAGCGGATGTTGCGGATTCATCAGGCGCTTCAGGCCGGCGGCTTTCCCAACGCCAGCAAGCTCGCGCGCGAGGTCGAGGTTTCCACCAAGACTATCCACCGCGACATCGAGTTCATGCGCGACCGGCTGAACCTGCCGATTGAATTTGCCCCGGCCAACAACGGCTATTTTTACAACGGCGAAGTCAGCGGCTTTCCGACGATGCAGATCACCGAGGGCGAAATTTTTGCGCTGGTCGTCGCGGAAAAGGCGTTGCAGCAATATCGCGGCACGAGCTTCGAGAAACCGCTGTTGAGCGCCATCAAGAAAATGGAGCAGGCATTGCCCGACACCATTTCGCTCAACCTGGCCGACATTGAGCAGACCATTTCCTTCCGCACGCGCGCCGAGCCGATTTTGAATCTGGAGATTTTTGACGCACTCGCCAAGGCTGTCGCGCAACGGCAGCAACTGGAATTGCATTACCGCAAGCCCGGCCAGCCGGCGGAAAAGCGCCTCGTGGATGCCTATCATTTGGCGAATATCAACGGCGAATGGTATCTCTTCGCCTACGACCACGCGCGCAAAGATCTCCGCACCTTTGTTCCGGCGCGCATCCAGTCCGTCAAGCCGACGGGCAAAACCTTCGAGCGCACGCAGAAATTTTCATTGGAGAAACGGTTGCGCGGCAGTTTTGGCGTCCATGCCGGCGAAGGCGAATTTGAAGTGGTCATCCGCTTCAACACCCGCGCCGCCGATTATATTCGCGAAAAGAAATGGCATCCGTCGCAGACCCTGCGCGACTTGAAGGACGGCGGCGCGGAATTGAAAATGAAGTTGTCCAGCCTGGCCGAAGTGCAGCGCTGGGTCTTGAGCTGGGGCGGTGATGCCAAGGTTTTGAAACCGCGCGAACTGGCCGAGGCCGTCCGCGATGCAGCGCGAAAAATTCTCCGTCCCGACGCCTGATTGTCACAATTTTCGGGTTGTATTTCCATTAGGTGAAGTGTAAAAAGCTGGCCGTAATCAGAAGACATTGTCCACCCAAGGCGGGCAGACCTTTTTTTATGAAAAACAAGTTAGGCTGTTTTTTTGTCACATTGACGTTGCTGGTCGGCATTCATCAGGCCGCTGCGCAAGGCACGGCGTTCAGTTATCAGGGTCATTTGACCGACAGCGGCAGTCCGGCCTCGGGAATTTACGATTTACGATTTACGATTTACGATTCGTTGAGCGGCGGCACGCAGCATGGCGTCACCCTCACCAACCCAGCCACCGCCGTGAGCAACGGACTCTTCAGTGTCCCGCTGGATTTTGGAGCCGCATTCAACGGGTCGAATTACTGGCTGGAAATCGGCGCGGAAACCAACGGCGGCGGCGGGTTCACCGTCTTGAGTCCGCGCCAGCCGGTCCTGCCGGTGCCGTATGCCATGTTTGCCAACACGGCGGGCAACCTCGTCGGGACGGTGTCGCAGGGACAATTGCCGGCGTCGGTGGTGATCAACAACCAGAGCGGGGTAAATTTGGGCGGGACATTCAATGGTGACGGGGAATACCTGACGAACCTGAATCCGATGAACCTCGCCTCCGGCACTGTTGGGTCGCAGCTTAATTTCACGGCACCATTCAACTACTTCAACGGGAGCTTTAATGGCTATTTCAGCGGCAACGGCAATTATCTCACCAACCTGAATCCGATGAGCCTGGCCTCCGGCAACGTCGGAGCGCAGCTCAATTTCACGGCGCCATTCAACTACTTCAACGGGAGCTTTAATGGCTATTTCAGCGGCAACGGCAATTATCTCACCAACCTGAATCCGATGAGCCTGGCCTCCGGCAACGTCGGAGCGCAGCTCAATTTCACGGCGCCATTCAACTACTTCAACGGGAGCTTCAATGGCTATTTCAGCGGCAACGGCAATTATCTCACCAACCTGAATCCGATGAGCTTGGCCTCCGGCAACGTCGGAGCGCAGCTTAATTTCGTGGCCCCGTTCAACAGTTTCAACGGTGGCTTCAATGGTTTTCACTCCGGTAATGGCAGTGGTCTGACCAATCTTGCCGCCAGCGCCATCACCGGCGGGATCTCAACCAACATTGTAATTGGCACGCATACGCTTTACATTACGAACGGCATTATCATGAACGTCCAATGAAAACCCTTTTCATCATCGGAGCGCTGCTGGCGGTGACCGTGGCGCACGCCCAGCAATATTCGATCAACTGGTATAAAGTTTCCGGCGGCGGCGGCACCAGCACGGGCGGTGTCTATTCTGTGAGTGGCACCATCGGCCAGCCGGATGCCAGCGGCGCAATGAGCGGTGGCAATTATTCCGTCACCGGCGGCTTCTGGTCGCTGATCCAGGTGGTGCAGACGCCCGGCGCGCCGCTGCTGACCATCACCTACGTCGGCAATCAGGCCATCGTGTCGTGGGATCCCTCGGTCACGGGCTGGACGCTACAGACGAACAACAATCTTTCCACCGGCACCTGGGCCAATTATCTCGGCGTGGTCAGCAACAACAGCGTGACCAATGCGCCGCCGACGGGGACTGTGTTCTTCCGGCTGAAGCAATAGAAGCTTTGTTTTCCAAGTTGGCTTGCTTTAAGAACGTGATATAATCATTCAATCATGACAAGGAACATTATCCGGCGGCTGGTTTGTGCGTTAATTTTTTTGGCTGCGGTGACTTTGCTGCAAGCGCAGGGCACGGCGTTCACCTATCAAGGCCAGCTCAACGACGGCGGCAGCCCGGCCAGCGGCAGATATGACCTGAACTTCGCCCTCTACGGTTCGACCAATCTGGCGGCAACTGCCCTGGCGGAACCGATCACCAATTCCGCCGTGACGGTGACGAACGGATTGTTCACCACCACGCTGGATTTTGGCCCGGGCATTTTCACCGGCACGAATATCTGGCTGGGAATCGCGGTGCGCACCAATGGCGGAACGGGCTTCGCCGCGCTTTCACCGCGCCAGTTGTTGACACCGACGCCGTATGCAATCTTTGCCAACACGGCCAGCAACCTGTCCGGCATGCTGCCGTCGTCGCAATTGAGCGGTGCAGTGCCCTCGTCGCAGATCAGCGGCACCTACTCGGCCCCGGTGACGTTCAGCAACAGCGCGAACAGCTTCATCGGCATATTCACGGGCAACGGCGCGAGCCTGAGCAACCTGAATGCTTCGCAGTTGACCACGGGCACGGTGGCCGATGCCCGACTTTCAACGAATGTGGCGCTGCTGGATGCCAATCAGAAATTCACCGGCTCGAATTCGTTCACCGGCTTCAATACGTTCCCGGGAACCAACACGTTCACCGGCGTGAACATTTTCACGAACGCGGGCAACAGTTTTCACGGCAGTTTTTTCGGCAACGGGCTCGTGGGCTGGATTCCCACCAATGGCACGGCGGTGCAGGCGGCTTCGGACACCGGGTGTTTGCTGGGCAGTCCAGCACTGACGACGGTGACGCTCCCGGCGTCGCCGTCCGTGGGCGACATCGTGCGCATTGCCGGCGCGGGAGCCGGCGGCTGGCTGGTGAAGGAAAATTCCGGGCAGTTCATCTTCGGAAACTTCGCCAGCTATCGCAACAGCGTGTTGGGCACGTTGCCGATCTACGGCAGTTCCAGCACCGGGTTTAGCGACGTGGCCGCCTCCGCCGACGGCACCCAGATGTATGCCGTGGGCACCGCCATCGTCGGGGTGTATTATTCTGCGGATTCCGGTCATACTTGGAATCCGGCGGGCAGCCTGAGCGGTTCATGGTCGTCCGTGGCTTGCTCCGCGAACGGGAAAATTGCTTACGCTTTGTCCAGCGCTGGCGGCACTATTCAAACCTCCAGCAATTTTGGGGCAACCTGGGCCGCCTCGAGTTACAGCGCTTCGGCGGGAACATTTATCGGCTGCACGTCCGATGGCAGCAAGGTGTTCACGGCGAATGTTGCCTGCTCCGGCAACGGCACTTATCTGGCGGAATTGTCCGGCGGGGCGATTTTGCTTTCGACCAACAGCGGTGTGAACTTCAACATCAGCGTATCCGGCCCGACCAACAGCCTGAGCTGCGTGGCGGTCTCCAGCGATTGCACCAAGCTCGTGGCCGGCAGAAACGGCGGCATGCTCTACGCCTCGGCCAATGGCGGCGCGACCTGGACGCCGCTCACGACCACGAGCCAATATCAGGCCTGGACCGGCGCGTGGATGTCGCCCGACGGCAGCAAGCTCGCCGCGACGACCGGAAATTCCGGCAGCCTGAACGGCGGCATTTTTTACGACAGCGTCACCATCCAACCCAACACCATCAGCACCAACAGCACCATCGGTAGCAGCCAGGGTTCCTCGGTGGAGCTGCAATACATCGGCAACGGCAGCTTCATGCCCGTCAGTGCCACCGGCATCCTCTGGGCGAACTAATTTTCCGGCAGTTCAAATTTGCCGGACTGCTTCAGAAATCTTTTTGGGTTCGAGAAAACCACCTTTTCAATCGCGGTGGTGCGATGACCGCGCTTTTTCATTTCCAGCGCGGTCTTCGGCACGGCCAGCGGATCGCTCACACCCCAGTCGCACGCGCTGTTCAGCCAGAGCCGCTCATTGCCGTAAGTCTCCAGCATGTCTATCGCCCGCGCCGGCGTGCATTTCGTCTCGGGATAAAGCGTCATGCCCGCCCACATGCCGGCGTCCAGCACCATTTCCACCGTGTGTTCCTCGACATGATCAATGATGACACGCTCAGGCCGGATGCGCTGGTCGTTTTTCAAAACATCGAGGATCAGTCGCGTGCCTTTCAGTTTATCTTCGAGGTGCGGCGTGTGAACGAGAATCAACTGGTTGAATTTCGCCGCGAGTTCCACCTGCAATTCCAGCACGCGCAGTTCGTTCCGCGAATTTTTGTTCAGCCCGATCTCGCCGATACCGAGCACATTGGGCCGGTTGAGAAATTTCGGAATCAGCGCGATGACCTCCTCGGCCAGCTTCACGTCCTCGGCTTCCTTGGAGTTGATGCAGAGCCAGCAGAAATGTTTCAGGCCGAATTTTGCCGCGCGCTTCGGTTCGTGCTCGGTGAGCTGGCAGAAATAATCGTAAAAGCCGGCGGGCGAACTGCGGTCGAAGCCCGCCCAGAACGCCGGTTCGCAGACCGCCTCGCAGCCGGCGAGCGCCATGCGCTGGTAATCATCCGTCGTGCGGCTGACCATGTGGGCGTGCGGTTCGATGTAACGCATGGTTTATTGGCTGATTTTTTGCCACACCTGATTAGTGGAATTCGGCCAGCGCAGGATGAATGCGCTTGCGTCTGCACTAATAATTCGTGGGTTACCTGTGTGTGGCGTAATTTCACTTGGATTTGTGCTGGTTTTTATCGTCTCAATCAAGTGTTCGTTTTTCACAATCCATCTGCCGGTCCGCCGATATGTATTTGTGCGATCAGAGTGGCTGAACCATGATAATTCTACAAAGCTGCCATCTGCTGCAACGGCATTTGTGCATCGCATATTGTCTTCCTCTCGCAACCAGATTCCCCCCAGATTTTGGCGAAAGGCAGTGTCAAATTCGGCAATCTTGACGTGCCGCCACTGCAACAACCCAAAAGCCGCGACAATGATAATTAACAATCCAATAATCGTGAGTTTTTTCATGCGTGAATTTTTATGAACCTTCAGGTTTCAATAAATAGACACCGCCTTATTCAAATTTGCATATTTTTTTTTAACCACGCGCCAACTGCGCCTTTGCCTTCAGCCTTTTCAATCGGCTTTGTCGTCGGATCGCTGAACGCGAGCAAAACTTCCTTCGCCTTGTTTTTCCTGTTTCCGTCCAGCTTGGCGAGCGCGGCGCGGAAATTTTTCAGGCGGAAATCATCCTTGCCGTCCGCGCGCTCCACGCGGTCGAGAAAGGCGGCGAGTTCGACGAGCTTGTGCCGCGCGTCCAGAAAGTAGAGGTCGAGAATTTTTTGCCTGGTCATGCGAGTTTTGGAAAAAATTCTTTTGCCGTGCGGCAGGTTGCCGCACTTAATTCTTCGAGCGAACAGTTTTTCACCTGCGCAATGGTTTCGGAAATTTCCTTCACAAAAGCCGGTTCGCAGCGCTTGCCGCGATACGGCACGGGCGCGAGATACGGGCAGTCGGTTTCCAGCATGAACTGGCCCAGCGGTGAGGCGGCGACACAATCACGAACATTTTGCGCGTTCTTGAACGTGACGATGCCGGTGAAGCTGACGAGCGAGCCGATCGCAAAAACCTGCTGCATTCGCTCCACGGTTTCGCCGAAGCAGTGGAACACGCCGCGCGTCTTGCCGATGAACGGTTTCATCTGCGCGATCGTGTCATCCCACGCGGTGCGCTGGTGGATGACGCAGTTCAGTCCGAATTCGGCGGCGACCTCCAACTGTTGCCGGAAAATGTCCGCCTGCTTTTCCTTGTAGCGTGCGTCATCGGCGACGGTGAACTCCGATCTTTCGCTCGGCAAATGATGGTAATCCAAACCGGTTTCGCCAATGGCGACGACTTTAGAATGGCTGGCCAGTTTCCGCAGGGCAGGGCGCAGATCGCCCGGCGCGCCCAAGGCTTCGGTCGGATGCCAGCCGACAGCGGCATAAACGCCCGGAAATTTTTCGGCGAGCCGGACGGCGCGTTCGCTGCTGGCGAGGCTCGTGCCGATGGAAATAATTTTGGTGATGCCGGCGGCCTGCGCCCGCGCGACGACATCCGGCAAATCCGGCGTGTAGTCGGGATAATCCAGATGCGCGTGCGTGTCGAAAAAGACGGCCATTGCTGAATTAAAAATTAAAAATGCAAAATGAAAAAGCTATTTCGCGGGAGCGTTGGTGCCGGCGGATTTTGGCGGGAGCGCGGCCAGCGTGTTGATGATGAATTCCCGGCCCGGATAATCAGGCGCTTCGGCGAGGAGTTTCTGATAATTGTCCACCGCCTCGGTGATGCGGCCTTCCGCCTGGAGCTTGTCGCCGAGCGTGAGCCGGAGGCGGATTCGTTGTTCCGGCGACGGATTTAACTTCAGCGCATTTTGCCAGGTCAGAATCGCCGAGGACGGCTTGCCCTGCTTGTCGTAAAGGTTCGCCAGCTTTTCGGTGAGCACGGCGCTGTTGGTGGCCGCATCGAGATTTTCGAGGATCTGGGACATTTCGGTCAGGCGTGCGCCGTGGGCGAGGCCCAGATCAATCAGGCGCAGGTAAGACCATTCGTCGAGCGGATTGTGCGCGCGGGAAAGCTCCGCGTGCAGCTTTTGCGGCGATTTGCCGAACGGCCGGTAAAGCGGGTCGCCAATGACGGTGGTTTGCCAGGACAAAACCGGTTGCGCCGCCCAGGCCGCCTCGCCGAAGGTGAAACTGTTGCCAAAAGCCTTCAAAAAAATCGCGACGTTGGGCGTGGCTCCGAGATAAGGTTCGTTCACGCAGCCCATGGTGCAGGTTGCGCCTTTCGCGAGCAGCGGGCCGCACCAGCAGCGGGTCGTGCTGCGGATAGTGGACGCGCTGTAAGAATGCAGGTGATAGGCGAAGGCGCCGGGCATGAACTCGACTTTCGGCTCCGCGAACGGGCCGGAGACGTCGAAATCATACCAGCCGCAGTAAATGGCGATCTGGCTCATGGGAAAACTGGCGGGGAAAGTTTCCGGCTTGTCGTCCACCGTCGTTTCAAATCCCAGTTCGCGGCTGATCTGGGCGGCACCGAGAATCCACTCGTCGCCGGGATAATAGCTGTTGGTCGGGTCCAGTCCGCGCGCGTCAAAATAAGCGCGTCCCCACAGGCCGTCGCGCTCGGCCTGAAGAGCTTTGTCCACAAGCCCGTTCGCGATTTCCGCCGTCGGCCCGTCGAGCCGCGCCACCACCAGAAAACCATTGGTCGGACTGAACATTGCGGCATTGGTTCCGCTGTAAAGCCAGTTGGGAAAAGCCCCGGTCAGCGGAAATTCCATCTGTGACAGCGGCAGCCAGGTCAGCTCTGAATCCACGGCGGCCTGGTTGCGGCGCAATTCTGGCTGGATTTTTTCGGCGATGGCTTCATGAATGGCCGGATCCTCGCTGATTTTCAGCGGCACGCCGAAGCATAAAACCGCGTAGCGAATTTTTGACGCGACCACCTTGCGCACGGCGCGGTCCGGCTCGTTGTTCGTCCCCTTGTAAAAGGTCATGTCCAGTTTCCAGAGGCCGTCCGCTTCCAGTTTTTTGGCCAGCGGTTTCTGGAGCGCGTCCTGAAATTCGGCGCGCGACATTTCTTCATTTGTCGTCAGCTCGAAGCCGTAGATTTGCTTCGCCGGAACCTGGCGCATTTGCGCGTAATGCTCCGCGACGGTTTTGGATTCCGGCACGCGGGAATTGTAAACCACCACCACTTCATCACCACCGGCTCGAGCCAGCAGCGGCGCGGCGGCCAGCAGGCACAGGATCATCCGCGTTCCAAAATTATTCATGCGGTGAATTAGACCACATGCCGGTTGCCCGGTTCAATGCTATTTGCCGAACAACGCCTGGTGCATGCCCGGCAGCGGGCAATTGTTCTTCTCGTCCCAATAACGGAAATTGGCATTCCAATCCCAGATCGCCCAGCCAATTTTCTCCTGTTCGGCCGCGCGCCGGAACGCGGCGTAAAAATTCGCGCGCGACTGCGGGTCGGCCTTGATGTAGGCGCCGAATTCGCCGAGGTGAACCGGCCGGCCGTAATAATCCGACCACGCGCGGATGTATTTCAATCTGTCGGTGAACGCCAGCGGGCTGCTGGGATTTTGCGTTGTCGGCAGCGTGTTATATTTGTTGATCCACTCCAGCACCCACGGCTTCGGATTCAATTTCAAGTCAGGCACCAGCGGCTGCGCGGGTGGACCAGGAAAAACAATACCGGTCTGTTTCACGTCCGCCGTGGTCCAGCCCGCGCCCTGATGCGTGAAATGAAACGGCTCGTAGCAATGCACGGAAACGATGACGTTGTCGTCCGGCGGCAGCACCAGATTTTTCAACTCACCGATGCTGCCCCAACCGCCCGGCTCGACGAAAATAGTCCGCTTCGGATTCGTCTCGCGAATCTCCGCGATGGCGCGGGCATAAATTGGATTCATCAGCGCCGTCGTCGCGTTTTCGTGTGGCTCGTTGTCGAGTTCAAAAGCCAGCTTCTTCGGAAAATTTTTGTAATGCGCCGCAATCTGTTTCCAGATGGCAAGAAATTCCGGCGTGGTGTTTGTCGGATTCTTGTCGAGTTCGTTGAAATGGTGGATGTTGATCATCACGGCCAACCCGTCGTTCAGCGCGTTGGTGACGATGAAATTCACGCGGCCAAAAATTTCCGGCGACAGCGCATAATCCGGTGCCGGCCCGGCATACTGATGCCAGCCAATCGGCACGCGCACATGATCGAATCCCTCGCGTTTCATCTGCGCGAGGTCGTCGTCGCTAATCTTGACGCCTTTGCCAAAATATTCCTTCGGCGCTTCGAGATAATCGCCCAGATTGGCGCCGCGCAAAAAATCCTTGGCCGCGCGATACGCCGGCGTGTGGTGGCTGGTGATCGGTTGAAGCCCCGGTGGGTTTTCCGGAATGAACAAAACATTATTCGTGCCGACTTGAGCGGCTAAAGGAAGAGCCGCCAGGTGCATCGCCAGACAAGCCAGCCCGATGGGGAAAATTGGTTTCATGACGTTGATGTTAGTTCGTTGCCGTCCGCCTGTCTTGTCCACAGAAATTATCTCACAGTGTCCGCACAAGAAGTTTACGAATCACTTTGAATTTTCAATCCATCCCACGCGAGTGTCACGCCCGGTGGCAATTCGGCCTGCGCCAAATCATGGTCGTAATCGTGGGTGAGATGCGTGAAAAAAGTCCTGCCCGCGCCGATGCGCCGCGCCGCCGTGAGCGCTTCGTCGAGGCACATGTGCGTCGGATGCGGCTGGTAGCGCAGCGCGTCCAGCACGGCGATTTCCACGCCGTGAACCCTTTCCATCGCGTCATCGGGGATTTCCTTGCAGTCGCTCAAATACGCGAGCCGTTTGCGTCCGGCTTGCTCGAATAGAAAACCGGTCGTCGTCATCCGGCCATGCGGCAAGTCCAGCGGCGTGATTTTTAGGTCGCCGAGTTCAAACGGGCCGGTGATGACGTGTTCCTCCGGCTTGAAATAGCCTTTCGGCCACGGGCCTTGATGAAAGGCATAAATGAACACCCGCCGCAAATGCGCCATTGTCGCCTCGCTCGCGTAAATCGGCAGCGTCGTGTCACCGCGCAGATCGCAGAACCGCCGGCAATCATCCATGCCCAGAATGTGATCGGCGTGCGCGTGCGTGACCAGCACTGCGTCGAGCCGGTTAATTTTTTCGCGGAGGCACTGAATGCGAAACTCCGGCGTCGTGTCCACGACCAGCTTCACCTTTTCGGTTTCGACAAAAATCGAGGGCCGAGTGCGCCAGTTCTTCGGGTTCGCCAGGAATTCGGGCGGATATTCCTTGCCGATCAGCGGCACGCCCTGCGACGTGCCGGAACCGAGAAATGTGAAGGAAAACGACATGCAGCGCCAAGTTAGCAGAAACGGAAAAATCGGCGAATGAAATTGATTTGGAAGATCTAAGGTCCGCTAAAGAAATAAATACCGGGTGTCCACTTGTCTTTTAAACCGCAGGTGTAGTTAGTTTCACCAATTCTTAAACCCCATCTGCCGCCAAATGGGCTGGCCGCCCAAAGTAACTGGACATAATAACCATCACCGCCCCATTGTTTTTCAGAAATTAAGCCGACATCTGCATTTGCAACGGGAAAATTCGCGGGAGGTTTATTTGTGATTCCGAGAATTCCAATCTCGCCGACATTGGATGTTTGATATTGTTTAAGAAGACCGACTGCCCAAATCTGCAACTCCATTGGGTTTTGATTTCGTCGAATTTTGGATTCCCGGTATCGTGTCTGGATTGGAAACCATAAAGGGCGGGCAAAAAGTAAAAGTCCAAGAAACAGAAAGCCGCACACAATGATAAAAAACGGTGAGCGAATCATTTTGCTCATGAATGAGAGGCTATGGCTTCAAATTTTGATGTCCAGAATTTTATTTTTTGCATCTGTGTTCATCTGTGTTTATCTGTGGCGGAAAATTTGGCCATGTTGACCACGCTCCGCATCAAAAACCTCGCGCTTGTTAGCGACCTTACGCTGGAGCTTCAACCCGGCTGCAACGCCATCACCGGCGAAACCGGTGCCGGCAAGTCCATCATCATCGGCGCGCTCAACCTCGTCCTCGGCGAACGCGCCGACCGCACGCTCATCCGCAGCGGCGAGGAGAGCTGCTCCGTCGAGGCGGTGTTTGATGTGAAAAAACTCCGCACGCCGCTGAAAAGTTTTCTGGAGGAAAACGGCCTGGAACCGTGCGAGGAAAATCAACTCGTCCTCAAGCGCACCTTCACCAGCGCCGGAACCAACCGCCAGTTTGTCAACGGCTCGGCGACCACGCTGGCCACGCTCGCCGCCATCGGCGAATGGCTGGTGGACATGCACGGCCCGCACGACCACCAGTCGCTGCTGCACGCAGCGAAGCAGCTTTTGATTCTCGACGCGTTCGGTGGGCTGGAAAAGGAGCGCGAAGCATTTGGCGAACTGGTTCGCCGGCGCGCGGTTTTGGAAAATGAAAAGTCCGCGCTAATTGTGGATGAAAAGACCTACGCGCAGCAACTGGACTTGTTGCGTTTCCAGGTTCAGGAAATTTCCACCGCGCTATTGCAGCCGGATGAGGACAAGTCTGTCGAAGAGGAATTCAACCGCGCCAGCAATGCCGCAAAACTGCTACAATTGAGCCAGGCCGCGCTCGAAGCTTTGAGTGAAAACGAAAACTCGTTGCTCACGCAATCCGGCACCATCGGTCGCGTGCTGACGGAATTGCAGCGTGTGGATTCCGGCGCGGCGAATCTCGTCGCTTTGCACGCGCAGACCACGGAAACGCTGCACGATTTGCAAACCGAGCTTTCACGCTACGCGGACAAGGTAGACGTTGACCCGGCGCGGCTGGCGGAACTGGAGGAGCGGTTGAATTTATTGCACACGCTCAAGCGCAAATACGGCGCGACGCTCGCCGAAGTCATCGCGTTTGGCGACGAGGCGAAACGGAAATTATCGGCGCTCGAAAGCCGCGACGCGGAACTAGCCCGACTCAACGCGACGCTGGAAAAATTGGATGCCGAGATTTTAAGCGCCGGCAAAAAACTTTGCGCCGCGCGCAAGAAAGTGATTCCGCAGCTTGCCAA
>Ga0316229_1002417_pt1 | contig 16171 bp, 30 predicted proteins | sample TBH18023metaG_FD_206011 | JGI IMG/M metagenome (GOLD analysis project Ga0316229, IMG submission 206011) | Freshwater microbial communities from Trout Bog Lake, Wisconsin, USA - TBH18023 | ecosystem: Environmental > Aquatic > Freshwater > Lake > Hypolimnion/Profundal zone | place: USA: Wisconsin... | reverse complement strand
TACTTCCCCCATTTTAATTTATAGTAGGTTAAATTTTTAGGTTCTAACCACGCATGTATATTTACAGTATAACCATAATTGCTATAGCTACTAGGTGTAATATCAAACATCATCTGCTGGTAACTATGCTCATGTAGCCATTGGCCTTTTTCAGTCTTTTCCCAATCTATAATAGGACCTGCGGCATAGATCTCAGGATCTTCCACATCACCTAGGTTAATCTTATGAACCAATAACTTCATTTCCACGTCTCATCATGATGATCAAAAAATCTCAAACAATAGTCTACGTATTCACTTTCTGTTAGATCAGCATAGAAGCGTACTTGTTTGAACCAATCTATACTATTGCTATCGAAATCAAAATCGAGTTTAACATTGTTATGTTCAGCCCAAACGTATTTTTCTGTTTTGCTAAATTCTTTTGCCGCATGGAAGTATAAGGCATCGTTTCCCCATCCGTTCGTATGAATATCGTTTATATGGCTCCTATATGCAAATAGGCGCACACGATGAGGACGTTCATACCGCCATGTTGGCTTTGATACTTGCGTGGCTTGTGTATCCATCTAGTCTAAAGTCTTTCATAGTAAAGTTAAGGATATCTGTAACCTCTGGATTGATCCAAAGTTGTGGAGCAGGTAGGGGTTCACGTGCAAGTTGTTCTTTTACCTGTTCGACGTGATCTAAATATATATGTGCGTCTCCAAGTACATGAACAAACTCACCTACCCCAAGGCCACACACTTGGGCTACCATATGGGTCAACAGGCTGTAGGACGCTATGTTAAAAGGAACTCCTAAAAACATATCGCATGATCGCTGATACATCTGACACGACAACTTATTATCTTGACTTACATAAAACTGTGCAAAACAATGACATGGTGGTAAGGCCATTTGATCTAATTCAGCTGGATTCCATGCTGTTATGATATGTCTACGACCATATGGATCCTTTTTAATACCTTCAATTAACGTCATCAATTGATCAGTACCATTAAAGTCTCGCCACTGTACTCCGTAGACACGACCCAGATCGCCTTGATACTTGGCTTTAGGAATCCAATATGGAGCAAGAGCATTTGGAGTCCAGATAGTAGTCTTACCTTCCGAGTCACCATAAGTAATTTCTGCTAATCTACGCTCATCACCTGATCCTTCGATGAACCAAAGCAGTTCACCTAGGCAGGCTTTAAACGCTAATTTCTTTGTGGTAACAGCTGGAAAGCCTTGTGTTAAGTCGTAGCGTTGTTGCATACCAAACACACCAATAGTACCAACACCTGTACGATCATCTCGTTGTGCGCCATTGTCTAATACAAATTTTAATGCGTCAAGATAAGTTTTCATTAATTAAGCTCTAAGATGTTTCTGCATGTCTTTATAGTGCGTATGTCAAAACATACCTTATAGAAGAAGTCTATATAACTATTATAACTGGAATCCCAAGTTATGTCAAGTTCTGTACCGCCTGATCTATAATCGGTTATACTAAATGCAGAATGATATGTTAGTATAACTGTGTCTTGTATTTGTAACGTTTTATTGACCTTAATAAGATTATTTGGTTTATAGTTCATCCAATCATATTTAACATCAAATGTTCTATTAGGGGCATAGTTATGATCTAATAGTTGTTGTCTAGCAAAATTACATAAATCAGAAGTTGCTGGATCATTATATGTTGACAACATATTCGATAAACTTGAAAAGAAACTATCGGCATTAGTTAATATTGTTAACAGTATGAAGTTTTCTCTAGCAATGGTATAGGGAAAGTCGTGATCAAAATCTAAAAATATGTTTGAATTAACACCATTGATTAGGTCATAATATGCTTCTTTAATTCTTATAAAGTTTCCTTTAATTGGATCTTCGAATGTTGTAAAGATTTTATCTAATACTGTTGAATAAAAATCTCCGTACTTTACTGTGTGTTCGGCAAACATATAATCGGCTACTAACGATAAAATCTTAGTATTGTGTACGGTGCTAACAAATACCTGTAGTAAATCCATGTCGATCCACTCATCACTAGAATAAGATATTGTACTGATCACATAATTACAATCAATAGTTGGATCGATTTGAGTATAACAGTTTAATTTATTTTCATGTCCTGATTTAAGTCTAACAGGGCTATCAAATGTACTCGAAGCTGCTGATTTTTTACCTGACATTGTCTTAATCTTAAACTTTTCTATATAGTCGGGCATAGCGGCAGGAGTATCTGGCATTAGCATCCACCAATGTGTAGGATGAATGTCAATCCCTTCGGATATAATTGTGTGTATATCATTCTTCATAGTAGATAAACTACTGCCAGGTAATCCTAATATTCCTTCTACCCAAATTGGCAAATCTTTAATTGCCTGTAATTCTTTAAAAAATGCTATTTGAGTATGGAAATCAAAATCAACTCTTTCTACATTATCTTTAACATGCTGATTTAAATCTTGTACTGATATTTTATAATTAACTATCATATCGGCTGATGCAAGACTGGCATATATCTTTTTCAGATTTTTAAATTTAGCCTTAGTTGGTTCAATCCAAACTTGTTTAGGATAACCATGTAACTTATTGAGCTCCACTAGATATTCGGCATACTCAACATCTATATCAAATATACCAAAGTTTGCATCAGCAATATAAATTGCATATACATGATTCTCGGCTATCCAAGTTAATTCTTTACGTACAATTGCGTCGGGCTTCTTAACAGTTTTTGTATGCGTGCCACCACCCCAATCACAGAATGTGCATTTATAAGGACAACCACGACTGGTTTCAATAGTAAGCACCTGTGACGTATAGTCTATATCTATTAGAGCGTGCTGTGCAGCAAACACATTGTCGGGCCACTGGAACTCTCTTTTATTAATTGGTAGAGAATTGTATTGAATTGTTTGATCGATGGCACTTGGCCAATAAGAGTAGTGTATCTCGTGAGGGTACAACTCTCCATTCTTACTAATATTGTCTAATATCTCTGCCCAGGCAATTTCACCGTATGAATCACTGGGTATTACTAGATCAATATAAGGATAATCTTTAAAAAAGTTTGCATTGTATTTGATATCACAATGTGGTCCACCAAATACTATAGTAATATTACTATTCTTTGATTTAATAATACGTGCAATCTCAATAAATTGTTTAATGTTCCATGAATATATACTGAATCCAATTACGGTTGGAGACCCTGCTAATATTGATTCTATTAGTTGTTCGTTATCGTTATAATTTAAATTAGGAGTACCCCAATTCCATTGACTAATGTTATGACCATATTCTTCATAATATGTTTTTGCATTAGCCCATAGAAAGGGGTATGAGAATCCATTATTACTGGCTTTATATAATAAAAAACAAGTATAAGATTTTTGTGTTAGATAGTTAACCAACGGTCCCATGTTTCGTATGTACAATAATTACCTGGTGTAACTGATTTGATTTGAAAACATGCTAACATGCGATCTAATTGGACACGGGTATCAGTCCAATAATTACCTTTAATACGAGTTAACAATACACGTTCTACAATACTTTCTGTTGCTTCGTATAATTGACGACCACCGATTACATACACATCTTTGTTGGGATTGTCCTGTTGTATTTGTAGAATATTTGCTACAGGATCGCTGGGTATCCAACGCACTAAATGTTGGTATTGGCGATCAACGTGCTTACTGCTGACTACATAGTTTTGACGATTAGGCAATGGTTTGGGCATTTTAGGATCGTCCCAAGTATTGCGGCCCATAACTACAATATTATTAGTGGTATGTTTTGCAAACCACTTGAGATCTTCACTATTTTTAGGCCAAGGCAAGGTACCCTTGTTACCAATACCGCCTGTATTGGTAGAAGCTAAAATTGATATAATCATAGATTCTTTAGTACCTTGTCTGTCTCTGGTTGAACTGTGCCTACTACTTTGTCGATATCAATAAAGAAATCAACGTTTTCGATATACTCATCCAGATCTTGAAACTTTGCATTAAGCAATTCTTCAATTTCCTCTGGATTAGTACCATCGGCAAGCAATTGCGTAATGTCAATACTAAGGTCAGTACCATCAACTAATCGAACGATAATACGTTGCAATACGTCTACTGGTACTTCCTTTTTATCAACACCTTTTACAATGTCCTGCCAACGTTTTTTAACATTCATGTTGACTTTCTTAGCCGAGCTTTTACGCTGCGGTTTTTTTGGTGGCAGGTTTTCTGACATTCTTTGTTTTTTCCGTAGCTGGTGTTGTTGTTTTAGCCTTCGCTGGAGCTTTCTTAGCAGGTGTTGGGTTTAAACTTTCGGCTTCTGCTTTTAGACGTTTTGCTTCTGCTAATAGACTTTTAGCATCTGCTTCCATACGCTTAGCTTGATCTAAACGTTGCTCGGATAGTGCAATGTCTGATAATACATCACTGTTGTCAGTGTTGCGAATTGGTGGAACAGCTGGTCTTGTTGGATCATAAGCTGGTTGACCTAGTTCACGACCTTCGTTAACTTGTGTGCCTCTAATACCACGGTTTTTATCCATGTCTGCTAATTTTTGTGCAGCCTCGCCACCTGCTTCCATTTTAGCTAAAATGTCATTTAATTCATCTAAGCGTACTGTACTTTTAGCGGTTGGAGTTACAATAACCTGGTTAGTTGGTACTTTCTTCATATGACCCATACGGTGCAAAGTTTCAAGACAGTTACGACCATCAGGCATAGTATGGCGGAATAGTGCATCTGCTAATTCTTTAGCATCTTGTCCTACTGCGCTTTCTAATACCTTCATAGCTTCATCATGAATCATCATAGGAAGATTATCAGTATATACAACTAATGCCATATGATCTTCATTAGGCACTGTTTTATATACAATTGCTACTTTGCGTTGGTTGTGTTTACCTACGTGCTTAATCATTTTATTATTCCTCAGTTGGTGCTGCTGGTGCTGGAGTTAATGCACCTGATGCTTGTAAGAAAGCAATTAGTTTGTTATACAATCCACCAACATTTTCCAATTCTTCAGCTTTAAATGCGCCGCGACTTGTAGTTAATTGAATGATTTGTGCAACTAGGATTAAGTCTTGCAATGTTAGACTTGGTGCTGCTTGTTCTGTTTGTGCAGGCTGAGTATCAGCTGCTACTTGTGTTTCTTTTTTAGCCATTTATAAAGTTCTCCTTAGGGGACAACTTTATTTAACCAATTAGAACCTATTAGGAAAATTTCTTAAAAATCGTCAAACATTCCAACATTGATCTGCGGCAAAAACATTGAAAAGTATGTAGCTTCGCTGGCTGTTTCAAAAGCAACTAATTGTTGTCGACTGAGTATCTTTCCGCCCGGAGTTTGCGCAACATCGACTACACCTATATAAAAACGTCCTTCTAGGTTTTCATAAATCCAATCTGTTAATGCTTTTTCACTGGTGCGTAGGTCAAACTGTACCTGTTCGAAGTGTGGAGGACAGTGAGTTAACTGTCGCAATCCCCAGATGTTTAACGGATTAGCTTCGCCGTGTTTAAGCATTTTTAATCCTAGCGATTAGTTCTTGTGCTTCTTTGAACATACCAAGTTCTAATTGTGTTTCCACTGCAGCAAGTTTAGCATCTTCGTGTGAGGGAATGTTATTATACTTGCCTACAATAGGCACATGTTTATAGTGTATCTTAAAATTATACTGTGACATAATGTTAAGCGTAAGAGCCAGATCCACCATCATCGGCATAGCCGTAACTGTTATCGAATTCTTCGTCATCATCGTCTTCTTCGATGGTTTCATACCCGCCTAACTTACCTGTGACTAACTTACCAGTCTTGATAGTCTTCATTAGATGCTTTTTACGTTCGGCATCTTCTTTGGCGGTGCGCTTCTTACTATTAGTAAGTTTAAGTGTCTCATCATATTTGCGAGCCCACTCAATACCTTGTAGCCAATGGTCAATAGCTTCAATAGTACCACTGAAGAAATAAGTGTCACGGCTATAGTGCGGTAAACAGTCGTCCTTGGGCTTTACGTAAATATCACTGGTACTACCAATGCTGACCCATGCGCTGGTATTGTAGGGGGTGTCTGCTAACTTAAATCCAAACTGGTCGGCTTTGGCTTCTACACTCTTTATACGCTGCATGTCATTCCATGTTAATGCCATTATTCTGAATCCTTATCGAGTAATCTTCGGATTGTATCGATGTTGCTGGTTGCACTTGCACTGCCCCAACTGGTAGTAGGCCAAGTTGCTGGATGACTGCCACCGCCTATCCAAGGACCATAAGTATTGGGATTATCACCCCATCTAGGAGGTTGAATTCCGCCACCACCTCTATAACTTTGATTGATAGTGTTTTCTAATCTACGTATTTGTTCTTCCAATTGACTAATACGTCGACTTTGATTAGACTGTTGATTAAACAAATCGTTCAACGGTCCTACACGTATCATGTCCGCTGGATTCTCTCCAGTAATAAGAATAGTAGTAACCAATAGTTGACGTAGCATATCCTTGATACGGTCATCTGATGATGTTAATACTGTGTCTATTAGATTAATGATCTGCTGTAGATCTAGATCTGCTTGTGTTGGTGCTTGACCTGTGCTCATTCCTGTTCTCCGTGATTAATCATACGCCAACTCTTACGTGCTTCCTGCCATACTAACACAGGATGACGAACCCACATGTAAATCATTACAAATGGGATAGCAATAATCGCTAGAGTAAAGAATAGATACTTGTTCATAGATATCCTTTGTACAAATTAAAACGTTGTGGTGTACCACATTTGGTGCAACGGCAGAAACTGGCATAACCGATTATTATGCCTTTTTCATCAGCAACACCATTTCGATCTGTTTCTTCCCAATGATGCCAACAGCCGGCCCATAAAAACTCAATCAGGTTTTTCATTGTCCACAACCTCTAGCTTAGGCTTAGCATTAAGTTTGGTTACGTTCTTTGGAGTATTTGGGTTAGCATTTCGATAATGATCTGCTACTTCTACAATAGGAAATACCCAAATGTTTTCGTCATCTTTAGTACCAAAGAAACGTTCTAGCAATCGTTTGCCAAAGCCTTTCTTATTAGGAATAGCCATAACAACCAACTGATTGGTTAGTTCCTCGTAGTCCTCTTTAGTAATATATTCATGACGCCATAACCAACTAAGTGTATCATGTGTAGCACCTGTTAGTTGTTCTGCCATGTCTGTTGGTGTATAACTAAAACTTTGATATTGCATTATACATTCTCCTCTGCTAATTTATTAAACAAGTTAAGAGCAACGGCAGTTTCTTTAACCTTCTCAACACCTGCTAATACTTCTTGTAATTGTTTGATGGTTTGATTTATATGCTTCCCATCTAAGTTACGCACCCAATGTGCGGCTTTGATAGTACGTGCCATGTCGACTACAGTACCAGCCTGTAGCATTTCTTCAACATCGTACATACTATCTATGCCCATGATGGTCATCATCTCACTGAGTTCAATTTCACAGATGTACTTGTCGTTGCCTACACCTAAGATTTTCATTAGGCATGTTCCTTACTAAGTTCATAGTATGCTGTTTGTCCATATGGTGCTTCAATACTTGTAGTGCCGTGAATTACAAACAATGTTTCTGCGTAATCTTCGTCACCCCAACCATCACCTGGATACCCATCTGTAAACATAACAAAGAATTTAGGAGCAATTTCATTTTCCTTCATAAATTCCCAGTTAGCTTCAAACAATGTACCACCACCACCTTGTACATCATAGTAGTCGATATCATCGATATTGTCTGGTGTAAACACTTCATGTCCGTAAACTTCTGTGTCAAAACTCCAAACCTGTAGTTTGAAGTCATCAAATGCCTGCATAATACCTTTAACTTCACTTAAGATATCACGCAACATTTCGTTTGACATTGAACCTGATGCGTCAATTGCTACACATACATCAATGGTATCTGCAAAGTTAGTGCCTGGAAAAATAGCATCCATGTGCCAGCTACGACGACTTGGTTTCATCCAAGTGTAATCACTTTTAACTAAACTTTGGATCTGTTGACGAATCAATTCACGCCAGTTCATTTGTGGGTTAGTAAGTTGATTAATCATACGCTTAACGCCTGATGGCAAGCTACCTGCGCCTGCAGCCTCTGCCGCTTGTAGTACAGCCTCACGTATTTCGTCACGTAATGCTTTCTTTTCTTCAGCAGTCATCTTAGTAGGACGGTTACCTTCGCCTTCTTTGTCGCCTGTTTCACTGTCGTCATCTTCATCTAAGTGTTCATCAAGCAAGTGCTTCATCAACTCATCAATGTCAATTTTGTCAGCGTTAGCATACAAGTCATCGTAAACTTCTTCACTTGACCAACCATCGTATTTTTTGTTATACAAACCAATTGGAATAAAATCACCAATACGTTGTTGTTTTAAGTCTGAATTTACGCAATAGTCTGCCGCAGCATTGTACAAGCGTTTATCTCTGTCGCCAGCACGCCCCATGTGATCATATACCACATGTAGTACTTCATGCCCTACTAAAAATTCAATTTGTTTCTGAGGAAGTTTGTTTACAAATTCACTATTGTAGTAAAAATTACGTCCGTCAGTAGCCGCAGTAGGCAACCAGCTATCTGCGTTTACTAATTTTAGTCGTGTTGCTAAGTTGCCAAAAAATGGCGCCTTAAGCAAAAGCGCAATACGTGCCGTAATAATCTTTTCACGTACTGCCGCATCAACACTAGGATTAGTTACTGTTACGCTTTTTGCTTTTTCTGTACTTGTTGTAGTTGTTGCCATGTTGTACCTTTCTTTAACTGTATACTGCAATTGTACACTCAAAACTCAAGTTTGTCAAGTTGGATTTGCTAGGATAAAGTGTGTTAGCGCATTGTCACTTAGGTATAACCGCCTATATCCATATTCGGTATGCCAAGACCATTCTTCGGATTGGTTTTCGATACCGACCCAATCTGCCAATTCAACGCTTGGACCATAAGTTTCCCATAACCAAATCCTGTATTCGTGGAACGTATTTGCCCACGTAGGTGTAATACAGTGAGTAAAGTTAGCCTTACCAAAGCCATTCATTCTGCGATCTAACTTTTTAATTTTGTAATTTGCCATAGTAAAAAAGCCCCTTGCGGGGCTTTTCCTTTACAGTTATGCTACTGCCGCTACTACGTATTTGCCAAAGCGTTTGTGGAACTCGTCAAAGTTCTTTAACTTGTTAGGAACAAACGGCAAGTTATATGTAGTTAACGCTACACGTGCGCCCATAACAGTAACTTCGGTAGTGAAATTATCCATCATAAACTTAAAGAAGTTATCTGCCATGTCGTGCCATTTAGCATTCTCTTCCTTGCCAAATTTAGCATACGCATCTTTAAGTTCGTAGCACATACTAATAGTTAAACTGTACATAGCACTAATTTCTTTAATGCCAAGTTCTTTAACTTTACCAGCTAATACATCTTCTGGACGAGGTAGTTTACTTGCAATCTTGCGATGTGCCATAAACTTAACCGCAGTACCATCACCAATTGTACCTGCTACTAAGTCAGTAATAGTACTATCGCTAATACCGTCGTCTAACAAATCACTTACAAAACTCCAGCTACGTGGTGTTGCAAATGCTCGACTTGAACTCTTAGGATCAAAATCGTACAAGTCTTGTTTAGCAAATGAGATGTAACCAATCACGTCTTTGTGTACGCGATTTTCAGTAGCCCACTGTAACCAGCTGTCGTAATCTACTTTCATTTCCAAATGCACAAAACGATTTGCCAACGGAGCAGGCATACGATAAGTAACACCCTTATCACCTTCTCTGTTACCTGCCGCAATAATTACAACATTATCTGGCAATTCATACTTACCGATGCGTCTATTAAGTACAAGTTGGTAAGCCGCAGCCTGCACACTTGGTGCCGCTGAGTTCATTTCATCTAAAAACAGTGTAACAACAGGATACTTAGCCGCATCTTCTGCGCTAGGCAAGTCAATTGGAGGTGCCCAATCCATTAAGCCGTTGTCTTTATTGTAGTAAGGAATACCACGAATATCTGTCGGATCCATCTGCGCCAAACGCAAATCATACATACGTCCGCCCATTTCTTTAGTAATGCCTTCTACAAGCTCACTCTTACCAATGCCTGGAGGACCCCATAGGAATAATGGACGTTTTTTATCAAAGCATCGCAAAATTGCTGCTTTTGCTTCTAATGCTGTTACGGTGCGATTCTCAGTTACTGATGCCATTTATTACTCCGTTTCTTTTAACAAACAAATTTAACTAACTTACTAAGCATAAACTATACTATCAATTTCACTTCTTGTCAACTACTTTTTACTTGTTAAACAAGTATCCTGCAATATCTTGTAACAACCAACCAATAGCAAACATGCCAATTAATGATTGTATACTTTTACCTGTTGCACCACCAAATACTTCAAGTAATAAAACTGCACCAAGTGCTACAACTAAAAACAATACTTTCTTTAAAGTTACGTTCATTTCTTTTTCCTTTTGTTAGTGTACGTGTAGGATTATAACATCAAAATATCAAAATGTCAAGCGGTATTTGTTAGAGCGTACATCATAATCGCTTGATACATCTCATCCTCTTTACGGAAGTATATATTAGTGTCTGCGCTAGACTTAACATACTTGTAGGCCCACGGACCACTACGTAAGATATCCGCTTGCTCTCGCCATATGAATCTAGGACTAATGTCTGTACTTGGACCAAACAATTCCTGTGTTTTTCCTTTGAAGGCAAAGTATTTTCTCCAATCGCGTGCCCGAAAAGTTACACTATAGTTGTAACCCCACTTCTTGTTGGCAGTGAAACGTCCATCTAATTTAGTTATCTTCATTTTTTAATGCCTCCCACATTACTTCTTTTTCAATTATTTCACGTACTTCAGGGTCGTTGACGTAGTTTAGGATATGACCACTTTCTTGGTCTACATCAATTTCAACTGGATCACCTCGAGTGTATCGTGGGCATTCGTTAGCAAACTCTGCTTCTAGGCTGTGTCCCTAACGGTGGTCTGCTGGAAACTTAGGATTCAAGTTTAACACACAGCGAGCATCGGACCCCTCAACTGTATAGTTGGAGTAACCGTAGTCTTCTAACACACAAAATTTACATTCATCGCATCTCATAGTTTCATAAGTATACTATCGTTTAACCAAAAAGTCAACCAAAATAAAAGCCCCTTGCGGGGCTTGTTTAGTTAGCTACTAATGCCAGCTTTTGGCAATTACAGTTTGGATCAGTTATGGTTATATAGTGATAACCTGTTGGTGGTGCTTGTACCACTGGAGCAGATTGTTGAATGTATGTTACTTGAGGTTGAACCACCACTGGAGCAGGCTCAACTACCACTGGGGCTGGACCAACTACCACTGGGGCAGGACGAGCCAGTTCATATCCAATAACGCCACCGATAAGTGCTGGTGCGACCCAACCACACCCATAGCAGCCGCCGCGATAGCCGCCGCGATAGCCCCAGGCCATTGCGTTAGTTGATGTAGCTACAGTTGCTAATATAGTAAGTGCTAATAAGATTTTTTTCATAATGTCTTCTCCTATATGGATTAGTTAAGTATTTATACTAAGTATACTACCAAAATAGTCAAAAGTCAATGATTTTACACTTTGTTACAAAAGTCTACTTAGGTAATGTTCTATCTGTTTGTTATATTCTGTTGTTTCCTCTGGAGTTAACGTTGACATACCAGATTTATTAAAAATATCAGGAGCATTGGTATTGGCCCATAAACATATAGGATTTGTTACAGCTAATGATATGTGGCCTATTTTTTCTATAGTAACATCTATCCAAACATCGCCATTTACATATACCTTAAACAATTCAGTTAATGGATATTGCAGTACGTTGATATGTTGTAATTTGCATCTAGTTATTTTGACAGATTTATTATTTAAAAGATTAATTAATAAATTTGTTTTGGTCCAATCACCAATCGGTATGGTTTGGGATATTACTAAAGTTTCTCTAATTATTCCTTCAAACAGTACATATTGATCAAATGAAACTATGATATTAGGATTATCTGTTGGTTCTAAAGTTAACTCGATTAATACTTCGTCGTCCGACAATACAGACGCAACAAAGTTCGGATCACTATTAGCTAACTCAGCTGTTGGGTAATATAGTTTTTTGAAATTCATTTACTTTATCTGTATTTGTATTAAGATATTTAACAATCCAATCATGACTTTCAGTTAAATCACCAATTGGATATTGCAATGCTATAGCAACTTTCTCTAATATTAATTTTCTATAGTACCTTTCTTTAAGTGTTAATCTAGGATTCAAATCACTATACCAACTATGTGCGGCATCGTTAGCAGTTGGGCCTAGGTGTATTCCATATTCTGCACGCTTATCGTATAAGGGAGTGCGATCATATAATACTAACGGAAACCCGATGGCCATACTGATCACAGTTCCATCCATAACGTAAGGATACAAATCTTTAAACATTTTAACAGTTTCTAAGAAGTTGTCCCAAGTTTCAGACCAATAACCCGATATGATGTTTAGTCTACAATTAATCCCATATTTACTAAACAGTGCTAATTCATCAAATAGATCTTCGACTGTGGTTTTCTTATTGATAGTTTTCAATACAGCATTGCTTCCGCTTTCTGCTCCGATGATTAGATCATGTGCACCGCTAGATTTTAATAATTCATATACCCTAATAGGAGTTTGTCCTGCAGGTCTGGTAATATACTGTCCATTCCAAGAGATTTGATCAGTATGTTGATTATTGTATGCTGACAATACTTCTAAGAACTCTACAAATGCACTCAATGATCCGTTGACTAAACTATCATTGAGAAAGAACTCCGATATATGATATTTGTTGTGTAACTCTATAATTTCATTGGCTACGTCTCGACCAGTACGATATCTGTAACGTCCGAATTGTTTAGCAACATCACAAAATTCACATGCACGCACACAACCTTTGCTACCTGTGATGGGTATACTAGGTATTGACCCAGCATATTCGTTGAGTTGATAATCATCAAAATTTGGAGTAGGTACAGTATAGATATCTGCCACCTGCCTTGACCCATTGGTCTGATTGAGCGTGCCTTCTAACAGTTCAACTATAGCTTCTTCACCGTCACCAATAATATAATAGTCTGCTAATTGATTATCTATTAGGTAACGATAAAAAGGAGTAAACATATCATTAATTGATTTTTTTAATTCTAAATCAACTTTAACTTGAGTAACTGGGACATCGACTCCGCGCCCGCCTAATACTATCTTAACTGTGGGATCTAACTCTTTTAATTTGGAACATAACAAATAAGTTGATTTATGTGTAAAAGAACTGAAAACACTAAGGCCAATATAACTAGGACTAAAATCCAGTATTTTTTGTGCAGATTCTGCAATAAATTGATCAATAACCTGCCGTTCTGATATGTTTTTGTGCAGAATAAATGGGTATAGTGCATTACTCAGAGTAGCATGTTTTTCTGCAGATCTATTAGCAAAATTAATATATAGTTGTTGTGATAAATCTATGGTCTTGGCGGTATATCCGTGTTGTTCTACACAGGCTTTTAATATTGCGGGAGCAGCTAGAATTTCATTAGCTGGAAATGGTGGCAGTGAACAGATAACAATATCATACATGGCAATATTTAACCGTTGGTTTCCTGATTGTCAAGATATTGCTGTAGATTATTTGCATGCAGTCCTAGCATTATTGCATCACGCTCACTGACTATGTGTATGGTCTTGCGATTCTGAACGTAGTAGGGTTCTTTGAACCAACGTTCCAATTGTACCAAACATTTAGGACGTATGTCGTGACTAAGTTCGAATTTGTAGAATTTAACGTGTTTGCGTATGGTTAGGTATGCTTTCTGTGTTAGTCGTAAACTGTCATGATTAGTTGGATTATACCACCAACTACTAGGACTTACTGATAATGGGGCTAACTCGTAGTACTTGGCATGCCAAATTCCTTGTGGGGTACCGTCACGCTTAGACATGATTAAGGATATATCTGATCGCCTGCCTTGAGCAATACAACTGAGAACTTATCGCTTTTAAATAACGTATTAAGTTTCTTGGCTAGGTTAATAGCATGTCCTGGATTACTGAACGATACTTTCTTATATTTAGGACCAGGATAGGCTACTAAGATATTCTGCGTTTTAAGATTAATAGGTTGGTTATCGTAAAACACCGCCCAGATACCTTCTGAGTTCAGAATCTGATCGCTTTTGTAGTTTGATTTATTTACGTGTTCCAATAACACGGTTGGTTTTGGTCTACTCATAATATGTTTATTTATGCCAATTATATGAGTATATAATTAGAAATTACCGCCATCCATTTCTACTTGAATAACAGCTTCAGCCGCAGCTTGTTCTTTTATTTCAGTTAGCGCCTGTATCTGAGTAAGTAACTCAAAAATATCACTGTGAATATTGCGTGCATCCACAGCACTTAGTACTAATTCTTTTGAATTAGTTTGATTCATTACTTTGATTCTATTGTTAAATGCCTGTAGATGTAGGCTCAGTTGTGATACCATTTAGTGCTCCATTTGCAATACGTAATTGTTCTTGCATTTCATCTTGTGTTTTATAAGGACCTTGATAAGGATATCTATTAAGAGTAATTAATTTAGGACAATAACTTTTAACCCAGCCATTGTTAAATTGTACAATATAATATCCAGCACAGAAAAAACTTTTCGATTTATTACCTTTGGTAAAAATAGGTAATTTATGTTGTAAATCCCATAAAACATTACATGCTTTATATTCGCAAGGATATCCATAAACATCATGTGTTTCCTTATTTATTTTAGTAGGTTTAGTCTTATCTAGGACAATATTATAACGATCGCTTAAAAGTTTAAGACTACTAAACTTTTCTCTTTGTCCGTCATGTACTAGAGTAACCCCTGCAGGGCTAGAAAGGATGGTGGCAACTTTTTTACCATCATCTTCCACAATCCAACACTTATTTTTTACAACTTGTTTAGCTAACAGTGACATAAGCAATAATTCCAATATAAGTTAAGTAGTGCAATGCTTGATCAGCGCCAAGTAGGAGCCAAAATTTACGATCTGCTGTGGTGTAACCTTTATTAAGTTGTTGCTTGATAAAGTCTACATGATAGTGTATGAAAAAGTCCACAGCTGATAGAGCAATTATTTCATCAGCGGTGTTGCAGAAGAACACCAAGATTAAAAAGGTAAAGCTGGCATGTAGTAAGGCATGATGTACACCACCTGTGGCACCATAGATACCTTTTTCTTTCAGCATGTATTCATACTGCATTAAAAAGTCTGCTAGAAAATGCTTAATGCCAAATAATGCTAATAATAAAAATACTGTTGATGTCATAGTGTTTCCTTTTTGTTATAACAATCTATACACAATGAGTTAAGACCGGGACCTCCTACATGGGATATTGCCTTGCCACATTCGCAACAATGTATAAATGCCTGTGTATAGATGTATCCACGAATAGGTGGATATATAGCAGTTCCATCAGCATGGTAACCTAATATTTCATCACTCATTAATTTCCAATTCTCTATAAGTTACTTCTCGGGTTTCTGTACGTTCTACAATAGTACAGGCTCCTTCTGCCCAGATAAGTTCTGCTTCTAACTCTTTCTCTAATGCTGTCTTAAACTCATCACTGGCGTATACACAGTTATCATAAGCTGAGAGTAAACCGCGAATAGTTTCGCCCCATTCATCGTTAGACAAATCACAGCACTCACGCAAGAACTCTAAACGTTTAGGATCAATCATATTATCTAATGAAAGTGCTACGTGACTTAGGAGTTTCCCACCAATCAATTTGTTTAACAGCGACATCTAACTTAGACATTTTAATCCTCATAACGACAATGTGATTTCTTAGTTTCCCAAAGTTCGACGGCTGTTACTGTGGCAAAATCACCAATACGCTCTTGAGCATACAGTTTCAAATACTTACAGATGTTTTCGCTTGTAGGAACAAAGTTTACTAATACGAAGCTGTTCAGATGTAATTGTCTATCTGCGTCTACTAAACCAGGAATACCTACGCCAAATACTTCACCTAAGTTTATAAAGTTCTTAAACTCTCCAATATTATCAGTAAACTTTGGG
>Ga0316229_1002409_pt1 | contig 16192 bp, 9 predicted proteins | sample TBH18023metaG_FD_206011 | JGI IMG/M metagenome (GOLD analysis project Ga0316229, IMG submission 206011) | Freshwater microbial communities from Trout Bog Lake, Wisconsin, USA - TBH18023 | ecosystem: Environmental > Aquatic > Freshwater > Lake > Hypolimnion/Profundal zone | place: USA: Wisconsin... | reverse complement strand
CAAAACCTCCGCCTCGCGCGGGGAAAGGCTCTGCGCCTCGGCGGACGCCACCGCCGTCTGCTGGAACGACTGGACAATTTTCCGCGCGATGTGACTGCTCATCGGCGAGCCGCCCCCCTGAACTTCCTTGATGGCGGCCAGCAACTCCGCCGGCGGCGTCTGCTTGAGCATGTAGCCGGTGGCGCCCGCCGCCAGTGCGTTGAAGATGTGCTCGGTGTTCTGATACACGGTGAGCATGATCAACTGGGTGCCGGGCAACTGCGGCTTGAGCCGCCGCACGCATTCCACGCCGTTCATGCCCGGCAGGTTGATGTCCATCAGCACCACTTCGGGGAGGATTTTTGGCAGTTCCTTCAGTGCCTCCTCCGCGCTGCCGTGCCGGCTCACGCACCGGAAGCCCGGCGCGCCGTCAATCAGCTTGGCCAGGCTGCCCCGCACCTGGGCGTTGTCCTCGACGATGGAAACAGAAATGCTCATTCAAGACCGCGCTTTCTGGAAATGGGAAATAAAACCGGCGGCGCCGTTATCGGCGAAGCGGTCCGTGCCGGCCAAGAATTTTATTGCTCTCATGTTGCGATCAAATTTATTCCGGATCGCCGGCCCGACCTTTGGCCACCGCCGGCGCCGGCCGGTGGTTGAGGGGCACGGTCATTTCCACCCGCGTCCCCCGCCCGGCCTCGCTGCGAATGTCGCACCGGCCGCCAACGCTGGCCAGCCGTTTCCCCAGGTTGCCCAGCCCGTAGCCGGACGCCAGCCGGTCCGCACCGATGGCGGTGTCGCCGCTGCTGGCGGACAGGCCGCGGCCGTTGTCCTCGATGATCAGCGTGAACTCCGCCGGCCCGAGCCGCAGCCGCAGCCAGACTTCCGTGGCCTTGGCATGCTTGACAATGTTGTTCAACGCCTCCTTCAGCGCGAGAAATAAATTGTAGCGCAGCTCGGCGTCCACCGGCGCCGCTGGCAGGTTCACCGGCAGATCCGCGCGGAACCGGACGCCCGCCACGCGCAAAAAATCTTCCGCGTAGGCCGAGACGTAGTCCAGCAGCCCTTCCAGTGTGTCGTGCTCCGGATCCACGGCCCAGACAATCTCATCCATCGCCTTGGTGATTTTCCGCGCGGAATCGGAAATGCGCTGGAGGTTCGCCGGCATCTGCTCCGGCTCGCGCCGCGCCAGCTCGGTGAGCAAGGTAATCTGCGTCAATCCCGCGCCGACGTCGTCGTGGATGTCGCGGGCGATGCGGGCGCGGTCGCGCTCGATGGCGTTCTGCTGCTCCAGCCGCGCCAGCCGGCGGCGGTATTTCCGCGTGGCCGCGCGCCGAACGCCGAACGCCACGCCGCCGATGACCGTGACGCCGGCCAGCAGCACAAACCAGTTCGTCTGGTAAAAATAAGGTTTCACGGTGAGCCGGACCGCCGCCCCGGCGTTGTTCCAGACGCCCTGGCTGTTGCAGGCGATGACGTGGAAGCGGTAGCTGCGCGGCGGCAGATGGCCATAGTGGGCGGTGCGCAGCGTCTCCGCGTCCACCCAGCGGGAATCAAATCCTTCCAGCCGGTAGCGAAACCGCGCGCGTTCGCCGGCGTCAAAATTCAGCGCCGTGAACCGGAAATCAAACTGCGTGCGGCCCGGCGGCACGATGACTTCGCCGCCCGTGAGCGGCACCGGTTCGCCGTCCACACGGAATTCCTCGACCAGCACCGGCGGCGGCGCGGACTGGGCCGTCAGATTGTCCGGATCCACCCACACCACGCCGCGCACGGTGGTGAACCATAATTTCCCGTCCGCCCCGCGCCAGCACGCCGGCTGGTAGCCGTCCGAACATTCCAGCGCCGGCAAACCGTCGTGCCGGCCATAGGCGACATAGTCCACCGCCGCCGCCCGCCCGTCCGCGACGGCGTTCAACGCCAGCTTGCTCACACAGTAAATTCCCTGATGCGTGCCCAGCCAGAGCCGGCCGCGGCTGTCCTCCAAAATCTGGCTGATGACATCCGCCGGCAAGCCCTGCTTGGCGGTGATGCGGGAAAATTTTCCGTTCTGGAACCGCACCAGCCCGCCGTGGAAAGTCCCCGCCCAGAGCGTGCCGGACGCGTCCGCGTGCAGCGAATAGACCGCCTGGTCGGCCAGCGCGTCCGCCGCGTGGAACGCCTGCAATTTTTCGGGTGTGCAATTAAAAATCGTGCCGTCATCCGCGCCGGCCCAGATGTTTCCGTCCGGCGTCTCCACCAGCGCCCGGACCGCCGGCAACGAACCGCCGTCGGCGTTGGTGCTCAAAACCTGCCGGGCATCGCCCGCCGCCCAGGCGATGCCCGCCTTGGTGCCCAGCCACAGCCGGCCCTGCTGGTCGGCCAGGATGGTCTTGATGCCGCGCACGTCCCACGCCGAGCGCCGCACCTGCCCGTCGTTGAACTCAAACAGATTTTCGCCTTCCGCCGCGCTCAGCCACGCGCCGCCGCCCGGCTGCGGAAAAACGGAAAACACGAAGTTCGCCGCCGCGCTGGCGCCGACGGCGAAGCGCGTGATTTTCCCTCCGCTCCAGCGGCACAGGCCGCCGCCGCCGGTGCCGATCCAGACCGCGCCGTTTGTGTCCTGGCAGACCGACAGCGCCGTCCGCGCCGGCAACCCTTCGGCGGGGCCGATCACATGAAACTGCCGGTCGCGCAGCCGCACCAGCCCGCCGCGATCCACGCCCGCCCAGACGCCGCCGTCGCCGCCCTGAAACCACGCGCCCACGCGGTCGCCGGGCAGGCCGTTCAGCGTCGTGACCCGCTGGAACCGGCCGTCCGGCGTGATGTGAAACAGTCCGTTGCCATAATGGTTGAACCACACGCCGCCGTCGCGGTCTTCGTGCATGCCCATCGCGCGGCCCGAGGCCCAGCCGAGCAGGCCGCGCCAGTCGGCAGCCTCCGCCACCCACGCGCGGCCCTGCATTTTGCGCAGGCGGTCGCCGTCCTGCACCCACACCGCGCCCGCCTTGGTCGGAAACAACAGCCACGGCACAAAATTCGCCATGTTGTTCGTCGGCGTCATGTCTTCAAACCGGCTGCCGTCCCAGCGGGCGATTTTATTTTCCGCCCCGGCCCAGACCCGGCCCTGGGCATCCGCTGCCAGGCTGTAAATATGCGTGCCGGCCAGGCCGCCGTCCTCCGGCAGCTCATGAAAACCGCCGTCCGTGAACCGCAGGATGTGCGAGTCGCGCGTGAGGAACCACAAGTTGCCCGCCCCATCCGCGCAGTAATAAAGCGGGCGCGAACCCGCCGGCGGCGCGGTCACGTCCCAGTCCGCGTTGGTGCTCGCCGGATCGCGCCGCATCACGTCGCCAAACTGCGTGACGAACTCCACCAGGTTGGAGGACGAGGCCGCCAGCGTCGTGTGCAGGTCAAACGTCGCCTGGTCCGGCCATTCCTTGCGGAACACGCCGTTGCGACAGGACGTCAGCCCGCCGCGAAAGGTGCAGATCCACAGCGTGCCGTTGGCGTCGGGAAAAAGCCCCTGCACGCGCGACTGGCCCAGCTCCGGCGTGCTGGCCGGGTCGAACGAAACAAACCGCGCGCCGTCGAACCGCGCCAGCCCGTTGTAAGTGCCGACCCACAGGTAGCCGTCCGGCGTCTGGGCGATGGAAGTGACCGTGCTGCTGGGCAGGTTGTTTTCCGTGTCCCAGACATCCACGAGATAATCCGCCGGCGCCGCCGCCGCCCGCAGCGCGCCGGCCAGCAGCCCGATTATTGCGAACCGTCTTGTGATGGCAAAAAAATTCATCGGCAAAATTTACCGGCCGGCAACGCGCGATTCCGCCGGCGCGCGGCGGCTGGTTTTTTCAACGTCGGATTGGGGCAAATTATGCCATCGCCCCGGACAGAACGCGAGCGCGGAAGTTTTGGCCCGGCATCCACAGTTTGGGTGATGGCGTTTCTGTCACCTTTGCGCGAAACTGTCCGTCCAAACCCGCATGAAAATCCACCGCCACATTTTTGCCGCCGCGATCATTCTGCTGCCGGTCATCGCCCCCGCGCGCGTGACGGAAAATTTTGACGCCAGCTGGAATTTTCTCCAAGCCGACGCGACCGGCGCGGAAAAAAATAATTTCGACGACGACGCGTGGCAAAAGCTCGACGTGCCGCACGACTGGAGCATCGCCGGCTCGTTTTCCGAAACGAACAAAACCGGCGGCGCGGGCGCGTTTCTGCCGAGCGGCGTCGGCTGGTATCGCAAACATTTTTCGTTGCCAAAAACGGACTCGGACAAATCCGTTTCCATCGAGTTCGACGGCGTGATGCAGAACAGCGACGTTTGGATCAACGGTTTTCACCTCGGCCACCGGCCGAATGGCTATGTCAGTTTCAGTTACGAACTCACCGGCCATCTGAATTTTGGCGGCGACAATGTTCTCGCCGTGCGCGCCGACACTTCCGCGCAACCGGCCTCGCGCTGGTATTCCGGCGCGGGCATTTATCGCCACGTCCGGCTCGTTACGACTGACCCGATTCACATTGCGGAGAACGGCGCGTTTGTTTCCACGCCGCAAATTTCCGCCGCACAGGCCACGGTTCATGTGCAAACCATCGTCACCAACCAGTCCGATTCTCCCATCGAGATTTTTATGGATGTTTCCGTGTTCGGTCCGGACGGAAAAAATCTGGGTGTCACCTCAACCATTTCAAAAACTCTCGCCGCCAAACAATCCGCGCAGATTGACCAAGACTTTATGGTCAAGAATCCGCAGCTTTGGAATTTAGACAAGCCGGCTCTCTACCGTGCGCTGGTCACGATTCAACACGGCCATAGCGTTCCATTGAGTGAAACTTTTGACTCAATCACCAAACCTCTCGACAGCGAAACAATCCCCTTCGGCATCCGCGACGCACATTTCGAGGCGGACACCGGCTTCTGGCTGAATGGAAAAAATTTCAAAATTTACGGCGTCTGTCTGCACCACGATGGCGGCGCGTTCGGCGCGGCGGTTCCGCTTTCGATTTGGGAAACGCGTTTGACCACTTTGAAATCGCTCGGCGTGAACGCCATCCGCACCGCGCACAATCCGCCCGCGCCGGAATTTCTGGATTTGTGCGACCGCATGGGCTTCTTCGTGATGGACGAATTTTTCGACTGCTGGACGCGCGGCAAGAACGCGGCGGACTATCATCTGTTTTTTTCCAAGTGGTCGCATACGGACGAACGCGATGCGACCCAGCGCGACCGCAATCATCCGAGCGTTATCATGTATTCCGTCGGCAATGAAATTCTCGACACGCCCAATGCTGACAAGGCGAAGAAGATTCTCACCGGTCTCGTCGCCGTCGCGCACGCCGCCGACCCGACGCGGCCGGTGACGCAGGCGTTGTTCCGCCCGAACGTCAGCGGCGATTACACGAACGGCCTCGCCGATTTGCTCGACGTCATCGGCACGAATTACCGCGACAATGAACTGCTCGCCGCGCAACGCGCCCAGCCAGGCCGGAAAATCATCAACACCGAGCAGAAGCACGGCCGCCAGTCATGGCTCGATTTGCGGGACAATCCCTCGCTGGCCGGACAATTTCTCTGGACCGGCGTGGATTATCTCGGCGAGTCGCGGCGCTGGCCGCTGGTGAATCATTCCTCCGGCCTGCTCGACCGCACGGGCGCGGTGAAGCCGATGGCGTTCGAGCGCGACAGTTGGTGGAATGACACACCCGTTTTGCACATCGCGCGCCGCACCGCGCCGGACGACCGGATGCCGGACGACCCCGGCTACGGCGGCGCGGAGCTGCACACGCAGGTGCAGTTCGCCGACTGGACGCCGCGCAATCCCAAGCCGCACGACGAAACGGTGGAGGCTTATTCCAACTGCGAGGAGGTGGAACTGTTTCTGAACGACCAGTCGCTCGGTTCAAAAAAAATCAACGCCGACGCCTCCCCGCGCGTGTGGCAAATCCCGTTTGAACCCGGCACGCTCAAGGCCGTGGCGAAGAACGGCGGCGCGGCGGTTGCGACCAACGAACTGCGCACGGCGGGCAAGGCGGCGAAAATTATTTTATCCACCGAGACCAAGACCCTTTCGCCGGGCTTCAACCAAGTGGCCATCGTCCGCGCCCGCATCGCGGATGCGAACGGCGTCGCCATGCCGCGCGCGAACGACTTGGTTTCGTTCCAGGTTTCCAGCCCCGGCGGCATCGCCGCCGTGGACAGCGCCGATCCCGCGAGCCACGAACTTTTCCAAGCCAGCCAACGCCGCGCTTATCACGGCGAGTGTGTCGCCTATGTGAAAACTTCAGCCGCCCAGGGAGAAATTTCCGTCACCGCTGCGGCGACGGGTTTGCAATCCGGTTTAATTGCCTTCCAAGCTGAAAAATGAAAACATCGCATCAACTTTTTGCGCTCATCGCCGCCGGCACGCTCGCATTTTCTGCGCGTGTCTGCGGGACTGTGAACTTGGCCGGCACGCCGACGGAGCCGGCCTTTCCGCTGGTTGCCGGCGGCGTGGCCGCGCCCATCGTGCTTCCGCCGGACGCGCCGGAGGTGGTGAAAATCGCCGCGCGCGATTTGGCGGCGGACATCGCCACGGTCACCGGCACGAAACCGGAAATGCTCACCGCGGCGCCAGCCGAAAAAAACCGCCCGCGCGTGGAACTGGTCTTGGCGCCGGAACTCGCCGGGCGTTGGGAAGCGTTCCAGCTTTCCGCCGGTTCCAATGTGCTGAGGGTTGCGGCCTCCGATCGGCGCGGCTTGGCGTTTGGCATTTATGAAATCTCCCGCCGCATCGGCGTTTCGCCGTGGCATTGGTGGGCGGATGTTCCCGTGACCAAACGTTCCGAACTGCGCTTCTCACCCGGCGTTGAGCCGATTGACCAGCCGGCGGTGAAGTATCGCGGCATTTTCTTGAATGACGAGGATTGGGGCTTGCGCCCGTGGGCGTCCAAAACTTTTGATCCGCAAACCGGCAACATCGGGCCAAAAACCTACGCAAAGATTTTTGAGCTGCTGCTGCGGCTGCGCGCGAATTATCTCTGGCCGGCGATGCACCCCGGCACGGCGGCGTTCAACTCGTTTCCTGACGACGCGAAAATCGCCAATGAATACGGCATCATTATGGGTTCGTCGCATTGCGAGCAGATGTTGCGGAACAACGTCAGCGAGTGGGACGAAAATACTTTCGGCGAATATAATTTTGCCACGAACCCGGACGGCGTTTTGAAATACTGGGAGCAGCGCGTCCGCGAAAACGGAAAATTTGAAAACATCTACACGATGGGAATGCGCGGCATCCACGACGGTTCGATGCCCGGCGGCGGCACGGAACGCGAAAAGGCGGCGCGGCTCGAAACCATCATCGCCGATCAGCGCGAAATGCTCGCGCGCAACGTCAACACGAATGTCGCGGAAGTCCCGCAGATTTTTTGCGCCTACAAGGAAGTGCTGCCGCTTTACCGACTGATGAAAAATTTGCCGGACGACATCACGATCGTCTGGCCGGATGACAATTACGGCTACGTCCGCCAGTTTTCCAACCCGCGCGAGCGGGCGCGCAGCGGCGGCGCGGGCGTTTACTATCACGTTTCGTATTGGGGCGCGCCGCGCGATTATCTCTGGCTCTGTTCCACGCCGCCCGCGCTGATCGCCGAGGAAATGACGAAGGCGTTTGACTACGGCGCGGACAAAGTCTGGATGCTCAACGTCGGCGATTTGAAGCCGGCGGAACTGGACATGGAGTTTTTTCTGAAGCTCGCGTGGAATCCGCATTCGTGGAACGGCACGAACACTTACGACTTGCTTGAAAACCAAATCGCGCGCGATTTCGGCAATGAACACGCGGCGGAAATCACTGCCATCATGGCGGAATACTATCGCCTGAATTTTCAACGCAAGCCAGAGCACATGATTTTTCCGACGAACAATTTATTTTCCGCCAGTGAAGCGAAACAGCGCGTCGCGGCCTGGCAAAAATTATCCGCGCGCGTGGAAGCCGTCGAAAAAAATCTGCCGCCGGAATTGCATGATTCTTTTTTTGAATTGGTCGGTTATCCGGCCAAGGCGGCGGCGGCAATGAATGAAAAATGCCTCGCCGGCTCGCTGGACGCGGCGGTCGAAATTCATCGGCTCACGAAGATTTACAACGAGCAGACTGCCGGCGGCAAATGGCGCGGCATGATGTCGGACAACCCGCGCAAGATGGTTGATTTGGGCGCGCCAAAAATCCCCGCGACTAACAATGCCAATTTTTCGAGAACAAATCAGCCCATCATGCTTGAGGCGGAAAACGCGACGCGATTTATTTCCGGCAAAGACGCAAACTGGCAAAAAATTATCGGCCTCGGCTACAACGGCGAGGCGGTTGGCATTTTTCCAGCGACGGTGGCCGCGCGCGAAACGCCGGAAACAATTTTGGCCGAATCGCCGTGCCTGGAATTCAAAATTGATTTTTCAACCGCCGCCGACTGGAAATTCACCGTCCGCGCGCTGCCGACGTTTTCCGTCGAGACCGGCCAGCCGCAGCGCTATGCCATCGCGCTGGATGATGCGCCGCCAAAAATTATTTCCCTGCCGTTGAGCCAGGATGAGCACAATCGCGCATGGCAGGAAAATGTTTTGCGTAATGCGGCGCTGGCTTCGAGTGTTCAGAACATCACGAAACCCGGATTGCACACGTTGAAAATCTGGATGGTGGATCCGGGCATCGTGCTGGACACCATCGCGGCGCAGACCGGCGACGCGCCGAGCTTGGGCTATGTCTGGCCCGCTGAAACCGCGGCGGCCCGGCCGGCGCCACCAGAACTGTCGAGATGATTTTGCGCCGGGTTCTGGCACAATCACAAAGTCAATTTTTTCCCCAACATGAAAACGTCCTTTAGCTTTGCCGCCGCCATTTTACTTCTCGCCGCGCTGCCGGTGAGCGGATTGGCGCAGGCGGCCGCGCCGGACATCATCCGTCCTGACCGGCATTCGCTAACGGTTCCGGCCAATTCCAAGCTACCGTCGCTATTCCTCATCGGCGACTCGACCGTGCGCAACGGCCAGGGCAATGGCGGCGGCGGCCAATGGGGCTGGGGCGATTGTCTCGCGCCGTTTTTCGACACGGGCAAAATCAACGTCGTCAACCGCGCGCTCGGCGGCACGAGCAGCCGCACGTTTTACCGCGACCGGTGGCCGGCCGTGCTGGCGATGGTTAAACCGGGCGATTTTGTCATCATGCAGTTCGGCCACAACGACGGCAGCGCGGTCAATGACGCGACGCGCGCGCGCGGCACAATCAAGGGCGTCGGCGACCAGACGCAGGCGATCACTAATCTGGTGACGAAGCAGCCCGAGGTCGTCCACTCGTTCGGCTGGTATGAAAAACAAATCATTACCGAGGCGCGGGCGAAGGGCGCGACGCCGATGGTCTGTTCGCTCATCCCGCGCAACAGTTGGAAAAACAGCCATGCCGCGCGCAACAAAAACGATTACGCCGGCTGGGCGGGCGAAATTGCAAAATCAGAAAATGCGCCGTTCCTCGACATCAACGAAATCATCGCGCGCCAATACGACCGGCTCGGCCAGGAAAAAGTAAAGCCGCTGTTCATTGTCGGCGCGGGCCCGCACACGAGCCTCGCGGGCGCGGAGACAAACGCGGCCTGCGTGGTCGCCGCGCTAAAAGGCTTAAAGGAAAATCCGCTGGCAAAATTCTTTTCACCCAAGGCGGACGCGGTTGCGCCCGCCGATTTGAGCCAGCCCGCGCCGGAATGATTTTATGAACCTGCGACTGGCCGTTTTTGTTTTGGTTTTTTCCTCCGCCGCCGGATGGCTCTGCGCCGCCGAGGACGAGCGGCCCGTGGTGGACGCCTCCAAGATTGCCGCCGATAAAATTGTGAACGCGGCGCTACCGACTTTTCACATCGTCGGCGACTCGACCGTGCGCAGCGGCGGCACGGGCGCGGGTTTGTGGGGCTGGGGCGAACGCATCGCGCCGTTTTTTGACGCGAAGAAAATCAACGTCGTCAACCATGCCCTCGGCGGCCGCAGCGCGCGGACATTTTTCACCGAAGGCCGCTGGCAAAAGGTCGCGGCCGCGCTCAAGCCGGGCGATTTTGTTATCGTCCAGTTTGGCCATAATGATCTGGGGCGTGTCGGCGACCCGGCGAACAAGCATCGCGCCGACGGCGCGGGCACTGGCGACGAGACCGTGCCAGACGCGATGCCTGACGGCACGAAGGAACTGGTTCACACGTTCGGCTGGTATATGGCGAAGTTCGTGACGGACGCCAAGGCGCACGGCGCGACGGCGATTATCTGTTCGCCGATTCCGCACAAGCAACGCTGGGAAACTGGCCGTGATTTTGCGAACGTCGCCGGATGGGACGCGGAAGTCGCCAGAAAAAACGGCGCGCTTTATTTTGATCTCACGATGATCATCACCGACGCCTACAAAAAAATTGGCGCGGAAAAAGTCACGGCCTTTTTTGCCGACAAGGGCACGCACACGACCGACAGCGGCGCGCAGCTCAATGCCGCGTGCGTCGTCGCCGGGCTGAAAAGCCTGCCGGGCGATCCGCTGGAAAATTATTTTTCTGAAAAGGGAAAGGCCGTCACGGCATTTCAGGCCGCGTCCAACAAAACAAATTGAGCCATGAAAAATTTTCAGCGCGCCGCAACCATCCTGCTTCCGGCAATCATTTTATCCTTTGGCGGCGTGGCGGTTTGCGCCCAGACCAGCTTCAAGTTCGCGTTCGGCCAGCAGGCGGAGCCGGGCTGGACGCTGGTTTCCCCGACGAATTTTTATTCAACCGATGCCGGCTACGGTTTTGAGCCGGGCGCCGAAGTCGGCGGCAAAGATTTTCTCACCGGCGAAAAACCGTTCCTGTTTTCCGTGAGGCTGCCGGAGGGAAATTACGCCGTCACCGTGCTGCTCAACGACAAGACCGGCGAATCGGTGACGACGGTGAAGGCCGAGCAGCGGCGGCTGATGCTGGAGAAGATGCAATTTCATCCCGGCACGCTGGCGGCGCGGACGTTCATCGTCAATGTCCGCACGCCGCGCATTTCGGACACAGAACACGTCAAGCTCAAGCAGCGCGAGCTGGAAACCGAGACGGTGGACTGGGACGACAAGCTGACGCTGGAGTTCAACGGCACGCACCCGGCGCTGCGCGCGCTGGTCATCACGGCGACCAATGTGCCGACGGTTTTCATCACCGGCGACTCGACGGTGTGCGACCAGCCGGCCGAGCCGTGGAACAGCTGGGGGCAGATGCTGCCGCGCTTCTTCAAGCCCGAAATCGCCGTTGCCAATTACGCCGAATCGGGCGAGAGCATCAAAAGCTCGCTCGGCGCGAACCGGTTCGACAAGGTTTTCAGCCTGATAAAACCGGGCGATTATCTGCTCGTGCAGTTCGGCCACAATGACATGAAAGAAAAGGCCACGAACGCGCTGGAAGTTTACAAAAGCAGCCTGAAAAAGATTGTCGCCCGCACCCGCGCGCTCGGCGGCACGCCGGTTTTGGTGACCTCGATGGAACGCAAGGCCGGCGTCGAGAAAGACACGCTCGGCGGTTATCCGCAAACGGTGCGCGACGTGGCAAAAGAACAAAAGGTTGCGCTGATTGACCTGAACGCGATGAGCCGGGTTTTCTACAAGGCGCTCGGCGCCGATTTGGACAAGGCGTTTCAGGAAGGCACGCACCATAACAATTACGGCAGCTACGAGCTGGCGAAGTGCGTGGTCGCAGGCGTCAAGGAAGACAGGCTGCCGCTCGCGAAATTTATCGCCGACGACTTCGGCGATTTCGACCCGGCGCACCCGGATGCCGTCGCGGATTTCCAGATGCCCGCCAGCCCGGTCAGTTCCGCCATTAAGCCGCTGGGAAACTGACGACCGACCCGGCCAAATAACCATGATCACGCAAGCAATTTTATTTTTTCAGAAACGGATGGCGGCGATGAATCTGGCCGGCCCCGGTAAAATTGCCTGCTTCGCGGGGCTGGCCGTCGCCATGGCATCACGGGCGGTGGCCGCGCCCAATGATCCGGTCACGCTGGCCGACCTGGGCGACCGGGTAAAACTTTCAAACGGCAAAATGGCGTTCGTCGTCGGGAAGGCCGACGCCACCATTCGCACCATGACGTTGGACGGCAGCGCGAACCTCGCCGGCAAGGGCGCCTACTTTGCGGTCGCCAATTCCGGCGGACACGACGGCTGGGATGTCCATCATGGGGAGTTCAAGGTTGAGCGGAACACTCCCGACCTGGCCGAGATTTCCATCGGCGCGCAAATCGGCGGCGTCCATTTCACGCAGTATTATATCCTGAAACGGGGCGACCAGGGATTTTACGTCGCCGTCCTGATGCAGCGGCGGCGCGGCGATTCCCCGGAACACATCGGGCAGGTCCGCTGGTCGTTTTATCTCAATGACCGCCTGTTCACCTACCTGCTGGTCAACGACACGGAGCAGGGTCCCGTTCCCAACTTGCGCGGGGCGGTGTCCGTCCAAGATGCCACCTTCCGGCTGCCCGACGGCACCGTCTATACAAAGTATGACTATTGCGACTACCTCGAAAACAACTGGGTTTACGGGCTGTGCGGAAACGGGAAAGGAAGTTATGGCGCGTTCATCATCACGCCGAGCACCGAGTTCCTGCAGTCGCCCAACAAGCAGGAAATCACCGTCCACGCCGGCCCGATCATGCACCGTTTTCTCGCGTCCGGCCATTTTGAGCCGCGCGGACTGGCCAACCCGTCCGTTCCCGATGGCTGGAGCAAGTTCTGCGGGCCGTGGATGGTCTATTTAAATTCCGGCGACAGCCCCGGCCAAATCTGGGCGGACGCCAAGGCGCAGGCGGCAAAACAAAAATCCGAATGGCCTTATGCCTGGATGCAGCATCCTGAATACCCATTGGAACGGGGCGAGGTCGCGGGCACGTTGAAGTTATACGACACCAACCAGCCGGCCGCCAACGCGTTGATGATCCTGGCGCAGCCCCAGCCGGACTGGCAGGTGCAGGTTCTCAACTACATGTTCAACATGCGGGCGGATGCCGCCGGCCATTTTGTGCTGCCGCAGGTGCGTCCGGGCAGTTACACCCTGTTCGCCGCCGTGCCGGGCGTCACCGACGAGTTCCGCCAGGACAACATCACCGTCACCGCGAATGGAAAAACGGACCTGGGCACGCTCGTTTTCACCCCGGCATATTATTCTGCGAAGCTGTGGGAAATCGGCGTGGCAGACCTGCGCGCGGACGGCTTCAAGCTGAGCGACCGGCCGCGCCGCTACGGGCTGAACAATGACGTCCCGGCCGACCTGACCTACAACGTCGGGACCAGTGTGCCGGCGCGCGACTGGTATTATTCCCAGGCCAAACACGGAGACTGGAAAATAAATTTCAACATGAACCGGACGTATGGCGGCGAGGGCGTGCTGACCATTGGCGTGGCGGGCCAGACCAGCAATCCCTGGCTTCAGGTGCTGGTGAACGACAATCCCGCCGGCAGCTACACGGGCGGGAACAGCAGCGCCGAATACCGGAGCGCGATCCTGGGCGGCAGCTACCATGAAAATAAAATAATCCGTTTCCCAGCCGCCTGGCTTCACAACGGGACCAACTCGATAACCTTGCGGCTCGACAAAGGTTCAATCATGTATGACGTCATCAAGCTGGAAATGGACGACCCAAAAATCCCCCGGCAGATTCCCCGCGTGCCGCCGGTTTTTTCTCAACCGCAAAAAAATTGAGGCAGACCGCTGAATCCGCTAGTTTTCCCCGCATGAGCCTTAAGTTTTTCGCCGGCGCGGCCGGGCTGCTGGTTGCGGGCGGCACGCTGATGGCGCAGACGAATCTTTTTGTCGCCGCCGACGGCAACGCGCCCTTCAAGTCGGTGCAAGACGCCATCATGGCCGTGCCGTCCGGCAGCCACGAAAATCCCGTCGTCATCCACATCGCGCCCGGCACTTACAAGGAACTTATTTACATCCAGCGCGAAAAAAGATTTTTCCGGCTCGTCGGCGAAAACCCGACGAACACCATCCTCACCTTCAACCTTTACGCCGGCATGACCAACGCCGAGGGCAGGCCGATTGGGACTTTCAAGACGCCTTCGACGACGGTGGACGCGGACGATTTCACGGCGGAGAACCTCACGTTTGAAAACTCCGCCGGCGCGGTCGGCCAGGCGCTCGCCCTCCGCGTGGACGGCGACCGCGCCGTGTTCCGCAACTGCCGTTTTCTCGGCTGGCAGGACACGATCCTGCTGAACCGTGGCCGGCAGTATTTTGAAAACTGCGAAATCGCCGGCGCGGTGGACTTTATTTTTGGGGCGGCGACGGCGTGGTTTGAAAAATGCAGAATCTATTGTGCCGGCAACGGTTTTATCACCGCCGCCTCGACGCCGGCGGACGTGCCGTTTGGCTTTGTTTTCTCGCATTGCAAAATTGACGGCGCGCCGGGCGTGAAGACTTTTCTCGGCCGCCCGTGGCGCATTTACGCCGGCACGGTTTATTTGAACTGTGAAATGTCCGGCATCGTCCGGCCCGAAGGCTGGAACGACTGGAAGAAACCGGAAGCCCACGCGACGGCGCGCTACGCGGAGTTTAATTCCACCGGCGCGGGCGCCAATCCGACGAACCGCCCCGACTGGACGAAGCAGTTGAAAAAATCCGACGCGCAAAAAATCACCGTGGAAAACGTCCTCGGCGGCTGGATGCCGTGACCGGATTTATTTCGCCGGTTCCAGCACGCAGCCCGCCAGCTTCACGTCCGCATCAATGACCGTGTCCGGCTTCTTGATTTTCTTGAAGGTTGAATTGTAAATCCGCACGCCGCTGATTTCCGCGCCGGGAAACCCGCGCACGTCCAGCACGCGCGGCGTCTGCGCGACGGTGATGTTTTCCATCACGACATTTCTGGCGACCGGCTTGAAATTTCCCAGCGCGCCCTCCTCGTAAAGAAAATCAATTTGCAAAACGGAATTCTTCACCAGCCCGACATTCACGTTGCGCATGAAAATATTTTGCAGCACGCCGCCGCGCATCGCGTTGGATTTCAGGCGCAGCACACAGTTCAGGTTTGAACCGCTCATCGTGCAGTTCTCCACAAAAACGTTGCTGCAACCGCCGGAAATCTCGCTGCCGATGGTCACGCCGCCGTGGCCGTCGCGCATGGTGCAGCCGCGGATGACGATGTTTTCCGCCGGCACGTTCACGCGGCGACCGTCGGCGTTGCGCCCTGATTTGATCGCGATGCAATCGTCGCCGGTGTCGAAAACGCAGTTTTCAACCAGCACGTCGCGGCAACTTTCCGGGTCGCAGCCGTCGTTGTTCGCGCCGTGCGAAAAAATGTCCACGCCGCGCACGGTGACGTTGGTGCAGAGCAGCGGATGGATCTCCCACATCGGCGAGCGGCGGATTTTCACGCCTTCAATCAAAACATTTTGGCAGCGGTTAAACTCAATGAAGTCCGGGCGCAGATGGTTGCTCACACCAAACTGCCTTTGCTCCACCGGCACATTGTCCTCGGCCATTTGCGGCAGTTTTTTGCGCGCCGAGGATTTTCGCCACTTGAGCCAGTTTGATTCGTCCGCCTGTCCGTCCAGCGTGCCGTCGCCGGTCACGGCGACATCGTGTTCGCCAAACGCATAAATCAACGGCGACAAATTGAAACATTCCGTTCCCTCAAACCGCGTGAACACGGCGGGCAGATACGCCTGCGGGTCGGTGCTGAATTTCAAGACGGCGTTGGTTTCGAGGTGCAGCTCGACATGGCTTTGCAGGCGGATCGCGCCGGTCAGAAATTCGCCGGCGGGAACCACCACGCGCCCGCCGCCCGCCTGCGCGCAGGCGTCCACCGCGCGGCGAACCGCCTTGGAGGAATCCGTTTTGCCGTCCGCCACCGCGCCGAACTGCGTGATGATAAAATCGCGCGCCGGAAATTTCGGCGGCGCGATGCGCGCGAGGATTTCCGGCACCTGCGCCCATTCGGATGTTTCCGCGCGCGCCGCCAGCGCCAGCCAGCAGATGATGATCGTCAGATAATTCATGGATGCCGGCGCAGTTTCTTGAAACGTTATTCCGTGCGCGTGGTGATGAGCACGATGCCCTGCCCCGGCCGCAGCGCGTAGTGGAACGGCTCGGGAATAAAATCGAGCGGGTATTCGGGCGACACGTCCCGGAGCGGGGCGCCGGCCTGGATGAAATGCCGGAAGTGGTCGGTGTAAAATTCCTGATGCTGCCACGGATCCTTGTTGAGGATGAGCAG
>Ga0316229_1002390_pt1 | contig 16282 bp, 18 predicted proteins | sample TBH18023metaG_FD_206011 | JGI IMG/M metagenome (GOLD analysis project Ga0316229, IMG submission 206011) | Freshwater microbial communities from Trout Bog Lake, Wisconsin, USA - TBH18023 | ecosystem: Environmental > Aquatic > Freshwater > Lake > Hypolimnion/Profundal zone | place: USA: Wisconsin... | reverse complement strand
CTTGCGCGCCGACTTAATAACCAAATAGCGATTAACGCAGGACAGGTATGCCATCGCGCTGGCTTCAATGATATCGGTACTGGCCGATTTGCCGTTAAACACAAGCTTATCAAAGGCAACGCGCACGTTCGCTTCACCCATCGCGTCTTCTCCAACGCTGACCGGCAGTATTGAATAGTCCAGTAATTTACCGCTTAAACCGGTCATACGGTTTATTGTTTTTATAACCGCATCAACCGGTCCGTCTCCGCAGGCAGATTCCCGCAACATTTTACCGTTTCGCTTAAGCATGACAGACGCCGTGGGGACTGTTTGAGTCCCGGTTGAGACATTCAGATAGTTCAACTCATAAACGTCGCCACCTGCCTTGCTGATTTGGCTGCGGGCGAGAGCAATGAGATCGTGGTCGTAGACGAGCTTCTTCTTGTCAGCCAGCTGCTTAAACTGAATATAAACCGTCTCCAACTCTTTGTCTGAAAGGTTAATCCCAAACTTAAGAAGTTGGTCGCGTAAGCCGTTTTTTCCCGAATGCTTGCCGAGGACCAATTCCGTTCCGTCTGCTCCCACGTCTTCAGGATTAATAATTTCATACGTGCTCCGATTGTTTAGCATGCCAGCCGTGTGGATGCCAGCCTCGTGAGCAAAAGCGTTTGCTCCGACTATCGACTTGTTGCGCTGGACATTCATACCCGTCAAACGACTTACAAGCCGGCTCATACGGGTTAGCCCCTTGGTGTTGATTCCCGTTATCGCGCCGAATAAATCCGAACGCGTGCGCAGTGCCATCACAACTTCTTCAAGCGCAGCGTTACCCGCACGCTCTCCAAGCCCGTTGATAGTGCACTCTACCTGCATTGCACCGGCTTTAACGGCCGCCAGGGAATTTGCAACTGCCTGCCCGAGGTCGTTATGACAATGAACACTGAGTACGGCGTGTTTACCCAAATTACCGACATTTTCAAGTAGATATTTAATCAACCCTCCGAACTCTTCAGGATCTGAATAGCCAACGGTGTCGGGGATGTTTATTGTCTTCGCCCCTGCGAGGATCGCTGTGTCAACCGCCTCGGCAAGAAAATCCGGCTCAGTACGCGAAGCGTCTTCGGCGCTAAATTCCACATCAGAGCACAGGGATCTGGCATAACTTACCATTTCACGAATCTGCTGGATTACTTCACGTTTAGTTTTATGCAGCTTATGTTCCCGATGGATTGGAGACGTAGCCAGAAAAACATGGATTCGACGCCGTTTTGCAGGCGTTATAGCCTCGGCGCAACGATCAATGTCTGCCTTCACGCAACGAGCCAAACCCGCTATGATGGGCCCCTTAACTCTCTTGGCTATCTCATGGACAGCTGCGAAGTCGTCAGGCGAAGCGATCGGGAAACCGGCTTCAATCACGTCAACTCCAAGGCTGGCCAGACCGTAGGCAATTTCGAGCTTCTCCCGCCTATTCAAACTCGCACCGGGGCATTGCTCACCGTCGCGCAAGGTCGTATCAAATACTATTATTTTTTTCATTTCGCTCTCCTTCTGCGATCATTTGGTTATTTCTTATTGTAAATGAGCCGTCATTTACCATCCGCGCCAAACTTCTTAAAAAATCTGACGCCGACGGTAAAATTAAAAATCCTCTGCTTAGGAGGATTTTTGATGTAACTTTTTTATGTTTGCTTATTTCTTATCAAAAACCCCCTGGTGCTGAACCAATAAAAGCAAGTTCAATAATAATGAGTTTAGGTTTTTGTTCATATAGTCTGTATACCCATATATTACTCTGTTGGATATTTATGTCAATACTCGCCCAATTTACTAGCTTATTTTAGACGGATTAATTATTATTTCAAAATTATCAGAGTTAATTTCAATTTTATCTCCTTTTTTTATTTTTTCTGATAAAAGAGCGGAAGCAACAACATTTTCCACCTTATCCTGGACAACCCTTCTCATCTCTCTTGCGCCAAACTCGGGCTTGTACGACAGTTCTACGATTTTTTCTTTTAAGGGTTCCGTAATCTCAAAATCTATGTCCTGATCTTTTAGGCTCTTCTGCAATCCCTGCAATGACAACTGGGCTATTTTCATTAAATTATCCTTTGTTAATGGATGGAAAATAACTGTGGCGTCAAAACGGTTTACAAATTCCGGTCTGAAAATATTCTTTTCAAAAAGATCATTCAGCAATTTGTCTTTTTCCAGGGGCTGGTTTGCCTCAACCTGTTTAAATATCATATCTGCTCCGGCGTTTGATGTGCAGATAATTATTGCACTCGAGAAAACAACCTTCCTCCCTTGGCCATCTGTTATATGGCCTTCATCCAATACCTGCAGAAACAAATTCAAAATATTTGGATGGGCTTTTTCAACTTCGTCCAATAGAATCAGGGAAAAAGGAGTTTCGCGCACAGGTGTGGTCAGAAGGCCCTGCGTCTCCACCGGAGAGGTTGCTCCGATTAATCTCGGGATATCCGAGACCGCCTGAAATTCCGACATATCAAGAGTTATCATTTTCTTCTCTGAACCAAAATAAATTTGGGCCAACGCTTTTGCTGTTTCAGTCTTACCTACGCCGGTAGGCCCCAAAAATAAAAACGTTCCCATCGGTCTGGTCTTTGAGGCTATGCCCATTCTTGCCCTGCGCATGGCAATAGATATCTCGCTGACCGCCTCCTCCTGGTTAACAATTCTGTTATGAATCAAATTTTCAAGATTGAGCAAAACTTCTTTTTCTTTAACGGCCATCTTCCCAACCGGTATATCTGTCTTTTTAGAAATGACTTCTGCGATATGATGAGGCAAAACAACTTTTTCTTTCAGCTTCTGGACGTAAACCACCGCTTCATCTAAAACATCTAACGCCTTCTTCGGAAACGGCAAAGACGGCATGTATCGCGCGGTTAAATTTACTATTTCACGTATACTAGGATATAAAATTAAAATTTTTCGGGCATACTCTAACTCTAAGGCGTCTGTTTGTAAAATATTTATCGTCTCCGCCTCAGAAACTTCAGAAACTTCCACCTTTTCAAAAAAACTGGCAAATGAGGACTCCTTCTCTATATCTCTATGCAAGCCCTCATACGAAGTTATCCCTATAAACTGAAAATTAGGCAACGGCAGATACTTTGAAAGCACTCCGGATATATCAAAGGATCCGGCTTTCTGAACCTTTTGCCCGACAAAATTTTCAAGGTCGTTGATTACCAGAATCACGCTTTCTGATGAAGCGGCCTCTGAAAATATCTGGTCTAGGGTAGCCTCCAGTTTCTCAAAATCAGATACTTGCGCCGCCAGCAAGACAGTATCAAGTTCTACTACTCTTTTATTATTAAGTTGAGGCAAGGACGTGCCCAGATAGCATTTCTGAGCCAATGACTCAATTATGCTCTTCCTGCCGGTACCGGCATCACCCACTATCAAAGCGTTTGCATAACTGGATTTTGCCAAAATAACTTCCACTTCCTCCACTTCTTTTTTGTGCCCGATAATTTCCCTAAATTTCCATTTAGAAACTATCTTAGTCCAGTCGGTTGAAAATTTATCAAGCGTTAAAGTATACCCGGAAGAGAAACCCTTACCCATAGATCCTTTCCTAAGAAGATTTTCGTGCGTCCAAAATTTCTTACTTCTCTCATTTACATCCTCTGCAGAGTCCAGCCACAAAGTTAAATTATCAACATCTTCCGCTTTCAAGTCGAACTCAATTAAAGTTTTTTTAAAAAACTCATCCTGTCCCGCCAAAGCTGTTAAAATTTCTTTTTCTCCGACAACTTCATGCCCCCTGCTTACTGCAACTTTAAGAGCGCCTTCAATCGTTTTCTGAAAATCGTCTGAGAAAATATCTTCCGAAGAATTTTGCTTTTCCGCTTTTTCTAAATAGTTTTTTAAATCTGATTGCAACTTCTTGGGATTCATGCCAAGACGGAAACATATAAGGTTAATATCCTTACTGAGTTTTACGGAAGAATAAAAAAGAGCCGTTGAGCTGATTGAAATCCTTTTCTTTTTACAAAAATTCATCGCGTCCAGAATAATTTTTGCCGTATCAAATCCCAAAAAATCGGCCAAATTATAATTCTCAGGGCTGGCGGATGCATCGGCGATGCCGGGGACGGCATCCGGCCTTTTTATTTTCAGCTCTATAAACAAGCCCATATTCCAAAAAATGAGGTAAAGAGATAAAAACAAAATCAACATTTTAACGGCAAAGGTGCCGGAGGTAGAATCTAACAAAGAAAGGCCTATCGATAAAAATGTTATGGCAAATAAAATTAAAAAAAGGTTTCTTAAAAACTTAGCTGACTTAAATAAGAAAAACCTCTCTCTTTTTACCGCCGAAAATCCGGACGTATTTTTAAAGTCAAAATTAAAAGGCATATATAAATATAAAAGCGGCTATTATAATAAACGGGGTTAATATCCACGCCAGAAAGATTATTAATCCTGCGAAGATAACAAAAATTTGAAAAATAATACCCGCAGCAATAAGGAAAATCCTCATCAACGCACCCATAAACCTGGAAAAGGTGTTTGATATGAGAGTATTTAAAAATTCTGCCACATTAATCACCTTCGGGTAATTCCATCTGTATTTACGCCATGGAGAAAAAAGCGATTTTAGCAAGATAGGCAAGGAAAAATAATTAGATGCAAACAAAATATAATTTTTCCAGACCCCAAGCAAAAACTTTGGCATTTCATAGAATTGCCAAACGAGCCACAAAGTAATGATATTTTTTTTATTGCCTGATTCCATTTAGTAATTTTACACCTATTTCAGCAATCTTGCCACCGCCATAAATTAGGATCCAACCCAAAAGCAACCATGTTCCAAGGTTTAGGGTGCTGTCTATAAAATCCACCGGGATAATCTTTATCAATGAATTCTGGATCTGCCCGGGAATATCTAGGGCGCTTACGTTATTATTAACTTTCAAAACGTCCGGCCTCATAAAAACCTGAGGAGGCGTTGCCTTACCGGTAAAGATATTGTATGTCTGCCAAAGCGGGCAGGCTATTAACAAAACACCGACTAACAATAAAACATAACCAATGATCTTATTTGTTTCCATAATTTTTTTGTTTTTGTAAGCGATTAATAATTTCTTCTTTCGTCCCCGCAAACGCTCCTCTTTTTTCGATGGACATGGTCGCTGCCATTGCCGCGAACCTGCCTCTTGATTCATAACTCTTAAAGATTTCTATCGCCGCAATATATGCTCCTAAATATGTATCCCCTGCTCCGGTTGGATCGATTATTTTTTTGGGCCTAAACGCAGAAATTTTATAAGAATTTTTACTGGTGAAAATTTTTGAACCATAAGACCCATGCGTCACAATAATCTCCTGCAAACCTAGCCCGAACAACTTCCTTACGCCATCACCTACTCTTGAAGTTTCGGTCGCAAAAATTATTTCATTCTCATCTAAAAATAAATAATCCATCCACGGCGCAGCGCTCATAAAATTTTCTGGATTTTTATGGACAAGATTGCCCTTTTCGGCCGATGCAAACATGCCGAAGTTTCCATATACGATTGGTTTTCTAATTTTTTTCCGAACAGTCTTGAAAAAATCAACTGAAATATTTCCGATTAAAAGAGGTGATAAAATTATGTAATCGAATTTCTTCAACTGCTTTATAAGCATAGGAGTAGCAGTAATTTCGTTTGAATAATACTCAACTTTTACTGATAAACAAACACTGGGCTTACGCGAAGAATATTTTCTAAAAAAATGGAGGGTACCCTTGGCATCTATAAACTTTTGTTTGATTTGGCCGAAATATTTTTTTACCCAAGCGCGATCTTTTTTACAGCATGTGATAAAAACCGTCACATCAGCACCCAAATTATGTAATGCGAAGCCTGCATAATAAGGGATCCCACCCATGTATGTTTTTGTAACCGAATCAACGGTTATTGTGTCTTTACAAATTGGACCTAAAATTGCAACCTTCATAAATTTACAAATCTTCGCTTAATAATTCCCTACGGATGTCCGCCGGAATTGGAATTTCCTCTCCGGGCTTAGAGATTCCAGGATAGCGCCAGGCGCTAATTATCCTGCGCAGGTCTTTTACATCTCTGTACATCAGCCATATTTCTCCAGGAGCCTTCCTGGGCTTTTGCCAGGCCCCGGTCAAAGTTATCTGCTTTGTTTTAAAAAACACCTTATTTGTTCTCATCGCGGCAGTTGTACCGGGCACAATCCCCTGTTCTATTCGCTCAGGTCTATGCAATATGCCTAAAATCTTTTGCTTTGAAAGCCCGTACTGCCTCATCTTTATTTTAGAATGTTCAGTCCAAAAAAGTTTTTTAAATTTTCCTTCCATACTTCATTGCTAATAAAATTGTAAATCCGGCCAGAATCATATAAAAAGGCCAAATCAAAAGTACAAAATTAAATTTCCCCACAGCTACACATGCGAATATTCCTGCCAAAGAAAGAAGTGCCCACGAGCTCGCTGTTTCAGATTTTGGGTGCTGATAAGTTTTAATCGCAGTAAGCGCCGTTCCCGAAGCGTCAATCAATATAATAATATAGAGTGCGAATGCAGCCTCCTTTGTAAAATACCAGACAGATAAACCAATTATTAAGCCGGCTAGGGCCACTATATCTCTTTTCAACATTCCACCGACACCGTACTTTATGGCCAATATAAATACAAACAAGTCTCCAGCAGCCATTACGCCAGTCATAAACAAAGAGTAAGTCCCCCCATTAATAAGTTGCGGGAAAAATGCGACTAAACTCAGAACCGCCCAAATTATCCAGGAAGCTCTCTCTGGCTTAGTTTTGCCCAAAAAGATGTCTCTAACGTATGGGTAGAAAGATAATAATTCTGCTACGCCAGAAGTATATCCTGCTATTTGAGTAATCATGTGGGCGCGTGTGGACTCGAACCACAGACCTCACCGATGTGAACGGTGCGCTCTAACCAGCTGAGCTACGTGCCCTTAAACCTATTAAACAATTCTAACATTTTTACGGCAAAAAAAAAGAGCGGGATAAAAGTCTCCTCGCTCGCCGTTGGTGAAGCAACGACCTTACGTAGCGCTCTCTTCGAGCCGATCTTTACCAGTGCCAGAGCAAAGCCCTGGTTTGCCTGATGCGAGATGGGGCATCATTACGTACACAGGCCTCGGGTAACCCAAATGATAGGCGGGCCCAATAACCTGGTGATATTGACGACACTCCGGACACATTCCTTCCATGCCCCCAATAATGCAGACTTCTGGTGCCGGAGGGCAAACAATATCAGTCCAACCGCCTTCCATGACGTTGATGCAAGTGCCCTCCAGAATACTCTCCAGCTCTACCCACTTCTGTTGGGGGTTATCACTGCCTCGGATTGGCACGACTACACCGAGAATTATTTTGATGTCCGAAGGGTCTCCTGCCCCCAGAGAAATCGGTTTTGGCATCAAGCCACTTGCAACACAACGGTTGTAAGCCTCCGTTAGTTGATCGTGCCTCACAGCTATCTTGAACCGATACGCCTTGGACGGTACGGCCAGTATTATTTTGTCGGCCATAACGTTTCCTTTCTTCTGCTTTAGGAACGCCCATTGCATTCCCCACATTTACAATCTTATACCGATTACCATTTCTGTCAATACAAAATATAAAAAAAGCGGGTACTTCTCTGTAGAAGTACCCGAGAGCTTTCGCTCATAGTTTTGCTGCTGTCAGCCTCTGGCGTCGTTATCGGGCGGACTGGGTTCGCTGAATTGCGCTGGGTCCCAGTCGGGAACCACCCACCACGTGCCGATCAGGAAAGGTAGCCAGGTATGGTTTTGTCCGGGAATCCAGGGCACGTACGCCCACGCGAAAGATCCCTTCGGGCACATCCACACTCCCAACGGATAGAAGCCTTCTGTCGTCGAAACAGAGAATGGCACTTTATTCGGCCAAGGTTGCTTACTATCCATCGTCACCTCATACGTACGGTTTGTACCGATACCATTGACCGCCGGGATCTGATCCACGATTTGCCATGGGTCCACGTACGATACGAAGTTCTCGATACTGGCCGAGCTGACTTGTTGAGTAATCTGCGTACCCACAGTCTTCGCGCCACCGCCGCTTGGTCGCAGGTCGTAACTTGACTGAGTACCATCAACGAAGTTGACAGTCAAGAAAGAGTTACCTGCTAAGTTCGCCGGGAAAAAGACCGTATTCCCGAAGGTTGGAACCTGCTGTCGATTGCGGGTCATACCCGTTGTCTTGTCGACAGGCAAAGCCTCGGCGTTGGATACGGGCTTGGGAAATTTCACCGGAACGTCATCGACCATTTTCAAAGTCACAGACACCGGCGGGAGGTAATATCCCCCCTTTCCCAATACTGGTTGGTATGGCGAGCCACCATAGAACAATAGGAAGTTATCGGCGTTGTTCACCGATTCCCCCATATAGATCGGGTCAGCGCCGTTGAGCACCGAGATCCGATATGTTTGTCCGATGAATGTGCTGAGGATATCTGCCGCCACATGATTGGGCGGTATGATCGCCACCCAACTCGTTGTCTGCCCCCCGACTTGCGACGGGGAGTAGAGGTTTGCGCCGGCAGTAACCGCTTGGTCCTCCGCATAGGCCACCAAAAAGGCCCGCGAAGTAAGAAACGGAAGGGCGTCTTGGGCGCGCGCCGCGAAGGCGGCAACGAGCCCGACCAACACCATCATTATTATTTTTTTCTTCATCTTCATTCCTCTTTTCTGTTTGCTCTTACTGATCGAACCGCGCATGTTTGACCGTTACGGCAATGGTGGTCGGACCATTCGTGGCCCCGGCCGTGATCTGGGCGTTATCGCCACGTGAGTGACGATACTTGTAATAGACACCCGCCCCTGCCATCGCGATGACTGCGACCACAACTATCATTGGAATCATATTCCTCATGCTTAGCTCCTTCCGTCCTTCCATAAGCACATACGCCCTCCACCGTAATGGAAAGCTGACAATATGTAGTTATCAAAGGACACAACGAGGTTTTGGCCTCATTAAGCAATAATAATATCATATTTGTTGTATATTGTCAATCATTATAGTGCTGGCCCAACGTATCAAAGCATTATTTTTACAACAAAAAAGCAGGGGTTTAATCCCCTGCTTTTTCTTTAAAAATCTTATTTGATTTCTACTTTGGCTCCTGCGGCTGTAAATTTCTTTTGGATTTCAGCTGCTTCTTCTTTCTTGACTCCTTCTTTTACCATTTGAGGTGTTCCGGCGGCGGCTGCGTCAACTAAGTCTTTTGATTCCTTTAATCCTTTTGCAGTCACATCTCTGACAACCTTAATAACTTCAATCTTTTGAGCTCCAACCTCTTTTAATTCAACATTAAAAGCTGTTTTTTCCTCAACTGGAGCTGCTGCGGCTGCGGCAACGGCTACTGGGGCTGCTGCTGAAACACCGAATTTAGCCTCCAAAACTTTTACTAATTCTGCCAATTCTACGATTGACATCTTTTCTACTTCACTAACCAATTTTTCGAACTTAGCCGGTACTTCTACTTTTGTTTCGTCTGTCATATTTTTATTTATTAATTTTTATTAAATTTTAATATTAAACGCTGGCTTTTTCTTTATTTTCTTTTATTTTATCCAATACTCTTACAAAGCTTGTCATTGAGCTGGATAGAGAGCCGACCAATCTGCTTAATAACTCATTTCTTGATGGTAAATTAGCTAACACTAACACTTTCTCTCTGTCGATGAATCTTCCTTCAAATATTCCTCCCAAAATCTTCAAATTTTCATGAGCTTTCGCGAATGCATTGGCAATCCTTGCCGGTGCTATTTCGTCTTTGATTCCAAACACCAACGCTAACTGTCCGGGTATAACTGCTTTCATTTTATTCCAGAAAGAAATACCTGACTGTCCGAAAGCGACTCTCACTAATGTCTTTTTAGCAATCTTCAAATTGCAACCTGCTTCTTTTAACGATTTTCTCAAATTGAACAGGTCTTTTGATCCAACCTTTGCGAAATCAACAAATATCACTGATTTCTGCTGGGCAACTTTTTCTTTTATACTGTCTATTTGTTTAGTTTTTTGTGCTTTGTTTAATGCCATAATACGAAAAAAGCTGTCTCGTAGACAGCAGCTAAATAACAGAAGACCTGTTATAAATTAGTTACCTCGATAGGACTTCTTCCCTTTCGGGACGCCTATTGTCTACGGCTTATTATTTAATTATGTATGTATCTTAATCTATATATTAAAATATGTCAATAATAAACACTATTTCAGGACAATTTCATCAGTACGCTTCCTAGGCGTCGCATTAGGCTCCTCAGCGGGATATCCGGCTATTATTACGAAGGGTAAAATATAATTTTTTGGTATATTTAAAATATCTTTAATCTTTTCTCTGTTGACCATTCCTATATAGCATGTTCCCAGTCCTAGCCCTGTTGCTCTTAAAACTAAATTTTGGCAGGCAAACGCCAGATCTCTTCCTGTTTTTCCCGAAACGTCGGTGTCGCTGAAGGTAAGATCAGAAGGCCTTGCAGACAGGTCCGGATCAGCACAACAGACAATTATCAAGGGCGAATCATAAACAAACGAATGTTTAAAAATGGCATTGCCCTTCAACTTTTCTTTTACATCCCTGTCCTTTATAACAAGAAACTTCCACGGCTGAGCATTATGGGATGATGGTGCCAGTCTCGCGGCTTCAACCAACTCCGCCACCAAATCATCGGGCACATCTTTCGCCAGAAATTTTCTGATACTTCTTCTATTTTTTATTGCTTCTTCTATTTCCATAAAAGCTACTTGAGATATTTTTCTGCGGCTGCATTTTGCTGAGCCAGCGTTTCACTAAAAATTGTTTTACCGTCCGTTAAATAATATAAATACTTTGTTTTTGTAGGATAAATCGCGGCGGTTATTGAATCAATGCCCGGGTTAGAAATAGGCCCCTTGGGCAAACCATAATATTTATAAGTATTATATGGCGAATCTATTTTAGTATCTTTTATTGCGACGCTTGCATCATTTTTATCTGTAATATAATTTATTGTAGCATCCAATTGCAGAGGCATACCAATTGCAATTCTCTTCCATAAAATTCCAGAAACTATTTTCTTGTCATCCAATGTCTTTACCTCTTTTTCCAGAAGAGATGCCATTGTTACTATATGAAAAATTGATTTTTTTTGATTTTTTATTTCTGCCCTTAATGCCGGCGTCAGCTTCTTATCAAAATTGCCCAACATAGAGCTTAAGATGTCCTCGCAGGCCTCCCCCTTACTGATTTCATAAGTATCAGGAAACAGATAGCCCTCGAGGCCTACGGTCATGGGCTTATCATTTAAAAAATTAAACGAGCCTGAGTAGTCCTTTTTTGCCAGAGAAATGAAATAAGCCTGTTTACAAATTCCTTTTGATTCCAAATATTTACCTATGTCGCTCACACTCCAGCCCTCAGGAATTACCACATTGTCCTTAATGGTATCACCTTGAGCTATTTTGTTTACAATATCGTATGAGGACATTTTGGGCGACAGACTATAATCTCCTGCCTGAAGTTGAGAATGTTTCAAAGATAATATCGCGTAAACCCTAAAGAAATAGCTGCTTCTTATTATTTTCAATTTTTGAAGGCTGTCAGCAATATCGTTGTCAGACCAACCCTTTTGTACGGAGAAAGTAATAGTTTCGTTGGAACTGGGATTTACCGGAACATAAACCTCTAAACATATAAAAATAACCGCCAACAAAAAAACCCCTAAAATTATTGAAGTAATTTTTTTCAAAAATTTAGTTGATATCTTAGAAAAATCTTTATTGCCCAAGAAATTATCTTCCATTGTGTTTTAACAAAATATTAATACCGAATTTTTCAAGCTCTGCCGCTAAAGCAGGTATGGGTAGCCCTATAATATTTGAGTAATCTCCAACTATCTTTCTGACAAATAATCCTCCAAGATGCTGTATTGCATACGCCCCCGCAAAATTCAGCGGTTCGCCCGTAGCCACATAAGCGTTAATCTCCTCTTCAGAAAGTTTCTTAAAATAAACTTTTGTTTTTACAAACTCGGAGAAACTCTTATCGGTTCTGGTATCTATTATAGTAAATCCAGTTATAACCGCGTGCGCCCTGCCGCTAAATTTATGCAAAATCATTTTTGCTCTTTCTACTGTTTTAGGCTTACCAAAAACTTCTTTCCCAAGAACACAGAACGTGTCGGCGGCAATAATTATTGAATTTTTATGCCTTTTAGCCACATCTTTCGCTTTGCCCAGAGACAGATATTTTGCCAGTTTACCTGGCGCCATTCTCAAGCTCATATCCTCCTGATAATTGCTCGGCTCTATTTCGAAATTAAGTCCTATCTGTTCCAATAACTCTTTCCTCCGGGGAGATTGTGATGCTAAAATAATTTTTTCCATCTTTTATAAAAGCTTCCCCTGCCTTAATGCCTTAGCGACCAGTGCCGCCTTCTCTTCTCCTGTTTTTGTGAGAATAAAATAAGTCTTTGGATCACCTATGATCAGCTTTTCTTTACGCAAGGCTCTCAACGGCCTATCCAGCTTCCTGGAATCCGGCCATATCGGATACCTTGGGAATTTGAGCGTATCCGGAAACAGCGTAAAACACTCCTTAACCAATCTGTCGAAGCTGCATTGCTCGGAATTGGAGACAATGGAATGTATGCAAAAAAGTATCAGATCGTTTACTGATGATTTTGAAAAAGATATATTTTTCTTTTCTATTTTAGGCATATCCCGCAGAATTAACTGCAGGCACTCCTGGACGATTTTAGAACGTTTGATTGGGCCAAGGAAGTGCCTTTTCCTGAAGTAATGTTATCACAGATTAAAGAGTTTTTGTAGGTTTTATACTCACATAACCACATTTATTAATACTTTATCAAAAAAACCACCTCAATTAAAAGGTGGTTTTTATCGTAAAATATTTAAAGTCTGGCGATAGCTAAAAATGCTGGTTAGGATGTTTCCCTTTTAGAGTCCCATTTAGTGGAGCTTTACTTGGGTGAAAATAGATCTGCCTGTCTCGGTAATCCACTGTTGATTCTCCTGTCACCGGGTTGATCATAACATTTCCAACACTTTCGCCCTCCCCAATAACCTGTTCTTTTGGATCAGCTTCAGGACGACCCATAGTAAGAACCCAGTTATCGTAGTTGACGCTTCCGGTTGCAAGAAAAGTCACAACTGCGTCAAGGTCCCATTGGTGTCCTATACCCTGCACCAACACGGGGCGATCGGGAACCATATCTTTTGCGAATTGATAAAGCCTACTCAAGCCCTCAACGTATTCTTTTGCTACGTCTTCGGGGCGTGGCCCCTGCAAAACCCTACCATCGTCCAAAGCAAGCTTGCCATCATTTTTTAGCCAATCTGCGATACATGCAGCATGATCATTATTATATTTCTTTAAAATTTCTGAAAAATATTCTGTCTTTTTAGCTTTACCCGTCGTTTCGTCTTTTTTCGTCCATCTGTCTTCAAACCCATAACCGAATTGTTTAATAAAAAGTGGGTAATCAACAACAACCTTTTTATCTGGATTTGCCCTAATTATTTCCTGTACAGAACTTATAACCTTTCCTCCTTTTTCTTTACCTTCACTCCTCATTTCATCAATATGTTTTTTTGTTAGAACAACAAGATCCTCCCGTCCGTTAGCAACCTCACTCAACGCTTCGCCCCAAACTTCCCCAGTTTGTCCGCTCCTTGATTGATCTGACTTGCCCCCTATAAACATTAACGCTCGCGAAGGAGCCTTCTCGATAGTTTCTAGAATTTCTCCCTTAGCTACCTCGCGCGCATGTTCCACTCCCGCTGAGGTAAGATCATTATAGTCTGTTGACACGGGGTCGGCTTCACTGGCACTTCTTGCAGGCCTATCATGTCTATGGAAACCAGAGCCACCTTCTGGGATATCGTTTATCGGTTCTTCCGTCAAACCACTCCCTTCGCCAAATATCTTTGCCATAAAATTTTTGTTTACAATAAGTTATTTAATCATTTTTATTATACCATTGTCCGCATCCACCTCAACCGTGTCGCCATCCTTTAAAACTCTGGTTGCTACTGCTGTCCCCACAACACAAGGAATTTTCATTTCTCTGGCAGTGATGGCTGCATGGCATAAAATTCCGCCGACGTCTGTAATAATGGCCGACGCCTTTTTTATCACTGACATAAACTCTGGTCTTGTCATGCCTGTGACCAAAACGTCGTTATCGTTAAAAACCGGCACCTTTAATGGGTCTAAAATAATTCTGACCTTACCGATCACCTTTCCCGGATATGCAGAAATCCCCTTAATTTCCTTTCCAGCGGTTGATGATTGTTTAGAAATAATATTTTCAACTTCGGCCACCGATTCACCAAAAATTAAAGATAACCTATCTTTTTCAAAGTATAAAACACTAGCTTCATATCGATTCCTAAGCACGGCATCATCCGGTAATCCACCATCTTTGAGATATTCTTCAAATTCTTTTTGGGTCAAACAGGTAAGATAATCTGCATTGCGTCCTTCCTTTTCGGCGATAAGCTTAGTTATACCACGAAAGAATCTTTCGCTTTCGCTATAGATTTTTTCCGAATAAAGACGGGCATCCCTAAAATACGGCTCCAATCTTTTTAGTCCCTCAGTGCTCAAAAAATCTATAGCCTTTTTAACAAAGACGTGAAAGGCCAAGTGGCGGTCGAAAGCCAGGTGGAATTTTTTATACTCTGCGATTGTCGGTATTTTATTCTGAAGTTTTTCCATTAACGGGAGCAGAATATCTGTATTCTTTTTTAGTCCGTTGCAATACTTCTTTACAAAAGATATATTTTTCTCAGATTTTACAGCTAATGTTTTCCCCAACTTTCTGAATTCGTCTTCTGCGATAAAAAAAGAAACTGTACCCTTGCGATGCACAAAAAGAGTATGCTCAAAGTGAGAACCTAAATTCTTTTTTAAAGAATGATAGTACTGTGGACCCCAGTAAGAACAAGAAATGAAAGTATATGAACCTGCCCAGCGGTTAATCCATTTTACTGAACTTATTTTTTTGATAATTATTTTATCCATATTATTTACAATGTTGTTATCGGTCTTGATTGAACAATATAAAACTTACTGCCCTCCAACGCCCACTCAATGTCGCGCGGATCCCCGTAGTGCCTTTCTATGTTTATACAAATTTTTGCCAGTTCCTTTATTTGTTCTTCTGTAAGCTTCTGCTTCTTCTGTAAATTTTTCGGCACTAGCTTGTCCTTGGTTTCTATTTTTGCTTTAACAACTTGCTTCTCTTGGCTATTAACGTTAACATCTACCAAATTTAGAGTGCTTTTTTCTATGACATAATTGTCTGGCGTTATAATTCCCTGGACGATTGCTTCGCCTAATCCCCAGCCCGCTTCAATTATCATCTGATCCTTATCGCGAGTCACAGGGTGAACGGTGAAACAAACCCCAGAAACATCAGAATTTGCCATTTTTTGAATTACAACCGCCACGGCTATTTTACTGTTTTGTAGTTTTCTTTCTAGCTTATAAAAAATGGCCCTTGGTGTAAAAAGGGATGCCCAACATCTTTGTACGGCCTTTAGCAATCCTTTTTTATCAACGTAGAGGTAACTATCTAGCTGACCAGCCCAGGCGTCCAATTTTGAATCTTCGGCCGTTGCCGAGGACCTTACAGCTACATATTTCGTATCTAACTTTTTAAAATCTGCTAAAATCTCTTTAGCTAAATCTTTCGGAAATTCTTTGCCTACTATTAAACCCTGCATCATCTCGGAATTCCTCTCTATCTCTTCCGTATTATTTGCGTCTAGCCTGTCCCACATTGCATCAATCTCAATATTTATATCTGTTTCTTCAATAAACTTCTGAAAAGCACAGGCCAAAACAACAAATCCTGGTGGAACCGGAATTTTTGCCTGTGTCATCTCGCCGAGTGATGCACCCTTGCCCCCGGCAGAAGCCGTATCTTTGTTGGTTAATTGTTTAAAATTTCTTGTGAACATCATAACTTTATTGATTAACTATTTTAACTACGCCTTTATTCGCATCAACTTCTAAAGTGTCCCCATTTTTAATAATGCGCGTAGCATCGTGGGTGCCAACAATGCACGGAATATTAAACTCTCTTGATATAACAGCAGCATGAGACGTGATTCCGCCTTCATCAGTAACAATGGCAGATGCGCGCTTCGCTAAAGTCATCATTACTGGAGATGTCATCGTAGTTACCAACACATCTCCGTCAGAAAAGTTTTTTGAAGCACTAGCAAACGCTTCATAATC
>Ga0316229_1002383_pt1 | contig 16304 bp, 14 predicted proteins | sample TBH18023metaG_FD_206011 | JGI IMG/M metagenome (GOLD analysis project Ga0316229, IMG submission 206011) | Freshwater microbial communities from Trout Bog Lake, Wisconsin, USA - TBH18023 | ecosystem: Environmental > Aquatic > Freshwater > Lake > Hypolimnion/Profundal zone | place: USA: Wisconsin... | reverse complement strand
CCTCCGTCATGGCCCGGCTTGTCCGGGCCACCCGTGACTCGACGGTGCCGCGATAGGTGGCCCGGACAAGCCGGGCCATGACGAATAGGCCGATTCCGTAACGAGGGGTGTGCGTACTTCAGGGACAAGCCGCCCCCTATCGGTATGGGGCGAGAGTCCGCCTCAACGGCCGTTGGTATTACGTTCCCAGCATATCCGCCAGCGAATACAACGACACCGAACCGTCCTCCGCCGCACGTTCCCGTAAGCCCGCCCGGAAGCCGGATCGGGCGTACAACGCGAAGTGCCGCCGCTGTTCCCCCAGCCCGTAGGTAGTCGCGGCGGATCGGGCCAGCATAGTGTCCAGCACGCCCTCACCGATTTCGGTCTGCGCCCATTTGCATTCTCCGAATAGCATCGAGCCATCCAGCAACTGCCCGGCTATGTCGATATCGTAATCGCTACCCCACACCTGGCCGATGTCTCGCGCCGGCACAACAAGCCGCTCCTGGATGTGCCGCCGAACGTGGTCGCGGCACATCTCCTCGAACGCGACGCCCATGAATTCGGTCAGCTTGGGCGCGATCTGGTGCAGCCAGACCGCCCCCCCGAAACCCTGCGCCACACTGGACAGATTGGGCCGCACAAACCGGTGCCAGAACCCCACCAGCGGATCGGCGACGAAATACCGCCGGTCGCGTGAGTTCGCCGCCGCGTCCATCGACCGCACGGATCGGATCAGCCGCATGCGCTGCAGGCGGTCCAGATAGGGAGAAATCCGCTTCGAATCCGTATCGCCGGTCCGCCCGATAATCTCGCCGTATTTCGTGCAACCGCCCGCGATCGCGGCCAGAATGCTGGCATACCGGTGAATATCGCGCAGTTCGGATTGCAACAGTACCGTCGGTTCATCGACCAAGGCCCCGGTATTGCTCAGCATCAGCCGCACCACATTGTCGGCCAGGGTGCTGTCCGGGTCGCACAGCCGCAGATAGTGCGGCACGCCCCCGAAAATGCCATACGCCATGAAGACGTCGTCAGCCGAATAACCGGGGAAAAACCGCGCCGCATCTCGCAGGGGCAGCGGCCCCAGATCGAGCGACAAGGTCTTCCGCCCATACAGCGGGTTCCGTTCGGCCAGCAGATCCTCCATGTGCGCGATCATCGATCCGCACAGCACGATTTTCAGGCGACCGAGCTCCGGCGCCTTGGAATCCCAGAGTTTTTGCACGATGGACGGTAATGCCGGGTTGTCTTCGACCAGATACGGAAATTCGTCCAGGACGACGACCAGACCCGGCCGGGTCTCCGCCTTGCGGGCGAGCCAGGCGAGCACCCCGAACCAGTCCCCAATCGACCCCAGGACATCATCGGCCCCAAGAGAGCGCGCGATCTCACCCTTGAAGGCTTCCAGATTAAGCGCCGACGTCACCCGCGTGGCCTGATAAAACACATGCGGCAGCGCGCGTGCGGCCTCCCGGATCAACTCCGATTTTCCGATTCGCCGCCGTCCGTAAATCACCATCAACGAGGCTCGTTTGGCCTCGAACTCTCTGCGGAGTTGGGTCAGTTCAGCGTCGCGGCCCCGGAATGCCATTTGCCTAATCCAATTTAACCTAATCAGGATTAGTCTAATTTAAATTAGTGTGCAAGCATTACCCGCTGATCCGAACCACCTCATGCCGCAGCAACCAGCGCTTCCGCTCGATCCCGCCGCCATACCCGGTCAGCGAGGCGTTCGATCCGATCACCCGGTGGCACGGCACGATGATGCTGATCGGGTTGGCGCCGTTCGCCGCGCCCACCGCGCGCACCGCCTTCGGCCGCCCGATCCCGGCCGCCAGCCGGCCGTACGTGGTGGTGTCTCCGGTCGCGATCAGGCGCAACGCCGCCCAGACCTCGCGCTGAAACGCCGTGCCGGCGGTTTTCACTGGCAAGCGGTCGATCGCCGCCAGATCGCCGTCGAAATATCTCTCGACCGCTCGCCGCGCCTCGGAAACGCCATTGCGGGGTTCCAGCGTCACGACCCCATACTGCAATCGCAGCAGGTCGAGCATGCGCGCGGTGTAGTCTTCCCAGTCCAGCGAGCGGACGATCCCCTCATCGTCGGTTAGCAACAGAATCGGCCCGATGGGCGTCGGAAACGTCTCGACAAAGAACCGGGTCATGCGCTGGCCCACAAATGCTGTGCCGCGTAGGCCCGCCACGGCCGCCAGGTTTCCGCCCTGGCCAGCAGGGCCGAAGCCGTCGGCCGCAGCCCATCGGCGTCCGCCATCGCCCGCATCAGCCCGATATCCGCCGCCGGAAACGCGTCCGGTTCGCGCAATTGCCGCATGGCGATATATTGCGCCGTCCACTCGCCGATCCCCGGCAGAGCCTTCAGCGTCGCCACCGCCTCATCCAATCCCCGGCCGGCGGAGAAAATCTCCGGATCGGCCACCACTGCCGCCGCGACCGCCAGCAGCGTGGCGCCGCGGCTGCGCGGCATCCCCATCGAGGCCGGATCGGCCCCGGTCAGCGCCGCCGGTTCGGGGAACACATGCGTCAGCACGCCATCCGGCTCGCGCAATGGTTCGCCAAACCTCGCCACCAGGGTTCCGGCCAGCCGGATCGCACCGGGGACGGTGATCTGTTGCCCCAGCACCGCGCGCACCGCCAGTTCGAAACCGTCCCAGGCGCCGGGGACCCGCAGCCCGGGCCGGGCGGCGACCAATGGCGCCAATGTCGGGTCCTTGACCAGTTGCAGCCCGATCGCATCCGGGTCGGCTGCCAGATCGAACACCCGTCGCAACCGAGCGATGATTTGGGGCAGGGCGGATAACGCGGGGAAGCGCACTGTTGCTTTCAGGGCGTTGCCCTCGGTCGGCTGGACCGAGACCGTTCCTTGGTGCCCACCCAGTCCGATGGTCCGGCGATACACATCGCCCTCGACGCTCTCAACCCCTGTGATGGCACGCACCCGCAGAAATCGCAGCATGGCGGGCCAGTCGTAGGGCGGGCGGTATCGCAGCAGCAGGCTAATCTCGCCGGCCGGGCCGGCGGATGCTTCGCCGTCGCCAGACCTGCGCAACGCCGTCGGAGGCCGTTTGAACAGCTCCTGAAAGGTATCGTTGAACCGGCGCAGACTGCCAAATCCGGCTGCCAGGGCGATCTCGGTCATTGGCAGACGCGTCTCGTGGATCAACTGTTTCGCCAGCAAAATGCGCCGGCTTTGCGCCACCGCCACCGGTGAGGCGCCCAGATGCTGCTGGAACAGCCGCCGCAGTTGCCGCTCTCCCACGCCGACCCGGCTGGCCAGGTCATCGACCGAACCTTCGTCCAGGGCGCCAAGTTCCACCAATGCCAGCGCGCGCGACACCGTGTTGGATGCGCCGCGCCACGCGCCAAGGTCGGGGGAAGTCTCTGGCCGGCACCGCAGGCAGGGCCGGAATCCGGCCTCGTGCGCCGCGGCGGCGGTTGGAAAAAAGACGATATTTTCCGACCGGGGTGTCCGCGCCGGGCAAACCGGGCGGCAATAGACCCCGGTGGTCTTCACGCCAGTGAACAACCGCCCGTCAAACCGCGCATCCCGCACCGCGAGTGCTCTGTAACAGGCGTCGTGGTCCAGATCGAGTGTGGTGTCTTCCGTCATCGGCATCCCCCGGAACGCACGGCATACTATGCGTCATTCCAAAGGAAGGTCTCGCCGTTTTCGGACGCGATTGATCCAGGCCCTTCGGCTGGACGCGTTATGGCTTCGACGCGGTGGCAGTTGCCACCGGGCTGACCGCAACGGTGACATGAACGGTCTCGTTGCCGGGGATCAATTTCACTCTAAAGCTGTCGTTGCCGGAAAATCCACGATCCGGCGTGTAATCGATCCGCGTGTCGTCCCCGACGCTGTGGATCGTCACGGAGCCATGCGCCGGGCGCGCCGTCAGCAGACCGGCGTCGAACGGCTTCGCTCCGTCCTGGTCCACCCGAACGCCGCACCAGCCGCCGTCATTGCTGAGGCCCATCGTGACTTCGGTGGTCGCTGCGGGGGACGGCACGATCTTCGGTGCGACGCAGATCTTCGCCCCACCCGCCATGTCGGTCGCATACACCCGCAGTTTGGACCCGGCCTGGCCGGCTTGCTGTTGTGAGGAACAGCCTGCCAGCAGCACGGCAGTCAGGAAAAGCGTCGTCCGGGCGATGTGTCGGATCGCACCAGGGGCCGGGCTTGTGTCGGTCATGTCGTCAACGCCTTCTGTCTTGAACTCTATCGGGGCGAGACCGATCGCGAACGAGTCGCGCGCCGGGTCCGGCGGGTCGCACATAGACCGCCGGACGGGGTCATTGGAAGCCAGGATTGCCCTGCTGCGCGGGAATCTGAACCACACGGCGGAACAGGCCGATGTCATAACCCTGGTCCTGCATACGCCGCAGCAGCGCTTGATACGTCGGTTCGTCGATCACCGGCTGTCGCGCGAAGACCCATCCGTAGCCTCGCCCAGGGTAGCCGACCAGGGCGGTCTGGTAGTCGGGATCGACGTACAGGATCAGATACGACATGTACAGCGGCCAGAACGGGCTTTCCCGCCAGCGCGCATTGCCGGTGTTCGGCACCACGTACCCGTTGAGGACATAGGATTTCTCGGGCGCGTCGAAACTCTTGGGCCGCGCGGTGTAAACGTCGGTCAGGTTTCCGCCGGGCTGGAAGCTGAGATCGAAATAGCTGCCGACATTTCCCTTCTCGGCGAAATAGGGAATGTTCGCGATGACGTACCAGCGTCCGGCGTAGCGATCCAGATCGACCCGCGGGGCGAGTGTTAAAGGCGGCGAGTCGGATGTGCAGCCGGCCAACATCGAAAGGCCGACGATGCCAACGGCCGCCGCGATCATCACCTGGTATCTTTTTTCCATGCATGATTTACGCGGTTCCTCGCTGAGCGGATCATCGCTTTGCGGTTGAATCTCCTCAAATTCACGCCACCGCTTGTCCGGAACGGGCCGGGATGCTTTATGCGCCGCACTGTCCAGGTGATCAGGACAGGAACCGACAGGCCACCAGGACGACGATGACCGCGACCGCTCCGAGCTTTCAGGACCTCATTATGCGGCTTCAGGGTTTTTGGGCGCGGCAGGGCTGCGTCATCCTGCAGCCGTATGACGTCGAGATGGGTGCGGGGACGTTCCACCCGGCGACGACGTTGCGCGCGCTGGGCCCGAAGCCCTGGCGTGCCGCTTACGTGCAGCCCAGCCGGCGTCCGACGGACGGGCGGTATGGCGAAAACCCGAACCGGCTCCAGCACTACTATCAGTTTCAGGTGATCATGAAGCCGAGTCCGGCCGATGCGCAGGAGTTGCTGCTGGCATCGTATCGCGAGATCGGCCTCGATCCGCTGCGCCACGATTTTCGCTTCGTCGAGGATGACTGGGAAAGCCCGACCCTGGGCGCCTGGGGTCTGGGATGGGAAGTCTGGTGCGACGGCATGGAGGTGGGTCAGTTCACCTATTTCCAGCAGGTCGGCGGCATTCCGGTCACGTTTCCAAGCTTCGAGATGACCTACGGTCTGGAACGCCTGGCGATGTATGTCCAGGACAAGGACAACGTTTTCGACATTGATTTCAATGGGGCAGGGGTCAAGTACGGCGACGTGTTCCTGCGCGCCGAACGTGAATACAGCGCGCATAATTTCGAGTTTGCCGACACCGATATGCTCTCCCGCCACTTCTCCGACGCCGAAGGTGAATGCGCCGCTCTGCTCGGGCGCAAACTGGCGCTGCCGGCGTATGATCAGTGCATCAAGGCCAGTCATTTGTTCAATTTGCTGGATGCGCGTGGTGTGATCAGCGTGACGGAACGTGCCAGCTATATCGGCCGGGTGCGCACGCTGGCGAAGGGCTGCTGCGAGGCCTGGGTGGCCGGGGAAGCAGCGTGACCGGTGCCGACCTATCCGGGCACTGTTGGTCCAGGGCCCAGCCCGAGCGTCATGGCCCGGCTCGTCCGGGCCACCTATGCCATGGCGGTGCCGCGACAGGTGGCCCGGACAAGCCGAGCCATGACGAATGTGGAATGGCAACGGCAATGTCAACGCGGACCGGTTTGAAAGACTGAACATGCCCGAATTTTTCCTGGAACTGTTCAGCGAGGAAATCCCTGCCCGCATGCAACGCGGGGCGGCGGCTGAACTTGAACGTGTTCTGACGGCCGCCCTGGGCGCGATCTCGCCCAGGAACGTTGCGACCTGGTTCGGCCCGCGCCGCATCGCGTTGCGGGCGGAAGTCGCGGCGCAGGTCGCGGCTGCCAGTTCGTCCGAACGTGGCCCGCGGGCGACGGCGCCGGAGCAAGCATTGACCGGGTTCCTCCGCAAGCATGGCGCGACGCGGGAGCAGTTGCGGCAAGAGGGCGATTTCTGGGTTCTGGACAAGCAGACCGAGGCCGTCTCCGCCAGCACGTTGATCGCCGCGACCATTCCCGGCCTGTTGCGCCGCTTCGCGTGGCCGAAATCCATGCGCTGGGGCGGCAGCAGCATTTTTGTGTGGGTGCGTCCGTTGCGCCGCATCACGTGTCTGCTGGACGGCGAAGTTGTGCCGTTCGACCTGCGTGACGGCACTGATGACGGGCACGGCCTGGCCAGTGGCAACCTGACCGAGGGGCACCGATTCCACGCTCCCGGCGCTTTTGTGGTGGCGAATGCCGCCCACTGGCAGTCGAATCTGGTCGCGCGTCAGGTTTTGGTCGATGCCGCTGATCGCAAGCGTGTCATCGCCGACCGTGTCGCTGGCCTCGCGGCTGAAAAGCACCTGACCGTGGTGGACGACCCCGGTTTGTTGGATGAGGTTTCCGGACTTGTCGAATGGCCCGTGCCGCATCTCGGACGCATCGCGGATGAGCACATGGATCTGCCGCCCGAGGTGATGCAGGTGTCCATGCGGGTCAATCAGCGCTACTTCGCGCTGCGCAATGCCGACAACACCGCCGCCCCGTGGTTCGCGTTCGTCGCGAATATCGAGGCCGACGATCATGGCGCCGCTATCATCGCCGGCAATGAACGTGTGTTGCGCGCCCGGTTCTCTGACGCCCGGCATTTCTGGGATCTGGATCGCAAGAGCCGGCTGGAGACGCGGATTCCGGCGCTGGACAAGGTCACGTTCCAGGCCAAGCTCGGAACGCAGGGCGACCGGGTTCGCCGGCTGACCGCGTTCGCAGCCATGATTGCAGAGAAAATTGGCGCCGATCCAATTCTGGCCGCCCGCGCCGCGGAGTTGTCGAAAGCGGACCTCGTTTCGGGTATGGTCGGGGAGTTTCCCGAACTGCAAGGTGTTATGGGCCGCTATTACGCCCTGCACGATGGTCAACCGCCTGAGGTCGCCGACGCCATCCGCGACCACTACGCCCCACGGGGTCCAACCGAATCGGCACCGTCCGAACCAGTCTCCATTGCTGTAGCGCTGGCAGACAAGCTTGATCAGCTGATCGGGTTCTTCACAATCGGTGAAAAACCCACCGGCTCTGGCGACCCCTACGCATTACGCCGCGCCGCACTCGGCGTGATCCGGATCGTTCGGGAAAATGGACTGAGGCTTTCGCTGCTATCTCTGTGTGAACTGTCTTGCTCCGCTGTCGAAAAGAGTTTGGTTCATCAAGCGGGAAAGTTGGCGCGTGAATCCATGGGCGCGTCCATTGTGGCTCATGCTTCAGTGACGAGGGTGGTGCCCGGGACCAACCGACAGGCAGATACTGTGGCGCTCGATGTGGTGGGGTTTCTTCAAGAACGCTTACGAGTCCAACTTCGGTCCGAAGGACTCCGTCATGACGTCCTGGAGGCCGTTCTATCGTCTGGTTGGGACGACGACATCGTTCGTGTCCTGGCCCGCACCGAAGCGGTCGCCTCGCTCCTCGGCACCCCGGACGGCGCCAACCTGCTGTTCGCCTACCGCCGCGCCGCGAACATCCTGCGGATCGAAGAACGCAAGGACGGGCCGTTCAACGACTTGCCGGATCGAGACCTGTTCCGCGAACCGGCCGAGGTTGATCTGGATCAGGCGTTGACCACCTGCTCCGTTGTGGCGGGTCTGTTGGATGCTGAATCCTACGGTGAGGCCATGACGGTCATGGCGGGGCTACGACCTTCGTTGGATGCGTTTTTCGAAAAAGTCACTGTAAACGCGTCCGAACCGGAATTACGCCGCAATCGTTTGCGTTTGCTCAACCAGGTTCGGTCCATCATGGACCAGATCGCCGATTTCTCCCGTATCGAAGGCTAAGGATGAGGTCCGACATGACCAAGTGGGTTTACAGCTTCGGCGCCGGTCACAATGAAGGCCGAGCGGATATGCGCAATTTGCTGGGCGGGAAGGGGGCAAATCTGGCGGAGATGTCGTCGATCGGCCTCCCGGTCCCTCCCGGCTTTACCATCACCACCGATGTCTGCACGGCCTACTACGACAACGGCCACAAATACCCGGATGAGCTGGCCGGTCAGGTCGATGCCGCCCTGGCCGCGATCGAAAAGGCCGTCGGGCTTAATTTCGGTGATCACGATCATCCGTTGCTGGTCTCGGTTCGCTCCGGCGCCCGGGTGTCTATGCCGGGGATGATGGACACCGTCCTGAACCTCGGGCTGAATGACGTGACGGTCGAAGGGCTGGCCAAGGTCTCCAACGACCCGCGCTTCGCTTTCGACTCCTATCGCCGCTTCATCCAGATGTACGGTTCCGTGGTGCTCGGCGTCGATCATCATCGCTTTGAAGAGATCATCGAGCACGCCAAGCTCGAAGCCGACGTGATCGAGGACACCGCGCTGACCGCGCAGCATTGGCGCGATGTGGTCGAGGGCTACAAGGACCTCGTGCTGCAAGAAACCGGCAATCCGTTCCCGCAAGATCCGCATGTCCAGCTTTGGGGCGCGGTTGGCGCGGTGTTTGGCTCGTGGATGAACCCGCGCGCGATCACCTATCGCCGGCTGCACGACATTCCGGCCGCCTGGGGCACCGGCGTCAGCGTGCAGGCGATGGTGTTCGGCAACATGGGCACCGATTGCGCCACCGGCGTGTGCTTCACGCGCGATCCGTCCACCGGCGAGAACATGTTCTACGGCGAGTATCTGGTGAACGCGCAGGGTGAGGACGTCGTCGCCGGCATCCGCACGCCGCAGCCGTTGTCCGCCTCGGTCGCCAAGCCGGGCGAAATCCCGTTGGAACAGGCGATGCCAAACGCCTATGCCGAGTTGATGGCGGTGCGCTCGACGCTCGAGAAGCACTACAAGGATATGCAGGATATCGAGTTCACCGTGCAGCAGCACAAGCTGTACATGCTGCAAACCCGCAACGGCAAGCGGACGGCGGCCGCCGCGCTGCGCATGGCGGTGGAGATGGCGCATGAGGGTCTGATCGACGAGGCCGAGGCCGTGATGCGGGTCAATCCGTCGTCGCTGGATCAGCTTCTGCATCCGACGTTGGATCCGAAAGCCCCGCGCACGCTGCTGGGCAAAGGCCTGCCGGCCAGCCCGGGCGCCGCCTGCGGCACCGTCGTATTCAGCGCTGATGAGGCCGAATCCCGCGCCGCGAAGGGCGAGTCCGTCATTCTGGTGCGGATCGAGACCAGTCCGGAAGACATTCACGGCATGCACGCCGCGAAAGGCATTCTCACGACACGCGGTGGCATGACCAGCCATGCTGCCGTGGTTGCTCGCGGCATGGGGCGTCCGTGTGTCGCGGGTGCCGGTGGCATCAGCGTCGATTACAACGCCCAGATCCTGGCGGCCGGTGGAAAATTCATTCGCGCGGGTGAGGTCATCACGCTGGATGGCGCCACCGGTGAGGTGTTCGTCGGATCGGTCGCGATGATCGAACCGGCGATGTCTGGTGAATTCGGCACGTTGATGGAATGGGCGGACAAGCACCGCCGCATGGGCGTGCGCGCCAACGCGGAAACCCCGATGGATGCCGAAACGGCGCGCAAGTTCGGTGCCGAGGGCATCGGCCTGTGCCGCACGGAGCACATGTTCTTCAATCCTGAGCGGATTCTGGCGGTTCGCCAGATGATTATTTCCAATACCGAGGCCGGTCGCCGTACCGCGCTGGCCGTGCTGCTGCCGTTCCAGCGGGAGGATTTCCGCCAGTTGTTCACCATCATGGCGGGGCTGCCGGTGACGATCCGGCTGCTCGACCCGCCGTTGCACGAATTCCTGCCGCATGCGGATCAGGAGATGCAGGACGTCGCGGACAGTCTGGGCACGGATGTCGCCCTGATCCGCCAGCGCGCCGAGGAGTTGAAGGAAGCCAACCCGATGCTGGGGCATCGCGGCTGCCGTCTGGGCATCGCGTATCCCGAGATTTACGAGATGCAGGCGCGCGCGATCTTCGAAGGCGCCATCGCGGTGGCGAAGGAGACCGGCAACGCGCCGCATCCCGAGATCATGATCCCGCTGGTGGGGATGAAGAAGGAACTCGATATTACGCGGGCTCAGGTGGACAAGATCGCCGCGCAGGTGTTCGCGGAGACCGGCACCACGATCGAATACAGCGTCGGCACGATGATCGAGCTGCCGCGCGCAGCGCTGCTGGCCGACCAGATCGCCGAGGCGGCTGACTTCTTCAGCTTCGGCACCAACGATCTGACTCAGACGGTGTTCGGGCTGTCGCGCGATGACGCCGGGAAGTTCCTGCCGGCGTATGTGGAGGCGGGGATTCTGGTGAAGGACCCGTTCGTGTCGATCGACATCGAGGGCGTCGGCGAAATGGTCCGCATCGGCGTGGAGAAAGGTCGCAAGACGAAGCCGAAGTTGAAGCTGGGGATCTGCGGCGAGCATGGCGGCGATCCGGCCTCGATCACGTTCTGCGAGCAGGTCGGGCTGGATTACGTGTCGTGCAGCCCGTTCCGCGTGCCGGTGGCGCGTTTGGCGGCGGCCCAGGCGGCGTTGGGAACGGCGAGCGACCGGACGGCTTAGGCTGCTATCGGACGCATCGTCGTGGCAATTGGCCGCGACGTGCGTCCGGGACCGGCTTTGGAGTGGCGCTGATGCAAGACGGGTATGTCGGCGACATTGGCGACTATGTGAAGCTGGCGATCCTCCTTGCATTGTCGCCGGGAAAACGCCTCGGCGTTGCATGGTGGCTGTTCCCGGATAGCGAACCTTTCGGAGATGGACGGCACACGTCCTATCTCCAGGCCCCGTCGCTATGGCGACATCTGGATCCGTTGGCGTTCGACGCACTCCGGTCCATTGTCGTGTCCGGTCGCCGGGAGGTCGCGGCTCTTGAGGACGCTGATTTGCTGCCGGGGGGCTACGTACTCCCGGGAGGGCGTTTTCGCCGGCACCACACCCGGGGAGGTGCGCGGTCATCGCTCGGGTTGGTTCGCACGTTGTCGGACGGAGTTGATGGAATGCGACTTCGTGTTTCTGGATCCGGACAACGGGCTCGAAACCAAAGGCTTCAGTTCTGGAGCCGGAAGCGGGGGTAAATCGGTCAGCCTGGCGGAAGTGTCGGCGCTCCATCAGCCCGGCCGAACGCTATTGGTGTATCATCATCAGACGCGTTTCAAGGGCGGACATCCCGCGGAACTGCTATACTGGTCCGAACGCCTTCGAGGACTGGGGTGCGATCGCGTCGATGCTTGATGTGATTGGGACGAAAACCGCCTCGCTGACCTCCTTGGGCACACGGTGGACCTGATTGAGGAAGGCGCTCTGCGGCCGCAAGCGCAACAAAGTGTCGGCCGCGAGGCTGTGCGTGCCTTCTGGCGATCCGATCCAACGATTCGGTGATATCGGACGAATATTGACCGTATGGAGAGGTTTACCGCATGGATGGACCTGCAAGGCTTCGCCGCCCACGAACAGACCGAACGCGCGGTCTAATACAGTTTGCTGATTATTGGGGAAGCCGCCGCGAAATCGGGCGATGTGCTGGCGCTTAAGGGCGGATGGACGAAACTCCGTTGCAGACGCGGCGATTATCGGCCTGTGGAGACGCTCATTTTTGGGGGAGACATCTGGTATGCCTGACGACACAGCGCCTTCGTCCACCGATCTCCATTATCTGTCCATCGCCGATGCCGCCCGGTTGATCCAACAGCGCCACGTATCGCCGGTCGAATTGACGCAGGCATATCTCGACCGTATCGAGACGTTCGATCCGCAGTTGAACGCTTACCTGACGGTCACCGCCGACCGCGCACTGTCGCAGGCGAAAGCGGCAGAGGCGGAGATCCTTACCGGACGGTATCGCGGCCCCATGCATGGGATCCCCTTTGCGTTAAAGGACATCTACTGCACGGACGGCATCCGCACGACCTGTCACTCCCGCACCCGGGCCGACTACGTGCCCAGCTTCGACGCCACGACCGTGACAAAACTGTATGACAGCGGCGCGGTGCTGCTGGGCAAGTTGTCCACCCACGAATTCGCCCATGGCGGGCCTTCATTCGATCTTCCCTGGCCGGCCGCTCGTAACCCATGGTACCGCGAGCATTTCACCGGCGGATCGTCCAGCGGCGCCGGCGCCAGTGTGGCGGCGGGTTTGGCGCCGGGTGCACTGGGTTCCGACACCGGCGGGTCGATCCGCAACCCGGCGGCACTGTGCGGACTGGTGGGATTGAAGCCGACCTACGGACTCGTCAGCCGGTCAGGAGTCTTCACGAACAGTTTTAGCTACGATCACGCCGGCCCCATGACGTGGACGGTCGAGGACTGCGCCATCATGCTTCAGGCGATCGCCGGCCATGACAGCAAGGATCCAGCCAGTGCCGGGCGAATGGTGCCGGATTACCGGGCTGACCTGAATAACGGGATCAAAGGTCTCCGAATCGGTGTTCTGCGGCATCTGTATGAGGACGATGTGCCGGTCGCTGACTCGGTGAAGCTCGCCCTGGATCAGGCGTACGACGTGCTGCGCGGCCTTGGTGTCGTTATAGAAGATGCCCGGATCAGACCGGCCGCGGATTACCACGCGGTTAAGATCACCGGGGCTGAGACGGAGCTTTTGGCGGTTCACGAACCGGTGCTGCGTCGGCGCCTGAACGATTTCGGGGCGGACTTCCTGGGGCGAGCCCTCGGGGCACTGTTGATCAGCGGGGCGGACTATATGCAGGCATCGCGGCAGCGGCGGGCAATGATCGCGGAGATGGCGCCGCTGTATGACCGGTATGATGTGCTGGTCACCGCGGGGCCGGGTCCGGCTGCCCGGTTGGATGCCTGGCGCACGATCCATTTCTGGCAGCGCAATTCGCTGACGACCCCGTTCAACGTGACCGGCGGGCCGGCGTTGGTGCAGTGCATCGGATTCACCGGCGACGGGTTGCCGCTGTCAATGCAGGTTGTCGGACGGCCGTTTGCCGATGCGATGGTGCTGCGGGTGGCGAAGGCCTACGAGGACGCGACATCGTGGAAACGTCGGCGTCCGGCCCTGACGGCGGGTGCAACGCCCCTGCCGGCCCCGCCCATTCCGGCAGCCGCGAAGGCCGACATCGGTTCGGCGCGACGGGATCAGATCGCGGCGCTTTGCAAGCGTGCTGGCTTCACGGTTCCGGAGAACCATTTTGAACAGCTGTGCGCGACGGCCCCGTTTGTCGAAGACATGGTAGGACACCTGAATCGGTCATGGGAGTTTACCGACGAACCAGCCAACGTGTTTCAGTTCGGGGGTCAAAGCGCGATCGGGTAATCCATGCCATGGATATTGAAAGCTAAATGACCGGCGGTCGTTGACGGGTTAACATTCCACGTCCGTCATGGCCCTCTCCCCCGATCAGGTCGGGGGAGGGCCATGATGATCGGGGGGCGAAAGTCGGCCTCAGCGGCGGCTGGTAGGACAAGCGGTATCCTTAATTTGAAAGGGTTCGACCTAACCGCGGAACCCGCATCGCTCCAACGCAGCCAGCATGTGCGCAGCCGGATCGGCGGTCGCAACGACGGGAGGATCCACCGGCACATGGATCGCCCGCGCCAGCAAATGCAACCCGGACCCGGCCTCACCGTAGCGCTCGTCCCCCAGGATCGGCGCGCCCAGTGTCAGGCAATGCACCCTGATCTGATGAGTCCGCCCGGTCCGGGGCCGCAGTTCCAACCAGGTCAGCCCATCGCCGCGCCCGAGCACGTGCCAATCGGTCACAGCGGACTGGCCTTTGGGGTCGATCACCATCCGCCAGCCGGTCTTGTCGCTGACCTTTAGCAGCGGAGCATTAACCGATCCTCGATTGCCCTCGACCACTCCGGTCACCACCGCCCAGTACGTTTTGCGCACGCCCCCCGACGCGAACAGCGCCTGGGCCTGCAGCAGCGCCGCCCGCCGCAGTGCGACGACCAGGCAGCCGGAGGTATCCGCATCCAGCCGGTGCGCCAGCCACGGGCCGTCCTTGCGTCGCGACAGCAACGGAAACCAGTCCTCCACGCTGCGCCCGCCCGCCGGCCCGGCATGCACCGGCAACCCCGCCGGCTTGTCCAGCACGACGAAGCGTTGATCCTGAAACAGAATGACCGGAGCCTGCATGGCGCCTTGAGTAGCAGCCGCGCACCCGCCCGCCTATGGCTGGCGCCGGCTTGCCGGTTGGCACCGAGCGGGTCATGCGCGTATGCGGTGCCATTCTCGCGGCGGGACCCTCCCCCTGGAACCTGGACTGGAAGTCATATGACCTACGTGCGGCCGACCAACACCGCTCCGCTGGCCCCTGAGGCGAAGGAGGGTTGGCTACAGCAGTACGGCGATTTCTATCGCGACCTGGCCGCGCGGGACCCCGGGGCGTTGAACCGGAAGCCGCCGGAGGAGGCGCTGGCGGGGGCGCTCGACCGGATTGGCGCGCTGATTGTCGCGGAAGCGCGGACGCTGGCGGACGGCAACCCGGCCATGCGGCGGTTCCTGGACGACACCGCGCTGCCGGGGGGTATGAGCGGGTCGCTGCCGGACGAGTTCCGGACGTTTTGCCTGCTGCTGAACGGTGTGAAGCAGTGGCTGGCGCACGAACAGGCCGCCACGGACAAATACCTGCTCGGTAGCCGGGCGCGGGCGCGGCTCCGGCGGATGGGGGAGACGTGTTTGGTGACGGGCGCGCCCCTGACGGGGGATGCCGAGCTGCATCATCCGATGCGCGATGGACGGCCGCCGCTGCCGATTAGCCGCGAGGGGCTGCGGATTGTGGAACAGGGTGCCGGGGACGCGGGCGAGGTGGATGGGGAGGCCGACGGGATCGCCGCGATCATCGCCGAGCTGAAGAAGCCGAAGGAGTCCTGGCGGATGTTGCGGCGCGGCTGCCTGCTGATCCAGGGCCTGCCGGCCGGGGAGGGGACGCCGGCCGGGAATGCGAGCGCGAAGGCGCTGGCCAGACGGGCGATCTCGGCGACGGAGCTGTCGGCGGAGGGGCTGGTGGAATGGCTGGATGCGAATGGGTTGGGGGTGATGGGGGAGGGGTGAGGCTAGCGCTTTCTGGTGCGTCAAGACCGGCGTCTTTTTTTCATCCGATCGTGTGTTCACACCTTGCGTCGACCATTATGTAAGATTATCTTACCGATGGTAAGCGGAGATCGGTATGACGCCCGAGGATGCAAAGACAGCTCTGATTTCGGTACTTCAAGATATCCAGGCGCGCAGCGGCTTAGATTGCCCTGCGCTCGATGGGGATGTCATTCCACCCAAGCTGCTGCCGAAGTTTGACAGCACCGTGTGGCCTGTGGCGACCACTCTCGTAGCCCGCAAATTGGGCGTCATCATCCCTAACGATGTTCACATCTTCGGCGGAGAGAATGGAGTTCCTCTATTGAGCATCAACCAGACCGCTGTGCTGATCTGCAAAAAAGCGCAAACCAAGAAGCATCAGAAAGTAGCCGCCTAAAATGATTAAGCCGGACCACCGCCAAGCCATCGCTACCCGACTAAGGGAGGCGCGCCGCCTGTCGGGCCTAAGCCAGGGGCAGGTTGCCCAACGCATGGGTCTCCATAGGCCCTCGGTTTCAGAAATTGAGGCCGGCAACCGTCGAGTGAGCGTGGATGAGCTCAGTCGTTTTGCGGAATTATATGAGGTCAGTACGGCATATTTGATTGGCGACACCCCCGATACATTGGCGACCGATGATCCGCGATTACAAATGGCCGCGCGAGAGCTTCGGAAATTGCCAGCTGAATCACTCGACAAACTGTTAAAGGCGCTGGCGGCACTTCGCGCGGAAGACGACGAGGCAAAGAGTTGATGGACCGGCGGGCAATTCTGCGCGAGGCGATGCAGGCCGCCTCCGAGATGAGAGATGTTGCCGGATTCGACCAATTCGAGCCAGCCGACCCCTTTGCTGCGGCTGCGGCGCTCAAAGTCAAGGTGGTCTTCCTTGGCGCCAGTATGGAGGGATTTTACTTCAAGGGGCCGCCGGGGC
>Ga0316229_1002359_pt1 | contig 16480 bp, 9 predicted proteins | sample TBH18023metaG_FD_206011 | JGI IMG/M metagenome (GOLD analysis project Ga0316229, IMG submission 206011) | Freshwater microbial communities from Trout Bog Lake, Wisconsin, USA - TBH18023 | ecosystem: Environmental > Aquatic > Freshwater > Lake > Hypolimnion/Profundal zone | place: USA: Wisconsin... | reverse complement strand
ACCAATGGCGCCGGCACGGTTTTTCAAATCTCCACCAACGGAGCCTTCACTTCACTTTATTCGTTCAATGGCCAGATGGACGGTGCTAATTCCTCCGCCAGCCTGATTCAGATCGCCGGCGGCCTGCTCTTGGGGACCGTTTCCAGAAGCGGAAATGCGGGCCAAGGCACGGTTTTTGTGATCAACCCCACCAATGCTTTTTTCCGAGCCCTATGTTCTTTCACTGGAGACGCTGACGGGGCCAATCCCGCCGCTGGCTTGATGCAGGCCAGCAACGGCAATTTCTACGGAACGGCTGCGAATGGCGGCACCAGTGGCAGCGGCACCGTATTTGAACTCGATCCGCTTCAGATCCTGCCCCGGACCTTTTTGGTCACCGTCCCCCCGGGTGGACTCTCCGCCCAAACCAACCTAGCCATTATCAACTTGGGGACGGCTGCCTTGAATTGGGTCGCGGCCAACTCCCCGTGGCTCAGTTTTTCAACCTCCAACGGCATGGTGCCATCGGGCAGCACGCTGAATTTGACCGTCCGCCCCACCCCCGCCGCCGTCAGCTTGGCGCCGGGAGTGTATTCAGCCGGGCTGGTTTTCACCAACTTGAGCGATGGCGCTGCCCAAAGCGTCCCGACCACCTTGCAGATACTCCTCTCCCCCTTGGCTCCATTGCCTGGCAGTGCCGGCGCAAATCCCGATTCCCCGCTCATTCAAGCGGGAGATGGCAACCTTTATGGGACCACGGTCGCGGGCGGAACCAACGGCCAAGGTTCCATTGTTCGGGTTGGCGCCACGGGCACACTCACGACCCTTTATTCATTTTCTGGCGGAACCGGCGCTGCTCCGGAAGCCGCGCTAGTCCAAGCAGCTAATGGCCTGCTCTACGGAACCACGTGCAATGGCGGCACCAACGGCGCCGGCACGGTTTTTCAGATCAGCACCAATGGCGCTTTTGTTCCACTTTATTCGTTTACCGGCGGGAACGACGGCGCCAACCCCACCGCCAGCCTCCTGCAAGCCAGGGACGGCTACCTCTATGGCACTACTTGGGATGGCGGCACCAATGGCGCTGGCACGGTTTTTCGAATCTCCACCAACGGAGCCTTCACTTCAATTTATTCGTTCACGGGCGGGAACGACGGCGCTAATCCCGCCGCCAGCCTCATCCAAGGCGCTGACGGCTATCTCTACGGAACCGCCCAAAATGGAGGAACCAACGTCTATTGGGGCACCATCTTCAAGCTCTCCACCAAAGGGGACTTCATCTTGCTACATACGTGCGGTTACGACGATGGTGGTTCTCCGGAAGCCGCCCTCCTCCAAGCCAGTGACGGTAATTTCTACGGAACCACTTGGAATGGCGGAACCCACGGTTGTGGCACAGTCTTTCAAATCTCCGCCGCCGGAACCTTCACTTCACTTTATTCCTTCACCGACCAGAATGATGGCGCCAATTCCTCCGCCAGCCTGATTCAGGCGGCAAACGGAGATCTGTATGGAACCACTTGTTGGGGCGGGATCAGTGGTTTTGGCACCGTGTTCCAAATCACCCCCACCGGCAACTTCACATCGCTGTACTCGTTCAGCGGAGGCGAAGACGGGGGTAATCCTGCGGGCGCCTTGTTGGCGTTTGACGGCTATCTTTACGGAATGTCCCAGGCAGGCGGGACCAACGGCAACGGCACTGTCTTCGCTCTGGTCATTCCCCAAGTGCCAATCACCATCGGCAACATCGCTTATTCTCATGGAAAATTGAGTTTCAGTTTCCCGACCGTCAGCAGCCAGAACTATATCGTCCAGAGAAACACCAACCTGGCAACCGGCGTCTGGGTCTGGTACACCAACTGCGTCGGTAACGATTTACCTTTTCAAGTCACCGTGCCAGTCACCAACAGCCCCGCCGGTTACTTCCGGGTAACCGAGCAATAAGGTTGGAAATCCCATGAAAACAAATAAAGTCCTCAATCAGATCACCCAGGCCGCGATGGCAGGGTTTGCGGCGCTGGTCTTCCAATCAGCGGTCTTTCCAGCAGCGATGGCGCAGTCGTTCCAATACACCACTGGCTTGATGATCACGAATTGCGAAAACCACACGGCCACGTTGCTGCCCAACGGCACGGTGCTGGTGGCGGGGGGGATTACCAATGCCGACACCCAAGGCGTGATTCTGGCCAGCGCGGAACTCTATTACCCAAACAATGGCAACTGGATCGCGACCAGCGCGATGGTGAACGCGCGCAATCACCATACTGCAACTTTGTTGACTAATGGAAAAGTACTGGTGGCTGGTGGCCAAGGCAGCAGCGCCATTCTTTCCAGCGTGGAGCTCTACAACCCGGACACTGGAAAATGGGCTTCGACCAACTCCATGAGGGTGCCACGCGCAGTCCATACGGCAACCTTGCTGCCCAACGGCAAGGTGCTGGTGGCAGGTGGGACGACCGATGGAATCAATGCCCTTTCCAGCGCGGAACTTTACGACCCCGCCTCCAGGACTTGGACCTTGACGGGTCCAATGACCGCAGCGCGCGCTGGTCATAGCGCAACCTTGCTACCCAATGGAAAAGTCTTGGTGGCTGGTGGCGGAACGGGTCACCATTTCAGCACCCCAACCCCGGGTGCGGAGCTGTACGATCCGGCCACCGGAAAATGGACCGTGACCGGCTCGCCAAACACTGCCCGTTCTCAACAAGCCACCGCAACCTTGTTGCCCAACGGCAAAGTATTGCTGGTTGCGGGCTGCCTCGGCAAAATTGGCCCCGGCGGCAATACCATCAATACCAACAGTGCGGAACTCTATGACCCGGCGACCGGAGTCTGGACGCTGACCGGGTCGCTGACTACCGGGGCGCGCCATGGTAACACCGCCACGCTATTGTCCAATGGCAACGTGCTGATCGCAGGAGGCGAGGAAGATGACGGTGACGTGCATTCCAGCGCGGAGACTTACAATCCAATCACCGGAGCTTGGACCGCCACCGATGCGATGGAGGATGCACTTGAATGGCAGACCGCGACTTTATTGCCCAACGGGAATGTGCTGATCGCTGGCGGTTGCGGCGTCGGTGGAGGCAGCCCCTCGGTTAACACCGCGGAGATCTACAATTCGACCCTCGCGCCGCTCGCGTTGAACACCGCTTCATTGTCCAACGCGACAAACTCCACGGTCTATTACCAGATGTTGAACGTCACCGGCGGGCTGCCACCGTATAGTTGGACGAACCGCTCCGGCTCGTTGCCGCCGGGGTTGGCGCTCTTGGCCAGCGGTTTGCTTTCCGGCACGCCGACAGCCATGGGAAGCTACATTTTCACCGTGGAGGTGACCGACGCATGGTCCGAGACGGCCACGCAGGTTTTGATGCTGCAGGTCGTCTGGCCGCCGGACACCAACCGGCCGGCGTTGAGCATTACCAATCCCACCAAAACCGGGGCACCATGGAGCAAGGCCGGGTTCAGCGTGGCGGGCACGGCCAAGGACAAGGTTGCGGTTACCAACGTATGCTACAGCTTGAACGGCGGAGCGTGGTGTAACGCGGTGACCACCAACCTGTGGACGAACTGGCTAGCGGCGGTGACGCTGGTTCCGGGCACCAACACCATTGCGGCCTATGCGATCAATGCCGGCGGCAACGCTTCTCCCGTCACCAACACCAGCGTGTTTTTCGTGGTGAGCAACCAACTGCAAATTGGAGCCATTGGTCTGGGCACGATTGCACCCAATTACAGCAATGCGTGGCTGAATATAGGCCAGAATTATTCCATCACCTCCAGCCCGGCCAGCGGGTTCGCGGCGGGCAATTGGGTGATTGCGACGAACGGGCTTGCCGGCGCAGCCACCGCTGGCAGGATCGTCCATTTCATGATGGCGTCCAATTTGACGCTGGCAGTGAACTTCGTGGACACCAACCGGCCCACCGTGAGCATTACCAATCTCGTTGCCGGCCAGCGCGTAAGCAATGCCTTATACACTGTCAAAGGCAAGGCCTCCGACAATTGGGAGGTGGCGGCGGTGAACATCCAACTGAACAACAATGGGTGGACGACCGCGGCGGGCACCAACAACTGGTCGGCGCTGTTGAATCTGGTGCCAGGAACAAATACTGTGCAGGCGTATGCGGTGGACAACAGCGGCAACGTCTCGCTGACGAATTCGGTAGCCCTTGATTACGTGCTGAGCGCGCCGTTGGTGGTGCAGGTCCTCGGCGCGGGATTCGTCACCCCAAATTACAACGGTGCGCTCCTGGCGATCGGCACGAATTATACGATGAAAGCCACGGCCTCGAATGGCTTCACCTTCTATTATTGGGGTGGCGGGGTGACGATGACCACCAACAAGTCGCTCACCTTCACCATGGCCTCCAATCTGACCATTATCGCGAATTTCGCGGATGTAACGAAGCCGGTGGCCACGATCACCTACCCAGCCGCGAACCTGAAGTGGAGCAGCACGAACATCACCGTCATTGGCAAAGCCAGTGACAATGTGGGGGTCGCCAAAGTGTGGTGTCAGATCAACCGCGGCGGCTGGACCCTGGCGCAGACGGGCAACGGATTCACCAATTGGACCGCCGCGAATCTGCCGGTGCGGTTCGGCACAAATATCATACAAGCCTGTGCCGAGGATGCGGCTGGGAACATCTCGACGACCAACACGGTACAGTTCTTGGGCGTGGTGGCTCCCGCTTCCCTCGCGGGCTACGCCGGGACGTTGAAGCCTGCGGTCGGCGGGAAAGAACTGGTCCTCGCTTGGAGTGAGGACACTTGGAGCCAGACTGGCACCAGCGGCGACACCAATGCGGACGATTATTGCGCCGGCACCTACGCCTATTTCCAGACCGGTCCCAACACCGCGGTGGTGTCCAATATGGACATTGGCATGTTTAGCGCGCTGGGCGCCACCAACACCACCACCTTGAATTTGACGTTCACCAGCGCCACCACGGCCAACTGCACTTGGACCAACGGGCCCAGTTCCGGCGCGGGAACGCTGACGTTGTCGCCGGTTACTGAACTTGCGCCCGCGACCGTGGCGGGCATGACGGTACATATTGAGTACGGGCCCAATTTCCAACGAGGCGCCACCATTGTTTTTTACGATGATGGCAAATGGCAACGAACGGAACAAAACGGCAATACCTTGTCAGGAGTTTACGCTTGGATCACTTTCAGCCCCACAGTGGCAATTCTCCAATTCAACGACACCGATTCCCGCAACACCAGTTCCGACCACTTAGGGGAGCTGACCTATGTGGAAGTGACTTTCACCTCCGCCACCGGCGGACAGTTTTTCAACGCCAACTATTACAACCCAACCGACGAAACCAACCCCGATGACACCAAGTGGGGTAGTTTCACGATGCAACCTTAACCATGGAATAAGAGTCAATATATGAAAAACATCAAACTCACAGTCAAATGGTTCGGCTTCTGTTCCCTTGTGCTCGCCGGCGCGCTCTTCAGCGGCTGTGCCGGTCCGATGGCCAAGCCCAGTAAAATCATGGCGGCGGCGGCAACCATCCCGTCCGCGCCGCCGCCCGGCAAGGCGCTGGTGTGCGTTCAGCGTCCAAAATCATGGTGGGGGCAGAAATTTTACACTGGGATTTGGGACGACACACACTTCGTGGCGGACTTGGGCAATGGCCATTCGGTGGCCTACGTTTGTGAACCGGGCACGCATCATTTCATGAATCTCTCGATTGAGGCCACCGGTTGTGTGGAGGCTCAACTGCTTCCGGATCAAATCTACGACTTGCGGACGGACACCCTTTTGTGGACCGCGCTGGTGAGTTTCAAGATCAAACCGCTGCATCAAGATGCCGAGACGCGGGCGCGCGTCGCAGAGTGGACCAGGCGTAATCATTGGGTCGAGCCGACCCCGCCGTCGGCAGCTTACGAGCAAGAGAAACAGGATACCGTTCGGCGATTGTTGGAGGAGTTCACCACCGGAGATCGAAAAGACAAACTCCAACATCTCGCGCCAGAGGACCATCGTTGAATGGCGGGGGCGTCGAAAACAGAAAACAACACTCCAATCAAATTTCATGAATATGATAAATACCATGATAAAAACCATGTCCGTTGCCATCGTTTGCGCGCTGCTCAGTTGTGGCTGCAAAAATGTTGTGACTGTGAAATCGGGGAGTTTGGCGGCCTTGAAAGGCGCCACGGTCGTAAACTTGGAATACGACTACGCGGGTATGAAAGTGGGAAACCAGACCGACGAGGAGTATGCCCGAGTCCGTGTGGAGAAGCGCAACCAGCAAACCGCCGGGGCCGGCGACGATTGGCTCAGCCGGTGGCAGGGTAACCGCGCCGGGCGGTACCAGCCCAAATTCGAACAACTGCTCAACAAGCAATTCACCGCCCGGAATGTGGACCTCAATTTCGGCCAGCATCCGGAAGCCAAGTACACCCTGGTGCTCAAATCCATTTGCATCAAGCCGGGTTCTTATTGGCATCGGTATGGGCTCCTGGACGCCGACGCAATTATTGTCGCGACGCAAAACCGGGAGAATCAGGTGGCGGTGGTCACTTGCCGAAAGATGGTCGGCGCGGACCCTTATGCTGGCCTCACCAACTTTGGCCCCGGTCTGGAGCAGGGGTTCAGGATTCAAGAATCCTATGCCAAGACGGGCAAGGAGCTCGGCGCTTTAATCGCCAATCAGGTCCGGTAGTTTTCTGGCAATCAATAACCGGTTGGAACCCAAGCCAGCATCCGTGCGGCTTTCAAGCTCCTCAAAGCCCGCCTCGCGCAACAGCGCCAGGTGGGTTTTTTCGTCCTCGAAATGGAGGCCGAACCGGGCTTGATTTTGACCCAGAAAAACGCCGTTCTTTTCGGAACGGATCACCAGCCGGTGGGCGGCCCCCGCATCCGCCATGGCATCGCGAATGACCAGGCGGCCGCCGGGACGCAGCGCGGCGAAGATTTTGCGGAGCAAGGCCGCCTTGAGTTCGCGCGGGAAATAGTGCAGCACATCGCACAGGAGCGCGCCATCGCACGACGGAAAGGCCGGGCCGTCCAACAGGTCAGCGTGCGTGAAACTCACCCGCGGATTGGCGCGCGCCGTGGCGCGGGCCACCCGGATTTTGTCCGGGTCGAAATCCACGCCCTGCACCCGCCGGTCCGGAGCGGCCAGCGTCAGCCAGTGCGCCAGTAGGCCATAGCCGCAGCCGGCATCCAGAATTTGTCCGCGCGGGGGCACGGCTTTTTCGACGGCGCAAAACAGCGGGTCCGTACGCATCTTCCAATACACGAACTGCGAAATATAAGGCCCCTGCAGGTGATAGAGCCGGCTGACCGCGCGGCGAATCCTCGCCGGGGCCGGGGTGGTCAACGCGGGCTGGCGCAGGCTGCGCCGGGACAGCCAGCGCACAGCCGCCGGCACCAGCACCAGCGTGGCGAGCAAGCTGTAGCTGATGCCGAGCAGCGCCGTCAGCCCTACGGAAAACAGGGCCGGATGCCGCGACAACACCAGCACGCCCGTACCCAGTAGCGCCGTCAGCGCGCACATCGTCACCGCGCCGCCGGTGGATGCCGTGCGTTCCGGCAGGCCCCGCACAGGTTCCAGTTCGCCGAGCAACAGAAACAGGCTGTAGTCGCCGCCCACGCCAATGACAAAAATGACAAACACGAAATTGGCCGCGTCCACGGGCAAGCCGAATAACCCGAGCGTGCCCAGCGTCCAGAAAATCCCCGCCGCCATGGGCAACAGCGTCACCAGGACCAGTTCCAGCCGGCCCAGCAGCAGAAAGAGCAGCAGGGCATTCAGCGCCGCCACCAGCGCGCCAAACACCGGCAGCGCCTGCCGCGCAATGCGCGTGATGTCCTCGGCCAGCGCTTTTTGGTTCAGCAGCAGCGCATCCGGCACCGCCGCCTTGATGGCGGCATGGGCCAGCCGGAATTTTTCGGTGTCCGCTACCTTTACGAGCGTGGTCACATAAATTCCCCCCTCGCGGCCGCTCCAAAAATCAGCCGTCAGCCGGTCCAGCGCCGGACTGGCACCGTCCGCGGCTGGCATGGGCGGCGCGGCGATGGTGGCCAGGAACGGCGCGAATGCCCCGGCGCGGAACCCCAGTTTGCCGGCGGCGGCGGCGAGCGACTCGCGCAGTTCCGTCTGGCGATCGGCGGTCCAGAAGCCGCGCCAGGCGTCCACTTGGGCCGCCCGCGTGCGCGCGGACGGCATTAGCGGGGCGATGGAGGAAAAGGATTCCACCACGTTCTGGGCGCGCAGAATTTCCAGCGCGGCGAAGACCCGTTCGTTTTTCGCCAGCGCTTCTTCGCGCGTCGCGCCGCCCACTACAACCGTGGTTAGCGAGAGCGCTTTCCCCCAAGCAGCTCGAACTGCAGCCTCATCCTGCCGAGTGGCGTTGGTGACGCCGTTGAGCCGCGCCAAGTCGCCGTCGAATTGCAGCCGGCTGACACCGGCGGCGCAGAGAAGAGTGAAGATAATCAACGCCGGCAAAACGAGCCGCGAATGGTGCGCGCGCCAGTCGAAAAAACGTTGCAACAGTGTCGTCAGCGGCAAGGGGGCGGGCGAGGACGCGGACGAGGATAAGTTGGGAACGGCGGTCTTCACCGGAATGAAAACCGGCAGGACGAACAGGGCAAACAGCGCTGCCAAGCCGACGCCGAGCGCGCCGAACAGGCCGAGTTGCCGGTGGCCGGAAACCGGCGAGAGAAACATGACCACGAACGCCGCCATGGTGGTCAGCGCACCGAACGCCACCGCTGGGGTCAGTCCCGCCACGACCCGCGCCAATTCCGCCCGGGTGGCTGGCAAGGCGTCATCAAGTTGATAAACCACATAAATGCCATAGTCCACTGCCACGCCGATCAACATGCTGCCGCAGCCCAGCGCGATCGCGGAAACCAGCCCGCCGGTCAAAAAAAAGCAGGTGATGGCCCCCAGCGCGCCGAACAACACCGGCACCAAGGCCAGCAGCGCCAGCCAGCGGCGGCGACAAGCGGCCACGATCAGCGCCGCAATGGCCAGGGTGGCCAGGGCGCTGGTCCAGGCCGTGTCATGCTGAATCATCGCAGCATTGTCCAAGGCGTCCCGATGGGCGCCGGTTACGGAAATTCTCACCGCCCCGGCCGGAAAATTGGTTTCCACCGAATGCGCGGCCAGTAACACCGCGGCCAGCAGCGCGGCGCTCTTGCCGGTTTCGGACGAACGAAATCCCGGGGTGGCCTGAACCAGGACATGGCAGCCGTCCGCGCTGGTGATGCGCCCGGCGACGATTTGCGCGCCTCCCGCGCCGGCCTGCAAGTCGCGGAGCCGGGCGGCCACGGCGTCGCTGAGACCGGCGGGATCCGTCTGCGCGACGTTCTTGAACATGAGGCCCTGCGGCTGGATCATGGCTTGTTTGAGCCAGGCGAGCCGGCTGGCCAGCGCGGCGGGCGCCAGCCGCGGTTCGAGTTGGCGCAGTTCATTTGAATTTAGCAGCCACGGCAGTTGCGCCTGCAACTCCGTGTACGCCGCGCCCAAATCGGCGGAATCAATTTCGCCGCTCACGGCCGCCAGTTGCGGAATTGGGCGGAGGGCGGCGGCCAATTGATCCGCGGCGGCGGCAAGCTGCGCGGCATTGGTCGTGGCCGTGGCCACATCCAGATACAGCCGCTCGGCCTGCCGGATGTGTTTGAGCGCCTCGACCTGCTCGGCCACGGCGGGCGTGGACACCGGCAGAATATCCGTAAAATCCTCGTTCAATTGGAGTTTCCGCCCCATCAAAACGGCGGCGGCCACGAATAGCCCGAAGGCCAGCAGCACCCAGCCGCGGTGGCGGGACAAAAACAGGTGCAGTTGGACAAAGCGTTCGGTCATGCGGGGGAGGTCTTTTTGCCAGCCCACAGCGAACCGATGAGCCAGGTCAAAATGGTTCCGGCCACGCCGGCAAGGAGGCCGAGCGCCAGGCTGCCAAAAAACCATTCCGCAAAGCGCGCGGGAATTTCGTGGAGCAGCGTTCGGGCGTTCAACGGCAGCAGCGCGCCGGTGTGCAGGAAATGGCCAAGCAGCAAGCTGCCCGCCAGGATGAACGGCGCGGCCAGCGGAAACGAGATGTGGCTGGCGGTCACGGCAATGGCCTTGTTCAAGCGCAGCTTGTGCGCGAGCGCGGCGGCGGTGACGATCTGAAATCCCCAAATCGGGGCAATGCCGCAGAAGAAGCCCAGGCCGACGGCAAAGGCCAGCCGGGCGGGGGTGCCGGTGTGTTCGGAAAACAGCAGGCGCAAAATGGTTTTCAGTTTTTGGCCAAACGGCAGGCCGTGCAGTTCGCCGGTGGCGGAGAGTTTCCGCAGCAGCGCCGGCACACAAAAGGTCGCGGTGGAGAGCCGCGAGTGCAGCAGCGAAATCCGCGCCATATCGTGCCAGGGATGAAAGTGCGAGAGCCGCGAGGTGGCGGCCGCGTAATCGGCCGTCACTGGCTGCGCTGCGAGCGGCACGCCCGCCCACGCGGCCTTGACCATCACTTCCAGCTCGTAAGCGTAGCGCTCCGATTTCACCCGCAGGCGGTTGATGGCCTGAAGGGGATAGCAGCGATAGCCGCATTGCGTGTCGGTGAGCGGTACGCCGGTCTGCACCTTGAACCAGAAGGTGGACAGGTCGTTGGTCAGGCGGCGGCCGCGCGGCGCGTTGGCCCGCACCAAATCGCGGACTCCAACGATGAGCGCGTCCGGTTGGTGGCGGCTGGCCGCAGCCAGCAAGGGCAGTTCCGCAGTATCGTGCTGGCCGTCGGCGTCAATCGTGATGGCGTGGGTGAAATCCATTTTTTCCGCCGTGGCAAAGCCGGCCCGCAACGCCGCGCCCTTGCCCAAATTGCGCGGCAGCGTGACTACGGTGATGCCGGTTTCCGCCGCGAGGATTCCGCCGGTGCCGTCGGTGCAGCCGTCGTTGACGGCGATGACGGGAAACCAGGCCTTCGCCTCGCGCACGACGCGGCCCACCGTCAGCGCGTGGTTGAACACGGGGACGACCACGCAGATGTTTGGCGCTCCCGTCATGTCGGTTCCCGAAGATCCACGAAATAGCGGCGCTTGCGCGCGCCGTCCGGCAGTTGCAGCTGGTCAATTTCCGCGTCGGTCGCGGCGGTGATTTGCGGCGCCACTTTCGCCTCGCCCTGGAAACGTTCCTGGAGCGCACGGGCAATTTTCGGGGCGTCGCCCGCACAGTGGAATTTCACCTCCACGGCATCGCCCAAACTGGCTTCCCGGCGGGCCAGGATGGCGTAGCTGGAGATTTCCGGCGTGCCGTCGAGAATCGTCTTGAGCGCGGACGGAAAAATCGTCGTGCCCTTGAGTTTGAGCTTTTGATGTTTGCGTCCGACAATGGGTCCGATGCGCGGCGTGTTCCGCCCGCAGCGGCACGGCGCACGGTGAATGGCCGCGAAATCGCCGGTGCGATAGCGGATGAGCGGCATCGCCTCCACGCCGAAGGTGGTCGCGGTCAACTCGCCGACCGCGCCATCCGGCACGGGCCGGCCTGTCTCGTCGAGCGCCTCGAGCCAGAGCAGTTCCGGGTGCAGATGTCCACCGCAGCCGGCCGGACATTCGCAAAGCGACGCGGCGAGCTCAGTGACCCCGTAAGTCGAAAACACCTGCGCACCCCAACTTTGTTCCACGAGCCGCCCCGCGCGGTTCAGGGCAAAATCAGCTTCGCGCACGGCCTCACCAATGCACACGGCCTTGCCAATGCCGCTGCCGGTCAGGTCGAAGCCTGCTTCCGCCGCCTTCTCCGCGACGCGCAGCAGAAACGACGGCACGCCCACGACGGCGGTAGGCTGCGCGCGGCGGATCATGTCCAAATGCATGGCGGGCGTGGCGGGCCCCACGCGCACGATGGCGCACCCGAGCTTGCGCAGGCCCAGGAAATACGCCATGCCCGCGATGAAACAGCGGTCCATGGCTACGGCCAGCAGGACGGTGTCGGCGCTGGTGAACCCGGCGCAGCCGAAGGAAAGCTCCTCGTTGCGCGCGAGCCGTTCCAAATCATGCTCGGTGAGCTGCCAGACCAGCGGGCGGCCCGTGGACCCGCTGGTGGTGACCACATCCACGATTTTTTCGCGCGGCACACAGAGAAATTGCTCCGTGCATTCGGAAACCACCGTTTGATCAACGGTCGGGACGCGCGCCACGTCCGCCAGCGGGATGGCGTCGCCCGCGGAAATGCCGGCCCGGGCAAAATGGGTGCGATAAAAGGGCGAATGCGCGGCGGCGTGGCGAAAAGTAACGCGCCACGCCGTGTCTTGCACGGCTTCAATTTCAGCGATGGAAAGTGCGGCTTCGTTCATGGCGCGCCGGATCGGTTTGGTTGCCTTGGGGTCACGATGCTTTGCTGGCCGGAGTAAACCAAATTTCCGGGCGGGTGACAAGCGGCGCTTCGCGGCACTTCATGCCTTGCGCCCCGGCTACCGCCCTGGCGGCTGGTTGCCTGCTGAAACGCGTCGGCCCGCGCAAGTAAGCCATGACCCTGGGCAAACCGGGCGGCAGAACGTCGCCCATTTCTGCACTCCTCCAATCCTGTCAGTCCCGCAGGGACGCCTGAGAATAGTCCAGCGATTCATCGCTGGGTACTCGCGTCCGGGATTTCCACAAGCCCCGGAGGGGGAAAGAGAACCGCCAACACGGGCAACATTGTCCGCCGTCCCGGGCGAACTCAAGTCTGCGGACCGCGCGCCGTCCCGGCGCGCAGCGTGTGGGGGAACACGTTGCGTGCGGCGAACCTCTGGAGCCTGTGCGTGAATCCAGAGCGCTGCGACCGAGGGACCGGTCGTGGTCTGCAGACTGTGCCCACCGGTAAGCCACCGATGAATCGGTGGGCTATGTGCGCTGAGGAAACGAAGACACTAACTGGTGAAAGACCAAGTATGGATCGACGTGAAAACCTGGGTAGTTGAAGGAGGCACCCCGCAAGGGGTGGTCTTGAGTCCGCTGCTAGCCCATCTCCCTGGACCCATTGGACCAGCAAATGGCCGGGGACGGAAGGGAAATGACCCGCTCCGCGGATGACTTCATCATTCAGTGCCGGAGCCAGGCCGAAGCCGAAGCGGTTCTGGCGGAGGTGCGACAATGGGTGAGGGAGGCGGGCCTGACCTTGCACCTTGAGAAGACGCGAATCGTAGCTGCCAATCAACCCGGAGGGTTTGACTTTCTGGGGTGGCACTTTGCGAACGGCTGCAAATGGCCGCGCGAAAAGTGTGGCAAACGATTCAAGGAAACACTGTGCGAAAAGACCCGGCAAAACAACGGAAATAGCTTGCCGGACATTATCCCGGGGCTTAACCGCCGTCTAAAAGGTTGGGCGCACTATCTTAAGGGTGGACAGGGCAACCTCTACGAACGGCTGGACGGCTGGCTCTGGATGCGGCTGCGCTGCCTCCTCAGACGCCGAGCTGGACGTACCGGGCGGGGATGGCCGGATCATCGGAAATATACCAACGCTTACTTCGCGGAACTTGGACTGATCTCCCTGAAAGCCTCAGCTTGGGTGAAGGGAGCCAATCCCGCATGATATGGCGGGGACTCACCGACTGGAAAGCTGGATGCGGGAAACCCGCCCGTCCAGTTTGGATGGAGGGGTGGCGCTCCGCGCCATCCCTACCCCTATTGTCTTTCGCCCTTACGGGCTGGAAACGGTTCATAAGCAGGTCCGTGCTGGTCGGAATCCCATAGCAAGAGAGCGCCTGCCAACAACCGGCTCTGGGATCCGGAATGTATTGGCCGCAGGGTGGGTTCTGCTGGCCGAGGCGAACCAGCGGGCGGGTCGGACGGAGCGTCATGTGCCTGGCCGGTGGAAAGGGGATGCGGTGAAAGCGCAGAATGCGCGGCGTCTGCGGCGGCAGAAGCCCCCGATGACTGGAAAAAACGACTTGCAAATTCGCGGAATTGGAGGAAAATCACGAACAAGCTGCTCGCTGGACGCTGGCAAGAAGCCAAATCAGAAATCCCAGCCAATTTATTATGAACAGACCAACCCTCAAGCTTGTTGCCCTGTCCGTGCTGCTGCTGCCTGCGGCGGTGCAGGCGCAGTTCACCTTCACCACCAACAACGGTGCGATCACCATCACCGGTTACACCGGCACCAACGTGGCGGTGATCATTCCCGGCATCACCAACAACCACACGGTGGTGAACATCGGGCCGAACGCCTTCGATTCCCAGGACACGGTGACGAGCGTCACCATTCCCAACAGCGTGACGAATATTAGCGCTGCGGCGTTCAATTATTGCTCCGGCTTGACCAATGTCAGTTTGGGCACCGGTATCCTCAACATCAGCGACCATGCGTTATATCAATGTACCAGCCTGACCAACCTGATTTTGCCCACGGGCTTGCTCAACCTCGGCGGGTCGGCGTTTGACCAGTGCCAGAGTCTCTCCAGCATCGCCATACCCAACAGCGTTACCAACCTGGACGATTATGTGTTCGACAATTGTGCCAATCTCAAGCGCGCCACCATCGGCAGCGGGGTCATCCGTATCGGGAGCGATGCCTTTTCCTGGTGCACGAGCCTGACCAATCTGGTGATCGGCGGCAGTGTGACGAGCATCGGCAGCGAGGCGTTCCTGAATTGCAGTAGCCTGCCTACGGTGACCATTCCGGATTCGGTGACGAACATAGAGTATTCCGCCTTTTCCACTTGCTCGAGCCTCACCAATGTCATGGTGGGCGTTAACCTGGCGCATTTCGGGCAAAACGCTCTCGAATATTGCACCAGCTTAAAGGGTGTTTACTTCACGGGCAACGCGCCATTGAATGACGGGAACCTGTTTCTCAACTCTACCAAGGTGACGGTCTATTATCTCGCGGAAACCACGGGCTGGCTGTCCACTTATGCCCTCCGCCCAACGGCGCAATGGTATTTGCCGGTGCCTTACACGTTCACGACCAATAACTTTAAGATCACCATCACCGGCTACACGGGCAACGGCGGCAACGTGGTCATTCCCAAAACCATCACGGCGCAGCCGGTCGTGGCCATCGGTGCCTCAGCCTTCAACAGCAGCGCCATTACGAGCGTCATGATTACCAACAATGTCACCACGCTGGGTGACGGCGCGTTCTTTAGTTGTAACGGTCTGACGAATGTAGTGCTGGGCACCAACGTCACAACCATCGGCCCGGATGCTTTCGAGTGGTGCGTCTGCCTGACAAACCTGGTGATCGGCACTAATGTCACGAGCATCGGCGACGCGGCGTTCTTTTTCTGCTTCAGCCTGCCGAATGTCAGCATCCCGAACAGCGTGGTCAGCATCGGGGCTTCCGCCTTTGGCAATGGCACCAGCCTGACCAACATCACGGTGGGTTCCGGCAATCTATTCTATAGCAGCTTGGGGGGCGTCTTGTTCAACAAGAGCCAGACCACGCTGCTCCAGTATCCCGGCGCCCTGGCCGGCAGTTACACGGTTCCTGGCACGGTAACGACGATTGGCACCAATGCGTTCTTTGACAGTCTGGGCCTGACGAGTATCATCCTGCCCAACAGCGTCAACAATATTTCGGACTCGGCGTTTGATTCCTGTGGGATTTTGACCAGCGTCACGTTCGGAACCAACGTCCTTAACATCGGCGCCGGGGCGTTTAATGCCTGCACGAGCCTGACTAATATCGCCTTGCCCAACAGCGTCACCAACATCGGTGTGGGGGGCTTCGCCCATTGTTCCAGTCTGGGCAGCGTCAGTCTGCCCACCAAGCTGACCAGTCTGAGCACCAATCTCTTCGCATACTGCGGCAGCCTGACCAGCCTCGTCGTCCCCGCAAGCGTCACCAATCTGGCTTATCAGGCATTCTTGAACTGCACGAATTTGGCCTCTATCTATTTCAAGGGGAACGCGCCGAGCGTTGGCTCGGCGGTGTTCAGCGGCGACAGCAATGCGACAGTCTATTATATGCCAGGCAGCCTCTACTGGAGTTCGCCGTTTGGCGGGCGCCCGGCCGTGCTGTGGAATCCGGCGCCACAGACCAGCGGCACGGGTTTTGGTGTGCGCGCCAACCGGTTTGGTTTCAACATCACAGGCACCGATGGCTTGGTTATCGTGGTGGAAGCCTGCACCAACCTGTCCAGTGGCGCGTGGGTGGCAGTGGGCACGAATACACTGACCAGCGGCACATCCTATTTCAGTGATGCGCAGTGGATGAATTATCCTGGTCGTTTCTATCGCCTACGCTCGCCCTAGTCCAGCGAATCATCGCTGGGTACTCGCGTCCGGGATTTCCACAAGCCCCGGAGGGGGAAAGAGAACCGCCAACACGGGCAACATTGTCCGCCGTCCCGGGCGAACTCAAGTCTGCGGACCGCGCGCCGTCCCGGTGCGCAGCGTGTGGGGGAACAAGCAGTGTATGGCGAACCTCTGGAGCCTGTGCGTGAATCCCGAGTGCTGCGACCGGAGGACCGGTCGTGGTCCGAAGCATACGGACCGCGCGCCGTCCCGGCGCGCAGCGTGTGGGGGAACAAGCAGTGTATGGCGAACCTCTGGAGCCTGTGCGTGAAT
>Ga0316229_1002353_pt1 | contig 16496 bp, 17 predicted proteins | sample TBH18023metaG_FD_206011 | JGI IMG/M metagenome (GOLD analysis project Ga0316229, IMG submission 206011) | Freshwater microbial communities from Trout Bog Lake, Wisconsin, USA - TBH18023 | ecosystem: Environmental > Aquatic > Freshwater > Lake > Hypolimnion/Profundal zone | place: USA: Wisconsin... | reverse complement strand
AAGAAGGGCGCCCGCATCCGCCTCAACGGCCTGGGCATCCTGGTCGTGCGCAAGCGCGCCGCCCGTATGGGTCGCAATCCCGCCACCGGCGAAGCGATCAAGATCAAGGCGTCCAAGAAGGTCGCGTTCCGCGCCTCCAAGGAACTGAAGGAAGCGATCTAAGCTTCTTTCATCTGTCAGAAGAAAGGCCGGACGGCGAAAGCCGCTCCGGCCTTTTCTTTTTCGCAGGATGAAGACGACGCTTTCCAACTTGCCGTCGCAGGACGTCCCGATTCAGACTTCGCCGCCGCCGCCGCCGCCGCCTCGCCGAGGGAGTTTTCATGAAGCGCCTTGCCGCCGCCCTTGCCGTCCTGCTGATTGTCACGCTGCTCGCCGTGGCGGCGATCGCCTATGGCGGCCTCTATGATTTTGGCGCCGACGCGCCGCACTGGGCGCCCGTCGAGCATGTCATCGCCTTTGCCCGCGCCCGCGCGGTGACGGTGCGGGCCCGCGATGTCGCGGTGCCGGTGTTCAACACCGAGATGCTGGCTGATGGTGCGTCCGACTATGACGCCATGTGCACCGCCTGCCACCTGGCGCCGGGAATGGACGAGAGCGAGATGCGCCCCGGGCTTTATCCTGCGCCGCCGCGTTTTGAACGCTTCGCCGCCCTCAGCGCCGCCGAACAGTTCTGGATCGTCAAGCACGGCATCAAGATGAGCGGCATGCCGGCCTGGGGCCGCACCCATTCCGATGCCGAAATCTGGAACATGGTGGCCTTCCTGCAGAAACTGCCGGGGATGACGCCGACGGCCTACAAGGCGATGACCAAGGTGGCGGAAGGCTATCACGACATGGATCACATGGAAATGGACCGTCACTGATGCGCCGTTTTCTGTTGCCGTTTCTGCTTTGCACTGCACCGGCCCTGGCGCAGGAAATGCCGGGCATGGACATGAGCCACGACATGGCGGGCATGGATATGAGCCATGGCATGACGATGCATGGCCTGCTCGGCAGCTATGGCATGAGCCGTGAAGCCTCGGGCACAAGCTGGCAGCCCGAGGCGGCGCCGCACGACGCCATCCATCTGGATGTCGCCGACGACTGGATGGTGATGCTGCATGCCAGGGTGCTGGGCGTACTGGACAGCCAGAGCGGGCCGCGCGGCGACAGCAGCGCCTTTTCTTCCAGCATGGCGATGGCGATGGCCAGCACCGATATCGGCGACGGCGGCACGCTGGGACTGAAGGCGATGCTGAGCCTGGATCCGCTGATGGGACGGCGCGGCTATCCGCTGCTGCTGGCAAGCGGCGAAACCGCCGACGGCGTGACGCATCTGATCGACCGTCAGCATCCGCACGATCTCTTCATGGAACTGGCCGCCAGCTACAGCCAGAAGCTGTCGGACACCGACAGCCTCTTTGTCTATGCGGGCTATCCGGGCGAACCGGCGCTGGGCCCCGCCGCTTACATGCACCGCGTCTCGGCGCTGGACAATCCGGCGACGCCGCTGGCGCATCACTGGCTGGATTCCACCCATGTCACCTTCGGAGTTTTCACCGCAGGCTGGGTGCATGACGCCTGGAAGATCGAGGTCTCGCAATTCACCGGCCGCGAACCGGACCAGTACCGCTTTGATTTCGATGCCGCCCGTTTCGATTCCACCGCGGCCCGCCTTTCCTACAATCCGGACCCCAACTGGTCGCTACAGGTTTCCGCGGGCTGGCTGAAAAGCCCCGAAGCGCTGGAACCGCTGGTGAATGAGCGGCGCGTCACCGCCAGCGCCACCTGGTTCGACCGTTTCTCGTTTGGGTCGCTGGCGGCGACGCTGGCGCTGGGCAACAAGCGTCTGTCCGATGGCACCGACGAAAGCGCCCTGATGCTGGAAGCGGAATACAAGCCGGATGCGGCCTGGACCCTGTTCGCCCGCGCCGAGACGCTGGGCAGCGATGAACTGGTGCCCGAACCCGGCATCCGCCATGCCGGCGAAACCAGTGTTGGGCTGATCCATGACTGGCAGGTGGCCGGACAGCTGAAGCTGGGGCTGGGCGGGCTGTATGCCTTTGATTTCGCCCCGGCCTCGGTTGCCGCGCCCTATGGCGGGGGCCCCCACGGCGCCATGGCATTTGTCCGGCTGGTGGCGGAATAGCCGGGCTCTCACCTTTATCCTGTCCGCCGGACCGGGGACCATTTGCGGCCTTGCCCCACAGGGCCGCCAGGGGTAGTTAGCACCCGCACAATTCCGGCCCCATTCACCTAGGAAGGATACCCCATGGCTCGCAAGAAAATTGCTCTGATCGGTGGCGGTCAGATCGGCGGCACCCTGGCCCATCTGGCGGCCCTCAAGGAGCTGGGCGATGTGGTGATCTTCGACATCGCCGAAGGCCTGCCCCAGGGCAAGGCGCTCGACCTTGCCCAGTCCGGCCCGGTGGACGGTTTCAACGCCAAGCTTTCGGGCACCAACGCCTATGCCGACATCGCCGGCGCCGATGTGGTGATTGTCACCGCCGGCGTGCCGCGCAAGCCCGGCATGAGCCGCGACGACCTGATCGGCATCAACCTCAAGGTCATGGCATCCGTCGGTGAAGGCATCAAGGCCAACGCCCCGAACGCCTTCGTCATCTGCATCACCAACCCGCTCGACGCCATGGTCTGGGCGCTGCAGAAGTTCAGCGGCGTGCCCCACCACAAGATCATCGGCATGGCCGGCGTGCTGGACAGCGCCCGCTTCCGCCACTTCCTGGCCGAGGAGATGAACGTCTCGGTGGAAGATGTCTCCGCCTTCGTGCTGGGCGGCCATGGCGACACCATGGTGCCGATGCCGCGCTTCTCCACCGTGGCGGGCATCGCCTTGCCGGAACTGGTGAAGATGGGCTGGATCAAGCAGGACAGGCTGGACCAGATCATCACCCGCACTGCCAATGGCGGCGCCGAGATTGTCGGCCTGCTCAAGACCGGCTCGGCCTATTACGCCCCGGCCACCAGCGCCATCCAGATGGCCGAAAGCTATCTGAAGGACCAGAAGCGCTTGCTGCCCTGCGCCGTCCATGTCAACGGCGCCTATGGCATCACCGACCTCTATGTCGGCCTGCCGGTGGTGATCGGCGAGAAGGGCGTGGAACGCATCGTCGAGCTGGAACTCACCGAGGCGGAAAAGGCGGCGCTGAACAAGTCCGCCGACGCGGTGAAGAGCCTGATCGCCATCTGCAAGACGCTGGAACCGAAGCTGAACTGATTTTCGGCCCTTCAGCCGTTCGAAAAAACACCCCGCGACCACAGCATGGCGCGGGGTGTTTGCTTTTGCCGTCAGTTCAACCCGTACGACACCAGCAAGCCGAGCCCGACATCGGGGCTGCCGTCGCTGAGGCCATAGGTGCCGTAGCCCGTCAGGGTCATGCCGTTGCTGCGGACCCAGCTCAGGGAGCCGAAGATTTCATGCGAGGCCGCGACGAGCGGCGTGCTGGCGCTGTCGTAATCGTAGGACGCGATGGCGACCAGACTGTCGCTGAGCTCCAGGCCGGTGCCGACCGATACCGAGGTGGTGTTGTACAGCTTGTAAGTATCGGGCTTGCCCGGGACCAGATAGCCGACGGTCAGGAAGGGCCGCCAATTCCCGAACTGGCGGGAGATGTCGATGTTCATGCCGAAATCGGTCTCGCCGGTGCTTAGCCGGCGCCGCGACGAGGCGGTGGGAAGCTTGGTGCTGCCGGTCAGCTTCACTTCGAAATCGTCCAGGACATCATCAGGGATGGTGTATGAGGCGCTGAAATTGAGGTCGCCGAAGCCGGTCCGCACATCCGGCGGCAGCGATGTCCGCCGGTTGATGACAATGGGGTTGCCCGCCGCGTCGAACACCACCAGGCCCCGGCCCGAAATCCGCATATAGGGCATGCTGACATTGAACTGGAAATCTCCCGTCGCCACGCTCAGGGTCGGCATGCCGAGCAGCACATTGGTGTTGCGTGTCGTGCCGTAGCTGCCGTTGGAATATTGAAGCCCGAACGTTCCTGTGAGCTGGAAGTCCTGCAGCGAGAAGTTCTGCGCCTGGGCCAGCGCCGGTCCGGTGCCGGCAGAGAGCAGCGCCAGGACCAGGATGGCGCTTTTCGGATACCGAAATAGTGTAAGTGCGAGTTGCATCGGTCGGCTCATCTGCGTTGTCGCGCGCGAATGGCGTCGCGCGCTCTGTCGGTGGGTGAAATCTTCGGAGCATTCTGCAAATGCAGAGTCTGGCTGTTTTCTCCAGCCACGAGGTTGAATTTCACTTCATCGAATGGCGGCTTGCTGAGAAAAGGCTTGGCGTCCAGCGAGAAGCCGAACGGCTCCAGCGGCAGGCCAATCCAGGAGGTGTCCATCTTGCCGTTGGAATTCACATCCTGGAAAACCTGGATGGCGTAGGTGCCCGGCGGAATATTGTGCAGGGTGACGACGGTTTCACCCGGCACGGCGGGGACATCCGCCGACGCGACGGGCTTGGCGCTGTCATTGGGATAGCTGGCCTGGTCGTACACACCCAGCCGGACGGTGCCCCCGGCCGGCAGGACATCCTGCACATGAACGGTGAGGTTGGCGGCCTGCGCCGGCCAGGCGAGCCCACCCCACAGCGCCCCCGTGGCGAAAAGAAGGATCCAACCCCTGGATCGTGGCATCGAGACCATGCTCATTATTTTGACACTACTTGCCATCAGGGGACAGCCCTGCACAAGGCCGGTCGCGGATCCGCGGGATCCGCAAGGGGCCTGATCGGGAATGCCGCATCTGCGTTGTGATCTGAACCGGACAAAGGCCCTGGCTGTTGCGATCGCGCCGCTCTGCCTGCCGCTGCCGCCAGCCGTTCGGCTTCTCCCGCGACGCCAAGCTCTTCGTGTCCCGGCCTGGCTTCGACGCGGCGTGGACCATCTTGGGCCCTGGCGAGAACAGCCAGACCGCGCGTCTGCAGAACGCCGGCGGGGAATAGCGGCCATAACTTGACGCGCTGCCGTTTCCCTTTAAGACCGGGCGGGTGAGCGACACGCCTTCCCTCTACCGCGCCCGCGACGTCCACTGGTTCGTCGGTTCGCGCTTCCTCACCACCTGTGCCATGCAGATCCAGTCGGTGGCGATCGGCTGGCAGGTCTATGACATGGTGCACACGCCGCTGGCGCTGGGCCTGGTGGGGCTGTGCCAGTTCGCGCCCATGTTCCTCTTGACCTTGCCGGCAGGTGACATCACCGACCGCCACGACCAGCGCCGCGTCTATACTTGGGCGGCGCGGGTGCTTTCGCTGTGCAGCCTGATCTTCATGGGCCTGAGCCTGTTCAAGGTGCACACCGCCTGGCCGTTCTATGCCGTGCTGGTGCTGTTCGGGGCCGGGCGCGGCTTCTCCGCGCCCTCGGGCTCCTCGCTGCTGCCGTTCCTGGTGCCACCGGAAAAACTGCCCCGGGCGATGGCCTTTTCCTCCTCCGCCTTCACCGCGGCGGTGATCGCAGGGCCGGCGCTGGGCGGCTTTCTCTATGCCTTGGGCCACCCCGTCATCGTCTATGGCCTCTGCTTCGCGCTGTTCCAGGCGGGCGCGCTGATCGTTTCGCATCTGCAAGGCCGCCGCTTCACGCCGGAACAGTCCATCGCCACCCGCTATGAGCGCGTCGCCGAAGGCGTAAGCTTCGTGCGGCAAAGGCCGGTGATCCTCGGTGCCATCAGCCTGGACCTGTTCGCGGTGCTGCTGGGCGGGGCGACGGCGCTGCTGCCGATCTATGCCCGCGACATCCTGCAGGTGGGCCCGATGGGGCTTGGCTTGCTGCGCGCCGCCCCGGCGGCGGGCGCTTTCGTCATGGCCTTCACGCTGGGGCGCTGGCCGCTCCGCCGCCATGTCGGCGCCACCATGTTCGCGGTGGTGGCAGCATTTGGCGCCGCAACCATCGGCTTCGGCCTGTCCACCTGGTTTCCGCTGTCGCTCTTCTGCCTCTTCCTGCTGGGCGCCACCGACATGGTGAGCGTGAATATCCGCGGCACCTTGATCCAGCTGGCGACGCCCGACGCCATGCGCGGCCGGGTCAGCGCCGTCTCGATGCTGTTCATCGGCGCCTCGAACGAGCTGGGAGAATTTGAATCCGGCACCACGGCGGCCTGGTTCGGCACCGTTCCCGCCGTGGTGATCGGCGGCATCGGCACCCTGGCGGTGGTGATGATCTGGATGAAGCTGTTCCCCACGCTGAAGCGCGTCGACAAGTTCAGCGACGTTCACGCCTGACCTTTTGTAGGGGTCGCGCCGAATGGGCGCGCAGTGCCGGATAATTAAACAGGCGCGCATTGTGCGCCGGGCGCTGACGGTCAGCCCGCAAGCGGTCTGGCCTGCTGGGCGGTCGCTCCTAGTTGTTGTAGGCGAAGTGCAGCATGGCGCCGTCGGGCGAGACGTCGAGCGAGGAATAGATCGCATATTTGTTGAAGCGCGGCGTGAAAATGGCGGAATAGCCGATCGCCAGCACGGTGCTGGCGGCGGTGTCGTACCAGTGATGCTTCTTGGCCTCGACGCGCGAATAGCTGACAAACGTCGATGCGGCGAAGGCGGGCAGGCCATACTCCCAGCCATAGCGCGCCCACAGGAAGCTGGAGCCGGACGAGGCCAGCGCGCTGGTGTCGGACGGAAAGGACTGGAAATCGCTGCCGTCGGGGCGCTTTTCCCGGACGATATGCTTGAGGGCATAGGCGGTGCCCACCGTGGCAAGGGTGGTGAGACCCAGGTCGATGACGCCGTTCCAGTCTTTTTTGTAGAATGCGATGCCCGCCGCCGTCAGCGGCAGGGCGATGGCGATGGCCGTGCCGGCGGTTTCAATTTTATCGGACTTGGCGGGCACGGCGGCCGTCGTGGCGGCCAGCGCCGGCGCGGCGGCAAGCGCCGGCAGGGCAACAAGACAGGCGAATGATATTCTCATGGTCGCAACATAGAGCGCCGTGCCATCTGCGCAAACGTGACATACCGCCGTTTGGGGATTTGTATAGTTTTGCTAGCTGCGGATATAGACGTCGACCCGGTCCGTGGGACCGGTATCGTCGACGCCGCCCTGGGCATGGACGTCGATGCGGGCCGAGCTGACGCCGGAATCGATCAACGTCTGACGGATCGCCAGCGCCCGTTTCAGTGACAGTCGCCGCGCGTCGGATCCCTTGTCGCCCTTGGCCCCGCCATAGGCCATCAGTTCGACCCGCGACTGGGACCGGGTCAGGGCGTTGTTGAGCTGGCCGGCCAGCAGGCGGATCGAGTCGAGGGCGGAGTCGGCGGGAGCATCGGCATCATGGGCGAAGAAAATCTGGCCCTGCTTGGCCAGCCCTTCGGTTCCCGCGGGCGCCTCCTTGGGCGGGGCCGCCGAGGCCAGCTGGGTATTGGGCTGGGGCGCGGCAGAGACCGTCGGCAGGGAACTGAACAGGCTGGCGGCGCCGGGGCCGCCGGTGAAGCCCGAAACGGGCGGCGGGGCGCTGGGCTGGGGCTCAGGCTTCCTGACGGCCGGTTTGGGGGCGGCGCTGGCAATCCGTGGCGGAGGGGCAGGGCGCTCCGCCCGGGGCGGGGCCTCGGCCTGGACCCGGGGCGCGCGGGGGGCGGCGCTGGCGATGGCGCGGGCGCGCTGTGTGGGCATGTGCAGGCGGACGGGCGCCCCGGTATCGCCGGGTTGGCGCAGTGTGTGGACGACCCGCATATACTGGCCGCCGGGATAGAGCAGCACCTCGCGGCCCATGGCCGGGACCGGATTGACCTGGACCTCCAGCCCGGAATCGACCGCCAGGGCAGGCGCGGCAAGGCACAGGACGGCCAGTACGGCGAGGGGGAGGGAACGCATCATCTAGCCCAGGTTCGACAGTTGCTTGTAGCCGAAGCACCGGCCTCACTCAATTCGGAAGCCTTTGCCCGTTTTCGGCCGGAAACCAGGCCTATTCGGGAGATTTGACGCCCTTCAGCAACTTCAGCAGCTGCGGATGCAGATGCTCGTTGGCGCAGACAATGTCGTCGCCTTTCAGCCCGTCGGTACGGCCGGCAAAATCGCTGACGATGCCGCCGGCCTCGCGCACCAGCACGATGCCGGCCGCCGTGTCCCACAGATTGATGCCATGCTCCCAGAAGCCGTCAAGGCGGCCCGCCGCGACATAGGCGAGGTCGAGGGCGGCGGCGCCGAAGCGGCGGATGCCCGACGACGCCGCCATCACGGCGCTGGTTTCGGCCATGGCGCGGGCATGGTGCGGGCGGCCCAGAAAGGGCAGGCCGGTGGCGAAGAGGCCCGGCGGCATTTCGCGGCGCGAGGCGACGCGTAGGCGCTTGTCGTTGAGATAGGCGCCATGACCTTTTTCGGCGGTGTAGAGTTCGTCGGTGATGGGATTGAGGATCAGGCCCGCCACCAGTTGCCCGTCGCGCTCCAGCGCGATGGAGATGGCGAAGTGCGGAATGCCGTGCAGAAAATTGGTGGTGCCGTCGATGGGGTCGATGATGAAGCGGTGGCTCTTGTCCTTGCCTTCGATGCCGCCGCCTTCCTCGCCCAGGAAGCCATAGCCGGGGCGGGTCTTGGTCAGTTCGTCGATCAGGATCTGCTCGGTGCGCTTGTCGGCGTGGGTGACGAAGTCGCCCGGGCCTTTCTGCGAGATCTGCAGATTTTCCAATTCGCCGAAGTCGCGGATCAGGGGGCGCGCCGCCTTGCGGGCGGCGGCGATCATCACGTTCAGGGCGGGGGAGGTGTAAGCCATGATCTATTCCGCCCGCCGCACATAGGTGCCGTCTTCGGTGGCGACGACGATGCGTTCGCCCGCGCCAACGAAAGGCGGTACCTGCAGCTTGACGCCATTCTCCAGCACCGCGCTCTTGAAGGAGGGGGCCGCGGTGCCGCCTTTCATGACGGGATCGGCCTCGGCCACCATCAGCGTCACCTGCACCGGCAGCTTGATGCCGATGGGACGGCCTTCATGCAACTGCACCAGCGTCTTCATCCCGTCCTGCAGGAAGCGGGCCTGGTCCTCGCCCACGAACTCGACCGACAGCTCGATCTGCTCATAGCTCTCCATGTCCATGAAGGTCAGCATCTCGCCGCTGGCGAAGAGGAACTGGAAATCCTTCTTGTCGAGAAAGATTTCGTCCACGGTCTCGTCCGAGCGGAAGCGCTGGTTCAGCTTGGTGCCGTTGACGATGTCCTTGAGCTCGACCTGGTTGTAGGCGCCGCCCTTGCCGGGCTTCACCTTTCCCGTCTTCACCGCGATCCACAATTGTCCCTCGAACTCGATCAGGGTGCCGGGGCTGATTTCGTTGCCGGTAATCTTGGCCATGATGCGGGCGTCCTTTGGGATCGGCTGCCGCTTCGCGGGCGGCGCGGGAATGACGGGTCGACAGGTTCAAAGAGCGGGCGGGTCTTAGCAGGCCGGGCCCTGGAAGGCCAGCACCGGTCAGAGCGTCCGGGCCGCCGCGGGCCTGGGACGGCCCCTGGCATTCTGTTTCTGAGCCAAAGGCTCAGAAACAGAATTGGTTCCAGCAGTTATAGGGCGCGCCGACGGTGAAGAAGACGATCCCGGCCGTGGTCGCCAGCGCCGCCAGGTTGCCGCCCCAGCTGCTGCCCCGGCGGCCGAATCCCAGCAGCCAAGCCAGCCCCAGCAGCAGCAGGGCCGGCAGCACGATCAGCGGCACGTACCAGTAGAGAGTGGCGATGGGCGACAGGGAGAAGTAGTCCCGCAGCAGCGCCGCGGCGACGAAGTGGTACAGCATCGTGCCCAGGATGCCGGCGAACAGGAAAGTGGCAAGCTTTTCGAGCATGAAACCCCGGTCTGGCGACACGGTTAATGGTGACTGCGAAGACATGGCACAACCTTCATTGCCCCGAAAGCACGAATCGAGCAGGTTTTTGCATCCGCCGCTTTGATGTTGCTATGCACATGTCAAACTTTTGCCCAATTGTCACGACATTCGGAATTCCATGATTTTTCGCATTCTCGGCGTTTCCGCGGCGCTTCTCCTCGCGGGCTGTTCCAGTGTTCCCAGCCTGCACAGTCTGCTCACCTTGGACGATGATCAGCAGATGCAGGTCCCGGCCGATCCCGTCATATCGTCGGTGGCGGCCGCACCGGCGCCCGCTTTGGCCGATGATTGGTGCAAGAATGTCGCCACCAATACCCGCAACCGGGCGGGGGCGGACGGCTTCGATACCCCCACCCAGGACCGCATGGCGCTGCAGGCCTACCAGCAATGCACGGCCCTCGGCGGACAGAACTGATCAGAACAGCGCGTTGAAGGCGCGCACGGCGGCCTGCGGGCCATCCGGATGTTCCCACACGCTCGCGGCCACGGCCAGGAAATCGGCGCCCGCTTCGACCAGCGCGGGCGCGTTCTGCACCGTGATGCCGCCAATGGCGACGACTGGCACCACCATCATCTCGCCCCACCAGCGCAGCAGTTCGATGTCGGCGGCGGTCTTGGGCTCTTTTGTCGTTGTGGGGAAGAAGGCGCCGAAGGCGACATAGTCGGCCCCCGCTTCCGCCGCTTCCATCGCCAAGTGGCGGCTGTCATGGCAGGTGACGCCGACAATGGCTTGGGGCAGAAGCGCACGCGCTTCTGCGTAGGAGGCGTCGTCTTGGCCGACATGGGCGCCGTCGCAGCCCAGTTCGGCCGCCAGGTCGGGCCGGTCGTTCAGGATGAAGGCGGTGCCGTTGGCCTGCACGATGGGGCGTAACGCATCGCAGGCACGGCGGATCTCGTCATCGCTGACGCCTTTCAGGCGCAGCTGGAACGAAGCGACGTCGCCGCCCTGCAGCGCATCCTTCAATACACCGGAAAAATCGGTCGGCGCGATGCGCGGCGGGGAGATCAGATAAAGGCGGCAATCGGACATGCGGCGAAGTATCCAAAAAGAACGGGGCGGGGAACAGGCCCCCGCCCCGCGCTTGCATTGAAAAATGTTTTAAGCGGCTTTTTCGTCGCTCTCGTTCCACTTGCCGAGGGCGGCGTTGTAGTTCATCAGAGCGCGGTGGGCGAAGGCGGCCTTGCCGGCTTCGACATTCGCCGCCTTGCCGCCCCAGGCCTTCTGCGGCGCGGCCTGCAGGGCGCGGCCATAGGAGAAGGTCAGCGGCCAGGGATTGCCACCGATCTTGTTCATGGCGTCCAGATGGGCGGTGGAATCGAGGTCCGACTGGCCGCCCGAGAGGAAGGCGACGCCCGGCACCGCCGCCGGGGTGGTGCGGCGCAGGACGCGCAGGGTGCGCTCGGCGACTTCGGCCACGCTCGCCTGCTTGGCGGCCTTCTTGCCCGACACGATCATGTTGGGCTTGAGGATGATGCCTTCCAGCGCGACGCGGGCGATCAGGAGTTCCTTGAAGAACTGCTCATGCACGAAGGTGGTGACTTCCTCGCAGCGGGCGGCGTCATGGTCGCCGTCCATCAGCACTTCCGGCTCGATGATCGGCACGATGCCGGCTTCCTGCGCCAGGGCGGCATAGCGCGCCATGGCCTGGGCGTTGGCATGGATGGCGCCATAGGTGGGAATGCCGGGGGCAATGTCGATCACCGCGCGCCACTTGGAGAAGCGGGCGCCCAGCTTGTGGTATTCGGCGAAACGTTCGCGCAGGCCGTCCAGCCCTTGCGTGATCAGTTCGCCCGGGAAGGCGGCCAGGTTCGTGGTGCCGGAATCGACCTTGATGCCGGGAATGGCGCCGGCGGCTTCGATGATCGACACCAGGGTCGAGCCGTCCTTGGCCTTCTGGCGGATGGTCTCGTCATAGAGGATGACGCCCGAAATGTTGTTCTTCATCGCCACATCGGTGCGGAACATGAATTCGCGATAGTCGCGGCGATTGTCTTCGGTGTTCTGGGTGTTGATGGCGTCGAAACGCTTGCCGATGGTGCCGTTGGATTCGTCGGCGGCCAGCAGGCCCTTGCCGGGGGCAACCATCTTCAGGGCAATGCTGTGCAATTCGTCGAGATTCATAACCTAACTCTCCCTATGACCTATTTTCACTGGCGCCTTGAGCGCTTCCACGCCCGGCAGTTTCTTACCTTCCAGCCATTCCAGGAACGCCCCACCCGCTGTCGAAACATAGGTGAAATCGTTTTCAACTCCGGCATGGGCCAGGGCCGCGACCGTATCGCCCCCACCCGCCACTGACAACAAATTCCCGGCTTTGGTGGCTGCGGCAACCGCCCGCGCCGCCGCCACGGTTCCGGCGTCAAAAGGCGGGGTTTCGAAGGCGCCGAAAGGCCCGTTCCAGACCAAAGTGCGGGTTTGCGCCAGGCTGGCGGTGAAGGCGGCGATGGTCGCCGGACCCACATCCAGGGCCATCTCGTCGGCCCCGACCTGGTCCGCTGGCACGGTGCGGTGGGCCGCCCCGGCCTTGAATTCCTTCGCCACCACCAGGTCCACGGGCAGCAGGAGGGTGGCGCCGCCGTCCCTGGCCATGGCCATGACCGCGCGGGCGGTATCCAGCAGATCGGGCTCGTAGAGCGACTTGCCGACGCTTTTGCCTTGCGCGGCCAGGAAGGTGTTGGCCATGGCGCCGCCGATCACCAGCGTTTCCACCTTGGCGACCAGGTTCTGCAGCAGCTCGATCTTGGACGAGACCTTCGCCCCACCCACCACCGCCATCAGCGGACGGTCGGGATGGGCCAGGGCTTTTTCCAGATGTGTCAGTTCGGCCTGCATCGAGCGGCCGGCCACGCACGGCAGATGCCGCGCCACGCCTTCGGTGCTGGCATGGGCGCGGTGGGCGGCGCTGAAGGCGTCGTTGACATACAGGTCGCCGAGGGCGGCGAGCTGTTTGGAGAATGTTTCGTCGTTTTTTTCTTCCTCGGCGTAAAAGCGGGTGTTTTCCAGCAGCAGCACCTCGCCATCCTTCAGCCGGGCGATGGCGGCCTTGGCTTCCGCGCCGATAGTGTCGCCGGCGAAGGCGACGGCGCGGCCGACATGGGCCGCCAGCGGCGCCGCGACGGGACGCAGCGACATCGACGGCACCACCTTGCCCTTGGGCCGGTCGAAGTGGCTGAGCACGATCACGCGCGCCCCCTTTTCCGCCAGTTCGCGGATGGTGGGCGCCTGGCGTTCGATGCGCGTGGCGTCGGTGACCTTGCCGCCGGCCATCGGCACGTTGAGGTCGGCGCGCACCAGCACGCGCTTGCCGCGAACGTCGATATTGTCGAGATTGCGGAAACTGCTCATGTGACCATCCCGAAGAAAAGCGAAGCGGCCCAGGCCGCTCCGAACAGCACGAAATTGATCCCGGCATTGCGCCCGATCAGCTGCAGATTCGGCCCCAGCATCCTCCGGGCATACCGGCTGTCGGCGATGCCGATCGCCTTCTGATGCTTGCTGATCGCCGCCGTGGCGCCGAAGGCGAAGCAGGCCCAAAGGGCGGTCGGCACCAGCAGCCAGAGTGGCGCGTGCAGCCAGCCGAACAGCAGGCTGCCCGCCCAGTTGGCGTAGATCAGCGCCAACTGCAGGCCACGCATCAGATCAGCTTGCCCATCGCCACGGCGGTGTCGGCCATGCGGTTGGAGAAGCCCCATTCATTGTCGTACCAGCTCATGACGCTGACGAAGGTGCCGTCCATCACCTTGGTCTGGTCCAGTGCGAAGCTGGACGAGGCCGGGTTGTGGTTGAAGTCGGACGAAACCAGCTTGTCGTTCACCACCTCCAGAATGCCCTTGAGCGGTCCGGCGGCGGCGGCCTTGATGGCGTTGTTGACCTCTTCCACCGTGGTGGCGCGCCTGGCGATGAACTTCAGGTCGACCAGCGAGACGTTCGGCGTCGGCACGCGCACCGAGATGCCGTCCAGCTTGCCCTTGAGGTCCGGCAGCACCAGGCCCACCGCTTTGGCGGCGCCGGTGGAGGTGGGGATCATCGACAGCGCCGCGGCGCGGCCGCGGTAGAGATCCTTGTGCATGGTGTCCAGCGTCGGCTGGTCGCCGGTATAGCTGTGGATGGTGGTCATCATGCCGCGTTCGATGCCGATGGCGTCGTGCAGCACCTTGGCGACAGGGGCCAGGCAGTTGGTGGTGCAGGAGGCGTTCGAGACCACGGTGTCGGCGGCGGTCAGGAGGTCGTGGTTGACGCCATAGACGATGGTGCGGTCGGCGCTGTCGCAGGGGGCCGAGACCAGCACCCGCTTGGCGCCGGCTTCCAGATGCATCGCGGCCTTTTCCTTCGCGGTGAAGAGGCCGGTGCATTCCAGGGCGATATCGACGCCCAGCTCCTTGTGCGGCAGTTCGGCGGGATTGCGGATCGCCGTTGCGCGCATGCGGTGGCCGGCGGCGGCGATGATGTCGCCTTCCACCGTCACGGTGGCGGGGAAACGGCCATGGACGCTGTCATAGCGCAGCAGATGGGCGTTGGTTTCCACCGGCCCCAGATCGTTCAGCGCCACCACTTCGATGTCACGGCGCCCCGATTCCACGATGGCCCGCAGCACCAGCCGGCCGATGCGGCCGAAGCCGTTGATTGCAACACGCAGAGCCATTTTCCTCATCTCCTCACCATGGCCGGGCAGCCCGAGGGGCGTGACCGGCCAACCAGTTTCTACTTCAACAAATCCTTGGCCATCTCCACCGCGTGTTCCGCGGTGATGCCGAAATGGGCATAGACGTCCTTGGCGGGGCCGCTGGCGCCGAAGCCGTGCATCCCCAGGAAGGCGCCCTTTTCGCCCAAATAACGGTCCCAGCCAAGCGGGCAGGCAGCCTCGATGGCCAGGCGAGCCCCCGCGCCCAGCACCGCGCGGCGATATTCCTCAGGCTGTTTCTCGAAGAGCGCCCAGCAAGGCAAGGAGACGACACGGCTTTCGATGCCTTCGGCGGCCAGAAGCTCTCGCGCCTTGAGTGCCATCCCGACCTCGGTGCCGGTGGCCAGCAGGGTCAGCTTCGCCCCTGCCGCTTCGCGCAGCACATAGCCGCCGCGGGCCGAAAGATTTTCCGCCGTATGGCTGTCGCGGCCCAGCACGGTATCCTGGCGCGACAGCGCCAGCAGGCTGGGATTGGCGCTACTTTCCATGGCGATCTGCCAGCATTCCGCCACCTCGACGCCATCGGCTGGGCGCATCACCAGCAGGTTCGGGATCGCGCGCAGGGCGGCCAGATGTTCGATGGGTTCATGCGTGGGCCCATCCTCGCCGACGCCGATGGAGTCATGCGTCATCACGAAGATGGTGTGCGCGCCCATCAGGGCGGCCAGGCGGATGGCGGGGCGGCAGTAATCCGAAAACACCATGAAGGTGCCGCCATAGGGAATGACGCCGCCATGCAGCGCCATGCCGTTCATGGCCCCCGCCATGCCATGCTCGCGGATGCCGTAATGCAAATAGCGGCCGGAAAAATCCTCCGGCGTGATGGCGTCGATATTCTTGGTCTTGGTGTTGTTGGACGGCGTCAGGTCGGCAGAACCGCCGATGGTGAGCTTGGTCTCGGCGTTGATGACATCCAGCGCCTTTTCCGACAGCTTGCGGGTGGCGCGGTCGGTCTTGTCCGCCACGATCTGCTGCTTCAGCGCGACCAGCCCCGCCGCCAGCGATGGCGGCAACACATTGGCCATGGCGTCGTCGAATTCCTTTTCCATGTGGCTGGCGGCCTTGCGCGCCTTCCAGGCGGCAAAGGCGCTCTCGCCCCGTTTGCCGAAGGCGCGCCACTGGTTCGCCAGATCGTCGGGAATGACGAAAGGCGGGTATGCCCAGCCCAGCTGCTTGCGCGCGCCCGCCACCACATCCTCGCCGGGGGCGTCGCTGTGCGCCTTCTGGGTGCCTTCGCGCCCCGGCATGCCGAAGCCGATGACGGTGCGGCAGGCGATCATCACCGGGCGGTCGGACCCTTGCGCCGCCGTCAGGGCGCGGAAGACATCGGCGGCGTCATGGCCGTTGCAATTGTCGGTGGTCCAGCCCGCCGCGCGGAAGCGCTCATCCATGTTGGTGGAGGTGGAGAGCGAGGTGGCGCCGTCGATGGTGATGGAATTGTCGTCCCACAGCACCACCAGGTTCTTCAGCTTGTAGTGACCGGCCAGTGAGATCGCTTCGTGGCTGATGCCTTCTTCCAGGTCGCCATCGCTGGCGATGACATAGGTCTTGTGATCGACCAGTGCGCTGCCGAAGCGGGCGCTCAGATGCCGTTCAGCCATCGCCATGCCGACGGCATTGGTGATGCCCTGGCCCAGGGGGCCGGTGGTGGTCTCGATGCCATCGGCGTGGCCATATTCGGGATGGCCGGCGGTGCGGCTGCCGACTTTGCGGAAATGCTTCAATTCCTCCAGCGTCATCTGCGGATAGCCGGTGAGGTGCAGCAGGGAATAAAGCAGCATCGAGCCATGGCCCGCCGACAGCACGAAGCGGTCGCGGTCGGGCCAGTGGGGCTCGGCCGGATTGAACTTCAGGAAGCGGGAGAACAGGACGGTGGCGACATCGGCCATCCCCAGGGGCAGGCCGGGGTGCCCGGACTTGGCCGCCTGCACCGCATCCAGCGTCAGGAAGCGGATGGCGTTGGCGAGGTTGCGGATTTCGTGCTGTTGGGGGGCTTGTTCGGGGACGGTCTGGGTCATGGGGAGTTCCCGGGG
>Ga0316229_1002347_pt1 | contig 16551 bp, 16 predicted proteins | sample TBH18023metaG_FD_206011 | JGI IMG/M metagenome (GOLD analysis project Ga0316229, IMG submission 206011) | Freshwater microbial communities from Trout Bog Lake, Wisconsin, USA - TBH18023 | ecosystem: Environmental > Aquatic > Freshwater > Lake > Hypolimnion/Profundal zone | place: USA: Wisconsin... | reverse complement strand
TTGATTTACCAATCCGCTCTTTTTTTAGTGGCCCACCATGACCCGAAATGGGTGGCTCACCATGGCCGAAATACTCAATTATCATAAAACTGATGATCCGTGATTATCAAGTAATCGGCTACGATGGTATGAGCAATTGACGTATCATTCCCAATTGTTGCCCATTGAACATTTCCTGTCCCTTCTGTAGATTTTATTTTTTTCGGATGTGGTGGTATGGAATAATTCAGTAAACATCTATTTGCGATGTTATTAATAATTCCCATATCAACATTTACGCTTGATTTTTGATTTGAGAAGTTTAAGGTTACAATGTAGTCAGTATAAATCCGTAACGTCTTTTTGGGAGGATCGAACGCAATTGGATAAAGAAATACCTCGGCTATTTCTTGGTTCCTGATAAACCCAGTTGAATTCAATTTTAAAGCATTGATATCATAGAAGTCATTAATATTATATAGGGAATCATTTATTGTAAATTGCTCCACAACCTCATTTGAATCTACTATTAATCTTGGAGCCGGATACACTAAATAATTAGTCAACATAACACTATCTATTATTTGAACGGAGGTGGTTATTGTTGAACCTGTAGGGACGGCAACTAATTTTTTAATAAATGGAATTTCTGGAAATCCTGGTAAGTCATCTTTCCCTCCCCCAGGAATCAGTAATCTATAAAATAATGTATCACCATGAGTTTTTGAATCACGATATACGCCTTGAATTTTCACTCTGAATGACACACTAAATTGAGTTGAAGAAATGAGCTCAATATCTGGCGCGTATGGCCTGGAATTATTAATAGGAATCCAGACAGATTGAGACATGATAGAATTAACATTTATCACTAAAACGCTAATGAATAATAATACGAAGGTTTTCATTTGAACGAGGATTGATTGTTTAATAGATTAATATGTTATGGCGGATATATTTACGAACTGATAAGACCAAATTATTTTGACTTATAATTATGCCATTTTATTAAAGTCATTATTTATCAATACTCCGGTAAAAATTTAAGCAACTAATCGCCCAATACTCAAGCATTCATCATAAAGTTGACGGATTTTTTCGCAACTCAAGTCGAAAGCTAACTTTGAATAAATAAAATCTGTGATATACTGGTTCAAATACATTGTTTTAATGTCAAGCAATGAGAAGCTTTTTGGCGTTAAGGAGTTGTAAATTTATAAATATCAATTTTTAATATCCAAATTGTTTAGATAATTTACGTTTAATCCTTTTTGATGATGCTGTTAATTTAAGCCTTTGCGAATTACCAACTAAATTCAAGACTATACAATAGGATTTTTCCTCCCTGCAGGAAGTGAGATTTCCCCACCTAACCAGACACCATCAAACTCTATGAAATTTTAGATCAACTGTTTATAATATTTTTTCGGCGGCAAAATTGGCAGCCGGAGACCAAGACATCGATTATTTGTATCAAAGAAGTATGAGTAATTTTTAGGCTTGGAGTAAACTGTTAGCAGGGTGGTCGAAAAATCCATAATAGGTAAACATACTAAGTCTACAAAACCAATTATGTCGGAAATATCACGCTACCTCATCCGCAGTTAATAATAGAAATTTTTAAGAATTAAAAGGAGCCGAGCCTGATGTAGTAGTGTTCCTGCCCGGGATGGATAGGAACATGCCGGGGTCCCGCATCATTTTTATATATTTTACAATAATATTCATTTATAATGTCCGTTACAATTACATAGACATAATATATACATGTATTAATGTAGATGAATAACTAAGATCTTTTCAACTTCCCCTTACTATGACTGCTGCAAAACGTAAAACCGTCGCCCATGCTCTCACTGCCGAAAACGGGAATGCCGGGCCGGGAAGTACCCGGTTCCCTCACATTATAAATCTTCTCCTCCTGATAATAACGTTAGTTCTGAATCTTACAGTACAGGAAGATCCGAGATACTGGAGCAGGTTCAGGGATGTGAAAGACTATCTTCAGCAATCCCAGCAACCGCTGTTGAGCTCTGGCTTTTTCATGCCCCGGTATATCAATTCGCGGCCTTTTACCGTCCCCCTGTTTTATAAAGCCGCCGGAAGCAATCCGCGCAACATTGTGTTCATGCAGATCATCCTTCATTCCTTAAGCACATGTTTTATTGCTTATGCCCTCCTGCTTTTTATCAGTAATGAAGCGGGTAAATACCTGATGATGTTTTTTATCTATTCCCTGATGTCGTGGTGGTGTATACTGGGATGGACCCTGCAACTGCTTTCAGAATCCCTTACTGTTTCATTGTTGTTTTATTGGATTGCATCCTTCCTGCTGTTTTATAAAAAAAGAAGACCTGTATTTCTGATAATACACATGGTAATTGCAATTCTTCTCTCAAACACCAGGGACTCATGGCCGTTCACATTGATGGTTTTTTACCTGCTTTTCTCGTTGCAGTCGTATTTAAGGGAGAGAAAGTTTTTACGGCCATCGTTGCTGTTCCTGTCCTTAAGCATGGTTTTATTGTTTTACCAGCAATATACCGCCCGTATTGGTTTGCGTTTCAGGCTTCCCGTTGCAAACAGCATTATCATACGGATTCTCCCGGATGAAAAATACACAGAATGGTTTGAGAATCATGGAATGCCGCTGACCGGGTACCTGGAGGACAATTTCCGGGACCTGAATGCCGACACGATTACCGACATCATCAGAATACATAGGTTTTACCATGACGAAACACATGACGCTTTCTTTCAGTGGACCGGAAACGAAGGCAGGCTGGCATATATGAAATTCATGTTAACACATCCTGCCTACACCTTTCTTTTCAGGGAACCGGTCCACAAACTGAAAAGGATGCTGTTTCATAAGTGTCATAATTATTTCTACTATCCGAAGAAACCTCAAGGATACAGCACCTGGTCAGGATGTATTTACCCGTTATTTCACCCATTATGGATTCCCGTCTTCTGCATTTTCCTTATCGCATTTTATGCAAAAACAAAGGAACATATCTATCTTATTCCCTTGATCCTCTCAATAACGTTTCTTTTCAATGCACTTCTTTTATACAATGCAGATGCGATGGAGGTTGAAAGGCATATGATGCTTAATAGTATCATGATCCAGTTTCTTTGTATCTGGGCTTCAGTGCTGATCCTGGATTATTTCACCCCGATGATACTAACTAAAATAAAATTGCATTCAAAAACCCAAAGCACAAATCATATCAGGAGATGATTGAATGGATCGGAGGCCTGTGATACGATTCTTTCCTGTCCTATACTATTCCTTTATTATTTTTCTGACTTGCGAATCCTTTTCCCCGGTGATCTTCACAATATAAACACCGGTGGGCAAGGAAGTAAAATCCAACCTGGTACTGGCTTCATTAAGTCTTTGATTCAATATTTCCTTTCCGTCAATTCTGAAGACCGCGATGTCCATCTTTTCGGTTAAGGGTGTGACATCGACCTGGAGAGTAGCTGAAAATGGGTTGGGATAGACCAGTATTTTATGAATCACTTTGTCATCAATTCCGTTAGGCTTGAGATAGATTGAATCACAATGAGCATCGTTACCGCAACTGTCGACAATATTAAGGCAAACGGTGTATTTCCCGAACTTTTTAAAGGTATGGACAGGGTTGCGGTCCTCGGAGGAATATCCATCACCAAAATCCCATTGCCATTGAGTTGCCGAGGATGAGTGATCCTGGAAAGACACTGTTGTATCATTATGGACTGAGTATGAAAATGAAGCTGTTGGTTTTGGACATTCAAGTCCTGAAAAATATCGCAACATTGTATAATAAGCGTCATAAGGTTTTCCCTGGATAGAACTGGGTTTTCGCTGTTCTCCTCCCAGAACAATTTTGCCCAGGTGCTGAACGGCAACAGAGTATAAATAAATATTTGTTTCGGTAAATGAAGCGGTGAAACCATGATTGCCAAAGCTTGTATCTATCGTTCCATCAGAATTTAATCTGACAAGCTGGCTTGTTGAACCAATTGAAAAGGACTGGCTTATTGAACAGAGAATTTTATCATCCCACTGGCAAACTGCAGAATTTATTGGGAAAGAATCAATGGAGCTGACGCCATAATTCCCAAAAGTACTGTCAATAGTCCCATCGGCGGCAAACCTTGCAATTCTTCCTTTTGATACTCCGGTAGAGCCTGACCCTGTATAAAGGATCTTCCCGTCTTTCTGGCAAAACAATGTATTATTCCAATATGGAACAGGCTGTAGTTCGAATGGGGTTATTGTATATCCATTGGTGCCAAAGGTTGGATCAATATATCCATCCTGATTTAATCTCAACAACAAGGCCTTGGAATTTTGAACTGCACCTATAACAATTTTCCCACCAGGTTGAAACAGCATTTTAGTGCTCCATCCATTCAGAGGGTAGATTTTTATTCCTGTTCCATTATCGCCAAATGTATTATCAAATTTACCGTCAGAGAGTAACCTGATAAGAAGTATTTCATTGCCGCTTGCAGGCGCCCAACCTGCCAGAAGGATTTTTCCATCCTGTTGAACCCTGACGCAGGTCAGGTTAACGTTGCTGCCATTAACCCTGATATAGACACCACCATTTAACCCGAATGTTGTGTCCTTTGACCCATCGGCATTCCGGCGGTAAACCAAAGCCATTGTATCCGTTCCATCCCCGACTGCCACGATTTTACCATCAGGTTGAAGTGTCATATCCCAGGCATTACCTAAGCAAAAGGGAGGAGCCCATCCATTGCTGCCGAAAGTTGAATCAATTGTGCCATCAGGGTTTAGCCTTACCATAACGGAAGGAACTTCCACATAATTTTTAAAAGACATTCCGATTATTTTATTATCCGGTTGGATCAATGTCCTGAAGAAACCACCGTCATAAATATTTGATGAAAAATCTCCATTCCTGGCAAAAGAACTGTCTATCTGTCCTGGCTGTGAATACACTTGTAAGCCGGTGAACAGAATCATAAACAGAATTTGGATAAAATCGAAAAAAAAATAATGATATTTGTTATAATTCATAATCGGTTGGTTGTAATTGTCTGGAATTACGAAGTTCCAACAAAGAACAACAATATGCAAAGGGATTATTCCCTATATAAGAAGGGGATTTCCCCCCAACCAGGAAAATAATAATTATTGTATATAATTTTATATCAGGCAATTATTTTCAATGCTCCGGCAACCAATTTGGCAGCCGGGTTTCCCTGCCAAACCACCTTTTCGTTTAAAAAACAGTGATAACCTCGTCTTCGATTGTCTATGATTAGTAGACAAACTGATGATGGTGAGTCATATCTTTGAATAAAGAAATAACAGGATTTTATCCTATGTACATTGAAACATTCATTGATGCCTTAGCGTAAAAATTAATTGTGTATAATTCAATCTGCCTTTCATTAAAAATTGTATTGAATTGCAATATATGGTTTTGGGGGCCAATTGAACTGGTATATCAAATCTTTTGAAACATCTGCTTCTCCTGAAACTTTATCACCAACCTTAAGCTTGTCAAGCTGTTGAATCCATGTTGAAGCGAATCCAAATGCCAGGGCCAGTCTTTTTAACGGGACAAAATTCAATCTTAATCCAATTCCAGTGAGAATAGTAGGATAGTTTGCATTAACTCCCACCCCTACCTGAAAAAACGGGTGCAACATCGAGTTGGGGATAAATCCTACGATGTTAAGCATTGCGTTAATAGACAATCTTTTGAAATTTTCATTCCCTGCATCTGCTACAACCAAATTTCCCTGGGCATCCGTTTCAGTACTGTATTTTGGGAAATTTAAATTTGTATATGCCACGCCTGCTGACACTTCCGGAATAAAGAGATTGAATTTGCGGAAACTGACCACTCTTTTAACCTTTTCAGCGTTTAAATTTGCCACCATTTCCCCTGAATCTGGCCATATATATCCAGACTGATTAATCTTTACAATGAGTTTTGATATTTTTCCTCTTTGTACTTCAACTTCTTTGATGAAAACACACCATTCAAGACCGTCCTTACTTACCGTCGCCATTTTACAAGCTTTATCCACCAGATCGAACGCTTTTTTAAGGTTCTGGTAACGGCCTTTCTGCCGTTCATATTCAGTTGTGACCTGGAAAAGTAAATCTGTTAAAACATGTTTAACAATCAGTGTATCTTTGGGATCCTTGCAAGAATATTTTTTAATTTGTATTTTCAATGAATCTAAGAGAATTTTTATTGAATCAAAATGTTCCTTGATCTTACTTATTGCCGTCCCATTCTGATCTATAGAATCGCGGGTGTTACCTGCTTCTTCAAACGACAGGGACTTAAGCTGTTGAAATGATGCTATAATTTGTTTTTGGAAATCGGCGCCAGAATTGAGTTTATCCTTGATGCTTGTGTAAATGTTTATTAGATATTGGAGCTTTGTCTTACAAGTATATTCAACAGGTTTCTCCTGGTCTCTCTTTTCTTGACCCCTTATTAAGTTTCGATTCTGAACTTCCGACTTCTTGTCCATTTTACCTAAAAGACCTGAAATCTGGTCATAAACTTCTGTTGCTTTACTCTCAATCTGATCAGGAATAAAGGTCAACTCATCTGTTATTGAGTAATTCAGGGGATTCAATGGCCTGATATATACATTTACCCCAATATTTTTTGGCAGAAAGAGAACCGAATCCGGAATGGTTAAAAAATTATCGGGGTGGTCCTCCGCTATGTCATACTTTAATGCACCTGCATCATATCGTAAGAATAACTTCTGGTTTTGTTTTATGGTTATGCCGCGTTCCAGTACATCTGAAGCCCGTTGTCCTGCAGCCGGGTTCAACCAAATTAAAAAGGCAATTGTCAAAAAAAATAATCTTCTCATAAAGGGATTGAATTATAAGGTTAATTATTTTAGTTACCCAAGCAATAATATAACATATAATGCTTATATTCAAGTGTTTATGTCTGTATAAAAAATTCTCGAAATCGGTAAAGTAAGAGAATAATAATTGGTTGTCAGCTTGACCATGGGGGAGTAATGCGGCCACTTCTTCGGGCATTACCACTTCCCCGGATGCGACAATATTCCGTTTCCTGATCATTTCAGATTTCGGATCACCTTTATCGATGTATGCCTTGATCACATGACGAAACATCTCAACCTGCCATAGCATGCAGCTTTCATGGGATATGATCACCACCGGCAGTCCTGGAAAGGCGATGCGAATTCTGGTTAGATTATTTATGGGATTTGAAATTCCTATAAAAAGATCCAGTAAAAGGATGTCAACACACTCCGGATCAATTTTTATTAAAGCCTCATCAACTGACAGGCTTCCGCCAACAATCTCAAAATTATCTGAATTATGATTAAATGCCGAATAAAGCCCTTCAATGATCTGGTAATGATCGTCGATAATATACAACCTGGTCATCGACCTATTGTTTTACCCAATTACATTTTTAAAATCAATATCATCAAAATACTTTTTGAAATCAATGTCTTTTGATGCTGTATCTTTAAAACTGCTGTCTAACTTAACCGCCATTTTAAGAGTTTCAATCATTTTTTCTTTATCTTCTAATAAAGAAAAAGTACATGCTTCATTATAATATGCATTGGCATAATCTGGTCTAATTTTCAGCGCTTCTTCAAATGATTTAATTGCATCCTGTTCTCGGTGCAGCCTCTTTTGTGAAACCCCAATATTAACATAAGCCATTGGTATGAAATTCGAATTGGAATCTTCATTTATTGCTTTATAGTTAAACTCAATTGATTTTTCATAAAGACTAAGCAACAAATATGAGGTGCCGATACTAAAATAGGCTTTTGAAGAATTAACAGATGTGTCAGATCTTTGTAATGCTTTCATCATGTATAAAATCGTATTACTGTATTCTTTATCCTCATAAGCTTTAACTCCCAAAAAGTACCAATCTTCAAAAGAATATTCCTCCACTGTTTTATTTATCTTAAGCAGCTGCTCGAATTTATTAAGTGTGCTTTTTGTGGATTCGTCTTTATCTTTAGTTCTATCTGGAGTTAGGTTTTTTCCTTGCAATATTTCTGTGGTTTGAATAAACTCAGTATTTAAAGTTTTATCAGCTGTTTTATAAGTCAGAGAAAGGATGATTCGCATGAAATTGTAACCAAAATATAATCCAAAAATGCTAAAATAGATGATAGAACAAACAGAAAATATTTTCATTGAATTTTCTGCATTTGTTGTTTGCTGAATATAAATTCCAATCGATTGTAATGCGTTTGGAATTTGCTTTATTTCAACCAATCCTAATCCAATAATAATTTTTGTAAGCCAGTCTGAAATATCGACTAAATTCGTACTCAGATGATACGTTTCCTCAGGTCTATCCGTCTTTCTGGGGATCCCGAACAGAAAACCTAAAAAGAAACCAGACATGATGGATGCCAAAGCAATCAGAGATAGCACAAATAGAAACTTCCAATTTTCCTGGCTAAGGCTAATTGAGTATCCTATAATCCCTGCGGCACCAGCGAGTATTCCAAACCAAAAGGTGCTGTGAATATTACAGTTGCTATCTGCCAGGTTAATTTTAAAATGATTGAAAAACTTGCTTTTCCGGTCCATATTCCTTCGTTATTTTTGGTTTCCTTTATTAAGACACCTATGACTTAGTCGCTTCAAAAAATCAGATCAGGTCAGTTTTTTCTGAAGGATTGTTAAATGAAATTCATAGCCGATAATCATCATGATACCTGTAATTTAACCCTTGCACCATTGAAATTTTTGATCAGTTTTATCAAACTCAATAATTGTCTATTTTAGGAATATTAGGTTCAGGTTTATCCATTTTTATTTTTGAAACATTTAAAACAGATTTATCGGTTTTCGCTATTACAGGTTGACTGTATTGAGCAGCATTATTAAAAGCCGACATCCCTTCTTTAGGAAAATTCTGAAACGAAAATTCATTTATTTTAATAATTGTTGCGGCTCCTTGGATTCCGGTTGAATTTTCGATCACATTCTTATTTCCAAGTAATAAATCATCATCTTTCTTATCATAAAGCTTATACATATTTGCATTGTATTTTAAATTCTTCATACTTATATTCATCGTATCATCTACTTGGATAGCCTTCCACTTGGGTTCAGCCAGGTCCAAATCCAGAACAGTTATATATAATTCCATAATTTCAAGAATTAAGTTGTAAAATATGATCAGATACGTTATTTATTGTGACCTTGTAATGAATCCTGCTAAATCGGGAATGGGTTCATTTTTTTGAAATACCTTAACCGAATCACAGAAAGCTGTAGCTGCATTATCATAAATAACAGCATTTAATTGCTTAGAGTAAATTACGATCAGGAAGGTATTTTTCTTTGCCAGGAAAAAATGCCTGTCGGCATTCTTGACTGTTTTAGTGATGTTTTTTGTTGATATTGTTTCACTGTCTTTAAGAAGCACCAGGTATTTATCATAGGTCAGTGTAGATATATCCCCTTTATAATCCCCTATATTATCCCCGTATAACATAAGGTGCCCTAAAAGATGAACATTTGCTGTTGAAAAATCCTCTATAAATTCCTGAAGGTTGTGATTGATTTTTTGAGCCCGGCATGAAGAAATCAATAACACCAAGGCAATCGATATGAAAAAAAGATTTCTTTTCATAACTACACTCCTTTCCAAAATTCAGGAATTAACTCTAATGAAGGATGTTCAATCAATCGGCCAGTGTCCAGGTTGATTGCAGGTATTTCAATTTCCGTCAATGCTTGTCCTTGTTCATAAACATATTCAAAGGCACGTTGTGCAAGAGGAACGTATTGTTCAAAGAACCTTGGGACACAGTCCTGAAAATAATCTATTTTATATCTGTGCAGGAAATTATGGGGTAAATCATCCTCAGGCTTTATTAAGACTGTGGCTAGTTGTTCATTAATTTCAGACCGGTTTCTAAACATGAAAGTATTTGCCTCCAGATTTCTATAAATCTGTAAATAAGTCCCCGCAGCAAGTTCAAACAAACGGTTTAAACCTTTGATCCAACCATTGATTTCCCTCACAGTATAATTTTCCTTATAAACCTCCTTGATCAACTGGGCAAAAAGACGAATAGTTGAATCATGGTTGGGACTGGAAAGATAATTTTTAAGTTCATCCTGAATTCCGGTATAATTCAGTTCCGCAGCATAGCCCGACTTCTTTGTGATGTATTCAAAATATAATACATCCAGTTGCATTTCAAGGCATCTGTGAGCTGATTTATGATTATCATAATCACCAACCTTATCACGGATAAATGGATGAAAGATTCCGTCGGCCACAAGATGGGATATATATCCAAGAAAAAACGAGAACATCTGCCGATGCACTTGCTCTCTGATTGAACTATTTAATAATTTTAACTGATCAAGCGAACGTAGTGGAATCTGGTTAGTAAGGTCGTAATGAAAATGATCTGCCAGCGGTCCCTGGGTTGACAGAAAAAAGTCGTTATCCGCCAAACTGGCATAGGGTAAATCAGGAGCCACTGCTCCAATAGAAAGATAATCGGAATTATCTGCAAGGATATATTTTAATTCACTATCATCCGGGAGATAATCCTGAAGCTCCTTGATTAAAAGCATATGGGTTATTCCACTGGGCATCAGGTTGGTTTTTTAGTGGTTGAAAATGAGTTAAAACTACCCTTCACTTTTTAAACTTAATGTCAGTAACCGGGTGAATCTCCCAGGCAGTCTTTGGTTTAAGATTTCTATATCCCACAACTCCGGGTTTATGATCGATGTCATAGAACAGGGATCCGGAAACACTTATTTCTAACGGGTTGTTGACACATAATTTTTTTGTTGAAGATATCATCCCGAATTTTTCTACGATAATTTGCCTTACGTTTTTTAAGGTTTCATAGTCTGATGAGGATTTTTCCGGTAATCCTGAAATTTCGACGTTCATCAGTACCGCCCTGCTGGTATCCCCGTTACTGCCAATGATCATATGATAATCGTTATCTCCTTCGCGATAAATGACAAAAATAAAGGCGGTTTTAATAGTTACATTTCGTTGTTCTTCCTCGACGCGTTGTGAATCAGAACTTTTTGATATAGGGGGATAATAACCTCTCATTTCATCATCTGGAGGAAGTGTTCGAAATAATGCAGGCAAGGTGGTATATTCAACTTCTGCAGCCTTGGCAATTGAAGTTTTCGATGCTTTTCGGTCTTTCCCTGCATAGTTTTCATTGGAATGTCTTGTTTGGGTAAAAACAAATGCAGGCAACAGGATAAACAGAACAATTAAAATTTTTCTCATAATCATCCGGTTTAAAATGGTTTTTAGCTTTGGTTCTTACATACTTACGAAGTACCAACAAAGATTAGTAAAATGCAAAGGGATTCTTACTCCCTGGTAAAGGGGGACTTTCCTACCAGACAAATAATCTCTTTCATACTAATGAATTGCAGATCTATTGATTATACTATTTCAACCGGCTGCCCTATAAGCATCCGAGCCCTCATTAAAACAGTCATAATATGACAGATCATCACTTTCATTATAAAAAGATGAATTACATTTGAATTTCCTGTATCGTTTCAAAAATCATGAACCGATGGGAGACACAAAATTTATCTTGCAAGATCTAAAATTACAAGTGTCTTGAGAAGGGTGGTTTAGGTATTAATGAAGGTAGGCTTCGGCGATTAAAAGAAATTTCTCGATTTTGGAAATGAGATCTGCCTTTGAGTATGGTTTAATAAGATAATCATCACAGCCAGAGTTTTGAATTACTTCAATATCAGTGTGAAAGAACGATGCGGTAACTATAATAATGGGAATCTCCGGATGGATTCTTTTAATTTGCTTAGTTGCATCAAGGCCATTAAGAACGGGCATATGAATATCCATAAGAATAAGATGGATTTCAGGAATTTTTCGAACAAGAGTGACTGCCTCTAACCCATTCAAGGCAAAAAAGATTTCAAAATTAAATGATTTCAGGTAGGTTGCAATGATTGCCTTATTGTATTCATCATCTTCGACAATAAGGATTCTTATTCTTTGCAAAGACATTTCAATGGGTTGTGATTCTGATGACATAGGCTGCTTAATAAAAGGCAAATGAATTCTTATATTCTTACGATTAATATACGTAGAAAAATAATTAAGGTTCCGATTAACGGATTGTTTCTCAGATTAAAGTGATTCCAGCCCCCGCTTTGCCTATCCTAAATAATCTGTTTTGTGACGTGAACCTTATAAGCCGAAACAATGTATGTCGGTTTGATCAAAAATTATTTATGTGCGTTGAAACAATATGCCTATCTATTTATAGCTACTTCATCAAAAACGAAACTTCCACTTTGAACACCAAAATGAATTCTTACTCTGATATCTCCTGGACTCTCTCCAGGCTTACCGAAATCAAGTCGGATTTCAATAAAGATTGAGTTTTCATTCCATGTAACAACAGTAGCAGTTATTGTCCTTGCTGACTCAGGGGAAATGTTGTTTTCTTTAAGGCATTTACTAACGCGCTGGTGCGATGTAGCAAATAAGATACCTTCGACAAGTTTCATTGCATTTTCTTACAAATATAATGCATTCATATATAAAAAGCAAGCCAGGTGATTTTCTTTTGGGTTAACTTTTCTTCGGAAAATTCCTCTGGATAATAGAAATCCTCTTACTTTGATCCGTCCTGGCTGAGTTAACAGGCAGTGATTTACTTCCCAATGATTTGACTCAATAAAATGTTCTTCCATCTAAAAATCAGTAATTGTTACACCCTTACATCATTTTTGTATTATTTTGAAAATCTGTACTTTTGCAACCTGAAACATAAAATGGAAAAATAAAATGAAGACAATTTCATTCTCAAATCAACAGGTTGAATTTCTTATCGAGCAATATGAATCAGAGTTGATACTTGCTAAGGAATATGTAGATCAAATAGTGGAAATCCTCAATAAATTAGGGGTCAATGCTAAAGCACCAAAAGAAAATATAGTTGAAAAAGAACCAAGGCAGTATAAAAAAAAAGGGGAAGGAAACCAACGGTAAAAGTGGCTGAACCGAAAATTCCCGTTAAACGTGGAAGAAAGAAAAAGGTTGCTGTATCCACGCCGATAGAAACGGCTCCCGTACCAGCACCCAAGCCAGAAAAGAAAACAAAAACAGCCAGGAAGGTTAAGGCGGCGAAGAAAGAAGTGAAGAAACCATCAGTCGAGAAACACAGAATAGAAGAGATGGCAGCTTCTTTAAAACTTTAGTAAACCCGTGAGGAAGAAAGCTAAAGCTAAGAAGGTCGTTAAACCCCAGCCTAAGAAGCAAGCTCTAGTTACCGAACCCATTGTAGTTGAGCCAGTTGTTACTCCAACAGAAACTCCTAAAGAATAATTTTGCTCATCTACTGTAAAGAGCCTGTCCAAAAGACGGGCTTTTTTTATCGCCGGATCAGAATTTTGCTTTATCAAGAAAAGTCAAACTCATGTTGTAGATAGCCCAAAACATTTTTTCGGTTATTCCTGTAGAGCAGCTCTGCTTAGAAAATTATAGGATGACCTTTCCATTGTTTGGGTTGCCAGGTACTGCTTAAATAATGTTAGCAGGGAAAGGATTTCTGCAATACACGAAATCAATGATTACTGAAACCTTTTTAGGATTAGCCCGTCATACCTCATGTCACATAAGTTATGTGAAGTATGACAACACTTATTAAAAGAATCCCTTCCGGCATTACATTACTCCTGATTGCTCCCGTTCTTGGAGAGCTGGTTTCGGCACATCAGACTCCTTTGGAATTCATCAATCCACTGAACTTTCTCGTACTTTCTTTGCCTTATGGTTTCGGGGCACTTGTGGTTCGTGAATTGGTAGTTAGGTGGGGAAAAGGCTGGTCAAGCATGATTATTCTTGGGCTGGCATACGGGGTTTATGAGGAAGCGCTGGTTGTTTATTCGGTTTTTGATCCATTATGGAAAGAACTCGGGCCACTTTCTTATTATGGACGTTCTATTGGAATTAACTGGACATGGGCTGCCATGACCATTCATTTCCACACCCTGATCAGTATTTGTTCAAGCCTCATCATAACCGGGTTACTATGCCCCTCCAGAAGGGGACAACCTTGGTTGACAAAAAAATATTTTTACTTATGTCATGCAGGTCTTATCTCGTGGATTCCGGTGATGGGATTTATCATGATTAATTACACAGGCCGGGTATTCCCACCTATAAGTTATTACTGCCTTGCTATAATCACAGTGACTTTGCTTGTTTGGATCGCTTATCGCCTTCCAAAACACTTGTTCAGAGTCGTTGTTCGCTCCGTCCCCAATCCACTCCTTTTCTTTTTGATTGGACTAATCAATATGTCCATATTCTTTGTCAGTGTTTTCCTGACAGCGGAAAACAACTTTCCTCCCTTGTTCTACACCATTCTATTTTTAATTGTCCTGGAGGTAATAACACTATGGGCAATTAACTACTTTTCAGGCCGTGGCTATTGTTGGGATGATAGGCATGTCCTTGCATTGGTCTCCGGATTCCTTGGATTCTTTATCTGTTTTTGTTTTACCAAGGATGTTGAACACTGGACAGGCCGAAGTATAGTTGGAATATTTACCATTATTGGATTGGGGGTATTATATCGTTTTATCAGTAATAAGGTCAAATTAAATCGTCACGGCAGATGAAGTACATTTTTGCATTATTATGGATATGTTGGTTAATGTCAGAGATACTTCTGAATAGGCTGGTGCGGTCAAAAAATACCAATTCAAAAGAGCTGGACAAGAACTCCTTGAATCTGATTTGGATAGCAATAGCATGTTCAATGACCTTAGGAATTGTAAGCGCAAATTTTTGGGTTTTCCCAATAGTTTCCACCAAATTACTTCTATATATAGGATCAGTATTGATATTTGCAGGCATGGTGTTAAGATTTACTGCGATAAGGTCACTTGGAAAATTTTTCACCGTTGATTTGTCAATTCAAGACGATCACCAGTTAGTACAGACCGGGTTATACAAATACATTCGTCATCCTTCTTATTCTGGTTCAATACTGTCATTTATGGGGTACAGTTTATCGCTGAATAACTGGCTGAGTTTAATAATCATCATGCTCCCGACTTTGGTTACTTTCATCAACCGGATCAATATTGAAGAAAAATTACTTCACAAGCAATTCGGATCAGAATATGAGGAGTATACAAAAAGGACAAAACGATTAATCCCTCTGATATACTGATAAATCAGACGAATCTGAGCATTATATTAGTTTAGGCCGGCGCAGACTGGTATTTTAGAGTGGTTTTTTCCAAGCAAGCGGTAGCATAAATGACATCGAACAACTTCTCAAAAAGTCAGATTCCTGGCTGGAAATAAGAAATGAAATCGATTCATTGGAATTAAAAATTGAATCTCAGCACCTTGATATACAAAAGATTCGAGATCAACAAGAAAAACTGAGCAAAGAACTGATTATACAAAAATCCGAGAGCGCAGAAAGAGAAAAATTTCTCGCGGCCGAGATTGAAAGAATGAAAAGTAGCATCATTGAAAAGCCGAAGAGATTACTGATAATTCGATTTAAAGAATTGTTTACATGTGTAAAACAGGAACACTTGAGCCTGGATGATATCCAGCGGCTAACGTAGGAAACGAAATTATTGCAACAAGAATTTCAGGTTGCTTGTGATATGGAATCTAAATCATTTGAAGCCAGCTCAACTTTCACCATTTTTCAAAAAATTAAACAGTGGCTTGACCAGAAATACAATGAGTTTTACATTGAAAAAACCTCTTATAAAAAGCTATTTGACAACATCGACCTTGGAAATATTCAGGCATCCTTTAATGAACAAGAATGCATGAAATTATTTGGGATAAAATTATTTTCAGAAATTGCAAAGCTGCCAAGCTTTTGAACTTTCCCAAATAAGATCACTCTAATAGGCTACAATCGCTGCCATGAGGGAGTTTATACAAACAGTCTTCAAATTTATTACTGAAAACTTATATCTCGGATTAATATATTTAAAGTTATTGGCCACTCCCTTCAAGAATTGCATCTGTTAAAATCTCCTCTCCTATCAGATTATACTAGGGACTATAGAATTAAAATACGCTTTTTTTAAAATATAAAAATTATGGCGGCCAATTCAGCCGCCATTTATACTTGTTCCCCAGAATTTTAAACCATTGAAATTGATTAATATAAATGTTTTTGAATTCTTCCTTAGTACCTGATAATGCTTGATTGGTGGAGGAAATACTCCTTATTTGCAGGAGGATAAATTCCCTTGTAAAATCTATTTTTTACCTGGTACTTTATAAGTATTAAAAATCCATAAATATGAAACAATTTTTTCTTCTTTTTATGGTTGCATGTATTGTAACTATAATCACGGTCTGTAATCAAGCTTCGGCTCAGAACCAGGATAATTATTACCGTTTAACTAGTTCTACTTTGGTAAATCAAAAGGAGGTTAAACGTGGTTAAAAACGAAGTGAAAGCGATTTTTTATCTCTTTGATTGACAATAACATAATGTTAATATCTTGTTTATAAAAATTCTAAA
>Ga0316229_1002334_pt1 | contig 16620 bp, 16 predicted proteins | sample TBH18023metaG_FD_206011 | JGI IMG/M metagenome (GOLD analysis project Ga0316229, IMG submission 206011) | Freshwater microbial communities from Trout Bog Lake, Wisconsin, USA - TBH18023 | ecosystem: Environmental > Aquatic > Freshwater > Lake > Hypolimnion/Profundal zone | place: USA: Wisconsin... | reverse complement strand
CGGCGGCATCTTCGTGCTGGATTGCGTCGCCTCGGGCTGCATGTGGGTCGATATGGAAGCCATCGGGGTGGACGTGATCGTCACCGCCCCCCAGAAGGGCTGGAGCGGCTCCCCCTGCTGCGCCATGGTGATGCTCTCCGAGAAGGCCATGGGCATCATGGAAGGCACCACCAGCACCAGCTTCTCCGCCGACCTCAAGAAGTGGTCCCAGATCATGGACGCCTTCCTGAAGGGTGGCCACGCCTACCACGCCACCATGCCGACCGACGCGCTGACCCACAACTGCGCCGTGATGCAGGAAATGGAAGCCTATGGCTTCGACAAGCTGCAGGTCGAGCAGGCGGAACTGGGCGCCAAGGTCCGCGCCCTGCTGGCCAAGTGCGGCCTGCCCAGCGTGGCCGCCAAGGGCTTCGAGGCCCCGGGCGTGGTGGTGTGCTACACCACCGATCCTGAAGTGCAGTCCGGCAAGAAGTTCCTCGCCGCGGGCCTGCAGATCGCCTCGGGCGTGCCGCTCAAGTGCGACGAACCGGCCGACTTCATGACCTTCCGGCTGGGCCTGTTCGGGCTGGACAAGCTGCATAACGTCGACCGCACGGTGGAGTACCTGGCCACCGCGCTCAAGCAGATCGGTCTCCGCTAGCGCCAAGGCAACAGGCCGGGGGCGGTCCGGCCTGCCGGACCGCCCCCGGTTTTTTTCCCGGCGCTTGACGGTAAAATAAAAGGTTGGATCCTTTGAGCAAAGCAGCATCTTTTATTGGCTTGGATCGCCACCGGAAGGTTCTCGGGGAGCACAACCATGGCACAACGCACGCTCGCGGTAATCATGGCCGGCGGTATGGGGGAACGCCTGCGTCCGCTGACCGACGTCCGGACCAAACCGGCGGTGCCGTTCGGCGCCATCTACCGGATCATCGACTTCACCCTGAGCAACTGCATCAACTCCAATCTGCGCCAGATCCTGGTGCTGACCCAGTACAAGTCCCACTCGCTCAGCCGGCACCTGGCCCTGGGCTTCAATTTCCTGTCGCCGCGCCTGGACGAATTCATCGAAGAGGTGCCGGCCCAGATGCAGGTGGGCAACCACTGGTACAAGGGCACCGCCGACGCCCTGCGGCAGAACCTGGCCTTCATCGACGACGTGGCCCCGGACCTGGTCCTGGTCCTGGCCGGCGACCACATCTACAAGATGGACTACCGCCTGCTCCTGCGCTTCCATCGTGAGCGCGCCGCCCGGGTCACCGTGTCGGTCATCCGGGTGCCGGCGGCCCAGGCGGCTGGGCAGTTCGGCGTGCTGGAGGTGGACGCGAACGGCCGGATCGTCGGCTTCGAGGAAAAGCCGGAGCAGCCCAAATGCATTCCCGGAACCACCGACTGCCTGGCCTCCATGGGCATCTACAGCTTCGACAGCCGCACCCTGCGGCAATGGCTGGACAACGACCTGCACGACTTCGGCCGCGATGTCATCCCGGCCATGGTGGCGGCGGGCGAGCCGGTCTACGCCTTCGACTTCTCGACCCTGAACGAGATCGAGGACTACATCGTGGTGTCCCGCGGCGAGCAGCGGATCAAGACCCTGTGCCGGATCGAGGACGCCGACTACTGGCGTGACGTGGGCACCCTCGACGCCTTCTGGCAGGCCAACCTGGACCTGGTGGCGGTCAAGCCGCCCTTCTCGCTGTACGGGGAACGCTGGCCGATCCTGCGCAGCCCGACCTTCTTCCCGCCGGCCAAGTTCGTGCACGAGGAGGAGACCCGCACCGGCAGGGCGGTGCGCTCCATCATCGCGGAGGGGGTGGTCATCTCCGGCGGTCTGGTCCGGTCCAGCGTGGTCGGAGCCGGAACCTTCGTGCAGAGCTACGCGCTGGTGGAATCCTCGGTGATCTTCGGGGGCGAGGTGCACCGGGATCTGGTGCAGGAAACCTCCATCGGCCGGCACTGCCGGATCCGCAACGCCATCCTCGACCGCCATGTGACGCTGCGGGAGGGCACCGTCCTCGGCTACGACCGCGCCGAGGACGAGGCCCGAGGCCTGAAGACGGTGTCCATCGCCGGCAGCGAGGAGTACGTGGTGGCGGTGGGCAGGGATACCGTCATTTAAAAGGAGTTATTATCTAGATTTCCGCGTAGGGGTCCGACAGCGGGGGCAGTTCGTCCCAGGCTTCCGGAGGCTTGCATGCATCATCGAGCAGGGCCGCCAGGACACCGGTCAGGACCAGGGCGATGCCGTTCAGATAAAGGATGTCCCAGAGTGGCAATGCGGGCAGTTCAGGCATGGGGACCTCCTCGGGGTAAAGCGGGCTCCCGAAGACCTGAGCGATAATCGTGCCATAATTTACCCAGGCCGGAACCCACCAGAACCGCCTGTTTTTTCCGGCGGCGCGCGTCATGGAGGTAGGATCCTGCAACGGGTGTAGCAGAATGAAACACTCGGGGTATTTCATTTTAAGGTTTACAAATCGAATGCGTGTGGCTTTGGCCAATATGAACCTGCTAGCAGCTCCCCAACCCGCAGCCCTGGTCGCCGAATCCGGCGCGGCCCGCAGCCGGCGCACCTGGGCGGTGGCGTTCGCCGGGTTCTGCGCCTTCCTGGGCCTCTATGCGACCCAGCCGCTGCTGCCGATGCTGGAGCACCTGTTCCAGGCCGACAAGACCACGGTGAGCCTGACCCTGACCGCCACCACCCTCGGCGTGGCCATGGCAGCGCCCCTGGTGGGGTCGGTGGCGGACCGCTGGGGCCGCAAGCGGGTCATGGTCTGGTCGGCCAGCCTGCTGGCCCTGGCGACCCTGCTGGACGCCACCGCCGGCGGGCTGGCGTCGCTGATCTTCTGGCGCTTCCTCCAGGGCCTGTTCACCCCCGGGGTGTTCGCGGTGACGGTGGCCTACGTGCAGGAGGAGTGGGCCGAAGGGGGCGCCGGCGGAGCCATGGCCATCTATGTGACCGGCACGGTCATCGGCGGCTTCACCGGGCGGATGGTCACCGGGTTGATCGCCTCCCGCTGGAACTGGCACTGGGCCTTCGTGGTCATCGGCGGCCTGGGTGCGCTGGCGGCGCTGGCGCTCCAGGCCTGGCTGCCCCCGGAACGCCATTTCACCGGCCGGGCGGCCAACGCCTCGCTGCTGTCAGGCATGGGCGGGCACCTGGGCAACCCGCGGCTGCTGGCGACCTTCGCCGCCGGGTTCGGAGTGCTGTTCTCCCTGGTCGCCACCTTCACCTATGTGACCTTCCATCTGGCGGGCGCGCCGTTCCACCTGGGGCCCCTGGCGATCGGCTCGCTGTTCTTCACCTACCTGTTCGGCGCGGCCGTGACCCCGCCCTGCGGCCGGATCATCGACCGCTACGGCCACCGGATCGCCCTGGCGCTGGCCATGGGCATCGGGATCGCCGGGATGCTGCTCACCCTGATCCCGAACCTGTGGACGGTGGTGGCCGGGCTGGCCCTGTGCTGTTCGGGCGTGTTCGTCGCCCAGGCGGCCACCACCAGCTACATCGGTCTGGCCACCCGGCACGGCAGGGCCCTGGCGGTGGGCCTGTACGTCACCTGCTACTACGTGGGCGGCAGCGTCGGCGCGGAGCTGCCCGGCTTCCTCTGGCGCTTCGGCGGTTGGCCGGCCTGTGTGGCGCTGGTGATCCTGGTGCAGTTGCTGACCATCGGGGTGACGTTCAGCTGCTGGTCCGGATTCGAAGCTGAAACCTAAACGGATGGCTATAAAATCCTCCAGCCACCCCCCTGAAAATATGCCACGACGTGGCATATTTTCATCATGTTCGAACAGATTTCCAAACCCGGGTACTATCCCACCGGCCTGATGGTGGTGAGGTAGGGGATGCCGATGAGCAGCGTGGCGGCGATGAAGATCACCCCGAACACCAGCCCCAGGCTCCAGAAGGCCTTGCGGGAAATGAAGCCGCCGGCGTAGTACACCGGGCCGGGGCCGGTGGCGTAGGGGGTGATGACGCCCATGATGCCCAGGGAGAAGCAGAGCAGCATGGCGAAGGCCTTGACCGGCATGCCGGGGATGGCCATGCCCGAGGCCAGGATCACCGGCAGCACGGCGGCGGTGTGCGCCGCCAGGCTGGCGAACATGTAGTGGATGAAGAAGAAGAAGGCCACCAGGATCGCCATGACCGCGATGGGGCTGATCCCCACCAGGTGCGAGGCCACGAACTTGGCCACCCAGGTGACGAAGCCCACCTTGTTCAGGCCGTCGGCCAGGGCCACCAGGGTGGCGAACCAGACCAGCACGTTCCAGGCGCCCTTGTTGCCCAGGATGTCGTCCCACTCCACCACCCTGAAGACGATCATGCCGGCGATCACCAGCAGCACCACGCCGGTGGCGTCGATGAAGTTGGCGCCGACCAGGGGCAGATGGATGCCTTTGTTGGAGCCGACGATCCACAGGAACACCGCGCAGATCACCAGGGCGGCCATGACGAGTTCCTGGATCTTCACGGCGCCCATGTTCACCAGCTCTTTCGCCGCCCAGGCCGGCACTTCCTCGCTGGCCTTGATTTCCGGAGGATAGATCCAGTAGACCAGGAGCGGCAGCAGGAGCAGCAGGGGCAGCGCCACCGGCAGGAAGCCCATGAACCACTGGGTCCAGGTGATATCCAGCTTGGCCGTCTGCTTGACGATGGCCAGGGCCGCGGCGTTGGGGGCCAGGGAGGTGACGAACATGGAACTGGTGACGCAGGTGGTGGCGAAGGCCACCCACATGATGTAGGAGCCGATCTTCCGGGCGGTGGGACCGGGGGCGGAACCGTAGAGGTCGGGGATGTTCCGGATCACCGGGAAGATGGTGCCGCCGCTGCGGGCGGTGTTGGAAGGCGTGCCGGGCGCCAGCACCAGGTCGGCCAGCATGATGGCGTAGCCCAGGCCCAGGGTCTTGCGTCCGAGCAGCCGCACCAGTTGGAGCGCCACCCGGCGCCCCAGGCCGCTCTTGGCGTAGCCGATGGAGAACACGAAGGCGCCGAAGATCAGCCAGACGGTGCGGTCGGAGAAGCCCGCCAGGGCCCAGTTGATGGACTTGGCCGGATCCGGGTCCACGTAGCGCATCACCCCGGCGATGGCGATGCCGATCATGCCGATGGCCGCGGCCGGAATGGGCTCCAGGATCAGGGCCAGGATGACCGCGGCGAACAGGGCGAAATAGTGCCAGGCCGCGGGGGTCAGGCCACCCGGAACGGGGATGGCGGTGATCAGCACCCAGAGCAGGACGGGGCCCAGAACCTTCCACCACATGGATTTCATGATTTTCCTCCGCAATCAGTTGCTGCCGACCAGATGGGCCAATGGCTGTGGGGCCGCAGGTTGTGTATGGTTTGAAACCATTTTGTACCTGGAACGGAGCCCGCGGCGGGAATTTCTCTTCAGGCTCTGGTCGCCACCGCCAGGAACAGGGGGAAGCTTTCCTCCCGGTGGTCCGTGGTCCGCTGAATGACGTAGGGGGTGCTGAACCGGACGGCGCGGAACCCGCTGCGCAGCAGGCTGGCGGCGAGCTCCTGGCGGTCGAAGCCCTTGTGCACGTCGGCCCGGGCGCCATGGAAGGAACCGTCCTCGGTGTCCAGGTCGGCCACGCAGAGCCGGCCGCCGGGGGTCAGCAGATCATGGAACCGGGCCAGGATGCCGTCGATGTCCGGAATGTGGTGCAGGGCCATCAGGGTGCAGACCAGGTCGTAGCGCCCTTCGGGCACGGGGCCCGTGGTCAGGTCCAGTTCCAGGGGGGTCATGTTGGCCACCCCCGCCGCGAGGATTTTTTCGCGCAGGACGGTGAGCATCCCCTGGGACGTGTCGGCCAGGGTGACGTGGGCCAGGTGGGCCCGCAGGGCGAAGCCCAGCAGGCCGGTGCCGCAGCCGTAATCCAGGGCGCGCAGGCCCGCGAGGGGCCCCGCCTCGACCCGGATGGCCTCGGCCACCCGCTCGGCCCGCTCCACCTTGGCCGCGTCCGCGTCCCAGTTCCAGGCCTGGTGGTCGAATTCACTCATGGGAAATCCTTTCGGCCGGATGGGCCAGGTAGGGGTCCGTGAAGGATATGATGGCGGAAGCAGGAAGTATAATGTTCGAGGGGAGGGATGAGGAATGCACATCCTGGTGGCCGGCTGTGGTTGGATTGGTACGGCGGTGGCGGCCAGGCTCCTGGGCAGGGGTGACCGGGTGACCGGGGTCCGCAGCGATCCCGAACGGGCCGAAGGGCTCCGGGCCCTGGGCGTCGAGCCGTTGGCCCTGGACCTGGCCGACCCGGACGCGGACATTCCGGACGGGGTGGAGGCGATCCTCGCCCTGCAGTCCGCCCAGGACGGTTCCGAAGTCGGCTACCGACGGGCCTACCTCATGGCCAACGATACCCTGCTGCGGGCCGCGCGCCGGCTGGACGTGAAGGCGCTGGTGTACTCAGGCTCAACCGGCGTGTTCACCCAGCGGGACGGCTCGGAGGTGGACGAGGACAGCGCGCCGACGCCCGGTTCCGCGACCTCCCACGTGCTGGCCGAGGCCGAGCGCATGCTCCTGGGCGCGGCCGGCGAGGGGCTTCCGGTCCGCATCGTGCGGCTCTCCGGGCTCTATGGGCCGGCCCGCACCGGGGTGATCGAACGGGTGCGCGGCGGGGCCCTGGCCCTGGGTCCGGGAGACGGCGCGTGGATGAATTTCTGCCACCGGGATGATGCGGTCGAAACCATCCTCGCCGCCCTGGACCGGGGCCGCGACGGCGCCGTCTACCATGCCACCGACGCCCTGCCCATGCGCCGCCGGGAGGTGGTCCGGCACGTGGCCGAAAAGCTGGGCATTCCGCCCCCGTCCGGGGACGCGCCCGCCGCGGGCGCCGACCGCAGGGTGTCCGGGGTGCGCACCCGGGCAGAACTGGGGCTGGAGCTCTGGTGGCCCTCCCTGCGCGAAGGCCTTGAACCGTTCCTGGACCGATAGCCATGGACACGCCGGCCTTCCAGGATTTCTACCCCGATTCGGTCGCCCACTGCTACGGCTGCGGCCGGCTCAACGACCAGGGCCTGCGCATCCGCACCCATTGGGAGGGCGAGGAATCGGTCACCCGGTTCCGGCCGCGCCCGGAGCATATGGCCGTGCCGGGCTATGTCTACGGCGGGCTCATCGCCTCCCTGCTGGACTGCCACGGCACCGGAACGGCGGCGGCGGCCATGTACCGGCTGGAGGAGCGGCCCATGGACTCGCTGCCGGCCTTCCGCTTCGTCACCGCCTCGCTGCAGGTGGACTACCTGCGCCCCACGCCCATCGACTGCGAGCTGGAGATCCGCGGCCGGGTCCTGGAGATCCGCGGCCGGCGGGTCATCGTCGAGGCGACCTTGCTGGCGGACGGCGTCGCCACCGCCCGGGGCCGGATCAGCGCGGCGCAGATGCCCGACTCTTTTACTTAAGCGTGAAACCGCGCGCGGCCAGGAACTCGCGCATGTGCGGCCGGGGCCGGGCCGCCCAGGCCCTGATCTCCTCGGTCCAGGAGCTGTCCTTGCGGCCGCCCGAACGGGTCTGGTAGTAGGCGCGCAGTTCCCGGTCGTACTGCTTGATCCCGTCCAGCGAACCCGGATCGGCATAGCGGTCCCGCTTGAGCACCACGGACAGCGGCAGGCGCGGCTTCACCTCCGGGGCCTGGCCGGGGTGGCCCAGGCACATGCCGAACACCGGATAGACCAGTTCCGGCAGTTCCAGCAGCTCCGAGACCGCCTGCGGGTTGTTGCGCACCCCGCCGATGTAGCAGATGCCGAGGCCGAGCGATTCGGCGGCCACCGCGCAGTTCTGCGCGGCCAGGGCCACGTCCACCGTGGCGGACAGGAAGCGCTCGGTCATGCCGCCGTCGAACGGCGCCCCCTGCATGGCGCAGGCCAGCCTGGCCCGGTTCAGGTCGGCGCAGAACACCAGGAAGGCGCCCGCGTCGGCCACATAGCTCTGGCCTCCGGACAGTTCGGCGAGCCGCGCCCGCTTCGAGGCGTCCCGGACCAGGATCACCGTGGTGGTCTGGATGTTGCTGGAAGTGGCCGCCGCCTGGCCGCACCGGACGATCTCCTCGATCACCTCGTCCGGCACCGGCTCGGCGGTGTATTTGCGGATGGAGCGATGGGCTTTGAGCAGGGCGATGACTTCGTTCATGGCGCGCCTTTCCGGGATGATCCGATTGTAACGGCCCGGAGCGGCGCGGCTACTTGTGTCCGCCGGATTTCTGCTGGTGCTGCTGGGCGTCCGACTTGAGCTCGTGCTGGGGCTGTTCCTGCTGCAGCCGGACGTTCGCGTTCGCGTCGGCCTTCTGCTCATGCTGATGCTGGGCGAAGGAGACATGGTGCTTCTCGGGCTCAGCGCCAGGCAGGGGCGAGGCTTCGCTGTTGTGGTTGCTGGGCAGATGGGCGAGCTTGGGCTTCTTGGCGTTGTGGGATTTGGTTGTCATGGGATGCTCCTCGACGAGCAAGGGAGCAGGTTTCGAGCCACAATAACAACATGCTTATTTTCAATAGTTTAAAACATTCCTGGTCCCGGCCCGAAGGACCGGTCGCTTCATTTCGATGGAGGTCGCGGGCGACGCCCGGCGCCTCCGCCGGTTTGCCAAGAGCCCCGGCGCGGAGGACAATGACCAGGTTCCCTTCCTTCAGCGGACGCCAGTGTTCGTGCCGCCGAGGGTCGCGCACCCGGGAAGGGACCTGAATCCGCTCCGTGGAGGCCGTTCGTGGAAACCCTGCTCGCCAATCTCGAAACCCGATCCCTGTGGCATTACTTCACGGAGCTTTCCAGGATCCCCCGCGGCTCCAAGGCCGAGGCGGCGGCGTCCGCCTGGGTGGCGGCGCAGGGCCGGGCCCTGGGCTGCGCGGTGGAACAGGACGCGGTCGGCAACGTGCTGATCCGCAAACCGGCGACCCCGGGCCGCGAGCAGCACCCCGCCGTGGCGCTCCAGGCCCACGTCGACATGGTCTGCGAACAGAACGAAGGCACCGGCCACGACTTCACCCGGGACCCGATCCAGCTGGTGCGCGACGGCGACCTGCTCCGCGCCAAGGGCACCACCCTGGGCGCCGACAACGGCATCGGCGTCTGCGCCGCCCTGGCGGTGCTGGCCGATGCGAACATCCCGCACGGGCCGGTGGAAGTGCTGGTCACGGTGGACGAGGAGACCGGCCTCACCGGCGCCAACAACGTCCGGCCCGGCTGGCTGAAGGCCAAGTACCTGCTCAACCTGGACAGCGAGGAGGAGGGCATCCTCACCATCGGCTGCGCCGGCGGCGTCGACAGCGTCGCCACCCGCAAGCTCGCCATGGGCGCGCCCCAGGCCGGCACCCTGCCCTACCGGCTCAAGGTCTCCGGCCTCAAGGGCGGCCATTCCGGCATCGACATCAACGCCGGGCGCGGCAACGCCATCCGGCTGCTGGCCCAGGCGCTGGCCGCGCTCGGCGCGCCGTTCGAACTGGCCGCCGTGAAGGGTGGCAACAAGCGCAACGCCATCCCGCGCGAAGCCTCGGCCCAGCTGTATCTCGACCCGGCCCTGGAGCCGGCGGCCAAGGCCGCGCTGGCCGGGATCGAGGCCCACTGGCGGGCGGCCCTGGGCGCCTTCGATCCCCATCTCGCGATCCGGCTGGAACCGGGCCAGCCCGGACCGGTCATGGCCGGTGACGACGCCCAGGCACTGATCCGGCTCCTGCTCACCGCGCCGCACGGGGTCGAGGCCATGAGCCCGGCGATCCCCGGCCTGGTCCAGACCTCGGTCAACCTGGGCGTGGTCGACACCGCCGGCGGCGAAGCTACGGTGAACCTGCTCACCCGCAGCTCCATCGACCTCTCCAAGGCCGCGCTCACGGACCGCATCGGCGCGGCCTGCGCCGCCGCCGGCTTCCAGCACACCCTGTTCGGCGGCTATCCGGGCTGGAAGCCGGAGCCCGAGGCCGGCCTGGTCAAGCTCATGGGCCAGGTGCACCAGGCGGCCTTCGGCAAGCCGATGGCGATCATGGCCATCCACGCCGGGCTGGAATGCGGCCTGATCGGCGAGGGCCACCCCGGCATGGAGATGGTGTCGTTCGGCCCCAGCATGTGGGACGTGCACACCCCGGACGAGCACGTGAGCATCGCCTCGGTCGGCAACTTCTGGAAACTCCTGGTGGCGGTCCTCGCAGCGATCTGACCGCCCGGAGGCCGTCCCATGGGCGAAGTGACCCAAGCCCGGATCCTGCGCCTCTGGGCGCCGCTGGAGGCGGCCTGGCTGCTCATGGCGGTGGAAGGGCCGTTCCTGGCGGCGATCCTGGCCCGGCTGCCGGAGGCCACCACCAACCTGGCGGCATTCGGGGTGGCCTGCGGGTTCGCCTGGTTGTTCGAATCTCCCATCATCCTGATCATGAGCGCGGCCACGGCGCTGGTGGAGAACCGGGATTCGCTGCACAAGCTGAGGCGCTTCACCTACACGCTGAATGGCGCGGTGACCCTGGGCCTGGCGGTCTTCGTCTGTCCGCCGGTGTTCTTCCTGGTGACCGACGGCATCATGGGGCTGCCGCCGCAGGTCACCCGCCTGGCCCATCCGGCCTGCGTGCTCCTGCTGCCCTGGCCTTCGGCCATCGGCTACCGGCGCTTCTACCAGGGCATCCTGGTGCGCAGCGGCTTGACCCGGCGCATCATGTACGGGACCGTGCTGCGGCTTTCGACCATGGGCGGCATCGCGGTGCTGCTGGCCGCCGTCACCGGCCTGCCCGGGGCCATGGTGGGCACCGCCGCCCTTTCGGCGGGCGTGGTGGTGGAAGCGGCGGCCAGCCGGTTCTGGGCCCGGCAGGCGGTGCGCCGGCTGCTGGCCACCGGACCGTCCCCGGAATACCAGGCGACCCCCCTGAGCTACCGCGCCATCGGCCGGTTCTACCTGCCCCTGGCGCTGACCTCGATCCTCGCCGTCGGGGTGAACCCGATGATCGCCTTCTTCCTCGGCCGGAGCCGGATGCCCCTGGAATCCCTGGCGGTGATGCCGGTGGTGAACGGCCTGATCTTCGCCTTCAACACCGCCGGGCTGACCTTCCAGGAAGTGGCCATCACCCTGTTCAACCGGGATCGGAGCAGCTACCGGGCGCTCAGGCGGTTCGCCGGGGTGCTTGCGGTGGTCACCTGCAGCGGCCTGGCCCTGCTGGTGTTCACCCCGCTCCTGAAGGTCTGGCTGGAGAGCATCGCCGGGCTGGCCCCGGACCTGGCCCGGTTCGCCCGGTTGCCGCTGCGGATCATCGTCCTGCTGCCGGCCACCACCGCCGTCGCCTGCTTCCTTCGGGCGCTGCTGGTGGTGGAGCGCACCACCCGGCCGATCACCTGGGCCACCGGGGTGGAGGTGGCGGGCATCGCCGGCACCCTGTTCGCGCTCACCCAGCTGTGCGGCTGGGTGGGCGCCGTGGCGGCCGTCGCCGCCATGGTCGCCGGGCGGCTGGCGGCCATGCTCTACCTCCTGCCCAAGACCGCGCGCGCCCTGCAGGCGCCGACCTGAGGCGCCCGGATCAACCCTGGATGAACCGCTCCGGCTTGAAGCCGCAGATCATGGCGCCCCAGTGCCGGCCCTGGACCTTGATGGGCAGCGAGAGGTCGTTCAGGATCTCCCCGGTGTCGCGCATGTAGGTCTGGAACAGGAACGGCTCGGTGTTGCGCGAGCGCCGCTTCTCGGTTTCCACGGTGAAGTAGATCTTCTGGTGGCGGCTGTTCGGGAGGTCCACCGCGGGATCGCCGGTCATCGGGGCGGACGCGTTGGAATGGTGCACGGCGATGTAGCCGTTGAGGTCGGTGGTCAGGGCATAGATGGAACCGAGCTCCGCGCGGGCCTGGTCGACCAGGCCCTGGAATTCCCGGGCGAAGGCATCCGTGTAGGAGGTCAGGTACTTCTGCGGCACCGTCTCCCCGACCTTGCGGTAGGCCTGGTCGAACACGTCCACGCCCTGGTCGGCCAGGGTCTGGATCCGGGCCTCCAGGGTGTCGCGCCAGCGGTGGGCCAGGTCGATCACCTCCTCCAGTTCGTTGCTTCCGGTGCGGAACCGGGAGACCAGCTCCAGCAGCTGCTCGGTGGCGCGGTTCATGGCGCCGGCGCAGGTGGCCGCCTCGCCCAGGCGCCGCTCCGCCTCCAGGCTGAGCCCGCGGATGTCGCGCGCCTGGCCGTGGATTACCTCGCTGGTGCTGGAAATGCTGGTCACCGAGGCGGCGGCGCCCTCGAGCTGGCGGGTGTTCTCTTCGAAGTCGACCATCATCTTGGCGAAGTCGCCCGAAGCCTTGCCCAGGGTGGCCGCGGTGGCCTGGAAATCGCCGGTGAGTTCCTGGAGTCCCCGGGAAGTGGCGTCCACGTCGTTGAGCATGGCCCCCAGGTTCTGGGAGATCTCCAGGGCGGCCTCCCGGGCTCCGTCGGAAAGCTTGCGCACCTGCTCGGCCACCACCGCGAATCCCCGGCCGGCCGAACCGGCGTGGGCCGCCTCGATGGTGGCGTTGAGGGCGAGCATCTTGGTCTGGTCGGAGATGCCTTCGATCAGCTGGGCCACATCGCTGATCCGGGTGGAACGCTCGCGCAGGTGGGTGACGATGTCCGACAGGCCGACCAGGCGCGTGTTGGTGCTGCTCATCCCGGCCTCGGCGGCCACCAGTTCGACCCGGGTGGCCCGGGCCGAGGCCAGGTTGTCCTGGGTGGTGGTGTTGATGTGACCGGTCACCCGGGCCAGGGCGCCGACGGCGTCGGCCACCCCCTGGCTGGTGCCGGTGATGTGCTCGGAGAACTCGCCTTGGCGCCTGGCGTCGCGCTCCGAATCGGCGGCCAGCTTGGTGGTGCGGGTGGAGCCGACGGCGATGGAGAGGCCCAGCCGCTTGGAATTGTCCAGGATGTCCCGGATCTTGGCGGAGAACCGGTTGAATCCGTCCGCCACCTTGCCGATCTCGTCGTGGGTTCCCAGGTTGATGTCCCGGGAGAAGTCATTGCCGTTGATCACCCGCGCCAGGTCCCTGAGCGGCACCAGCACGGACAGGTGGAAGGTGAGGAAGGCCACGGCGCCGACCACCAGGGCGAGCACCGGGATGGCCCGGGCCGCGGTGTCGGCGCGCGCCAGCAGCGCCAGCAGCGCCGGCGAGCCCGAGGCCTGGAGGCCGGCGCGGCAGGCGCTGAGCACCTGGAGCAGGCAGCCGTCCAGGAGCAGGAGCAGGAGCAGAATGGGAATCATGCAGCCAAGGAGCTTGCGCATGAGCGTGTTGAACAGCTTGCGCTCGGCAAACTGGTAGAGCGCTTTGACAGGCCACATCTGGGTCCCCCCGCTGCCGGCGTCGAATGGATTTTGGTTGATATTGACAGTTATACCAGAATCCAAAGGGTTCAGGACAATCCGGCCAACACCGCGCCCAGGCTGAGGGAGCCCACGATGATCCACAGGACGAGGCCGTGCAGGAACGGGCGGACGCCCACCCTGCGCAGCGCCTCCCGGGTCATGGCCGAGCCGATCAGGAAGAGGGTGAGCACCAGGCCCTGCTTGGCCCCCCGGGCCAGCCACCGGGCCGGGACCTGCAGCGCCGGCACGTAGGTGGCGAGCGCCGCGGCCACCAGGAAGCCGAGCACGAACCACGGCTTGCGCACCGGCGCCGCGCTGCCGGCGGCGCCCCGGCGCCGGTGCAGGACGCCCAGACCGAAGGCCACGGGGACGATCCAGAGCGCCCGGGCGAGCTTCACCGTGGTGGCGATCTCCAGGGCCTTCGGGCCGTAGGAGAGGGCGGCCCCCACCACGGAGCTGGTGTCGTGGATGGCCAGCGCCGACCACAGGCCGAAGCTGGCCTGGCTCATGGCCAGCCGGTGGCCGATGGCCGGGAACAGGAACAGGGCCACGGCGTTCAGCATGAACACCGTCGCCAGCGCCACCGAAGTCTCATGCTCCTCGGCCCCGATGGCCGGAGCCACGGCGGCGATGGCGCTGCCGCCGCAGATGGCCGTTCCGGCGCTGATCAGGATGCCGGTATTGCCCGCCAGGCGCATCCGCCGGGCCAGCCACAGGCCGAGCGCCAGCGCGACGCTGATGCTCACCAGGGTGTAGCCCAGGCCGTGCAGGCCCGCCCGCAGCACCACCCGCAGGTCCATGCCCGCCCCCAGGCCCACCACGGACAGGGCGAGCAGCCGGTGGGTCCAGCGCTTGGTGAGGGCCTGGAAGGGATTGCCCAGGGTGGTGGCCAACAAGGCCCCGCCCAGCAGCGCCGCGGCCGCCCCCACCGCCGGCAGCAGGCAAAGGGCCGCACCAGCGGGAAAGAGCCATCGGGACAAGCGGTCGGATTCCGTCATGATTCCAGACTAAGCGATCAGATGATTATAAAGTTAAATTGGTCCTTGATGGCTGGCCCAGGATCATTAACATATTTCATATGTTGAAGTTATCAGCTACGGAGCGCGCTGAACACCCCTGGCGGCCCTTGAGCCATGGCGACGCGCTCGGCTGCCTGGAAATCATCCACCGGAGCCTCGACTGCCAGGACAGCCAAGGGCTTTGCGCCCTGGTGGAGGAGGTCGGCAGCCTGATCGAGGCCGATTACTGCGCCTGCCTCTTCAGCACGAAAGCCCCGGCGACCGGCGCCGACCAGATCGTCATCGTGGACGCGAACTATCCCACCGGCTGGCTGGAACACTACGCCCATCGGCATTTCCACCTGATCGATCCGATCATCGCCGAGAACTTCAGCCGGTTCGGGCTGCAATACTGGGGTGATACCTACCTGAAAAGCCCGCCGCCCGGGGTCTTCCGGGGCGAAGCGGAAGCGGCCGGGCTGGAGCACGGGTTCTCCTACGGACTCCCGGATCGCGCAAGGACCGGCGGCAGCCTGTTCTCCTTCGCCGGGCCCAGGCTGCCGCAGACGGCCCGCCGGGCCATGATCCTGGAACGGATCCTGCCTCACCTGCACCGGGTGCTCAGCCAGCTTGACACCGGCGGGCACCTCCTGGCCCAGGCCAACGCGCTTTCCGATCGGGAACTGGAAGTGCTGAAGTGGATCGGTGCCGGCAAGAGTTCCTGGGAGGCGGGCATGATCCTGCGGATTGCCGAACGGACCGTGAACTTCCACATCAGGAATATTCTGTTGAAGCTCGATGCCGTGAACCGGCCCCAGGCTGTAGCCACGGCATTGAAACTGGGCCTGCTGGAACTGCCATGAAGCGCAGCGGCTGGTCCTGGATGGTGGTGTCGGCGCGGAACCAGGCCAGCAGGTCGGGTTTCTGAATCCGGTTCAGCTCTTCGAACCGGGCCCAGTCCAGCCGGATCGCCACGGCGGTGACGCCGTCCGGCATGAGCCTGGGCTCCGCCACAGCCTCGAACGGCAGGCCGCGCAGATGCAGCAGGCGGAACACCCGGCGGTCGGTCACGCCATAGATGGTGCGCACCCCATGGGCCTTGGACCAGACGTAGGCGCCCTTGAACAGCAGCGTGAACAGGTCGAAGGCGCCGAACGGCGTCTGCACCACCTGCGCGCGCGCCTCCGGCAGCACCCCGAACCGGGTGAGCTCGGCGGTATCCCGGCCCTTGAACGGGATGGGGCTGACGCCGAGCACGCTGGCGAATTCCCGCTCGATCATGTAGGGGAAAGAGGTCCAAGTGTTTGGTCCCAGGTGCCGGTTCCAAACCTGTCAGATCTGACAGGTGACCCAAAGGCGGGGAACCGTAGGATTAGTAAATCCCTTGAGAGGAAAAAACCAGTGTACCCCTGGGTGGATCACCGGCCTGCTTGCACCTTTCCCGACAGGAGCCCCCGAGCATGAGCGGCGATGCCGAAGCGTCCAGGGAACTCATCGGCCAGTTGCAGGCCGAACTGGCCAGGGCCAACAGGGAAGTGCTGGCGCTCACCCTGGAACGGAATGAGCGGGTCGAGGCGAGGGTGCAGGAGATCCTGAGGCTCAGCCAGAACCTGGAGCAGCGGGTGATCGACCGCACGTCCCAGCTGGAAGCCGTCAACAAGGAACTGGAGACCTTCGCCTATTCCGTGTCCCATGACCTGCGGGCCCCGCTGCGCCATGTGGACGCCTTCCTGGACCTCCTGGCCGAGCACCTGGGCTGCAGCCTGGACGGCGAGGCGGCCCACTACTTCGTCCGGATCAAGGCGGCCACCCAGCAGATGGGCCAGCTCATCAGCGCGCTTCTGAATTTTTCCAGCCTGAGCCGGCAGCCCCTGGTGCTTCGGCCGCTGGACCTGCAAGGGCTGGTCGCCGGCGTGGTGGAAGGGACCGAGGAGGAAACCCGGGGCCGGCGGGTGTCCTGGACCCTCGACCCGCTGCCCCCCATCCACGGCGACGCCAACCTGATCCGGACCGTGTTCCAGAACCTGGTGGGCAATGCCGTCAAGTTCACCGGGCAGCGCGAGGAAGCGCTGATCCACATCGGCTGCGTTCCGGGCGCGCCGGGCGAGATCGTGGTCTTCGTCCGGGACAATGGGGCCGGTTTCGATCCAGCCTATGCCGGGAAGCTGTTCGGGGTGTTCCAGCGGCTGCACCGCCAGGACGAATTCGAAGGCACCGGCATCGGCCTGGCCAACGTCCAGCGGATCGTCCAGCGCCACGGCGGACGGGTCTGGGCCGAGAGCCAGCCCGGCGAGGGAGCCTCGTTCTTCGTCGGCTTCCAGGGGCCGCCCGCTCCCTGACGCGCGCGACGTTGGATAAATCTATTAA
>Ga0316229_1002330_pt1 | contig 16629 bp, 2 predicted proteins | sample TBH18023metaG_FD_206011 | JGI IMG/M metagenome (GOLD analysis project Ga0316229, IMG submission 206011) | Freshwater microbial communities from Trout Bog Lake, Wisconsin, USA - TBH18023 | ecosystem: Environmental > Aquatic > Freshwater > Lake > Hypolimnion/Profundal zone | place: USA: Wisconsin... | reverse complement strand
GACTTGCAGCCAGCGGCACAGGTAATATTCCCTCGTTTACAGCCATTAATACAGGTACTGCACCGGTAGTGGCATCGATAGTAGTTACCCCAACGTATACAAATGGTTTGGTAGATTGCATTGGGACTTCTAGAACGTTCTCTATTACGGTCAATCCAACGGGCCAGGTGGTCCAGCCTTCAGACCAAATCGTTTGTGCCGGCATTGTAACCACTGTTACTTTTTCAACTGACAACACAAGCGGAGCTACAACTTATGGATGGACAAACACAAATTCAACTGTCGGTTTGGCATTAAACGGTAGTGGGAACATTTCATTTACTGCAGCCAATTCGACAACTGTCCCTGTTGTTGCTACGATAACAGTTACACCTACTTTCTCTAATGGGGGAACCAATTGCCAAGGTCCTTCAAAGATATTTACTATTACAGTTAACCCAAACGGTCAGGTCAATCAACCTGCAAACCAGGTAATTTGTCATAATGCCAGTACAACGCAAGTCATCTTTACAACAAATAATTCTACAGGATCCACAACATATTCATGGACAAATACAACCCCGAGTATTGGCCTAGCTGCCAGTGGCAATGGTAATATTGCTGCTTTTACGACCATCAATACAGGAGCTAGCCCAGTTATCGCATCTATCGTTGTAACGCCCACCACGATTAACTCTGGTTTAAGCTGTATTGGCACCCCTAAAACTTTTACCATTACTGTCAACCCACTTCCCACTCCTTCGATTAGTGGTCCTGGCGAAGTTTGCGAGAATGCAACGGGAAACATATACACTACACAGACAGGAATGGCCAATTATACCTGGAGCGTTTCTGCCGGTGGTCTTATTACAGCTGGAGGAACTGTAACCTCAAATACAGCTACGATTAAATGGATTACTCCTGGACCTCAAAATATTTCGGTTACTTATTCCCTCTCAGGTTGCTCCGCTGAATCTCCCACAACATACAATATTACCGTCAACCCTTCACCAACTTCTAATGCCGGTCTTGATCAGCTTATTCCTTATGGGACCAGCACAACTATTACCGGAATACCAGGTGGTGGGACACCTGGATACACTTATATATGGACCCCGGCTGCCGGGATCAATGGGTCGAATACCGGGCTTACTGCTACAACAACAAATATTACCGTAAACCCTACTTACTATACGTTCACTGTTAATGATTCAAAAGGATGCAGTATAAGTGACCAGGTTAAGATTTCCTTAAATGGCGGCCCTCTTAGTGTGGTTGCAACTGCAACTCCAAATCCAATCTGTAACAATGGAACAACGGTTCAATTGAACGCTTCGGCATCCGGTGGGAATAGCGCGTACTCGATAAGCTACAGTTGGGTTTCAAATCCTGCTGGCAGCCCTGTGTGGAGTTCATCATTACAGAATCCTGTCGTGACACCCACAGTGACTACAATTTATACAGTTACTGTTTATGACCTATTTAACACTGCAAGTAATCCTGTTACTGTGACTGTTAATCCCTTGCCCACAGCCTTTAATGTCACCGGTGGAGGTGAGTATTGCGCTGGTGGCACGGGCATGGTAGTAGGGTTAAGCGGTTCACAGTCAGGTGTGACCTACCAGTGTTACAAAGACGGGGTCGCAGATGGCAGCCCGGTCACCGGAAACGGCATCGCCATTTCTTTTGGGGTAAAAACTGCAGCTGGCACATATACTGCAAAAGCGACGTATACGTCTACGCTCTGCCAGAATGATATGTCTGGAAATGTTACTATTATTATTAATCCGTTGCCTGTTGCCAACGCGGGTGTTGACAAATCTATCTCATACGGGACCAGTACGACCCTTTCAGGCACAGCCAGCGGGGGGACAGGGACACTTGGATACAGTTGGACTCCGATTGCTTATATAACTGCGAATGGTTCAACCCTGACCCCCACAACGACAAATCTTTTTGCTGCAACAACCTTTACACTTTTAGTCACTGATATCAAGGGTTGCTCTGCTTCGGATCCCATGACCGTTAGTTTGACAGGAAACGCTCTCAGCGTGTCAGCCTCCGCATCACCCAATGTCATTTGTAATAACGGGGCTTCTGTTCAACTAGGTGCTACTGCCACGGGAGGCAGCGGAACATATACCTATAGCTGGGCTTCTGTTCCTGTGGGATTTGCTTCAATACTTCAGAATCCTATTGTTACACCAATTGTCAGCACTGCTTATACTGTAACGGTCAATGATGGCTTTAATAATGCAAGTAATACGGTTAGTGTAACGGTCAATCCTTTGCCTACAATCTTCAGCATGACCGGAGGAGGTGAATATTGCGCAGGCGGCACTGGCAAGGTGGTCGGTTTAAGCGGTTCACAAGCAGGCGTGAACTACCAATGCTATAAAGATGGTGTTGCCGACGGCAGTCCCGTCCCGGGAAACAATAGTGCAATCTCATTTGGGATAAAGACAGCTGCGGGAACATATACAGCTAAAGGCACAAATTCCACAACAACCTGCCAGAATGATATGTCGGGAAGCGTTACCGTAGTGATCAATCCCCTACCTGTTGCCAATGCGGGTGTTGACAAATCTATCCCATACGGGACTAATACGACCCTTTCAGGCACCGCCAGTGGTGGAACAGGAACTCTTGGATACAGCTGGACCCCAGTTGTTTCGATCGCATCGAATGGCACTACGTTAACCCCTACAACGACAAATATTTACGCCTCGACAACGTTTATATTGACAGTCACTGACATAAAAGGATGTAGCGCATCTGATGCCATGACTGTTAACCTTAATGGTAATCCGCTGAGTGTTACTGCTACTGCAACCCCTAATGTTATTTGTAATAATGGGGCTTCTGTTCAGCTCGGTGCTACTGCCGCGGGAGGCAGTGGTACTTATACATATAGTTGGACGTCATTACCGGTTGGATTCACATCCACTATTGTTAATCCTGTTGCAAGCCCGACTGTTACTACAGTTTATACAATTACTGTCAATGACGGCTATAATACTACCAGTAATCCGGTCACTGTTACAGTCAACCCTCTGCCAACGGTTTACAATATGACCGGGGGTGGAGAGTATTGTGCAGGGGGATTAGGACAACCAGTGGGCTTAAGTGGTTCACAAACTGGTATCAGCTATCAGTGTTACAAAGGTGGCGTTGCAGACGGAAGTCCGGTTATCGGCACCGGCAGCGCAATATCATTTGGGAATAAGACTATGGCTGGAACTTACACTGCAAAAGCTACCAACATTACAACGACATGCTGGAGCAATATGAATAATACTTCAGTGATTAGTGTAAATCCACTACCAGTGGTAGAAGCAGGAAGTGATAAAATTATCCCCCATGGAACAAGCACAACTCTTTCTGGTGCAGCAAGTGGTGGAACAGGTACTCTTGCTTACAACTGGACTCCCGTGGCTTCAATCGCCTCTGGTCAAACAACATTAAGTCCAACCACAACAAATATTTATCTAACGACAAAATTTTTGTTAACTGTAACAGATGCCAAGACATGTATAAATAAAGACTCCATGCAGGTGATTCTAAATGGAAACCCGCTTGATGTCATTGCTACAGTAAATCCTGGAACAATATGCTTCAGTGAATCTGTTCAGCTCACAGCTACCGGCAGTGGTGGCAGTGGAACATATACTTATTCATGGGTTTCTATTCCTGCTGGTATCCCTCCATGGACATCAAATCAGCAAAATCCGCTTGTCTTTCCTGATATTTCCGCACGTTATAGGGTCACTGTGAACGATGGATACAATACAGATACTGCTTCTGTATATGTTGTTGTAAATCCGCTCCCGGTTACCTACCAGGTTACAGGTGGAGGTTCGTATTGTTTTGGCGGGAATGGTATGCCTGTTGGTTTATCAAATTCCCAGAACCTTGTCGCGTATCAGCTCTTCCGTAATGGAACTGGTATAGGTTCTCCTTTAAACGGTACTGGCAGCGCCCTTTCATTTGGCAATCAATCGGTAGCAGGAATTTACAAAATAAAAGCTACCCGTCCTTCAACAGGCTGCAATGCATGGATGAATGACTCGGCAACGGTTGTTATTCTGCCTTTGCCTGATGCATTTACTGTTACAGGTGGTGGATCTTATCCTGCCGGGGGGATTGGTGTTGAGATCGGATTAAATGGATCACAGATCGGTGTTTTTTATCGCCTTGTGCATGGCAGTGATACTCTCACACCTGCACCAGGCCTTGCAGGAACAGGAACAGCAATTTCCTTTGGTTATCAAACTCTGGCAGGACAATATACTGTTGTTGCAAAATTCCAAAGTACTCCATGCTCAAAGGAAATGCTTGGCAATGCCAATATTATAATTAATCCTTATCCTTCAGCATTTAATATGTTTGGAGGAGGCCCTATTTGTTTGGGTGAACCTGGCAAAATGGTTGGCCTTGATGGATCTGAAATAGGAGTAAGATATATCCTTAGAAGAAATATTGATAGCATAGCCGGCCTTTTAGGCACAGGTGATAGTCTCTTTTTTGGCATTTTTAATATTGCAGGAACTTATACTGTCAAAGGCGTAAATCTTCAGACCGGACTTCAGAAATTGATGAACGGGAGCGCCGTGATCATTATAAACCCTCTCCCCGTTGCCTACCTGATGGTTCCACAGAGGGATACCTGTCCGGGAACAGAGGTTCTTATCAATGGATCTCAGTTCGGAATCAATTATTATCTGCTAAAGGGGAACGATACGGTTACTATGAGAACCGGCACAGGTCTTTTCGGCTTGCTTAGTTTTGGAAATCAATATGATACAGGAATTTATAGGGTCGTAGCGATCAATCCTTTGACTGGTTGTATCATGGACCAGATTGGTACAGTTGTCATTCTTCCTGCACCTTTGGTATATAATGTAATTCCTCCGGGTATTTTATGCCCGGGCCAGATTATAACTTTAACCGGCTCACAGATTGGGATTAATTATCAATTAAGAAGAGATAGTCTGATTAATGTGGGTAATGCAGTCCCAGGCACCGGGAGTGGATTGTCCTTTGGCCCTCAGTTCTTGCCAGGAGTTTACAGGGTGATCGCTATAAATCCCTTGACTCACTGTTACACTTGGCAAAACGGGAATGCAACAATTCAGCCAGGCCCGGTCATCTATACAATTATCCCAAATGGAGATACTTGTGCAGGAGGCAGGGTTAGACTGAACGGTTCACAAACCGGAATTTATTATCACCTTATATTAAATAATACTGTTTATTTAGACAGTCTTTACGGAACCGGTCAACCTCTTGTTTTCGGAACATATACTACAACAGGGACATATATGGTCCTTGCTGTTGACACACTAACACATTGTGAGCGATGGATGGACGGCCAGGTGAATGTATTCGCAAGACCAATTGAATACAACATTACACCAAATGGCATTGCCTGTGCAGGTGAAATTGTCGGGCTGGATGCCTCTGAACTAGGAGTCAATTATACCCTTTTAAGGGATAACTGGATTATTGCCGGTGGGCCTATTCCCGGAACAGGATTTCCAATATCATTTGGAATTCAAAATGCCACGGGCAATTATACTATTGAAGCGAAAATTCCTGCTACAGGATGTTCACGTATTATGTCGGGCGTCGCATCACTATATCCAAGACCACTTTCATTTATTCTAATGCCGCAGGGGAATCACTGTGCCGGTACGGATATTTTTCTCAACGGCTCACAAACTGGGGTTAATTATCAATTGCTTCGCGATGGTATGGTTCAACAAACAAAGCCTGGAACCGGCACAATGATACATTTCGGTTTCCAGTTTATCGCTGGGGTTTATACAATTAAGGCGGTGAATACATTTTCAACATGTGATACTTTAATGAGTGGTTCTGATACAATTATTGCCGGCCCGTTAGCATTTGATTTGACTCCTGCAGGAGCAAATTGTTCTCCCACAACCATTGGTCTTACAGGCTCTGAAATAAATGTCATTTATCAATTGATAAAAAATGGTGCTGCGGTTGGAAGCCCTTTGCCCGGGACCGGAAATTCTTTATCCTTTGGCCTTCAAACTAATGGTATATACCGTATTGTTGCAACTTCAATCATTACAAGCTGTGCGGATACAATGGCTGGGATCGTGATCATTACACCCGGTCCTTCAGTATTTGCCGGAAATGACACAACTATCTGCGCAATGCATTCGGTAATTCTGCACGCTAATGGATCAAACTATTCAACTATTCATTGGTTCACCTCGGGGGATGGAACATTTTCAAACACCAGTATTCCTAATCCAGTCTATTATCCTGGAAGCACTGACATATCTAATGGTACTTTATTGCTTTCAGCATGGGTATATGGTTTGCCGGAATGTTCTTCAGCCATAGCTAAAGATACTCTGGTACTGTTAATACATCCATATCCGACTGCAAACGCCGGGAATAATGATACAATATGTTCAACACAAACCATTTCCTTAAACGGGATCGCTCAGTTCTATTCGTCTATATTATGGAGGACTTCCGGTGATGGCCACTTTGATAATTCACATATTCTCAATCCGGTCTATACTCCTGGTATGTCAGATAAAACAAGTGGACAAGCCCATCTGACTTTAACAGTTCACGGGACCTTACAATGTTTGGCAGATACAATCAGTGACGACATGTTACTCTATATTGAACCGCTGCCAATGGCAAATGCAGGTAATGATGATACTATCTGTGAAACAATGACATACAGGTTGTCTGGCATATCACAGCATGCATCGTCAGTATCATGGACGACTACCGGTGATGGCAGTTTCGACAATCCAACAATACTGAACCCATACTATTCTCCAGGCCCTACTGATAAAATTGCTGGTAATGTACGATTGGTTCTGACAGCCTTTGGGACTTTGCATTGTAACTCTGAAATTCGACATGACACCATGCATTTGCTCATCAATAGGCTTCCGATTGTTTTTGCCGGCAATGATGACACTATTTGCACTAACCAGTCGTTTTCGATATATGCTACTGCACAACGTCAATCAAGCCTTGACTGGGCAAGCAGTGGCGATGGGACGTTCAGTAATATTCACAGTCTTACGTCAATTTATTATCCCGGTCCTAACGATAAAATTGCCGGACAGGTCTGGTTGAAACTTACCGCCTGGGGCACTTTAAAGTGTATCCCTGACAATGTAAAAGACTCACTGCTTCTGAACATCCTTCCTATGCCTGTCGCATATGCAGGTCCTGATACATTATCTTGCCCCAATGTCCCAATACCTTTGAACGGATCAGCAACAAACTTTATGTCTGTTCTTTGGGCCTCCCTTGGAGATGGAACATTTGACAACAATACCCTCCTGCATCCGCATTATACCTCTGGCTCTGCTGATAACTCCCAGGGTCATGTGATTCTCACGATGACTGCTAACGGACAGATGCAATGTGGGTCACAGATATCAACCGATACTGTACGCATTGACTTCAAGCCGCTTCCAAATGCATCGATAACCGGAACACCTCTAATTTGCGAAGGAGATGCTGCCACAATCTCTTTTTCTCTTACCGGAGCAGCACCTTGGTCGGTAGTTTATACCGATGGAACATCCAACTTCACCATCAATAATATTCCGGCAAGTCCTTTCTCTATAACAGTGCATCCTATTGTTACGACAACATACTCAATCCTGAGCATGAATGATGCTTCTTGTTCTGCAAACCTGCCGCTGCCTGTATTTACCGTTACCGTAAATCCGAAGCCTAATACCTATAATATGGTTGCGACAAACGGAGGCGCTTATTGCGAAGGAGGTATCGGGGTGGAAATAGGCATTGATGGATCTCAGCCCGGGATCTTTTATCAGTTATTGTTTGCAGGAAGTCCAAACGGATCACCAATGCCAGGCAATGGTTCTCCCATTTCATTTGGATATAAGTCAACTCCAGGGGTTTATAAAGTCAGAGCCACTCATCCTCAGACTTTATGTGTATCAATGTTCCCCGATAGTATAATTGTTATTGTCTTTCCAACGCCTGCAGTTGACTTTACTATGGATTCAACCTGCTTCGGAACTCCAACACAATTTCACATAAACGGTGTGGATATTAGCAAAATTGCCGTTTGGAACTGGAATTTCGGGGATGGAAATTCTTCCACATATACATCACCGGTGGAACCTGTACATACCTATCCTGCCCCGGGTAATTACACTGTTTCACTATCTGTTACTGACACCAATGGATGTCAGAAAATGCTAGTTCATCCGATATATGTAAGTCCACTTCCAGTAGCACTTTTTTCCAACAATGCTCCCCTTTGTCTTGGTTATGCCGTAGATTTCACCGATCATTCCTATGCTCAGAGCAATTCCACACTAAGGCAATGGCACTGGGAATTCGGAGATGGGAAGGACACACTGATAATTTGGCCTGGAAATCCTAATATTTCGCATTTATATCAGAATGCAGGAACCTATAATGTAACGCTAACCGTTTTCAGCAATGAAAATTGCCATGCTTCAATTGTAAATACAATCCAGGTTGTTCCTTCGCCTCTTGCAAATTTTGATCATGGAACATCATGTTCAAAAACAAATGTCCAATTCACCGATCTTTCACAGCCTAACGGTGGTGGAAGTTTAGTTGAATGGGCCTGGAATTTCGGAGATCCGTTGTCGGGAATTGATAATTCGTCGACCTTACAAAATGCGACTCATTTATATCAGACAGCTGGTAATTATCAGGTTAGGCTGATTGTAATTTCAAGTAATGGCTGCAGGGATACCATTATAAAAATGGTCCAGGTTCTGCAGCAACCTAAAGCAATGTTCACTGCAGGTCCAACCTGTGAAATGAATCCTACCCAGTTTACCGATAATTCAATACCCAATGCAAATGCTATTATTGAATGGGATTGGGATTTTGGTGATGGTTCACCGCATTCCAACCTTCAGAACCCTGTTCATTTATACGCCGTACCCGGGCAGTTCATGGTAAGCCTGTGGGTTAAAAATAACAACCAGTGTACGCATGATACCGTCATTGCTGTTACCGTTATTGCTAAACCGGTTGTTCTGTTCAATTCCAATGCGCCCCAATGCGTTAGCAATCCGGTGTCGTATATGAATCTTGCCACAACCCAGCACGGGCAGATTGTAATTTGGAAATGGTCTTTTGGCGATGGCACTGACACTACGGTTTATTTCCCCGGTGTTCCAAATGTGAGCCATGTATTTCAGGGTACTGCAACCCAGCATCTGGTAAGGCTCACAGTCAAGACCAGCGACAGCTGCAGTAATTTCCATGAAATGATAATTAACAGCGTGCCTCCTCCTTCAGCAGACTATAGCTTTTCAAGTATTCGATGCAAAGGACAAAGTGTCAATTTTACCGACCTTACCCAATTAAACGGTGGTGGGACCCTTATCTCCTGGGACTGGAACTTTGCGGACCCGACATCAGGTACCGAGAATACATCCACCTTACAAAATCCAGTACATATTTTCATATCGGCGGGAAGTTATAATGTCAGACTGATTGTTACCAACCTGAATTCCTGCAGGGATACCATCGTTCATCCTGTATCAATTGGAGAATCTCCGCAGGCAATTTTTACGACTGATACCGCCTGTTTTGGATCATTCACACATTTTACTGATCAATCGATACCCAATGCAACGGCTATTGTTTCCTGGGAATGGAATTTTGGAGATGGATCACCGTATTCGCATATTCAGAATCCTGTTCATCAATATGCTACTTCTGGAATTTTCCCTGTAACATTAACTGTCATAAATACCAATGGTTGCGGGCATTCCATTACGAAGCAGGTGAGGGTTAATCCTGCACCTGCCGCTGCGTTTTCATATTCCCAGAATAATTGCATGGGCTCGCCTGTTGTCTTCAACGATTTCAGCACCACAAGCCAGGGATATATCGTAACATGGAAGTGGTATTTCGGGGATGGAGATTCCACCATTGTCAACCTGCCTGCACCTCAGAATGTAACTCATATTTATGTCTTAGCAGGAACGTACAATGCAACATTGACCGTGATAACGAATAATGGTTGTTCAAATTCAGTAACTCATCCAGTAAATGTTGCAGCAGGTCCTCTTGCCAATTTCAATTTTGCCTCAACCCGCTGCCAGGATTCACCTTTGAGTTTCCAGGATAACTCGCAGACAAACGGAGGGGGTGTTATCATTACCTGGAAGTGGGACTTTGGAGATCCAGGGTCTGGGGTTAATAATATCTCTTATTTGCAAAATCCCTCTCATATCTACTCCTCAGGTGGAACCTACCAGGTAAAACTAATAGTCATAAATATTAATAGCTGTTCTGATACTACCATCAATCCAGTAATTATTAATAGCAAACCTTCTGCCCATTATGCAACCGACACAGTCTGTAAAAACGATACAACTCATTTTACGGATCTGTCAGTCGCGCATTCAGGAACGCTTGTTGCCTGGAATTGGAACTTTGGAGATGGTATTACTTCAACACTCCAAAATCCAACACATCGATATGCCCAGGCAGGGACCTATAACGTCACACTGACCGTTCAGAATTCATTAAGTTGTCAAAGCGATACCGTTGGCCAGGTGCTAGTAAAAACCCCACCGGTTGCATTATTCAATCATGATGATGCATGCTCCGGTTCAGCAACCCAGTTTAATGATCTTTCAACTACAACAGCTGGTGTAATCAACCAATGGCATTGGGATTTTGGTGATGGGGATACGTCCAACTTACAGAACCCTGCACATATTTATGCGAATTATGGTATATACACAGTTGTCCTGACGGTTACCAATACCCTGCATTGTTCAGCAAGTTTCTCGTTGCAGGTGAGTGTTTATGTCCGGCCGAACTCAAGTTTTACCTATTACAGTAAATACTGCCCTAAAGGCCAGGTAACATTCACTGACCACTCAACAGCTTCAGGTGTACCGATCGTTTCATGGTTCTGGACTTTTAAACCAGGATCCAATTCTACGGATGAGAATCCGACCTTTATTTACCCGGTAACTGATACTACTTATAATGTAAGCCTTGTTGTTATTGATGCAAACGGTTGTAAGGATACTATAATTCAACCCGTTAATGTCGTGCATGGTGTCAGTTTTACTTTTATTTCCGACTCCGTTTGTTTTGGGAAGACCACCCATTTCCAACCATTAAACCTTGCTCAGGGTGATACCATTCATGATTTGAATTGGAATTTCGGGGATCCCAGTAGTGGGATACATAATGAATCTGCAGCATATAACCCAACGCATCAATTTTCGGGTCCTGGTACTTATATCGTAAGATTAAGTGCCTTTAACTCAGACGATTGCATGGACAGCATTTTCAGGGGAGTTATTGTTTACCAGAATCCGGTTGCCGATTTTTCTTTCGATACAATCCCTTATTGTGACAGCACGGTTATTTTTCATAACCTGTCGCTGGGAAATGCTTCAGCAATCGATTCTCTGATATGGATTTTCGGAGACGGAGATACCACCATTCAAACCAGGCCTGTACCACCTACTGTGACACACCAGTATCATAATTTCGGTTCATTTAACGTACACCTGAGGTCTGTGAATTCAAACGGATGTATTGATAACAGGTCAAAAACGGTGCTTGTTTCATGTATTGCTGCATCATTCTTTGATATTGACACATTAAAATGCCAGAGACAAACAGTGTTGTTCAATGATAGTTCCGGTCCGTTAAGTTTAATTAGGAAATGGTATTGGAATTTTGGAGATGGCCTTGATACAAACTATACAACGTTTAAAAGGACTATTATTCATAAGTATGCAGCTGTGGGAGATTACACAGTAACATTGGTCGTTTCGATGACGAGTAACAGTATAACACTCACTGATACGAACCGCCTTTCCATTCATGTAAAGTCGACTCCGATTGCTTCATATTCTGCAGCGCCAGTTTGTTTTAAGGATTCCGCCAGGTTTATTAATCTTTCTGACAGTAATGGCTATTCAATAATCTCAAATTATTGGAAATTTGGTGATTCGGGCCCAGGAATCATTGACACAAGTTCCAAGATTAATCCTGTCCACCTGTATTCGAGATATGGTAAATTTCATTCCATGCTTGTTATACAGAATAGTCTGGGCTGTAAGGACACTTTGAAACACGATATTAAGATCTATAAATTACCTGATGCTTTATTTACAAGTCCTGTTTCTTGTACAAGGCAGATAGTCTTCTTCACAGATAAGAGCAAAGCCGGTGATACAATTATAACAAATTGGTTTTGGACATTTGGTGATAAGGTTAATAATCAGGATTCTTCAATTAAACGTAATCCTCTCCATACCTATCACCAGCCTGGCAGATATAGTGTCTCCTTAAAAGTTAAAGATTATTTTGGCTGTCAGGACACTATCAGAGATACCCTCAATGTCCTTGAATCGCCTCTTAGCGCTTTTATCTTTACGGATAATGTTGATGGTATTTCCGGGAAACTGAAATTTACCAATAAATCGGAAAATGCTGAGATTTTCTATTGGGATTTTGGGAATGGTAAAAATTCAACTGAGGAGAATCCTATGGTCATGTATGAAGATGATGGACAATATGTGATCAAACTGGCAGTAAAAAGTGCTAATACTTGTCTGGACACAACTAGCATGCCATATGAATTTATTTTCCATGGACTTTATGTCCCTAACCTATTTTCACCTACAAATATGGTATACCAGGTGAGGCTGTTTCAACCGGCGGGGATCAACCTGTCTGCCTATCATATCGCGGTTTACGATGTTGCTGGTCATACTTTATGGGAATCATCTGCCCTTGACGATGTTGGCAGGCCTCTTGAAGGATGGGACGGAACCGTAAATGGAAATCTGATGCCACAGGGAACCTATATGTGGAAGATTTCAGCCACCTTCAAAGACGGCAAAGTTTGGGAAGGTTCCAATACTGGAAAAGGATCAACTACGACAATGGGCACGGTAACTCTGGTTAGATAAGTCTAATGTAAAAGGAAATGAAAAGGAAGTTAGTTTTATCCATGATTCTTACATGTGTTTTAATTTGCACTACTGATCATGTAAAGGGCCAGGACCCCTTATTCACTCAATTTTTTAGCGTCCCCTTGTACTATAATCCTGCAAATACCGGTATCAATCCCGGGTTACGGGCGAGATTCGACTATAGGAACCAATGGCCAAACCTTCCGGTTAATTACCGGGCATACTATTTCTCGGCAGATCTCGGTGACAGGAATTTGCCTGGAGCTGGAGGTCTTGGCCTTACAGTCAATTCAAATAATGAAGGTGTAGGTTTTATCCATGATCTGGAACTGGCATTGGATATAGCTGTGAGGGTGCCCATTGCCGAATTCCTGGTTGCACAGGTTGGTGTCAAGGCAAGTCTTATGCAGAAAACAATTAACTGGAATGATTTTGTTGTCACCGACCAATTGAGTGAAAAATATGGTAATATTTATCAAACGGCTATGATTCACCCTGATGCGAATAAAAAAACATTTCCTGATTTTGCAACCGGAGGCATCGTAAAGACTACGAATGAATCGGGGTCCTTTATAGGAACACTGGGGTTCGCAGTCGATCATTTGTTTCAACCGGATGAATCTTTTTTGCAAACTGCAAGTTCACCCTTAATGCGAAAATGGATTGTAAGCGTTGATGCTGTTTTCCAGGTCGGAGAGAAAGGTTCAACTTCAAGCTTGAGCGCTAATGGGTTTGCTGAACCCTTAAAGATAAACCCGGGCTTGTTGTTTATCAGCCAAGGTAATTTCAATACCCTCGAGGTCGGCCTTAACCTTTTAAAATTTAACGTCTATCTTGGTGGTTGGTATAAAACAACTATGACCGGTGCCGTTTCAAATAGTTTTGCCTTGCTTGCTGGATATAATTTTCAATTTGCCGAAGGTATGAGCGCAAAGTTTATGTATAGCTATGATATTCCCATCTCAGGATCTATGATGGGGACCGGCGGTGCTCATGAAATCACTATTGTGTTGGAATTTAGTAATGTTCAGTTATTCGGAAGGAGTAACACAACATCCCGATATGGCGGAAAAAAAGGTTATGATTATCTGGATTGTCCGGCGTTTTATTAATTGTGAATAATCTCTTCATTAAAAATCTGCCCAATATAAAAAGTTTTACTTATAGTTTCACAACATTGATATTTAAAAAAGTAGGATGGTGAATTGAAATCGGCATCAGGTAGTTAGCTTCATAATTTTCTCGAACTTCAGAGCACTATTCATACCAATAATCAATATTATAAGATATATTTTTACACCTGGAATACTTAGCACTCTATCCCTATCATAATTTTCAAAAACTGACACGGAGTTTTGGTTTGCCGCACCAGAAGTAGCATTTGCTCATGGTGACAGGCCAATTTCTTTAAGAATGACATCCTTTGATAGTATAGCAAATGTTATTATTTCACAACCTGCCAATGCGGAATTCGCACCTATTAATATGACAAATCCTGCATTTGGAACAAATTCTGTTGATCTAACACCATTTATAGATATAATTGAAAACAAACCTCCTGATCAAGTCAATCTTTATGGTCTTCACGTTCAATCCTCAAAAGTGATTACGGCTTACTATGATGAAGCAAATGACTGGAATACTGATTCAAACGGTATTCAATTTCCTTATCTTTGTTATTCTGTTTTTACAACTTGTTAACCTTCTATGTCAAGGCATCTGTTACTGATTTTTTTATTTCTTCTTTTTCTTTCCCATGGTATGGAGGTGTTTTCAGAAGGAATTAAGCAGTTAATGCCCGATTCAACGGTCTCTGCGGCGGGATTATACATTTATAATTCAGGAAGCGCCTATACCAATTTCGCAAAGGTTAACTGCCCTCCTAATTACAGGCTGAACATTCACATCAAAACTGCCGGTGAGACTATTCTTTTCGGTCTGATGACGCCATATTCCGGTATTACTTATAACCTGAGGAAACCCGATGGAACTATCGTAATGACAGGAATATGCCCCACATCGCCAGGGCAGACCGGTTATATAAGGTATTATAAACAGGCTGTCCAGGGCCCTTTCCCCCAGGTCAGCGGGTACTCTCCTCTTTCATTTAAGATCTTAAATGCGGCCGATACCGGGGATTATTATTTCGAATTTTCGTTTTCCTATTCTGACCTGACCATCGATCTCTGGGATTTCCAGGTGGTAAGCGGTACACATTTGCCTGCCCTGCCCTCCGATACTCTTAACGGCAGGGTTTGGTCATCATCCTGGCAGCTCTATGCCGATCTTGGCAATGTTGTTTTTCAGCCTTTCAACGGTAAGTTTTTTGTTTATTCTGATGACGGGATTGTCACGAAACTGGCCTTCAGTAATGCCCATGTGGGAGCAGTTACTATATTTTGTAATCCCTGGGGATGCTTCAATACCGGCAATTTCGTCAGTGACAGGAGATCGGTCAACCTGAATACCTATGCTACATTTCCTGCAATAGCCAAATACAAGGTCTTCCTTAATGACCCCGACATCACCGTATATCCCAGCGGAGGCTACGGGCAGATCATGGGAACTCCCTATATGATCGAAGATCCTGCCTTCCCACCCTGCAGCCTTCCGAAACAGATCGTTGTAAACGTAAACAAGGCAGGAACCCTGGAAGTAACCATTTCCCTGCCTTATGGGGCTCCTGCAACCACCGTTGATTTTTACATCCCTGTTTCGGGTGGGGCTAATTATATTTCATGGAACGGGTTGGATGGACAGGGAAATCCTGTTCCTGATCTTACGATGATCACAGTAACCCTGAATTATGTGAACGGGCTTACAAACCTTCCCATCTGGGACCAGGAAAGAAATCCGGATGGTTATGTCATATCCCTCATAAGGCCGGCCGGTAGTTCTTCCATGGTCCCGGAAACATACTGGGATGATTCCCAGCTTGTAAGCGGAGGCGTGTGCCCTGTTGCCCCCCAGTCGGTGAACCTCGGAGGTTGCATTCCGGGATCAATTCCCGGATTCCAGGGTTGTCATCCCTGGGGACTCAACCAGGCCGACTGCCACGATAAAATGATCAACACCTGGTGGTACAGCAGCACGAGTTCTGCTATATTTACTGCGGAATTCCACACTACACCCCCTGATGCCACAGGGATTGATTCAACCCGCTGCGGACCCGGCACCGTATTGCTTCGTGCCATCGTTCAGCCGGGGCTGACAGTTGACTGGTATGACACGATCATCGGGGGAACTCCATTGCTGACAGGCAGCACCAGCTTCCTTACACCTGTCCTTTACGCAACAAAAACTTATTATGCCCAGGCCCGGGATACTGCAGGAGTATGTGAAAGCCCCGGGCGGATCCCGGTATTGGCAACAATCCTGCCATTGAACTTTCCCGTCATTAACGGTCCGGATTATGTATGCGAAAATTCAGGACTTCACAATTATACCACCCAGGCAGGAATGCTTAATTATCATTGGGTTGTGAGCCCCGGAGGCCAGATCGTTTCGGGACAGGGCAGCAACTCGGTTTTTATAAACTGGACTGCATTGGGAAGTAATTTTGTGAGCATCACCTTTACAAATCCCAATGGTTGTGCAACAAACATCCCGGGTGTTCTGGATGTTAGCGTTACCGGTTCTCCGGGGACTGCGGGGCCAATAAACGGTC
>Ga0316229_1002323_pt1 | contig 16658 bp, 10 predicted proteins | sample TBH18023metaG_FD_206011 | JGI IMG/M metagenome (GOLD analysis project Ga0316229, IMG submission 206011) | Freshwater microbial communities from Trout Bog Lake, Wisconsin, USA - TBH18023 | ecosystem: Environmental > Aquatic > Freshwater > Lake > Hypolimnion/Profundal zone | place: USA: Wisconsin... | reverse complement strand
TGGATTACTATTTCCGTAAACACGATAATAAGAACCACTTGCACCAGTTCCGCTTGTTGTAGCAAATTGTATACTATATGTGCCTTGTGTACCGCTTGTTGGAGCAGTAACAGATGGAGTACCCGTTACAGTTAATTGAGATCCAAATGTAAATGCAGTAGCACTAAAGTTCATCGGACCACTTCCAGTAGTCGATGTTACACCACTCCATACTGACAATGGTGCTGTTCCCCATTGTGATGCAGTGATAGTAATAGTTCCGCCACCAACGCTATAGATATAGTACGGTGTTCCTGAAACAATATTACCTAATGCCGAACTATTAACCTGAGTAGTGAAAATAATTTGATTTCCTACACTTAATCCTGTAGTTGTACTAATTGAAATTACAGTTCCGGTACCTGCATTGTAAGCAGCCAATGTAGTAATGGTACCAGTTACAGTATTAGATAATGTAGCAGGATATGCTACAGTAACTTGTGTAGTAGTACTAATAGCGTTGCCTGTTTCTGCTGTTATAACTGCACTGAATGTAGTAGTAGTTGATAACACAGCAGTATATGTTGCAGTACCATAACTTGCTGTAACTGCTGGAATACTAGTATAACCAGATCCACCGTTTACTACAGTAACACCTGTAATGTATCCGCCAGCAACTGTAGCAAGAGCTGTTGCTTGAATACCGCCTCCGACTGGAGCGGCTACAGTGATAGTCGGAGCAGTTGAATATGTGCCAGTTGAATATGGATCGCTAAATGTAATACTTGCAACACTTCCTGGGAATTGTGCAGTAATATTTGCTCCTGGTGGAATCCAAACACTTGGACTTACTGTAAACGTATAAGTGTCAAGACTGACTGACTGTACAATACAGTTAGGAGGAACAATAGAATTATTTGTAACAGTGGCGTTAGTAAATGAACTAATACTTGTACTTGTTGAATTAGTATATGCTACTGTATTATTAGTGCCTGTTGTAACAGTATATGTTCCGTTATAACCTGCGACACTTAATCCAGACACAACAATAGTACTGCCAGTTGGAAATGGAATTTGTGAAGCATTTGAATTACTAAATGTTATAGTAACAGTAGTACCGTTGCCTGATACTGCGGTAGGAGTAAATATTCCTCCACTAGTTACCACCATACCAACACTTAAACCTGTTGTACTTGGTACCTGTAAGGTTGTAACATTACTTGCACCAGTAACTTGCACAGGAACACTAGCACCATATGTATTAACGTTATTGAATGGAGTAGCAGGACTTCCGGTAATTGTTAACCAACTGTCTACAGGAGGTAATACAGGTGTCGGGTTAGCATAAGTTTGAGTATTAGGAACATTAAATGTTACTAACTCATAGCTAGTTCCGTTTACGTTTTGTTGAGCACCTGCGAATGACATAGCCGCTGGAGTATAACCATTAGCCGCACTATTAAGTATAGCATTAGGATCAATGACTACGTAAGCATTTGCCGCGATTGGACTGCCTGACGAATTAGTTACTTGACTAAAATAAATTGTACCACTTTGTGTTCCTGCTACGTTAGCATACGCACTAATTGGAACACTCCAATATCCTGTTGAAGAATTATATGTAGGAGTTCCTGTAACAGTTTGACCAGCAGTGAAACCGTTAGTATTATAAACCACCATACCTTGTATAATAGTTCCACCGACTCCAGACAGTACTAATGTTGTTGGAGTAGCACTACCTGAAGTTCCACCACTTACATAACTACCGCTTGCAGTTATAGTTGGAGATACATAACTGGTAATACGATGTGTACGTCCGCCCCATGATGTAATGTATACTCCACTATTAAGTTGACTAATAGTAGAATTATTAGTAATTGCTGTTACGGCAATTTTGTTATCGCCAATATTTGCACCCTGAGTACTGTTAGTAAACCAAATAGGAACACCGGCTACAGGAGGAGTAGTAACGTTGGCCGCACTACTCATTGTAACTGTATAGTTACCACCACTTGGTCCACTTACAGTTTTTACAAATTGTCCTGCTAATCCTAGACCGCCGATAGCTTGTCCAACTACTGGAGCAGTTGATAAACCGGAAACAACTAGTGTATAAGTTGTGCCTACTGATGTATAACTTACACATGTTCCTTGAACATAACCTGAACTATAAGCAGTAGGGTCTGCACTAGAAACGTTTGCAGGATCGCTAGATAATTGGAAATAGTTAAACGAACTATCTGTTTGAATAATAGAAGTTGTTTGACTTTGTGTTTGGAATGTAAATGTTTGACCAATTGGATTACTTCCAGGAGGGCTAGTCAATGTAACAGCATAAGTTGGCAATACTACCAGAGTTAATCCTGTAATATTTCCGCTACTTGCACTAGCTACTACAGCAGTTCCGTTTACACTAGCAGACAACGTAAATGTTGTAACACCTCCAGCAGTAGCAGTACTGGTAATATAGTATGTGTTACCGGATACATATCCAGTTAAGCCACCGCCTCCGCCACCGAACGCACCAGTAATAGTAATAGCTTGACTAACAGCTAAACTAGTTGGCGTGCCTAAGGTAAATGTATTTGTATTAGTTGTTGATAAACTAATAGTTCCTGAAATAGTCTGTCCAGCATTAACAGTAGTTTGAGCGTAGACGTTATAAGTTCCGTTTAGTCCAGTACCTGTTACTAGTTGGCCAACGGCAGATCCAAAATTACCTCCATTCAAATTAGTTACTTGAATAACTGAGCTAGTTGTATTTCCGGATGTTACTACAGCAGTAAATGGATTGCTTAATGCAACTAAAGTTTCACCAGTGGACTCTGTTAAATTGTAAGTAATAATACGATAGATAGCCGCTAAGTTATTAGAGTATTGTAAACTAGTACTTGGACGAGTTGGATGTACTGTAGCAACATTTAATACTTTTTGATTTTGCAATACACGGATTATAACTTGTTGTCCATCATAAACTGCATATTGAAGACCGGAAGAGTTTCCACTACCTGCACTGCTAAATGTTAGTTGTAATACGTCTTGTACAGTACCGTTATTTAAAATTTCAATACCCGAATGTTGTACAGACGATATTAAATAACGTGTAAGTCCGCCGCCTTGCAATGTGTGGTCGATTTCAACTTCTGAATTGTTAAACGGAATATACTTATATCCAACAATCCAAATATACAATGCTGGTTGTGTGCTGGTTGGCACCATAAAAGAACTTGTTACACCTTGCTTGTAGATACGTGCTGTTTGTATCATGTCACTAGCTAGTGTTACAATATTTGGTAATGAAGTAAGATCGTAACCAGTTGCACGTAAACCAAAGTCACCTTGAGCATTTGATCCTGCAACACTTCGGATTTGTGAACCATTTAATGACCAATATGCTGTATGGCAATAGTATGTAAATGTTGAAACTTGTTCGGTCAAACCGTTGTTAGTAGCCAAAATACCATAACTTAAATCATTAACCTGTGTGTAGTCATTGGCCAACATACTACGGTTACCAGCAGTTTCAAAGTAGATAGATAAGTTTCCACCATTTGAAACATAAGTTGAAGCAGAAGATAAAATATTAACCCCTGCGTTAATATTTCCAGTAATATTGGTATAGTCAGTAGTTTGTGTACTTGTTTGACCAGTATATGTTGGTGAATTTCTAACTACACTTCCTTGAACACCACTACTTACGATACTACTTAATTGTGTGATTAATGTCGAAGCTCTAGTAGATTCTGCAGAACTAGCAAGAGGATTACTTACATTCTGTGTAACGTTATTGCCAGGACTTGGAGTAACTGGGGTTGCACTAGTCAACATCGTTTGAATTACTGTACTTAATCTAGCAAATGATGCAACATAGATACTTTGTACTCCAGTCAAAGTAGTAATGCCACTGTTACTGAAATTAAGAGCTACGTCAACGGTCATACTATTACTATTGCCAGCTTGGTTGGCATATAGAATATCGTATGTCAATGCATCTATAATGTATCCTATATCACGCTGAACTTTAACAGCACTATAGTTATTATTGGTGCTTATGTTATAGTTGGCATTGATCCAAGCAGTGATTTCTTGTTGTAAGAATGATTTGTTCGCTTGCAGAATAGTTTTTGCATTAACTTGATATGCGGTGTCATATGAAGTAGTTGCAGGCGCTGTCCATACAATACTTGGCAATGCACTGACTCCGTTGTTAAGAACACTAGTAATAGTTTTAACATTATTAGCTACAGATGTAAGGCCAGTACTACTTACTGCATTCGATCCGGTTAGTCCTGCAATCTGTGTATTACTGTAGTTGATAGCTTGTAATACTAATGCTAACTGAAGACCAATATAAGAATATTGCGGTGTTAACAATGTCAATGCCATCTTAACACTTTGATAGTTAGTAGCAAACACTACGTCATATGCAAGTGCGTTAAGTATGTTGGTCAACAATGTTTGGAATGTTGTAAAACTTCCACCAAATGCTGTTAATGGATAGAATGGTGTGGAATTATCTAATGTTACAACTGCTTGAGCAACACCAAATGTATATGTACCTGCGGCTTGTGCAATTAAATTGGATGTCAACGTTATTGTAGTTGTTCCATTCCAACTTGGACTTACGTATGTATAAGCCGGTACACCTGTACCAGATACAAGTTGACCGGCAACAATTCCGGTTGCACTGGCAACAACAAATGTGTTTGTACCAGATGCTCCGGTTGATCCTGCACTTGAATATGTCGTTGTTGCAACAATGACATTTGGATTATAAGTTAATATGTTGTCAACTTGATATCGTTGTCCTAATACATAGAAACTGCAAGGAACTTGCGGAGCACGTACATCTAAACCAGAATTGGCCAATCCTTGAACAGTAAGACTGGTACCGTTAACACCAGATGAACTAGCGGCTACTGAAATAATATTGCTGTTTATACGTCCAGAAAATCCGTCAATTAACTGACCACCGGCAAAGCGAGGTTGATTAATACTGCGACTAAAGCTGGCCGATTCTTGTCCATAGGGAGATTTAGTTTTGATTTGTCCTTCTGGGTCAAGTACCATCATAAATCCGCCATGCCCTTGACCTGTTATCAAACGAATACGAGTCGCATCGTTGACTAAGAACATGTCCATCTGAGTATTATTCAGAGGAGTTGAATAAAAATTACTTGGGTCAGTTAAGTAATGACGTCCTAGAGGAATTCCAGAGAATAAATGCCAACTACCACCAGCAATAACGTTAGGATTAACGTTAGAGTTACTGAACGGATATCCTTGTAATACTGTACAATTTAAAATATTACCGCTTACATTGGTAACAACAGCCTTGGCCGCTGTACCACTTGGATCCGTAGATGCAACCATCAATATCAAACCAATCCAACTAGTCAATGCAGTTGTTGTACTTAAGGTAGCTGTAATATTACCAACTGTTGCACTTAGAGTAATTGAATCATTAGATGCATAATCAATTCCTCCACGATTCAAACTTGGGAAATTAATTTGTCCTACTAACAAATTATCTACTACGACATCTCTCCAGAAGAATGTTTGTCTCCAAGGACTTTGACTGATACGATTTAATGGTCGTACAATAGTACGTCTAAAGTCATCGCCACGTAGTGTGGTGTTGGTAGGAATCTTGATTGGAAGATCTTCGTAGTAAATACCACTTTCGATATTAATACAAATATTTAAATTAGGAACTGTTTCACCAAAGTCTAATGTTTCGCCTGTTACAAAGAAACCAGGTTGTGTTAGTTTAACATAGATAGTATCGTAAGAATTAATAGTACCAGGTGTGTATGTAACAATAACACCTTGTGCTCCACTGGTATTACCAATCAAAATCTTACCAGGTAGAATATGAATATCGCCTGGTGTTCCTTGGTCAACATACCCACGGCCGCCGTTGCTGAAATTAATTTGCCACAAACCGTCACCAAAACTAATTGCTGTACTTGCTACGCTGGCGTAACCATTAACAATAATTCCTCTAAAGGTTTGATAGTTAGCAGAAATACTATTGGTCCATGCACCGCTAGCATTGATCTTTGAACTGTCGTATATTGCTTGTACTGAATTATTTTGATAACGTAACGCAGTAACTTGGTATAAACATTGTTGAATAAGACTAGCGGCAAAATCTAGTCCGTCTAAAGTTTCAACAAACTGAGTTCCAATAGCAACGTTCTGAGCAGAAGCATTTTTAAAATATGATCTACCAGCATTAATACTTTGATAATTGGCAGAAATACTATTTGCAGAATCACTAGTTAATGCGTCAATGCATAACGCATCGACCAGATAACCCACATCTCTAGCACAAGTTGATTGATTGTAGCTAAAGTTTCCTGTATATTTTGCCGATAACGATGATATAACAGCGTTGGCAATAACTGAATCTTGAGCTGTTATGATACTGTATGCTGTATTAAATTCTGCATTTGCGTATGCAGTGACATCAGGGTTTGTTCCAGTTGTTACACCATTACCGCCAATAATGTTTTCAGCAATAGTTAATAAATTGTCAATCTGTCCAGCAGAAGAACCACTGCCTGGGAATGAAGTATTTTGTGTATTTGTATAAGTAACACCTGAAATCAAACCAGATGTAGATGACACATTAGTATTTGTAGCAACTGCTTTGATAATAGTATCTAAACGATTCTTAAGAGCGTTAACAACTTTTGTATTTTCACTTAGACTAGATGTATATGTTAAAATTTGATTGGCAGCATCTGTAGTTGCTTTGGTCGAAATAACACTTGCATCAGTGTAGTTAATATCATACGCAACAGCTTCCACCAAATACATAATGGCATTTTGGAATTGTACTGCACCAATGGTAGGTTGCAGTCCACTGTTTACATAAACATAATAGTGATATAAATCTTCTGCCACAAATGCTACGTTGGCCATAATGGCAGCCGCAGAAGCAGGGTAACCACTGACAGCTCCTAGTGGAGTAGCTGATATGAATGGAGTAGGACGAGAACTTGCACCAGTTAGTGTTGTATTGTTTATACCGTATGTAAGTAACGTTTTAGCTAAAGTAAATAATTTATCAATAGCACCTGTTCCTTGCGGATTTGTTACGTTAAGGTCGTTGATTACATTAAAATGTGATTTAGTTAAATCTGTATTAGTGGTATAACTACTAAACGCTACACTATTATTTTGTGTAATAATACCATTAAAAGCATTATAATATTCACCGTTTGATGCTAGGAATCCTGTACTTGGATTTGTTACTTGTGCATTGTAATAAGCAAGAGCAAGACTTTCGCTTGCAAAACTAATCATAGTTTGTATTGCGGCAAGATTAGTAGTGAGGCTAGTAACATAAGAATCTGTAATAGATTCGCCAGCTACTGATAAAGTTCTGTTAATGTATTGTGGAATGGTTGTTTGATACAATGTTGTGTTGGCAACAGTTCCCATAGCATTGTTAACAGCAATGTTGCTTACCAATGTTTTTAAATAATTGATAGCATTAATTGTAGCTGTTAATTCTGAACTTTGCTCTTGGAATGTAGTTGCATATTTTCCACCCCAGTATTGTAAACCAGCGTATAAACTTTGACTATTTCCACCATACATTAAGTCATAGGCTAAACACCATACAATATATTGAACATCTCGTTTGCATGTTGTTTGACTGTAAGATAAACTTGGATAGTTAGCAGTTAGGTAAGCAATAATTTCAGCTTGTATAAATGAAATGTTACTTAGTAATAAAGATTTGATATCGGCTTGTTCGGCACTAGTAGTTGAGATACTTGGAATCGAAGGAGTACTAGCAGTAGCACCACTTACCAGATTTTTAATTAAAGCAATATTATTGGTAACACTATTTGTAGCATTAGGAAACGCCGATTGGAATACAACATTAGATCCATTTGCCTGTACAGTACTTGTTAAAATTCTACTTTGTAACTGAGTAAGAGCATACAAAATTTCTGGATTACTTAATCCTGTACCATAGTGTGCAAAATTTAAACCAACAATAGTACTTTGGAAATTGCTACCCATTACAATGTCGTATTCTAATGCAGTAACAACTTGGTTGATATAACTTTGTACCAAAGATGTATTATAAGAAAATGCAGTAATTTGTGCAGGTACCATATTGGTAATAGCATCTGTAATCTGTGCCAATTGAGTTTGAAGTATATTTTGATTCAAACTTGTAGGATTAAACAAATTACTAATTTGTGTAGTGGTATTAAATGTCGAATTTAATATTAAGTCAGTGGCAACTGCATCTACTAAATTTTTAAGTATGTTATAAAAACCAGTTGATACAAATGGTGTTGCATATTTGCTGTTGATATAGGCAACAGTCTCTTGTTGAATAAATGTTCTATTATAGGCATTTCCTGACAACAATGCATAGGCATTTGTGTATACACTATTACTGCTATTACCACTAGTAATATTTGCACTTGTAGTGGTTGAAGAAGATTGAACTTGGTTCAGTGTATATGTAATTGTTTGACGATAAGGACCTGGTTCTAATTGTGATAATGTTATTAAATTCTGTGCTTGTAAACAGGCGGCACTGATAGTTTTATAAGCATATTGTGGAGCACGACCGTTACGTCCGGCTGGCACGTGTGCTTGAGAATCATCTCCGCTAGTATTAACATATAAATTTACGTTACTATAGTATGTGCTATTGTCTACATAATATTTTGTTGCCGCTTGGAGGTCGCTACTAGTACTAGGAGTTCCAACTCCTGACAACGGTACAGGATGATCGCTTAATGTTAAAGGACCAGTCATAGTGTCACCGCCACGATAAGTGACATCTTTACGTTGCATTACTTCAGTAGGCAAGTAGTTACTTGTATAAGAAGCGTTATAATCTGAATCAGTTGTCTGCGGTAATGCAGGTTGACTACGAGTCTTTAATGCGGCACTAACTGAATATGTTCCTACTACAGGAGTTGTATAAGTCTGACCAGTGTTGGTTATGTTACTAGGTGTTGCTTGAACAAAATTGTTGTATGCATAATTGACTGTAACAGGTAATGAACCAATTCTTGTTTGATCGTTGCTATATGTAGCATTAAAAGAATTAACAGCATTAGTGCCAGGATCAATAAGGTTGCCAACAACATTAAATGCGGCATCCATGTTTTGTCCTAATGTTGGACTTTTATCTGCATTTAGTGTAAGAGCTGTTGTTGCTAAATTAATACCAGTATTGCTGAATGTAATTTTAACAGAATTATCAGCACTAGTTAACGTTCTGGCGGCTAATCCAGTACCGCCGGCATTTGCAGTGATTAACTGATTAGAAGCGTATGTTGTACCATCGCTTAGACTGCTTAACTGTAGCTGTCCGCCTTTGCCAAACACCGCATAAATTTCTGTAAAGTTTTGATTAACTTTTATAAACGATTCGCGAATACTGTCGCCGGTACCATCGTTGCCCTGGATACCTGTATTAATTACTTGTTGTGTCATTATTAAACTCCGAAACTGCTACCGCAGCCGCATGTGGTTGTTGCGTTTGGATTCTTTATGCTAAAACTACTACCCATTAGATCTTCTTTATAATCTATCTCGGCACCTTGTAGATATGTCATGCTCATGCTATCTACCAGAACTTTAAACTCGTCTACTGGTATTTCAAAATCGTCTTCGTTCTTTTCTTCATCAAATGTAAAACCATAGCTAAATCCGCTACAGCCCCCTCCCTGCACAAATGTACGTAATGCAATGTCAGGATTGTTTTCTTCAAGTAGTAAATCTTTGATTTTTGCTTTTGCAGATTCGGTAATTGTGATCATAATAGCCCTCGATATGATATTTATCAAAGGCTTTTTATAACCTTAATGTAAATAAGAGTATGTATATCGGAACTGAATTTCGTGAAAACTTCTATGTACGTACCGGTAAAAGAGGTACTGTGCATACTTATAACCGCAAAAAACGTGTAGTAGTGTTTAAGTGCGATGCTTGTCACGAAGTGTTTAATCGAGACAAAGGAAGCATGGATCCTAAGCGATTAAACAACAATTATTATCATGTATGTGGCTGTTGCGACGCTAAGAAATTTGCTCAATCAAAGGGTGTTGAAGCTCGCAAAGTATGGGACATGCCCGCTAGTAGTCTTAAGACGATAGGCCAATTTTAGCTTTGCCAATCCTTGTCGCCTGGATGTACTTGACTGTATCCACGTTTCCATTCTTTTCTATATTGATCAGCTGGGAGTAATCCAGAAAAATCTAATTTCTTAGCAACTCTATCTTTGAGTTGCGGGTAAAGTTTTTGTATATATGATTTATCTTTACTTCGCTGGCCTATCATATCAATAAATCCACCTGGTCGATTATAACCTACATACCACTCAGTGGGTTCGGTTTTCTTTGGAGGATTACCACTGGTATATCCATTATTGTGTATTTTTAATTTTGACGGATCTGTATAATCGTTCTGCGGTTGGGGTCCAGTATCAGCAGGCGGTTTAGCTAGGGGATTTTGCCCTTCCTTGCGCCACGGAGAAATTTTAACACCCATTGTTTTAGCGTGATCAAAAAAACCTCTGGGGATTTTTAAGTCAGGATCGTATTGTATTTCAACTATAAATGGAGCCTGAATAGGTATAGGTTTATATACCTGTTCTTCAGTTTCGTATTTGTAATGCATCATAGCACCTACCTTAGGTACTACTTTGTAGCCGTGCTTACGTAAAGCATTTTTATCTATAACAAATTGAGCCACACCATTCCCGTAGGGAAAATGCAAGTATTGATTACGAGTTAGACTTATGCGTGGAATAGATTCTTCACCATTTTCTTGATCCATGTCTTGATCAAAGTCAAAGGGCTCTTGAGGTTTTAAAGCACCACTTTTTAATATCTTCATCATAGTAGGACCGTCTGGCACTCCGTGATATAAGAATTGATCGTTTACACCCTCGTCTAACAGTTCCCAGATTTTCATAGTAATATTATTTATTTTCTAGACCAACTCTAGAGCTAACGTTTAAAACCGTGAGCAAATTTTGTGTTTAATGCTAAACATACTTCAACAGCATCTTCAGAATTGATACATTGTACTACTTTGTTTCCTTGTCCGTCTACTACAAACGCATTAGCAGGCCTAAAAGGTAAAGAAAATCTAGCTAGAGTTTTTTCTTGTCTGTGCTGTGCTTGTCTTTCTTTTTCTTGTTGAAGCTTAAGGCGGTTTGCGTCCGCATGGGCTTGAGTGAAACCTTCTGCTTCTATATTTTCAATTAATCTAACGTAATCTCTAATAGTTTTCATATCGTATATTTATTCTACCCTAGGCCAAACCAATCCTACTTGAGATAACATTCCAGTTTATTATTTTCCACTGGTTATTGAGATATGATTTTTTGTCACTTCCGTAATCAAATTGAAAAGAATGTTCCCACCAATCAATTAGCAATACTATATCTTGTTTGATTTGATGGTTTTTAATAGTTTTAATACTACCATCTTTTGCCAAATATACCCAACCTGATCCTTGTATTTTCATTGCTTCCACTTCAAACTTGTCTTTAAAATTGTCAAAAGTTTTGAAATGTTTTTCAATGAATTCTAATATTTCACCAGTGGGTTTGCTATTGCCAGGTTCTTGGAACTGTGCAAAATAAATGCTGTGTAAAAATGCTCCAGCTTCATTAAAGTCCGGATCGCCTTCGCCTTTGTTGTAACGATCGACATAGCCTTTATACAGTTTACCATAGTGTAAATCTATAGTATCTTCGCTTAATACTGGATCAAGTGCATCACGTCTATAATCTAAAGGTCGTTGTTCTAAAGTCTTAGGAGTATGACCTTCATTTAAAGTAATATGCTTGATAAAATTGTACATGGTATATTTATCTGTATTTTGTTAAGTAATCTTTTCTGTATTCTGCAAAGTTAGGCTCTAATCCGTATTCTTTAAGTTTAGAACATACTGCATGATATTGAAAATCATTCATATCTCCCCAGCTCCTGTGATTAGCACTAACCCATACGTGCGGTTTATGCTGTCCAATAAACCCAACGAAATATTCAAAATCTGCGTCAAAGTTTGGACCATCCCTGAGCATAGGATTACCCCAGTCATTGACTTTATAATGAAATTTATCTAGTCCGCCATTTTTTTCTGCCCACAATAGATATAGAATAAATTCGCTTTTATTACGGGTAGATTTAAACCATTTTGAAAATTCTGCAAGACCTTTAAAATATTCTATTAAAGACAATACCAAATGTGTGTTTAAAAAAATTGGAGTACATATAGACAGCGTATCGTCGGTTGGATATCCGATATCGGTATCTAATGCTGTTGCGTAAGCATCCCAGGTTTCGATAGGCATGACAAATTTGCCACTTCTATAAGGAAGTTTTTCATTTTCTATGGAGCAAGACCACGGATGGATTAAAAAATTTTGCGTATCTAAGACAAAATATCCTGGGTTAGCTATTTGTTTTGCAATAGCTAATTTTAGAATTTGTTGTGTTTCCCAACCGCTTGACCATTGATTAGTCATTCCTGGGCGCCAACTGGCCCACGGTGCATCGAATTCATGCCTATAGTAAGTATGTAGGTATTGATGAGTATAGTAGTGTTCAATCTTTTTGTCAAATATCGATTGCCATTCACTAGGATCTGCTTCGTTTACTACTATATAAACATCATGTCCTGGTGTTAAATGCTTGTAGATACTTTGTGCTTGTAATTCGAGCAATGCTAAGTCTCTAGCACAAGTCACAGTAACAAGGGGAAGTTTTTGCATATTGTTATATAGTAAATAAATAATCAACAGGAGATTATTATGAGAGAATTTATCAAAAAGATTTTTGCTTTAAAACCAAAAAAAGTAGAAACTGAAGTACCTTATAAATTAGAAACACCAACTAAACCGGTAGCTGACGATATTACTCGTGCAATGCTAGAGTCTATTCCAGCACCAACACCCGCTAAGAAAAAGCCTGCGGCTAAAAAAACTAAAACAACCAAACAATTAATCGAAGAGCGTTCCGATTACTTGCCAGAAACTAAAGTTAAGAAGCCACGTGCTCCACGTAAGCCTAAAGCAAAGTAAGAGCCTTGGCCTGCTCGTATAGAGCAAAACTAGCTAAATTCTTGCCTTTAGACTCGCACATAATATCGTGCGAATTCAAAAAGCTCAAAGCCCATTCATTCGTTGCTGTGTTCCAGTAGAAGTCTGAATGAGCTCTGAGCTTTTGTTTTTTGTAACCCTCGGCCAATAACAGTTCGTAATCGGGCGGAACATCCGTGGAATGATTGATTAGATAATCTTCTCGAGATATGCTATAGTGCATAGTAGGGCGAAGACCCCGCCAAGAGTCCACAACTCGCTTGACGCGGTCGTCTCCAGGTTGTATGTACTCTCCCTCACGTATCCAATGATGATGTATATCAAGGACGATAGGAATAGTATCTGTAAGAGTGAGACAGTCATTTAACCCCCATGAGTTTTCTTCGTTTTCGATTGTAATACAATTACGTGCCTCCGGACTTAATCTGTTGTAGGCATTTCTAATGCCTTGGGGACCTTGTTTGCCCGAGATGTGCACATTGATTTTAAGATCCTGGAAGGTTTTACCGTAGCCCATGTATCGTGCCATATCCGCATGATATTCAAACTCCTCTATAGAGCGGCCAACAATGCCTGGATTATCACTTGCCAAGACAGTAAACTGGCCAGGATGAAAAGACAACCTAACATTGTGCTCACGAGCAACATCACCAACTTCTCTAAAGTGCCGCTCGCAGTAGTCCACGACGTCAGCACGACGCCAAAAATAACTCCAGTCAGCTTGAGTATATACAGGTAAAATATCACTACTAATACGGACCATACGTAAATGTTCATTCAAAGTTCCTACTCTAGTTACAAGTTTTCGGGTAGATTCGATATTCTGAACCATTAGGTCCCATAGCTTTTGTTCTGCTACTTCTGTTGTCTGTTTATTTAACCAAGTAACTGTAGTACCGCCAGTATTGTACTGTTTGGCATCATCGTTAGCTTTGATACCTTCAGTTTGTTCTGGATGGTCGATCCATTTGCAGGCAAAGCCGATACGTTTCATAATGTGTAATCAATAAAAATGGACATAGTGTATTATAACACTATGTCCTTATAGAGTCAAACTCTTTGATTAGCCTTCGTATGTAGCCGAATTACCAGCATGTTCAAACACTTCTACACTCTTAATTCGAACACCAGGGTTTAATGGATAACGATGGTTACCATTTACCAATAAATCTGCCATTTTGTCATAGCACATTTTAGCAAATAGTTCGCAACCCACACCGGGTACAATGCGTAAATCGCATACACCCGATCTACGATAGGGCTCTACTTGTACACGTTCTGGATTGTTATCATGTTCTGGATTGGAACTCCAACCTGCCATTAGTTTGAATCTATCTAGCAATGGATCATCTTCAGCAATTACAGTGGTATGATCAAACATATAGTCCGCCCACGCCTTAAATTCTTTGAGTCCGCCAAAGTCCATACCCCAGTTCTTTTCGTCCAATGTATCACATTCAAAGATTAATTTGATACCAATTGAGTATCCATGCAATAATGAGCAGTGACTATGTGTGGCACGCCATTGTCTAAAACAGCATGATAAGCCACGGTCGTTACCGTATGTTTTTGTTGAGTAAAATTTTGCCATTGTCTTCTCCTAAAAGTAGCAATGACATGCAGAGTTTATATTGCGGGATGAATGCCTAAGTCCGCATAATATAATTATACACTTTTATAGTGTAAGGTCAATAGTATTGATTAACCTATCTGTCCAAATGATGCCCACTGTCCTGGTGTACCACTTGCAATACACACCCAGCCAACATGTCCACCTGGTACTGGAGCAATGTTCCAACAGATATCTCCAAGATGATATATTCCTGTAGTAGGAGCCATTCCACCATTGGTAAAACGTTTGCCTCCAATATTAACATCTCCATTAACGCTAAACTGTAGTGTAGGATCTGGAGTATTGATATTGATACTCAATGGACCAAATACACGAACAGCATTATTTTGAAGAACAGGATCACCAATAGTAAGTTGTTCTGTGTCTACACTGATAATTTTTTGGTTGCCCAGTTTGAATGAAAAATTATTTGTGCCTAAAATTCCACTGCTAGTTAATTGTAAAGATTGTGATCCGCCAAGCGAATCGACTAGGGTTAATTGCTTGGAAGTTGTTGTGTTTAATGTAGTTGTTCCTGCAACTTCAAGACTTCTTAATACGCCTAGTCCTTGTAAATTACTATTAACAATTCCAGAACCTAAACCATTTGCTTGTAGTGCAACAACACCGTTGATATAGTAACTTTGACTTGGCCCGATATCAAAACTTTCACTAGTCCATAAACGATCTGGACTACTCATCATGATTAGCTGACGTGTTTGCCCAGTACCAGTCCATGTTAAACCTAGACCATAAATTGCATTATCTGTGCTAGCATTAAACTGTAAAGGACTGCTACGAGTAATACGTGTGTCAGTTTGAATACTTTGTGCATATACTGTACCGTATACGTTCAATACTCCGCCACCGTTTACTGGATCGCCGATATTAACTACACCAGTTGATTTAACTGTAATACGCGGTAAATTATCTGTAAGGATTTGGAAATCACTACTGGTAAAAGTACCAATAGAACCTTTGCCTAATTCTCTGCTACCGATATCTAATTGAACACCATTTGTTAAAATACTGATAGAGTCTGTTGGTTCTGCTGTTCCAAGACCAATGCGATCTGAACTATTATCGATAAAAGCAAATCCGCCTAAACTTGTGTATCCTGATACCTGTAAGGATTTTAAAACACCTAATTGTTGTAAGTTACTGCTGGTAATAGTACTACCTAATGCACTGGCAGTTATTACAGGAATGTTGTCAATGTTATAGCTAGATCCTTGTTGCAAATCTATATTGCTATTAGTCCATAAACGTCCGCCACTACGATAAATTAATTGAGTAAGACCGCCACTATAACCCCAACTAAACCCTTTGCCGTTTAGTTCGTTTTCTGTTCCATAATTCCATTGCCCCACTGAAGCTAAAGAACCGTTAGGAGTAACTAGGTTTTGAACATTAAATGTGTTGGTTGTAATAGTACCTGCAACTGTCAAATTTTGTTCGACTTGTACATTACCGGTAACTTCTAAATGATCATTAATTTCGTAGGCCATGGATAAACACTCTCTTTTAAGTATTTATCCACGTTTCGAAAAAGGATTATTGTACTTTTAACAGTACTGTATCCTCATTAATGCGTCCATTCATTTTAGTGTCTGTAGCATTAATATCTTCCAAAAACTTGCGTAGTTGTACTTTGCCTGCGGCTTTGAACTCTTTCAGCTTGTCTTCGGGTTTACGTACAGTCTTTTGGATGCTTTTGAATTCATCAAATCCTGTAATTGTAGTTCCTTTAACACCCAAATCGTTGAATTCGGAGGCTACATACTTGCCCAATTTACGAGTCTTAGTGTTAAAGATCCAAAGTTCCTTAGCACCAATAATGTCTGTCGGGTTGATACTAACTAATTTCAAAGGTTCATTGCTCTTCATGTACTTCATTTTGGCAACAACCTTCTCTTTTGGCTGTGTTTTACGAGCACGTGGCGCACGATTAACTTTGGCTTCTTG